>OHOO01000014.1_pt1 | contig 118476 bp, 100 predicted proteins | sample 1569891 | NCBI WGS metagenome assembly OHOO01 (sample SAMEA3879600, study PRJEB24766) | human gut metagenome | biome: human-associated habitat; feature: feces | place: USA | collected 1985/1987
CCTCGGAAAGTGGGAGGTGCCTGCCGGATACAAGTTCTCGCGACAGCGAGGACGCGGGAGACGGTAGGAGGGCCGAACGGAGCAACGCGGAGTGAGTTCCGCCGTGGCTGCCCGCCTGTCTACGCGACACATGTCAAGTGTGACGCATCAAACAGGCAATGGTGTCAAGTGTGACACGTCGAAGCCGGTAATGCCCTCAAGTTCCAAACCACGTGAGCAAAACTACCCTTTCTGCTCCCGTCGTCCTTCATATTGAACTTCACGGGTGCAGATTGTGGGTTTTTGACCCCGTCATCCCTTTATTTCATTGTCACGGGTGCAGATTCCGGCCTATTTGTGCCCGTGGGCGTTAAACTGATACACCCGAAAACTGATAATAAATCAGATGCCCCCTCCGAAGATAAACCCTAGCACGAATAATATAAAAAAAAGAGGCGCTCCGAAGTGGAGTGCCTCTGCCCAGTACCCCCAAGGGGATTCGAACCTCTACCGAAAGAACCGGAATCTTTAATCCTATCCATTAGACTATGGGGGCATTTGCTCTGCAAATTTATGAAATAAATCGGACATATCCGAAATAAATCACACATATCCGATAAATGCCCTTCTTATTTTCTTTTGTTTCAGATTTTTTATAAATTTGCCACAATGTGTCGTACAGGCACGAAATGTGAAGAAGTGCGATACCGGAAAGACAGTTAAAAGACAGTTATTTGTATTAAATCTATATATTCAAGTATGAAGAAAGCATACGTATTTCCAGGTCAGGGAGCCCAGTTCCCGGGAATGGCCAAAGAAGTATATGAAAAGAGTCAGAAGGCCAGAGAAATGTTTGAAGAGGCCAATGACATTCTTGGATTCAGAATAACCGACATTATGTTTGAGGGCACACCTGAGGCGTTGAAGGCCACCAAGGTGACACAGCCTGCCATATTTCTGCATTCAACCATCCTTACGGCATGCTATGACGGCTTCGAGCCGGATATGGTTGCAGGCCACTCTTTGGGAGAGTTCTCTGCACTTGCGGCCAGCCACGCGATTTCCTTCGAAGATGCATTGAAACTTGTTGCCATCAGGGCAAGAGCCATGCAGAAATGCTGCGAACAGGTTCCGGGAGCTATGGCTGCCATCATTGGCCTGAGCAACGAACAGGTGGAGGCCGTCTGCAAATCCTGCAACGGACTCGTCATCCCTGCGAACTATAATTGTGATGGACAGGTAGTGGTGTCCGGTGAAAAAGATTCAGTGGCGGAGGCTTGTGACAGGGCCAAGGCGGAAGGCGCGAAGAGGGCATTGCCGCTTGCAGTGAGCGGAGCATTCCATTCACCGCTTATGGAGCCGGCAAGACTTGAACTCGGCGAGGCTATCGAGGCGACAGAGATTAAAGCGCCGATATGCCCTATATATCAGAATGTTACAGCTCAGCCGACACAGGATCCGGAGCTGATTAAGAAAAACCTGCTTGCACAGCTTACGGCCCCGGTAAAATGGACCCAGTCTGTGAAAAATATGTTGGCAGGCGAAGCTGACTACTTTATGGAAATCGGTCCTGGCAAAGTTCTTCAGGGACTTGTCAAGAGAATCGCCGGTTCCATCGTGACAGTAGAAGGTCTGGAAACATTGTAGAACAAGAGAAGGCATCTCCGGAAACGGCTGATGTCTTCGTTCTTTCATTGAATCCGGAAGGTGGAGTCCCTTCTGTTGAGATGAGAGATTACGTTTGATACTGAAAGATAGAGTGTCCTTCTATTGAGATGAAAGGGTCCGTTTGAAACCGGAAAGTAGAGTATCCTAAGCCGAAAGGTCGAGTGACCTAACCCGAAAGGTCAAGCAGCCTATACCGAAAGGTCGGGCGCCCTTTCATTGAAACGAAAGATTAAGTTGGTAAAAAATCAATCACATAAAATTAACGATTATGGCAAAAGAAAAGAAATTCATCACCTGTGACGGTAACTTCGCTGCCTCTCAGATCGCTTACCTTTTCAGTGAGCACGCAGCGATTTACCCTATCACACCATCATCGACAATGGCTGAGAACATTGACGAGTGGGCTGCCCACGGAAAAAAGAACCTGTGGGGTGAGACCGTAAAGGTTACCGAAATGCAGAGTGAGGGAGGTGCCGCAGGAGCCGTTCACGGTTCACTTCAGGCAGGAGCCCTCACTACTACATATACAGCTTCACAGGGCCTTCTTCTCATGATTCCAAATATGTACAAGATTGCCGGAGAGATGCTTCCGGCCGTGTTCCACGTTTCAGCACGAGCACTTGCATCTCACGCGCTGTCAATTTTCGGAGACCATCAGGACGTAATGGCTTGCCGTCAGACCGGTTTTGCAATGTTGGCATCCGGTTCTGTCCAGGAAGCTCAGGATATGGCTGCAGTAGCACATCTCGCAGCTATCAAATCCAGCATTCCGTTCCTCCACTTCTTCGACGGTTTCCGTACATCACACGAAATCCAGAAGATTGAGGCTATCGATGAGGACGATCTCAGAAAGATGGTCAGCACCAAGTCTCTCGAGAAGTTCAGGGCAAGAGCACTTACTCCGGAATCTCCTGTAACAAGGGGTACAGCACAGAACGGAGACGTTTATTTCCAGGCTGTAGAGTCCAGAAACCAGTTCTATGATGCTGTTCCTGATGTCGTCGCACGTTACATGGGCGAGCTCGGTGAACTTACCGGCAGAACATACCGTCCGTTCGAGTATTACGGTGCTCCGGATGCAGAAGAGATTATCGTGGCTATGGGTTCAGTTACCGAGACCATCAAGGAGACCATCGACTATCTCGAAGCACACGGAAGAAAATACGGAGTCGTTTCTGTACACCTCTACAGACCGTTCTCAGAAAAATACTTCTTCAAGGTGCTCCCTAAGAGCGTGAAGAAAATCGCTGTCCTCGACAGGACCAAGGAACCGGGAGCTCTCGGAGAGCCTCTCTACCTCGATGTAAAGGCAATGTTCCAGGGCAAAGACATGGAGCCGGTTATCGTTGGCGGCCGCTATGGTCTTTCATCCAAGGATACCACACCTGCACAGATCGTCGCAGTATTCGACAACCTCGAGCAGGCAGAACCTAAGAACGGTTTCACCATCGGTATCGTAGATGACGTCACCTTCAAGTCACTCCCTATCAAGAAAGAGATCTCCATCGTAAAACCTGGTACTACAGAGTGCAAATTCTACGGTCTCGGTTCAGATGGTACAGTAGGTGCAAACAAGAACACCATCAAGATCATCGGTAACCATACGAACAAATATTGCCAGGGCTATTTCGACTACGACTCCAAGAAATCAGGCGGATACACCTGCTCTCACCTCAGATTCGGTGACGCCCAGATCAAGGCTCCGTACCTCGTGTCCACACCTGACTTCGTGGCATGCCACGTTCCTTCATACCTCCGCAAGTATGACGTGCTCAAAGGCATCAAGGATGGCGGTACCTTCCTTCTGAACAGCCTTTGGAACGCAGAGGAAACAGTCAAGAGACTTCCTGAGTTCGTGAAGGCTACACTTGCCAAGAAACACATCAAGTTCTATATCATTGACGCTACCAAGATTGCATCTGAAATCGGTCTCGGCGGAAGAACCAACACCATTCTCCAGTCTGCATTCTTCAAGATTACAGGCATCATCCCTTACGAGGACGCTGTAAAATACATGAAGGACGCGATCGTGAAGAGCTACGGCAAGAAAGGTGAGAAGGTCGTCAATATGAACTATGCCGCTGTTGACCGCGGTGGTGAGTACGAGCAGGTCAATGTCCCTGAAGAGTGGGCAAGCATTACTGCCAAGTTCGAGAATCCGGGCAAGGACCGTCTCGCACCTGAGTTCGTAAAAGAAATCGCTGACGTAGTGAACTCCCAGGCCGGCGATACACTTCCTGTAAGTTCATTCATGCCGTACGTTGACGGTACAATGCCTGCCGGCACAGCCGCTTACGAGAAACGTGGCGTGGCAGTGTTCGTTCCGCAGTGGCAGCCTGACAACTGTATCCAGTGCAACACTTGTGCATTTGTCTGCCCTCACGCAGCTATCCGTCCGTTCCTTCTCAATGAAGAAGAGGCAGCAGCTGCTCCTGCAGGTCTCAAACTTGCCCAGGGTAAGGCTAACCTCAAGGATTACAAGTTCGCCCTCTCAGTTTCAGTAGCAGACTGTACTGGTTGCGGCAACTGCGTTGACGTATGTCCTGCCAAGGAGAAAGCTCTCGTCATGGTTTCCGCTCTCGACGCACAGGCAGAGCAGGAGAACTTCGACTTCCTCAATACCAAGGTAGGCTACAAGGAGACTATCGTAAACAAGGCCCAGAGCGTGAAGAACTCACAGTTCGCACAGCCATTGTTCGAATTCTCAGGCGCTTGCGCAGGTTGCGGCGAGACTCCATACATCAAGAACATCACCCAGCTCTTCGGCGACAGAATGATGATTGCCAATGCTACAGGATGTTCTTCCATCTACGGAGCTTCATTCCCTGCATCACCATACTGCACCAATTCTGAAGGACACGGTCCTGCTTGGGCAAACTCCCTCTTTGAGGACTTCTGCGAGTTCGGTCTCGGTATGAAACTCGGTTCTGACCGTATCAGACAGACCATCGCTGAAATCATGACAGAGGGTCTCGACTGCGACAAGGCTTCTGACGAGATCAAGGCACTCTTCAAGCAGTGGCTCGAGAACAAGAACAATCCTGCAGTTACTCGTGAGGTAGCTGACAAGCTTGTCCCTCTCATGGAGAACACTGATTGTCCTCATTGCAAGAAACTCCTCACATACAAGAAGTTCCTTGCTGCACGCAGCCAGTGGATCATCGGTGGTGACGGTGCAAGCTACGATATCGGATACGGCGGACTTGACCACGTGCTCGCTTCAGGTGAGAATGTGAACATCCTCGTACTCGATACTGAGGTTTACTCCAACACCGGCGGACAGTCATCCAAGGCAACTCCTGCAGGCGCTATCGCCAAGTTTGCTGCAAGCGGCAAGAAGATCCGCAAGAAGGACCTCGGAATGATGGCAATGAGCTATGGCTATGTATATGTGGCTCAGGTAGCTATGGGCGCAAACCCTGTTCAGTACCTGAACGCTATCAAGGAGGCAGAGGCTTATGACGGACCATCACTCATCATCGCTTACGCACCTTGTATCAACCATGGTCTGAAGGCCGGAATGGGTCTCAGCCAGAAAGAGGAGAAACTCGCAGTCGAGTGCGGTTACTGGCACCTCTACAGGTTCAACCCTGAACTCGAAGGAACAGACAAGAATCCGTTCTCTCTCGACAGCAAGGAACCTGACTGGAGCAAGTTCCAGGACTTCCTGAAGGGCGAGGTCCGTTTTGCATCCCTCTACAAACTCTTCCCTGAAAGAGCTGATGAGCTCCTACAGAAGACAGAGGAATTTGCAAAACTCCGTCTCGAATCATACAAGAGATTGGCAGGCAAATAACCCTGCATCTTACTGAATAGAATCCCGGGAAATCATAGAAATATGGTTCCCCGGGAATTTTTTTTGTCAATGACGGCTCAAGTCCAGCATCATTTTTGACAATGACGATGATAATTGCTAAATTTACATGTTTATACACAGGTGTTGGATATTATTATGAAAATGAACAATAAGACTATAACAGCTGCATTGACAGTAGCCATAATGGCCGCCTCGTCATTGACCTCATCCGCATCGGATTACAGTGTGGATTTCGGGAACATTGACAGGAATTGCGCAGTTGCCGGCGACGAAAAGTCGGACCTCAAGTATGCAAGGGAACTTTACGAGCACGGAATGTATGTGAAGGCGCGTGAGATTTTCCTTTCGTATCCTGAGAACCCTTTCGCCAACGGGTATGCGGTGCTGTGCGATATCAAGATGAAATCCTATGCTGCCCAGGCCGCAATGGAGAAATACATTGAAAAGTATCCGTATTCCGGACTTGTGCCTCAGATGAAATACGCTGATGCGCTGAATCTCTTCGATATCCCGGACTATCCCGCTGCTTCGGCCGAGTTCTCCCAGATCAAGGCCAAGTCTCTCTATAAGAGCCAGTTGGCAGAGTTCAGGTTCAAGAAGGCGTATGCTGATTTCCAGATCGGCAGCGTGGACTCCGCATTGGAAGGATTCCTTGAAGTGTCCTCTCTTCCGAAGAACGACTATCAGGCGCCGTCAGCATATTCCGCTGCCTATATCTATTATGAACGGGAGCAGTTCGCGGAGGCAGAGAAGTGGTTTGCGAAGTCGGTGAAGGATCCTCGTTTCGCTGAAGTGTCGGCATACTATATCCTGGAATGCCGTTTTATGGACAAGGACTACAAATATGTCACTGACAATGCCGAGAAGATATTCGCTTCGGTGCCGAATGAGCGGAAACCGCATCTTGCCCGTATCATCTCCGAGTCCTACCTTGTGCAGGGGGATGCTTCATCTGCCAAGAAGTATTATGACCTTACCGATACCGCTTCAGGAACCAGGAAGGACCACTTCTATGCAGGATCGCTGCTCTATGCATTGTCCGACTACAAAGGTGCTGTCGAGAACTATTCCAAGATGGATGACAGAAGCGACTCGTTGGGACAGATAGCGAATTACCAGATGGCATACGGCTATATCAAACTGAAGAACAAGGTGGCTGCCATGGGCGCTTTCAAAGACGCTGCATACGAGGAGTATGATGCTGACATTCAGGAAGATGCGTATTTCAATTATGCGAAACTCGCTTTCGACCTGAACCATGACCCTTCCGTATTCGAACAGTATATCAAGAAATATCCGGAGTTGGCCAAAGGGGACCGTATCTACAGCTACATCGCCCTTGCAGCCCTGTACAATCATGATTATGCTGCCGCCGTGGAGGCTTATGACAATATCGACGTCCTCGACAAGGATATGAAGGCCAATTACATGAAGGCCAATTACCTGCGTGCGGAGCAGCTGATTTCTTCAGGTTCATACCGAAAGGCGATACCATGCCTCAAGACGGCAGCCTACTATTCAGGAAAACGCTCACCGTTCAATCAGCTGTCACGTTATTGGCTCGCCGAAAGTTATTATCGTTCAGATGATTACGCCAAGGCTGCCGAGGTTTACAAGACATTGTACAACAATTCTGCACTTTATGGTCGTCCGGAAGGCAATCTCCTGCCTTACGACGTGGCATACTGCTATTTCAAGTCAGGCGCCTACCCGTCTTCCTGCGAGTGGTTCGACGTGTATCTGCAGAGCGGCGACAAGAGCAGACGTACAGATGCATTGACCCGAAAAGGCGACAGCTATTTCATTGACAAGAACTATAAGGATGCGATAGCTTCTTACGAGGATGCGATCAGGAGCGGCGGCAGCGCGAATGACCTTTATCCGTACTATCAGGCGGGCCTGGCACTTTCATTGACCAACAAGACGAAAGATGAGATCAACCTGCTTGCGCCAGTTGCCCAGACAGCTCCGACGGCTTCGTTCTGGAGCGAGACTGTCTATGAACTCGGCCGCGCGTATATGGCTGATGATGACAATGCCAATGCAGCTGAAATTTTCAAGAAACTTTCGTCTGAGAGCCGCGACTCCACTTATCGCGCAAGGGCATTGATCGGATTGGGAATGATTTCGGCCAATGAATCCCAGTTTGACGATGCACTCGGATATTATAAGCAGGTGGTCAGCAGGATGCCTTCGACGGTGTATTCGGAGGATGCGCTCAGGGCCATCGAATCCATATACCAGACCAAACAGGAACCTGAGGCCTATTTCGCTTATCTCAAGACATTGGACGGTCAGGGGACTGAGGGCAATGAGGAGACGATGTTCTTCAATGCTGCCGAGCAGATTTTCCTTGCGGAGAATTACCAGAAGGCCATAAAGTCGCTGCAGGCATATCTGGATGAGTATCCTCAGGGCTCAAATGTAAATCTTGCGGAATTCTATATGGCCGAGTCGTACAAGAACATCGGCAAGAAGGAGCAGGCCTGCGACTGGTACAAGAAGGTCATCGAGTGTGGCGAGACATCGTTTGTGGAGGCTGCTTCGCTCAGTTTTGCGAAATTGTCCTACAGCATAGAGCATTACAATGATGCCTATTCCGGTTATCAGTCCCTGCTTGAGAATGCTAAAATCGAGAACAACAAGCATACGGCCATCGTGGGAATGATGAATTCCGCATACAATGCCAAAGATTACGATGCGGCTGTCAGCAATGCGGTGAAGGTCGCTGCGGACAAGAGGAGCGACAAGGATGAAGTCCGTCATGCACAGTACATTGAAGCGAAATCTTATCTTGCTTCGAGCCGCAGAAATGAGGCATTCGCGATACTCCGCAAGCTCTCATCCCAGAAATCTACACCAGAGGGGGCTGAGGCTGCGTATCTGATTATCCAGGACGCTTACGACCAGGGCAAGTTCGACGAGGTCGAGAAACTTGTGTATGCGTTCTCCGATGCGGGAAGCGACCAGACTTACTGGCTTGCGAAAGCATTCGTCACATTGGGCGATTCTTTTGCCGAGAGGGACGATATGGCTCAGGCAAAAGCGACTTTCGAGAGCGTCCGTGACGGATATGAGCCGTCAGGCAAAAATGATGATATCCTTGACAATGTTAATATGCGTCTGAAGAAGATAGCACAGAGGGAAAAGTAGTATGAAAAAGATATATTTGACATTAGCGGCTGCCGGTTCGGTATTGGCTTGCGTTTCTGCCGGAGCTCAGAATCTGAATCCGACTGTTTCGGTGACAAAGGCGTACGAGGGCAGTCTTATGGAGGTTCACAAACCGGCTCAGGAGATGTTTGTGCCTGATTCGCTGAAGCGCTTTGACCTGGATTTCGACTACTCTGTTTTTGAGAATCCATATAAGGGGTCTTATGATTTCAGCCCTTATCTTCTGGAAATGAAACCACAGGCGGCTGCGCTTACCGGACGGAAGTTCTATCTCAAGGCAGGAGCCGGATATCGTCTCAGACCGTCGCTCGACCTCGTCTGGGAGCCATTGACCAAGGGCCGGTTCAGAATGTCCGTATATGGCTCACATCATTCATACATAGGTGATTACAGGAATATGCGGTTCGATGCGGACGGTATGCTGAAATCGGCCGGCGACTCGTGGAACGGCTATGACCTGTATTCGACTGCAGGGGCCAATGCGCAGGCTGATCTCGGTAAGGCAGTGATTGCTTTCGACCTGAACTACAAGGGAATACAGGGAAAGACCGGTGAGGGTGCCACAGGATTCAATTCTGCCAGGGCATTTGCGCATATTTATTCCACAAGCCTTTCGGAGAATTTCCTGTATTATGACATTGCAGTAAACTATGCATTCTCTTCGCAGGGTATGCTTGCCGGGGACAGAGCGTTGAATGCCAATGACTTGGACTTCAAGTTCACTCTTGGTCCGGTGCTCAGCAGGCACAATCGGATCTTGGCGGATGTGGGTTATGGCATGACTTGGTATAAAGGCTATATGAACACGGCCATCGGGACGGCTTACATCACCCCGAAATACGCATTTGACAAGAACAGATGGGATTTGAGCCTCGGTCTGAAGTTCGGTTTCAACATCAGCGAAAAGGACAAGCCGGAGTCTGTCAATACCAATAATGGAACGATGATTTATCCGGATGTCTATATCGGGTTTGAGGCAGTGAGGGATTATCTGAACCTCTATTTCAGGGCGACTGGCGGCGATTACAGGAATCAGTTCTCGTCAATGAAGGAGAAGTACCATTTCTATCTTCCGTCACACGGCCTGACCAACAACTATGTGGAGCAGTATAATCTGGCGCTCGGTTTCGCCGGAAATATCAGGAACAGGTTCCGTTACGACGTGCGTGGAGGCTTCAGAAGCTATGAAGACATGCCGTTTGACGGTATCTCCGCCATTCGCATAGGAACTGCGGCACCGACTGTTGCTGACAATCTTATGTATATGTCCAATATGACGGTGGTAGGCGGTACGGCCGGTTATGTAAATATGAAGTTCCAGTGGGATTCACGTGATTTCACATTGGATTCGGATTTCAGGATCAATTCCAATTCATTCAAGGATTCGGAAATAGCAAATCAGCACATTTATCTGAACCAGTCGCTCTTCTCCGGCCATCTCGACGGCACATATAACTGGAAGAAGAGAATCTTCGCGGGAGTTTCTGCGGAATTCGCGACCGTGAGGAAGGGAGAAACTACTCTCGTGTCAATGCAGGAGAGCGGGGGAGAGCTCACTCCCGTAGCTCATACGACTATGTATGTGAGGGTCCCCGGATGGCTGAATCTCGGTCTGCATGCCGAATATGCATTCAACAACAAATTGTCATTCTGGCTCAGAGGTGAGAACCTTCTGAATATGAAGATACAGCGTTATGGAATGTATATGGACGGCGGAGTAGGATTCACCGCAGGCATTTGTCTGAATCTCTAATTTTTACTATATTTGTAGGATTAAAAAAGTCAGACAGACAAGTTGATTTGAATAGAAAATTTTAAAAGAAAATAATGGAAGAGAACGAGAAGATGCGCGAAGCTGAAGAGCAGTATTCTGCGGGCAGTATTCAGGTCCTCGAAGGACTGGAGGCGGTGAGGAAAAGACCGTCAATGTATATCGGCGATGTGGGTGTAAGAGGTCTCCATCATCTGGTGTATGAGGTAGTGGACAACAGTATTGACGAGGCTATGGCCGGATTCTGCGACCACATCGAAGTTTCAATATTGGAAGACAACTCCATCAGAGTCCAGGATAACGGACGAGGAATCCCTACGGGAATGCATCCGAAAGAGCACAGGTCTGCTCTTGAGGTGGTTCTTACGGTTCTTCACGCCGGCGGTAAGTTCAACAAGGACAGCTACAAGGTGTCAGGAGGTCTTCACGGTGTCGGTGTATCCTGTGTGAACGCGTTGTCGGACAGCCTCGTGGCAGAAATCCACAGGGAAGGCAAGATCTATCAGCAGAAGTATTCCAAAGGAAAGCCTTTGACTCAGGTAGAAGTAATCGGCGAGTGCGAAGACACGGGAACCACCATCACATTCCATCCGGATCCGGAGATATTCAATGTCACTACCATCTATAACTACGAGACTCTTGCGAACAGGATGCGTGAACTCGCGTTCCTGAACAAGGGAATCAAGATTACATTGACAGACAAGCGTACCCTCGTGGACGAGTATGTGGTCGATGCGAACGGAAACAGCAGTCCTACCGGAAAGCAGATCTACAAGAATGATGTATTCTACTCCCAGGAAGGATTGAAGGAATTCATCAAATATCTCGATGCGAGCCAGGAAGAGATTATTCCTGAACCGGTATGTGTGACATCCGACAAGATCATTCCTATCGACATTGCCCTCCAGTACAATAACGGCTACAAGGAGACAATCCTCTCATATGTGAACAATATCCACACTATTGAGGGCGGTACCCATCTCCAGGGCTTCAGAATGGGCCTTTCCCGTTCGTTGAGGAACTATGCCGACAAGAACAAGCTTCTGGAGAAGGTAAAGGTGGAACTTACCCAGGAAGACTTCAGGGAAGGTCTTACCGCCGTGGTTTCCGTGAAAGTCGCTGAGCCTCAGTTCGAGGGCCAGACCAAGACCAAACTCGGAAACAGTGAGGTCACTTCCATCGTGTCCCAGGCTACTTCAGCGGCGATGGACCAGTATCTTGAAGAGAATCCAAAGTACGCCAAGCTCATCATCGAGAAAGTCGTTCTTGCCGCAACAGCCAGAACTGCTGCCCGCAAGGCACGTGAAATGGTTCAGAGAAAGACGGTCATGTCAGGTGCCGGTATGCCGGGCAAGCTTGCGGACTGCTCCGAGAGGAATCCTGAGCTTTGCGAATTGTTCCTTGTCGAGGGAGATTCCGCAGGCGGTACCGCAAAGCAGGGTAGAGACCGCCGCATCCAGGCCATCCTTCCGTTGAGAGGTAAGATTCTCAACGTAGAGAAGGCAGCCGAGGACAGGGCATTCGACAGTGAGGAAATCAGAAACATCTATACGGCGCTCGGCGTTACTGTGGCCCAGGCTGACGAGAACGGCGAGAAGAGAATGGACCTCAGCAAGTTGCGTTACCACAAGGTCATCATCATGACCGATGCCGATGTCGATGGAAGCCATATCGCCACATTGATTCTGACATTCTTCTTCAGATATATGCTCGACCTCATCAGAAACGGCTATGTCTATCTGGCAACCCCGCCGCTTTATCTGGTGAAGAAAGGCAAGGAAGAGATCTATTGCTGGACTGACGCACAGCGTGCCGAAGCAACCCAGAAACTCGGAAAGGGTTCTGACAAGGGCGTGACAGTACAGCGCTACAAAGGTCTCGGAGAGATGAGCGACCATCAGTTGTGGGATACCACGATGGACCCGTCCAAGAGAAGACTCCGTAAAATCACCATTGACAATGCTGCCGAGGCAGAGAGGACCTTCTCAATGCTTATGGGCGATGATGTGCCGCCACGCAGACAGTTCATTGAAGAAAATGCACATTACGCAAACATTGACGCATAGTAACGACAATATCTAAAATCTAGACAATATGTTAGACATTTTTGACAGAATTGAAAGAGACTCAGGCGGTCCTATCGGCCAGTATTTCGACCAGGCTTACGGCTATTATATGTACCCTCGTCTTGAGGGCGAACTCGGACCTCACATGGTTTTCAACGGAAAAGAGGTCCTGAACTGGAGTCTGAACAACTACCTCGGACTTGCAAATCATCCTGAAGTGCGTAAAGCGGATGCTGAAGCAGCTGCACAGTGGGGTCTTGCATACCCGATGGGCGCCAGAATGCTGTCGGGCAATACCAGATACCATGAGAAGCTGGAGAAAATGTTCGCTGAGTTCGAGAAGAAAGAGGATGCCTTCCTCTATAACTTCGGATATCAGGGAATCGTTTCCACGATCGATGCTCTTACCGCGCGTCATGATGTAATCGTCTATGATGCAGAGTGCCACGCTTGTCTGCTCGACGGTATCCGTCTTCATATCGGCAGCAAGTACAAGTATCGTCACAACAATATCGAGGACTGCGAGAAGGTTCTTGCCCGCGCTTGCGCTGAGGCTGATGCCAACGGCGGCGGTGTGCTCCTTATCACCGAGGGCGTATATGGTATGACAGGTGCGCTCGGTATTCTTGACAAGATCGCAGCTCTCAAGAAGAAATACAACTTCCGTTTCCTGATTGACGATGCCCATGGCTTCGGACTTCTCGGAGAACACGGCCGCGGAACTTCTGAGGCACTTCACTGCATGGACGAGGTTGACCTTTATATCGGCGCATTTGCCAAGTCAATGGCTTCTATCGGCGGATTCGTTGCAGGTCCTCACAAGATCATCAACTATCTCCGCGCGAACATGCGTTCACAGATGTATGCGAAATCACTTCCTATGCCGCTCGTCATCGGCAATACCAAGCGTCTTGAAATCATCATGTCTCCGGAAGGTGACGAACTCCGCAAGAAGTGCTGGGCCATCACCCATGCCATCCAGGACGGTTTCAGGAAAGAAGGGTTCGATATCGGTGAGGCTCAGGCTTGCGTGACCCCTGTACATATCAAGGGAGGAGTCGCTCAGGCTACCAAGATGGCTAAGGATCTCCGTGAGAACTACAGGATTTTCTGTTCTATGGTCATCTATCCTGTCATTCCTAAGGGTATGGTCATTTTCCGTATCGTCTGCACGGCAGCCCATACTATGGAAGATGTCGAATATACTCTCAAAGCATTCAAGGAAATCAAGGCCAAGCTCGACGCAGGTGCTTATGATGGAGACGACATCGCTGCAATGACTGTGGAATAGTCCAAAATACACTTCATTATGAACCGGTCTTACTTTAAAGATAAGGTGATAATCATAACAGGAGCCAGCTCGGGTATCGGGTTGGCTTCTGCCAGATTATTCGGAAGCTTGGGCGCGAAGGTCGTCATGGCCGCCCGTCATCTCGACAAGCTCGAGGCTGAAGCCGCTTCTGTCAATGCTGATTTGTCCAAAGTCCTCTGCGTCAAGACGGACGTTACCAAAGAAGAGGATTGCAAGGCATTGATAGAGAAGACGGTGGAGAAATTCGGCGGAATCGATATCTTGGTGAACAATGCCGGCATTTCCATGAGGGCGATGTTCAATGACCTGGACCTTTCTGTGATCCATTCCCTTATGAACGTGAATTTCTGGGGAACCGTGAATTGTACCAAATTCGCGCTGCCGTGGCTGCTGAAGTCCAAAGGCTCAGTGGTGGGTGTCATCTCGATTGCCGGATATTCCGCGCTTCCTGCGAGGACCGGTTATTCAGCATCGAAATACGCTATCCGAGGCTTTCTGGACACACTCAGAATCGAGCACCTGAAAGACGGCTTGAACGTGTTGGTGTTCGCTCCGGGCTATACCGCCTCCAATGTGCGTAATGCGGCATTGACAGCGGACGGAAGCGCTCAGGGAGAAACGCCGCTGGATGAAGGCAAACTTATGAGTGCTGAAAAATGTGCAGAATATCTTGCCAAAGCACTCGCTTCCCGTAAGTCAGAGGTGATTCTTACGGCTCTCGGAAAACTTACAGTCCTTGCACACAGGCTGTTCCCGAGACTTACGGACAAGCTGACTTACAAATACATAGCCAGAGAAAAAGATAGTCCTTTCAAATAGTATTTCATTATGGCAAAGACTGGAATTCCCCGCGATCCCAAAATCTACATATCGCTATTTTGTCTTTTCCTGATTCTTCTGCTGATGATGCCGAGGAACGGAAAGTTCAACTACGACTACAAGAAGGGTACGCCGTGGCCTTATGAAACATTGGTTTCACAGATAGATTTTCCTGTCCTGAAAACACAGGAGCAGCTTCGTGCTGAGAAAGATGCCGCAGGCTCCAGTATAGTGCCATATTACAAATATGACGACGGAATTCCGCGTAAAGTGGTGAATGGCATCGAGCAGCTGAATTTAGGCGAGGCCAGCCAGATCAGGCCGAAAATGCTCGAGGCCGTGTCTGATATTTACAGAAGGGGAGTGATGGCTGATGAGGCCTCTTCCAAGGAAGAGAACTTCTCGGCTGCAGATGATATCATATTCATCCAGAGAGACAAACGTGCGGTGAAAACCCCGGCTTCCGATGTTTATACGGTATCTTCCGCATTGGACAAGGTCATTTCAGAGACTGCCAAGGCTTTTCCGTCCGAAAGGGTGGATTCGATTGCCAATGCAGTAGGCATCGACGATATCATTGTCCCGAATCTGATCTATGACAAGGAAACCACGGACTTGGTGCATGCGGAGTCTGTGGATTATATCTCTCCGACCTCCGGATTTGTGACCGCAGGGCAGCTGATCGTGACCAAAGGCGAAATAGTGACGGCTGAGATACAGCAGCTGCTGGATTCGTACAAGGCTGAATATGAGGAGAGTCTGGGATATGACGGACCGAGGATTTTCCTGTGGATCGGTAACGGAGTGATATCATTGGCATTGGTCTTGATACTCTTCCTTTCCATTTTCTACACGAACCCGGACATATTCAAACTGATGAACAAGTATCTTTATCTTCTGTTCATCTTCACATTGACGGCATTTGCAGCGTTTGCAGTGGACAAACTGGACCCGACATTGCTGTATATGATTCCGTTCTCGCTTTCGGCGCTGTATCTGTTGGCGTTTTTCAGAAGGCGGGTCGTGCTTCCGGTGTATGTCGTTTCATTGATGCCGCTGCTGATTTTCGCGCACAACGGCGTGGAACTTTTCCTGCTGAATCTGGTTGCTGGAGTGGTGACAATGTTCGTGTTCCCGTTTTTCAGCAAGGGATGGAGACAGTTCGTGGCGGCTATGCTCGTGTTTGTATGCCTGCTGCTGACCTTCATCGGATTCAGGCTTATCAATTCGGGCAATGCATTCGACGACTTGTGGCTGATGCTCTATCTGTTTTTCGGGGCGCTGCTTTCAGTCGCAGGATATCCGCTCATATATCTGATGGAGAAGATATTCTCGCTTGTGTCAGGTACCCGTCTCCAGGAACTGTGTGACCCTAACAATAAACTTCTGAGAATTCTTGCACAGAAGGCTCCGGGGACATTCCAGCATTCACTTCAGGTGATGAACCTTGCTGATGCGGCTGCGAGGAGCATTGACGCGGACGTGCTTCTTGTGCGTGCCGGAGCAATGTATCATGATATCGGGAAGACTGCCAATCCGCAATGCTTCGTGGAGAACGAGAGCCTCGGCGCCAAGTTCCACGACGGGCTTACTCCCAAGGAAAGCGCAGAGATGATAATAAGACATGTTACGGACGGTCTCGCTCTTGCTGCCAAGTACAAACTGCCTCAGGTGGTGAGCGATTTTATTCTCACACATCACGGAACTACCTGTACGGCATTCTTCTACAACAAGTTTATAGAAGAGGGCGGGAACCCTGCCGAATCGGATGCCTTCTATTATAAGGGCAAGAAACCTTGGACCAGGGAGCAGGCGCTGATCATGATCTGCGATACTGTGGAGGCTGCTTCGCGTACATTGAAGGACAATACGCCGGAGACTTTCGACAAGTTCGTGGAGAACATCGTTTCAGCCAAGATGGCTGCAGGACAGCTTGACAATGCAGATATTACATTGAAGGAACTCAGCCGTATAAAATCAGTGCTGAAGTCATATCTCGGGCAGATTTATCACGAAAGAGTGGTCTATCCCAAGCAGTATAGACAATAATAGGCTTTCCCGATTGGAAATTGTCTGAAAAATTCCTATTTTTGCAGGCTAAGTGTAAGATGGCTTGAATCTCGCGCAAACACATTGAAAATTTAATCGCATTGAAAATATAAAATATTGAATAAAGATGAATATTGTAAAAAATCAGATTGATGAGCTTAATATCCAGCTCACTGTCACTGTTGCTCACGATGATTACGCTGAGGCTGAGAAGAAAGAACTCCAGAGATGCAAACGTACAGCCGAGTTCAAGGGCTTCAGAAAGGGAATGGTTCCTATGTCCCTTATCCAGAAAGTTTATGGAGAGCGAGTGCTTGGCGAGGTTGTGAACAAGGTTCTTTCAGACGCTATCAATAATTTCGTTAAGGAAAACAATATCAAGATGGTAGGTGAGGCTCTTCCAAGTGAGGACCAGCCGGAAATCGAGTGGAAGTCAGGCAACGACTTTACTTTCAAGTTCGATATCGCCACCACTTCAGAGGTGAACTTCGAACTCTCCAAGGATGACAAAGTGAAAGTTTATGAGATCAAGGTTTCTGCTGAGGCCAAGAAAGAGATGAAGGACAACCTTCTCCGTCAGTTCGGTTCTCTCACGGATGCTGAGCAGGCAGGTGAGGATGATTTCGTAATCGTTGATTTCGCTCAGGAAGGCAAGACCGTTGAGGGCTCATATGTAGGCGTGAAGAATGTAGAGGGCGAGGCTAAGTCCAAGTTCCTCGGCGCAAAGGTCGGAGACCAGTTTGATGTCAATGTAAATGAGGCATTTACTAATGAGTCTGACCGTGCATATATGCTCAAGGTAAAGAAAGAGGAGCTCGCTTCTCTCGCACCTGAGTTCCACGTTACAGTGAAGGAAGTGAAGACTTTCGCTCCGGCAGAGGAGAACCAGGAGACTTACGACAAGATTTTCGGTGAGAACCAGGTTCACAATGCAGAGGAATTCGACAAGGCTGTAACTGCAAGACTTGAAGAGAATTACAAGCAGGAGTCTGACTACAAACTTTCCAAGGATCTGCGCGAGTATCTCGTAAAGAAAGCTGACATCAAACTTCCGGAGGAGTTCCTCAAGAGATGGCTGTTCAATATCAATGACGGCAAGTTCAGCAAAGAGGAGATCGAGAAAGAGGCACCTGCATTCTTCGAGGATTTCCGCTGGCAGATGGTACGTGGCTACATCATGCAGAAGTTCGACCTCAAGATCGAAGAAAAAGATGTTCACGAGGCAGCTCAGGCATATGTTGCTTACCAGTATGCTTCATACGGCATGGGAAATGTTCCTGAGGCAATTCTCAAGGACAGTGTTGCCCGTGTACTTCAGGATGAGAATACCAGCCGCCGCATTGTAGAGAATGTTGAGGCTACTAAGGTTATCGAGGCAGTTAAGGGTGCGGTTACACTGAAGGCTGAGAAGGTTTCAGTAGAAGATTTCCGTACACTTTAGTCTTAATCCCAAGAAATATGAACAATAACGAATTTTATAAATTCGCGAGAATGGGCCGTGGAATCAGTTCTACGACCCTTCATCGTTATGAATCGGCTCTGGATTCGTATATAAATCCGACCATCATCGAAGAAAGGAAACTCAATGTCGCATCCATGGACGTGTTCAGCCGTCTTATGATGGACAGGGTGATATTTCTCGGTGTGCCGATTGATGATGATGTGGCGAATATCATTATGGCCCAGCTCCTGTTCCTTGCTTCCACCGACAGTATGGCTGACATTTCGCTCTATCTGAATACTCCTGGCGGACAGGTTTCTTCGGGTCTGGCCATTTATGATACGATGCAGATCATTGAACCGGACGTGGCAACCATCTGTACAGGTATGGCGGCATCGATGGGCTCGGTGCTGTTGTGCGCAGGTACTGAAGGCAAGCGTTCAGCATTGCCGCACAGCCGTGTCCTGATTCATCAGCCTCTTGGCGGCGCCCAGGGGCAGGCATCAGACATCATCATTGCAGCAAAGGAGATAGAGAAGACCAGAACAGAGCTGTGCAACATCATTGCCCAGCATACCGGTCAGACTTTCGAGCGTGTGCTTGCTGATGCTGACAGGGATTTCTGGATGACTGCAGAGGAAGCCAAGGCTTATGGTATGGTGGACGAAATTCTTTCCAGTAAGAAAAAGGTGAAATAAAGTGGCCGGAAAAAAGACACAAAATTATTGTATGTTCTGCGGGAGACCGGAATCTCAGGTTCCGTACCTTCTCCCGGGACAGAACGGGGCTTGTATCTGCAGCGACTGTATCATGTTGGCTGCCGATTATCTGAAAGAGGTTTCAGGACAAAAAGCTGAGAAAACAGCACCCAAGAAAATCAATAAACTGCAGAAGCCTAAGGAAATCAAGGAATTCCTGGACCAATATGTCATTGGCCAGGACCGTGCGAAGAAGCTTCTGTCAGTGGCTGTATATAATCACTACAAGAGGATAAACCACAATCTGGTCGACAAAGTGGATGACGGAGTTGAACTTGAGAAGTCCAATATCCTCCTCGTGGGCCCGACCGGAACAGGAAAGACATTGCTCGCAAAATCCATAGCAAGGCTTCTTCAGGTGCCGTTCACGATTGTGGATGCCACTGTGCTCACTCAGGCCGGATATGTGGGTGAGGATGTGGAGAGTCTGCTCTCAAGGCTTCTGCAGGAGGCTGATTATGACCTTGCAAAAGCGGAGCGTGGTATAGTCTTCATCGATGAGATAGACAAGATCGCCCGCAAGGGGGACAACCCGTCCATCACTCGTGACGTTTCCGGAGAGGGAGTTCAGCAGGCGCTGCTCAAACTTCTCGAAGGAAGTGTCGTGAATGTCCCGCCACAGGGTGGACGCAAGCATCCTGAGCAGGAGTTCATTCATGTAAATACCCAGAATATCTTGTTCATCTGCGGTGGCGCGTTTGAGGGCATAGAAAGGTCGATTGCCAATCGTCTGAACACTCAGGTCATCGGTTTCACAGCAGGCAGCACCAAACAGATTGACAAGAACAATCTGCTCAAATATGTGGCTCCGGAGGATCTGAAGTCCTATGGCCTCATTCCGGAGATCATCGGTCGTCTTCCGATTGTCACTTATCTGGACAGTCTGGACAAGGAGTCGCTTCTGCGTATTCTCTCAGAGCCGAAGAATGCCATCTTGAAGCAGTATGAGAAAATGTTCGAGATGGACGGCATAAAACTGGAGATAGAAGAAGGCGTGAAGGAACTCATCGTCGATACCGCCATCAAGAATAAACTCGGAGCGCGTGGCCTGAGAGGCATCTGTGAAAGGATTTTCGATGATGCCATGTTTGAGGCCCCGTCTTCGCGCAAGAAGACATTTACCGTGACACTCGAGTACGCCAAGGAGCATCTGAAAGATGATATTTAGTATTACGGGAAATGACAGACAGGCTGCTTCACGTTTTGTGAGCAGCCTGTTTTTGGAAAAATCTCAGTTCGAGAAATAGTCCTGTTCTTAAAAATTCTTTAGTTCTTCAGGGGAGACCGGCAAAACGCCGATCGCTAACCTTACATCAGATTCGCGGCAGCGCGTCCGGCAGCCTCAGCGAAATCCTCACCATTGGAGGCGTAGATGATTCCACGTGACGAATTGATAAGCAAGCCGCCCATTGCATTAGCACCGTGCGCGATTACCTCTTCTGCGGAACCTCCCTGTGCTCCGACACCTGGTACGAGGAAGAAATTGTCCGGGCAGAACTTGCGGATTTCAGCAAGCTTGTCAGCCTTGGTGGCACCTACCACGAACATCATGTTGTCAGGAGTCGAGATGGACATCATCTTTTCCATAACTACCTGATACAGAGGCTTGCCGTCCTGCTGAGCCATCTGGAAATCTGCAGAAGACTTGTTGGAGGACAATGCTACCACGATAGCGAATTTTCCAGGATATTCGAGGAAAGGAGTGACAGTTTCACTTCCCATATAAGGGGAGATGGTCACAGCGTCGAAATCCATCGTCTCGAAATATGTTTTCGCATACATCTTGGCTGTGTTTCCGATATCACCGCGCTTGGCGTCCGCAATGATGAACTGCTCAGGATGATTGTTCCTGATATAATCTACGGTCTTTTCCAGCGCCAGCATGCCCTCTCGTCCATAGCACTCATAGAAAGCCAAGTTCGGCTTGTATGCCACACAATGCTCTGAAGTCGCGTCAATGATGGCCTTGTTGAATTCATACAGCGAGCGGACAGTGCCTTTCAACAATTCCCCGTGGACAGCAATCTCTCCGTCCTGGGCTAGTTTCTGAATGTGCTGGGGCATCTTGTTGAAATCAGTATCCAAACCCACGCACAGCATGGTCTTCTTGGCCTGGATTTGTGCATATAAATCTTTGGTGTTCATATCTTTATAAATAATCTTCGAAATACATTGTCACCTTGTCCATAAGGTGGATACGGTCCTTGCCGAAAACATTGTGCTCTGCGCAAGGATATGGGAAATAATCCAGCTGGACATTGTTCTTGATACATTCTCTTACGAAACTCAGGCTGTGCTCCCAGACTACAGTGTTGTCGATAGCGCCCTGACAGATAAGCAGTTTGCCCTTCAGGTCAGCCGCCTTGTTGATCAGACTTGTCTCGGCGAAGCCCTCAGGATTTGAGTCTGGAGTCTCCATATACCTCTCGCCGTACATCACCTCGTACCATTTCCAGTCGATTACAGGACCGCCTGCAATACCGACCTTGAAAGTCTCGGGATAGTTAGTCATAAGCGAAATCGTCATGAATCCGCCATAACTCCAACCGTGCACACCGATTCTGTCCTTATCCACGTAAGGCAATGTCATCAGTTCGCTAAGTCCGGCCATCTGGTCAGCCATCTCCGCCTGTCCGCAGTATTTGTGGATAGCCTTCTCATAAGCTGCGCCACGGTTTTCCGTACCCCTGTTGTCCTGCACATAGACGATGTAGTCGCGCTGCGCCATGTACATTTCCCAAAGCCTTATCTGTCCAAGCCAGGAATCATTCACCATCTGCGAATGAGGACCGCCATAGACATACAGGATGACCGGATACTTCTTGGCAGGGTCGAAATCCACCGGAAGATAGAGCCTGTACCAGTTGTCATATTTTCCGTCGGCGCTCTTTACCGTTCCCAGAGTCATCTCACCTGTAGCGTAATCCTTCATCGGATCCTCAGCGGTGAAGATAGTCTTGGACATCTTTCCGTCTGTAGAAGTCACCTTCACCACGCCGGGAACATTGAAACTGCTGTAACTGTCGATAAACCATGTGCCTGATTCATTGACACTTACATTGTGCCATCCCTCATCGGAGGTGAGCCTGACAGGCGTCCCGACATTGACCTTTCCCTTGCGGGAGACATTGACCCGGACAGAGAACAGGTGCTGCTCGACAGGGGAGACCTCAGCGCTGGTATAGAAAATGCGCTCGCCGTTTTCGGCAACGAATTTCACGTCAGCGGCGACGTTTGTGACGCGCGTTACTGTGCCAAGCGTGTCGCAGAGGTAGAGACTCTTGTAGCCGTCCCTGTTGTCAGTGCGGTAGATGAATCGGCCGGAGAATCCGAACCAATGCAGAGGGTCCGTCGGTTCCACCCATTTTTCGTTGTCCTCAGTGAGTACTGTTCTCAGGAATTTGCCGTCGCAGGCCCTGTACATATTCAGGTGCATATGCTTCTGGCTCCTGTCCAGAACCTGGATGAAAATCAGCTTACCGTCAGGAGACCAGGAAACATTGGTGAGATACTGGTCGTAGCCGAAATCGTCCGCCTGGATGTATGCTGTGGTGTTTTCCGCCAGATTGTAAACGCCTACGCGCACATTCTCAGAGCCCATTCCGCTCATCGGATATTTTATGCTCTTGAGAGAGCCTGTTCGTGTGGTAATGTCCAGCAGAGGGAATTCCGTTACCTGACTTTCATCCTTGCGGTAGAACGCGATGCTGCGTCCGTCCGGTGACCAGAAAATCCCTCCGGAAATACCGAACTCGTTTCTGCTGACCGACTGCCCGTAAGTGATTTCAGAATTCTCGCTTTCAGCGACAGGACGGATATGCTTGCGCTGGTCAATGTAATAAAGGCTTTTGCCCACGGTAAATGCCAATGCTGGGGCTGCACCGACGGCCCTGTTGCCCATCATTGTCCCGCCTACGGACATTGCCGCCTCGTTCGGCGTAACATTTTCAGCGCCTTCCGGCAATGACTTCTTCAGATATGCTCCGGCAGTTTCTGCATAGACGCCGAGCACCTCGTCAGCGTCCACATCTTTACCGGCATTGACATCATACAGCTGCGGCTTTCCTTCCTTCATATATACAATGGTGTTCTCGCCGTACCATCCTGCGCGGAATCTCTCAGGTCTTAGCTCGCCCGAATATACAGCCTGCTCCATCGTCATCATCTTGCCTGTGTTGTTGGCAGGATGAACAGAAAAAACTTTCATTCCCTCAGCTCTCTGGTGCTCCTCGGCATTCAGAGAAACGGCGGCCAAAGAAGAAGCCGCCAATATTGTCAATGCAATAAAATGTAATCTTTTCATCTTATTGTCTTTCAATAGCTTACCTTACGGACAGGATATTATCCACGATATATTTCTGCTGACCGCGCCACGGAAGCGCTCCCAAATACTCCTTATAATGAAGTTCCACGGTCTTGCCGCTGCACCTCATCAGAGAATCAGCAAGCTCCCCGTTTTCCACAGAGAACTCGAAAACGTAGGATTCCATACCATTGGTGCCTTTTCCTGTACCTCTCAGGCCGGACTGGATCAGCCTGCCTTCATAGGTCTTGAATACATAGCCCTTATACATCACCTGATTCAGGTCTCCTGCCTTGACTCCTTCACCGAAGACAAAGTAGAAGCGGAAATAGAAGAACCCTGTCAGGGCCAGCACAACCACAAGCGTGACGGTGCTGATGATCTTAGTCTTGATACTCATATTCTCTTATTCGATATTGTCATTGAGTTCCCATCCTGTCAATGTGGAAATATACGGAATCAGCACATGGGCGAGCTTTTTGTGTCCCTTGTAACTTGGATGCCAGCTTGCGCCGAGCTCATCATCCGTATTGTGCACAGCCTTGGTGAAACTCAGGAAATGCACATTCTTAAGGCCGCAGCTGTTTACGCAATACCTCACATAGTCGGCTGCCAGGTCATCGCAGTTGCTCGAAACACAGAGAACCGGATGATCCTCACCGTAGTTTTTCTTGATCTTGTTCAGGAGTTTCACATAATTGTCCCTGAAAAGAGATATCTTAGGCTGTCTGCCAGTAGAGAAGTCATTGGTACAGAGGTAGATGATGGTAACTTGCGGTCTGAATGCATCAGCAGCGGCATCCCATTTCACATCCTTGTCCTCGTCGAAAGTCTGGTCATAACGGTCAGGCATATAGTAGTCCTTGAACTTGTCCGCATAATTTCTGGCAATCCCCATTCCGGAATGCGCAACAGCATAGTAATCAGCCCCGAAGTACCTTGAAAGGATAGCAGCGTAAGTCAGGTTGCTGTTTTCTGTTTCGCTCTTGTAAGGGTCAGTCCTGACACTGTTCTCCGTACCGTAACCGCAAGTGTAAGAGTCACCTATCACCTCGAACTGGCGCTCTTTGAGACCTTCAGCCTGAAGCAGTTCGCCTGCCTTGGTAATATACTCGCTGATGGTGGTCTTGCCTTCACTTCCCTCAGTCCGCTTTTTCAGAACCACAGTGTGTTCGAAGCCTTTCCCCTTGGAATTGAACGACTTGAGGGCAGCCGGTTCCACCAGCACATATACCGAATCCTTGCCGCTGACCCTGATGGTCCTGTCAGCCTTAGAGTCCGGTTCCCTGTCAATCCAGAGGTCATAATAGTTTGCCTTGCTGTCGGAGGCCTTCATCGCCAAGTAGGAGCCCTCAAAACGGATTCTCACATATACCCCAGTCCAGTCGAAAGAAACATTGTCCTTCTCTTTCAATGTCCTGCCCACATAAGTTACCCTGGAATCGGATGCCGGCGTATGAATCTCCGGCAGTTCCCTTGCAGATAAACCGCTGATGGCCAATGTCAATGCCATCAATGCTATAATCATCCTTTTCATATCTTTTATTTCATTTTTTCAAGTCCTGAATTCAGGAACTCGACAAATCCGTCTATATCAGTATTGTATCCGCGAATCGGAGCGAGCTGCTTTCCGTCAGGCGACAGAAGCACGTAGTTGGGCTGTGCGCTCACGCCGAAATTCTCCCGGACGAACCACGCATTGACACGTCCCCTGTCCTTCAGAACCTTTCCGCTGCTGGTGGTAACCCATTCGTTCTCAGGAAGTTTAGTCTTGTCGTCCGTATAGAGAACCACAATGACGAAATCATTTTTCAGCATCGACAGTACCTTCGGATCACTCCAAACCCTCTGCTCCATCTCGCGGCAATTCACGCAGGCGAGACCGGAAATATCCAGGAAAACAGGTTTGCCGGACGCTTTCGCAGCAGCATATCCCTCTTCCATAGAATGATAGCCTGTAAGTCCGAGCGGCAGTTTTTCGCCTTTAGTGGCCTCTTCTATGCTGACCACCTGCTGGCTTGGATTGCTGCCCAATATGAAGTCCTGCGTCTCGATAGGCGGGAGATATCCTGACAATGCCTTCAGCGGTGCTCCGAACATTCCCGGTATCATATAGACCACGAACGTAAAGTCCACGATTACCAGGAAAAGCCGGAATATCCCGATATGCTTCACCTCGCTGTCCGCCTCAAACCTGATCTTGCCGAGCAGGTACAGACCGAGCAGGGTGAATACCACAATCCAGATGGCGAGATAGATCTCCCTGTCCAGAAGGCCCCAATGATAAGTCTGGTCCGCCACGCTGAGGAACTTCAGACCGAGAGCCACCTCGATAAATCCGAGCACCACCTTCACGGAGTTCAGCCAGCTGCCGCTCTTGAGCTTCTTCAGCAGAGACGGGAACATCGCGAAAATCGTGAATGGCAATGCGAAGGCCACAGAGAAGGCAAGCATTGTCACCATCGGAGTCCAGAACTCACCCTGAGTGGATTTGATCAGGACGGAACCTACGATAGGACCGGTGCATGAGAATGACACCAGGACCAGTGTCAATGCCATGAAGAAGATGCCTGCAAGTCCTCCCTTGTCGGAATTCTTGTCGCTTTTGTTCACGAGAGCTGACGGCAGAGTGATTTCAAACGCTCCGAAGAACGATGCCGCAAATACCATAAACACGATAAAGAAGATGATATTCGGAAGCCAATGAGTTGAAAGCCAGTTGAATATGTCGGCCGTAACTGTCTCGCCTCCGAAGATGTAGGTCGCTCCGATAATCAACGAAATCGGCACCGTGTAGAGCAGGACGATGAACAGTCCGTACATAAATGCCTTGAAACGACCTGCTGCAGGTGTTGAAGAACCTTTCATGAAGAATGATATGGTCATCGGCACCATAGGGAAGACACATGGCGTGAGAAGCATTGCAAATCCCCACAGCACGGCCTCAAGTATCAGTGCCCACAAAGAACCGCCGGCCCGCTGTTCCTCTTCTGTCACGTTCTGAGAAATCTCTGGAGCCACTGCAGTCACGGCAGTTTCAGCCTTTTCAGGAACAGCAGCAACTGCCACGTCAGCCTCTTTCTGGAGCTTTATCTCGAAATTCCAGTCCTCAGGCGCGCCGCAGGAGTTGTCCGTGCAGCTCGAAGACGTGATCATACCTTTCAGACTCGAGGCATCTTCTGCCACTCTGATCTTCTGCGCTACCTTGATCTTGTCGAAGAAAACATCATCCCCATCGAATTTCTCAGGCTTTAGCAGGTCGTACAAACCGCCTTCAAGAGAATATCCTTTGACATCCTCGAATTCCACCGTTACAGGCGAATCCTTGTGAGATGCTCCATAGGTATGCCATCCGGAGCTGATAGTGCCGGAGAAGATGATTTCGGTGATTCCGTTTTCCGTTTTTCCCTGGGAAACGGACCATTTTACTATCGGTTCGCCCATTTGAGCGAATAAAGGCACTGCACTCAGTAAAAAGAGTACAATGCCTGATATAATACTGCGTCTTTTCATTATCATATCATTTTCGGTATAAAAATGATTTCGCTTATTTTGCGTAAGCTACTGAACGGGTCTCCCTGATGACGGTAATCTTCACCTGTCCAGGGTATGTCATTTCGTTCTGTATCTTGAGAGCTATGTCGGAAGAAAGCGTAGCTGCCTGCTCGTCGCTTACATCCTCTGCGCCTACGATTACACGGAGCTCCCTACCTGCCTGAATCGCATAACTCTTGGTTACACCAGGATATGCGGCAGCAAGGTCTTCCATGCCCTTTAGCCTCTTGATATATGATTCAATGACCTCGCGGCGTGCTCCAGGACGTGCTCCTGAGATAGCGTCACCTACCATGACGATAGGGGAGATGAGCGATGTCATTTCAGTCTCTTCGTGGTGAGCGCCGACAGCGTTGCAGATTTCAGGTCTTTCCTTGTACAGCTCTGCCAGTTTCATACCGAGCAGTGCGTGAGGAAGTTCAGGATCGTCCTCTGAAACCTTTCCGATATCGTGGAGAAGTCCGGCCCTCTTCGCGAGCTTAGGATTGAGACCGAGCTCGGAAGCCATTATGGCACAGATGTTTGCAACCTCGCGTGAGTGCTGGAGAAGGTTCTGTCCGTAAGAAGAACGGTATTTCATACGTCCTATGAGTTTCACGAGTTCGATGTTCATACCGTGGATTCCAAGGTCAATGCAGGTTCTCTTACCTGTCTCGAGGATTTCATCCTCAAGCTGTTTCTGGACCTTCGCCACTACCTCTTCAATACGTGCAGGATGGATACGTCCGTCCACGACAAGCTGATGGAGCGCAAGACGTGCGACCTCTCTTCTGACAGGGTCAAAAGCCGAAAGAAGAATTGCATCCGGAGTATCGTCCACTACGATTTCCACACCGGTAGCAGCCTCCAGAGCCCTGATGTTACGACCTTCGCGGCCGATGATTCTACCTTTGATATCATCGTTCTCGATAGGGAAGGTGGTTACTGCATTCTCAATGGCAGTCTCCGTCGCAGTTCTCTGTATCGTGGTGATTACTATCCTTTTGGCTTCCCTTGCAGCATTAAGTCTGGCGTCATCCATCGTATCGTTTATGTACGCCTGGGCTTCGCTTCTCGCCTCGGCCTTCATGTTTTCCATGAGAAGGTTCTTGGCTTCGTTGGCGGTCATGCCGGCAATGCTCTCAATCTGCTTGTTGGCTTCCTGACGGAGTGACTCGTATTCTTCGGCCTTACGGTCGAGCGCATCTTTCTGGGACTGGAGGCTTGCCTTGGTATTGTCGAGATCCTTGATTTTCTTCTGGAGCTCGTTGTTCTGCTGGTTAAGATTGTTCTCTTTCTGCTTGAGACGGTTCTCGGTATCCTTGATCTGTGCATTCTTCTCATTCACGAACTTCTCGTGCTCGCTTCTGAGCTGGAGGAACTTCTCCTTGGCTTGAAGGATCCTTTCTTTCTTGATGTTTTCTGCCTCAAGTTCCGCCTTTTCCAGGATGCTGTCCTTGCGTCCCTTCATAACCATTCTGTGAACCATTATGAAAACTGCAATTCCGAATGCAGCTGACAGCAAGGCTACTGCTATGAATATCAAAATGTTGTTCATACGTATATATAAATTTATGTTTTAGTCGTCTCTTTCCGGATTACAAAAAACCGGCTGCAAGTTTCCTTGTACGAAGAAGCTTGCAGTCGGAATATATAAAAGCCGTCAGCCGGGTCGTCAGAAAAATCTAATATTGCAAGATTTGAGCTCCGTGCCGGTTCAGTAATCCTACGTCCCGCATAGCGGAATCCCATCAAAGGTACTTAGGCCCGCACATCCCCGGCTCGAGAACACCCGGTTCCGAAGAACTTGTTGTTTTCAGCGAGTAGTGGGCCGACGGCTAATCTTTTATACCATCAAGATAAGTATTTGTCTGCTTCTCAAGCGCTTTCACCTCATTCTCCAGACTCTCCACCATCCTTCTCGCTGACAGCCTCGCGATACACTCGTTCAGGGCCACAAACGTAAGAAGCTCCGACGTGTCCTTTTCGGGAAACCTGTTCGAATACTTGCTTAACGTGCTTTCCACCAGTTTAGCGGCATTTCTGTAAATCTCCTCGTCATCTGGCGTCTTGGCCGACAACTCGTATTTCTTGCCGTTGATCCGTATCGTAATCTTCTGCCCCATATCTATCTTTCCAATAATGAGATGCATCTGTCAATCTCAGAAATCATCTTGTCAATCTTCTCCCTCGCAGCTGCGCTGCCTTCCTCATGAGCAGTAAAAGCTTCAATCAACTTGAGATTATCTACTTGTCTTTCCAGATCCGAAATCTGCTTCTTATATGAATCAATTTCAGCATCTTTCCTCCTCAGTTCGATGACAAGATTCTCTTTCGTCTGTCTCTCGCGTTCATACAGCGCGATAAGTCTTTCGATATTTTTTCTTACATCTTCGAGCATCAGAGGCAATACTTTAGATTCATAATATGCAAATTTAATAAAAAATTTTCCATATTTGCGTTGGAATATAAGATATTTCTGATGGAATCTTCAAATTTATTAGACCGATACGTGTGGCTTGTGGATTTGCTTGTCCAGAACCGCTATATGTCCTTCGCCGAAATTGACGAGGCCTGGAGAGAATCGGACTTGAATCCGAAAAAGGAACCGATGCCCAAGAAGACTTTCCAGAATCACTGCGCGAAGATCAAGTCGTTGTTCGGGATTGAAATCAAATGTACCCACAGAGGCACATACCAGTACCATATAGTAGAAAAGAGGGACGCTTTCGTGACAGGTGTCCGCTCCTGGCTGTACAACTCATTCGCATTGAACAGCATAGTATCTTCAGACGCATCTCTTTCTTCGAGAATCGTGCTCGAGAAGCTGCCGTTGGGCGTTTCCAAACTCTCACCCGTGCTGAAGGCAATGAAGAATAGCAAGATGCTCCGCATCGAGTTCAGAAGTTACCGCTCACGGGAACTGTCCGTAAAGGAAGTTGTGCCTTATTGCCTGAAAATCTATCATCTCGTCTGGTATCTTCTTGCCAGGGACAGAGATTCTTCTGCTCTTCATATCTATAACATGGAACGGGTGACCAATGTAGAAGAGATTGACTATCAGTTTACTATGCCGCCCGAATTCAATGCGGGGGCTTTCTTTTCGAACTATTTGGGCGTCATTGTTCCGGAAAAGCCTGAAGTCGAGACTATCCTGCTGAAAGTGAAAGACGGTCAGGAAGAATATCTCCGCAGCATTCCGTGGCATCATTCCCAGAAGGAAGTGGTGACAGGGCCGGACTATGCGGTCTTTGAATTCAGAATGTGCATCACGACAGACCTTATACAGCGAATAATGTCCCAGGGCTATCTGGTGGAAGTGCTTGCTCCGGAGAGTCTGAAAGAAAGAGTCAAGAATGTGCTGCTGAAAATGAATGAAATCTACGGACTCTGATTAAAGGTGAGGATAGCGACTTATGGGTAAAGACAGCCACATATCAGGAGGAAATACTTTCGTCCTTGTGTATTTGGGAGCGTTGAGCGCTTTCGGGCCTTTTGTTATGGATATGTATGTACCCGTGCTGCCTGCCATGCAGGACTGGTTCGACTGCCCGGTGTCCAAGGTGCAGTTAGGCCTCACCACAGGTCTTGTCGGGCTTGCAGTCGGCCAGCTGATATTCGGTCCGGTAAGCGACAGGTACGGCCGGAAACGTCCTTTGATATGCGCTATGGCCCTGTTCCTGATATCCACATTCGGCTGCATCTTCTCTGCCAATGTCCATGAATTCATCATCATGAGGCTCTTCCAGGGCCTGGCCGGATCCGGCGGAGTCGTCCTTTCCAGAAGCATTGCCACAGACCGGTACAGGGGAAAGGAATTGACGAAAATGATGTCAATGATAGCCGCGGTCAATGGCGTGGCGACGGTGGCTGCACCTATCGTGGGCGGACTTATAGCCCTTGTGGGAGGCTGGCGGGCCATATTCTGGAGCCTTATAGTATTGTCGGCGGCACTGCTCATCGGAGCTACACGCATGGATGAGAATCTCTCGTTCAAGAACCTGAGCATCTACAAGTCCTCGTCATTGAAAGTCATTGCCGACGGCATCTATAATATATTGAGCAACAGGCGGTTCCTTCTGTATGTTCTTACGTATATGTTCTCCATGGGCGTGCTTTTCACCAACATCGCCTCCGCTCCATTCATTATGCAGGAGCATTACGGACTATCCACTCTGCATTTCAGTATAGTGTTCGGATTCAATGCATTGACATTCGCCATCGCGGCAGCGCTCATCCCTAAATTCAAGGACAATGATGCGGCTATCCGGTTCGGTACATTCGCGCTTGCGGGATTCTCGGTGCTGACGGCAGTCGTGCTGTTTTTCAAACCGGGGTTCTGGTGGTACGAGATATTGGTATTCATCCTCATGCTGATGGTCGGCATAGTCTCCACAGCCTCCAACGTCTCAGCTATGGATTCGGGACGGGACAATGCAGGGGTCGCATCTGCCTTGCTCGGCGCCATCGGTTATGCTTTCGGCGGAATTGTGCCTGCGATAGTGGGAATGGGGGACATGTTCATCACCACCGGGGCGCTTTTCCTCTGCAGCTCAATGTTTACGCTCGTCTGCGTGCTGATTTCTCTTGCCGGAAAGAAATCCGCTTAGTAATTTTGCTCCCAAATTAGTGTGCGTATGGAATTGTATGAATATGCAAGGCCTGACATAATGTCAGGGAAGAAGATCCTGTATCTGCATGGCTTCGCTTCGAGCGGCCAGAACGGTACGGTAAAGACAATGGGGACATTGCTCCCTTCAGCAGAAATCATTGCCCCGGACATCCCCGTAGAGCCTGTCGAGGCCATGGATATGCTTAAAAAACTTTGTGAAGCGGAAAAGCCGGACCTGATCATAGGTGCATCGATGGGCGCGATGTATGCCGAAATGCTGCGCGGATATGACAGGATTCTCGTGAACCCGGCATTCAAGCTTGCCGATACCATATTGAAGAACAATGGTTTGGGACGACAGGAGTTCCATAATCCAAGGCGCGACGGACAGACATCTTTTCTGGTGAACAAAGGACTTATAGAAGCGTTCCGCGAAGTGTCTTCGTACAATTTCGAAAGCCTCGAGCCCGACAGTTCCGATCCCGTCTTCTTCGGGAAGCTCAATGAAGAGAAACAGCGCGTTTACGGAATGTTCGGCATCCACGACACGCTTGTGACAGGCACCTTCGAGTTGTTCTCGACCTATTATCCCAATGCAATCCGGTTCAATGGGGAGCACTATCTGGATGACAGCGTCTTCCTGCATTCGGTCATGCCTGTGATAGAAAGGATAGACGACAAGCAGGAAAACAGAGTCAAGAAGGTGATGCTCATAGCATTGACAGATACCCTTCTGGATATGGCAAACGGGCAGGCTCATGGGCTCGCCATAGACGATATGGAGCCTTACGGCAGCGCAGTGAAGGCCTTTGCCAAACTCTCAGAACAGTATTCGCCTTATGTGCTGATTTCCAATGATTTCAATGCCCCGGAGCGTCTTCCGGAACTCTATCATTGGGTGGAAAAACGACTTGGCGTGCCGGCCTGGAACAGAATCGTAATCTCCAATAAAAAGGATATGCTGCTCGGGGACTATCTTATCGACAGATATCCGGAACGGCTTGGTACTGGTGACTTTATGGGAACTGTTCTCAATTTCGGCGAAGAACCGTTCAAGACATGGGAAGAAGTGCTGACATATTTCTCCCGTCTCGGCGGCCAGTAGAATCGCTGATTCCTGTCATAGTATGATTTTTGCAGTAAATCTCTGCTTGGTGACAAAGGACTATGTGCCGTCGCCCAGTTTTATTTAAACATAATTAGTATGAAACGTAGTTTATTGTATTCAGGACTCATGCTTGCTCTCTTGGGAGTATTTGCCAGCTGTAACAAAGACAGCAAGTCCGATGAAAATTGGAAAGATATTCCGTCAAATCAGTTTACCGCAGAAAGCGGAAAAGCTGAAATATCAGTCAATTCCATACCTGTAAGTCTAGGAAATGTGAAATTGACGGCATCCAGCGCGACTGAAGGCGTCCTCCAGATGAACAATGTCATTCCTTGCGCTTCTTCTGTCGCAGTCAATGTGAATCTGAAGAATACCGGTGACTCGAAATGGACATTCAGCGGTGAAGGCAACATCTACAATATGGCAGTCATGTCATTGTTCAGTACAAACAAGACACCTATATACACAGTGTCCGTAGAGGGTGAAATCGACGGCAATGAAAAAATCTCCGTCAAGGCAGCAACGAAAGTAGTCGCAAAAGGCGGTATGGAAGGTGACTGGAATCTGCTCAGAGAGGCTGTCCCTGATAAGGACGGAGTGCCTGTGGTAACGCCTTTGCAGATTACCTGGACGGCAAGTGGTGATTACGCTGTCAGTGCAGCCATAATGGGCAAGATGCTCAGTATATTTGGTAGTGTTCAGCTTGCTGACCAGCTTGACATGCTTTCATTTACAGAGAACGGAAACGTGACTGCAAGATATTGGGAATCTGACGAGGATTCAGGCAATTCAGGAATTCCTGATATGAAGGAGTTTGATGGAATCATCAAGAGTCTTGTCGGTCCTGACGGCAAATACCATTTCGTTCCGACTACTCACACCGAATGGATAGACCTTCCGCCTGCAAACTTGGCTTTCTGGTTTGCGAACGGAGGAAACCTTTTCGTTCTGCCTAATCTCTCTGCATTGTCAGAAATGGATGGCGCGCAGGCTGATGCGTTCGTGACCAGGGCAGCTGACCTGTCCGGTTTGAGTGAACTCCTTGAGGAACTTCAGAAATTGGGCATCGATCCTAAAGAAATACTGCCGGTCATCAAGAATTTCATGGCCAACGGCTTGGTAATGAAATATGTGGTTACAGACAATTCTCTGCAGCTCTTCATGGACAAGGAGCTTTGCGATCCTATAGTGAAACCGCTGCTTCCGTTGCTGGACCAGCTCGACAAGAAACTCGAGGACATGGCCAAGAATCCTGATATTACGGAGGAGCAGAAGGCTGAGCTTCAGAAACTTCAGACCCTCATGGGAGTATTCAGACTGACAAAGCCGTCCGACCTCAAGGCCGTCTGGGCGAATACTACAGAATTTGCTGTAGCGATGAATTTCGTGAGGTAATGCTCAGAAACATTCACGCATTATCTGCGTGATGTTCCGGGTTTTGCCCATAGTATAGAAATGCACGGCAGGGACTTCATTCTTTATGAGGTCCTTGCATTGTTTTATGCACCACTCGGTCCCGATCCGATAGACTTCTTCCTTGTCATCTCCCGCGTCCCTTACCGCGTCTGTCAGCTCTTTGGGAATATCCAGAGAGAAAGACTGGGGCAGCAGTGCTATCTGTTTGGCGGAGGACAACGGCTTGAGTCCCGGGATAATCGGGACATTGATACCGGCCTTGCGGCATTTCTCCACATAACTGTAGAACACGGAATTGTCGAAGAACATCTGCGTGATGATGTAGTCCGCCCCTGCATCCACTTTCCTCTTCAGGTTCAGGATGTCCGTTTCAATGTTGGCACATTCAAAATGCTTCTCCGGATATCCGCCGACGCCGATACAGAACGATTCTTCACTCTGGGCATCGAACCGGCGGATGGCCTCTACCAGTTCATTGGCATGACTGTAGCCGGAAGGGTGGGGAGTGAACCTCTTCTCTCCGCTTACCGAATCGCCGCGCAGCGCCATCAAGTTGCTGATACCGAGGAACCTGTAATTGTACAGGTCGCTTTCTATTTCTTCAGCTGACGTGCCGCCGCAGATTACGTGAGGCACCACGTCGATATCGAATTCCGCCTGGATGGCCGCGCATACAGCCACTTCGCTGATCCTGTTCCTGACCAGATGTCTCGTGTATGTGCCGTCGCTTTCTCTTCGGAAAGCATATTCGTCCCTGTGGCAGGTGATGTTTATGTATTTGGGGCTGAACTCCATAAACGTGCGCACCTTGTCGAGAAGTTCAGTCTTGCTCATACCGTTGAGCGGCGGAACTATCTCTATCGAAGGAAATGTATGCTTGCTGCCTGCAAGTATTTCAGAAATTTTCATAGCCTGTTCATTTAGAATGGTGCATACTCTTATGATTACAGCAGGTGTCCGAGGAATTGGCGGGCCTGCTCCTCGCTCATTCCGCGTCTTTTCCTGTAGTCCTCGAAATCCTCTTTTGAAAGCCTGTGTATCTCAGGATACGTGGCCTCGGGGTGGATAAACACGAAACCGCAGACGGATGCGTCAGGAATCATCGCACAGCTCTCCGTAAGCCGGATGCCCAACTTCTCCGCCTCAGGCAGAATGTTCAGGATGTCCCGTTTCAGAGTGTGGTCAGGACAGCTGAGATATCCCGCAGCCGGTTTCACGATTCTGAATTTCCGCTGAGCCCCAGGATGCAGATGCTCCTCCAGATGCTTGTCCAGCCAGATGGAAGCGGCTTCTGCCAATGTGACGCGCACTGCCCGGTCAAGCATCGATTCGAAACAGCCGCATGTGCAACATCCTGTGTGACAGGTCTGTACGCTTACAGCGAAAGCGCCCATCGGCCCGTAACTCTTCTTCGGCACGAAATCCGCCAGCGAAAGTCTCACAGGACGTCCGTCCACGCTCTTGCCGGCCTTTTCCTGTCTCATCATAGGGAAAACCACATTGACCTCATTCCCGACGGAACCATATTTCGCGTCAATGTCATTTCCCTTCCGTCGCGCAAGCATTGACCTGAACGAAAGCCGGATCAGCACTTCGTGCCTCGTGCGGAATCGCTCCAGGACTGTCTTGCCTTCTGCCAATATCTTGTTTATCTCCGGGTCATCCGGAAGTTCCTGTCCGTATTTGAAGCCCCAGATAGCCAGAAACATTCTCCAGTCGAAATGCGGCATTACCTGGTCAATACCCCGTTCCATTGCCGGAATGTCCTGGAAATCATACTCTTCCGCCTTGAGGTAAGAGTCTTCCGGGAATGCGGCTGGGGCAGCGCTCTCGGCATCAGTATGAGGCCTGCTCTCGTACAGGCTCCTGATGGCCTCCTGAGCCGCGTGCTCTTCCGCCTCGAATTTCTCCCTGTTCATCAGACATTTCTTGGCCATGACCGCCGACGTGGAAGCATCCTGCGCATAGAACACGTGAGAGTAGAGCGGAGCGAGTTTTACGGCAGTATGAAGCGCAGAGGTCGTGGCGCCGCCTATGAACAGCGGAATGTCCAGCCCTCTTCTGGTCATTTCACGGCAGAGCTCCTCCATCTGGAAAAGCGAAGGCGTGATAAGTCCGCTGGCCCCGATGATGGAAGCGTGATGCCTTACCGCCTCGTCCAATATCTTCTCCTTCTCCACCATCACACCCAAGTCAATGACATTGAACCCGTTGCAGCCCAATACTATGCCCGTGATGTTCTTTCCGATATCGTGTACGTCGCCCTTGACAGTGGCATTGATGATTACCGGCCTGCCCGAGCCTGAGTCACTGTCGCCGCTCATATAAGGCTCCAGCACTGCCACCGCGTCCTTCATGATCTTGGCTGATTTCACCACCTGAGGCAGGAACATCTTTCCGGCTCCGAACAGCTCGCCGACACGCTCCATCCCCTCCATCAGAGGTCCTTCAATCACCTTTACGGCAGTTCCGTATCTGCGGTAGCAGTCGAGAACGTCTTCCTCAAGCCCGGTATTCCGGCCTTTGACCAATGCCTCCTTTATCCGTTCCTCAGCTGTGGCGGCTTTTTCAGTCTCCGGCTGTGCGGCATCTGGGCCAATCCCCTGAGCAGCAGCCTCTTTGGCCGCCATTATCTCCTGAGCCTTGCCTATCAGTCTCTCAGTGGCATCAGGATCCCTGTCCAGAATGACATCTTCCGCCTTCTGTTTCAGGTCCGGTTCAATGTCGTCATATACCTGCAGCATGCCAGGATTCACGATACCCATATCCAGCCCGGCATTTATAGCATGGTAGAGAAAAATCGAGTGCATGGCCTCGCGAACCGGATTGTTTCCCCTGAATGCGAACGACAGGTTGGAGATACCGCCAGAAGTATATGCACCAGGCAGATTCGCCTTGATCCATCTCACCGCCTCGATGAAGTCTATTCCGTAGCGCGCGTGTTCGGCAATGCCGGTTCCGACCGAAAGGACATTGACATCGAAAATAATATCCTGTGGCGGGATAGCCAGTCTTTCCGTGAGCAGCCCGTAAGCTCTCCTGCAGATTTCTGTTTTCCTGTCAAATGTGGTGGCCTGTCCTTGTTCGTCGAAGGCCATCACCACCATTGCAGCCCCGAGTCTGTGTATTTCTTCTGCCTTTTTCAGGAACGCCTCCTCGCCCTCCTTCAGGCTTATGGAGTTTAAAATGCATTTGCCCTGAGCGTTTTCCAGACCCGCGACGATGGTATCCCAATGCGAAGAATCGATCATCAGCGCCGCCTTCGCCACAGCCGGGTCGTTGGAAATGTATCTCACGAATTTCTCCATGCAGGCGCGGCTGTCCAGCATTGCGTCGTCCATGTTTATGTCAATGATGGCTGCTCCGTTCTCTATCTGCTCTGCTGCAATCTGAAGACCTGCCTCATAGTCTCCGGCTGCTATCAGCCTTGCGAATTTTCTCGAGCCCGCCACGTTCGTGCGTTCTCCGATATTCGTGAAATTGCTGTTCTTCAGGTCAATGCTGACTGCCTCCAATCCGCTCACTGTCAGGATTTTGCCATCCTTTTCGGCAGAAGCTCCACCGTCCGTGAGGCTTCTTGGACTGATGCCCTTTACAGCCTCGGCAATCGCCGCTATATGCTCAGGCGAAGTGCCGCAGCATCCGCCAACTATATTGACAATGCCTTTTTCTGCCATTGCCCTGACGGCGCTGCCCATCTGCTGAGGCGTCTCATCGTAACCGCCCATCTCATTAGGCAGACCAGCGTTAGGATAGCAGATGACGGGACATCCGGCAAAACCTGCCACTTCTTCCACGAGGGGAGTGAGGTCCTCGGCTCCAAGTGAACAGTTGAGGCCGAATGCCGTGAGAGGGTAGTGGCTGACCGATGTGTAGAATGCCTTGACGGTCTGTCCGGTCAATGTCCTTCCGCTCTTGTCATTGACAGAAACGGAGACTATCGCCGGGAAACTGCCGTTTCCGGTGATGTTTTCCAGTGCGTAGAGTGCGGCCTTCGTATTAAGCGCGTCGAAACAGGTCTCTATCAATATCAGGTCCGCTCCGCCATCGACCAGTCCGCGTATCTGTTCGTCGTATGCCGAGACCATGTCCCTGAAACTGTACGGCCTGACTTCCGGGCGGTTGATGTCCGGAGCAAGGCTGAGGGATTTGGATGTGGGACCCACGCTGCCCGCCACAAGGATACGTCTTTCCGTTACCGAATCGGCAGCCTGTCTTGCAATGCGTGCTCCTTCAAAGGCCATTCTGTAGGCCAAAGCCTCGGTTCCGTATTCCTTCTGGGATATCTTGTTGGCACTGAAAGTATTGCTCTCGATGATGTCCGCCCCGGCCTTTATGTATTCGAGGTGAATCTCCCTGATTATCTCAGGGTGCGAGAGATTCAGGCATTCATTGTTTCCCTTGAGCTCTCTTACTGCTTGACTGTCAATGATATCTGTATGGAAATCCTCTTCGGCGAGTCCGTATCGCTGAAGCATCGTACCCATCGCGCCATCCAGAATGATGATGCGTCCATTGAAAAAGTCTTTGTCAAGCATCGTTTTCGAGTTGATTGCGGAAGCCGTTACAGTGAGAGTTTCACCTTGAGCTTGGAAATCATGTCCCTGGTCATCGACTCCAGATCATATTCCGGTTTCCAGTCCCATTCCGCACGGGCGCAACTGTCGTCCATGCTGTCCGGCCAGCTGTCTGCAATGCTCTGCTTGAGCGGGTCCGGGGCATATTCCATCTCGAAAGAAGGTATTTCCTTGCGGATGGCTTCGTATATGTTTTCAGGAGCGAAACTCATGGACGCGATGTTGAATGCGTTCCTGTGGATCAGCCTTGAAGGATCTGCTTCCATGAGACTGATGGCGGCGTTCAGCGCATCCGGCATGTACATCATGTCCATAAATGTACCCGGTTTCAGCGGGCAGATGAACTTCTCACCTTTGACTGCAGAATAATAGATGTCCACAGCGTAGTCCGTGGTGCCGCCTCCCGGGAGCGTGACATTGGAAATCAGGCCCGGAAATCTCACTGCACGTGTGTCCACGCCATATTTGAGGAAATAATAGTCGCTCAGGAGCTCGGTCGTAACCTTGGAAACTCCGTACATTGTCCTGGGCCTCTGGATGGTGTCCTGAGGTGTCCCCACGTGCGGGGTGGTCGGGCCGAAGGAGCCGATGGAACTCGGCGTGAATACGGCGCATCCTTTTTCTCTGGCCACTTCCAGCACGTTCCACAGGCCGTCAATGCCGATTTTCCACGCGAGCTTGGGTTTGGACTCGGCTACCACTGAAAGCAGTGCCGCAAGATTGTATATCGTGTCAATATGATACTTCTCCACCACGGAGGCAATCATTTCCCCGTCAGTGACATCCACCACCTCACAGGGACCGGACTCTTTCAGAATTCCTTTCGGCTCGCTGCCGTGAATATAACCGACTACAACATTGTCATTGCCATAACGGCTGCGCAGTTCCATTGACAGTTCAGAACCTATCTGTCCTGTAGCTCCGATGATGAGAATTTTTTTCATTTTTGAAGTGATACATTTTCTTGGGAAATGCTGCTTTCCCCTGTTAACCAATCTTATGTGACTTATGTGACTCTTTAATGTAACCCTTTAAAAAGAGTTACTCACAAAAGTAAGCAGTTTTTTTCATCATTCCTATATGGAAAATCCAATTTTAATCCGTAATTTGCCAAGACAAAAAGACTTTACACAAAACAGACTTTATAATGTACGGAAAAATGAAAGAGCATCTCAGCAAGACTCTCACTGAGATTCGCGAGGCGGGACTCTATAAGGAAGAACGCCTGATAGAGAGTTCACAGTCAGCAGTTATCGATGTCGCTGGAAAAGAAGTGCTTAACTTCTGTGCCAACAACTATCTCGGACTGGCAAATGACCCGAGACTTGTCAAAGCTTCTGCGGCAATGATGGAGAAACGCGGTTTCGGTATGGCCTCAGTACGTTTCATCTGCGGAACACAGGACATCCACAAGCAGCTGGAAAAGGCGATCAGCGAGTATTTCCATACTGAAGACACCATCCTCTATGCCGCTTGCTTCGATGCCAACGGTGGAGTCTTCGAACCGCTTCTGACTGAGGAAGATGCCATCATTTCCGATACATTGAACCATGCGTCCATCATCGACGGCGTAAGGCTCTGTAAGGCGAAGAGATACCGTTATGCCAATGCTGATATGGCCGATCTCGAGCGTTGTCTGCAGGAGGCTCAGGCCCAGAGGTTCAGGATTATCGCCACTGACGGAGTGTTCTCCATGGACGGAAACGTGGCTCCGGTGGACAAGATCTGCGAGCTGGCAGAGAAATACGATGCCCTCGTGATGGTGGACGAGTCTCATTCAGCAGGTGTGGTAGGCGCTACCGGTCACGGCGTAAGCGAACTTACCGACACTTATGGTAGAGTGGATATTTATACAGGTACTCTCGGCAAGGCATTCGGCGGCGCTATGGGAGGATTCACCACAGGAAGAAAGGAAATCATTGACCTTCTCAGGCAGAGAAGCCGTCCTTATCTTTTCTCCAATTCATTGGCTCCTTGCATTATCGGCGCAAGTCTGGAGGTCTTCCGCATCCTGAAGGAAAGCAACGAGCTGCATGACCGTCTCGTGGAGAATGTCAACTACTTCAGAGACAGGATGATGGCTGCCGGCTTCGACATCAAACCGACTCAGAGCGCCATCTGTGCAGTGATGCTTTACGATGCGCGTCTTTCACAGGTGTTCGCGGCCAAGATGCAGGAAGAAGGCATCTATGTTACCGGCTTCTACTATCCGGTAGTGCCTAAGGACCAGGCCCGTATCCGCGTGCAACTTTCTGCGGCCCACAAGAAAGAGCATCTCGACAAGTGCATTGACGCATTCATCAAGGTCGGCAAGGAACTCGGTGTGCTGAAATAGCATTGCGAAATAAAAGGAATTGCGGCATTCTCCGGTTGATGGAAAATGCCGCAATTTTATGTTGCTTGTGTCGCTTACTTGGTGCCGAAGATCCTGTCTCCAGCGTCTCCCAAGCCAGGAACGATGTATGCGTCCTGATTCAGGTGGTCATCTACGGACGCTACATATATATCTACGTCCGGATGCTCTTTCTGTACCTGCGCGATTCCCTCAGGAGCTGCTACAAGGCACATGAGGCGGATATTGGTACATCCGCGTTCCTTCAGCATCGTCAATGCGTCGCAGGAGCTTCCTCCTGTCGCGAGCATAGGGTCGGTAACGATTACCAGGCGCTTGTTTATATCCTCAGGAAGCTTGCAGTAATAAACTACCGGCTTGTGAGTCTTCTCGTCGCGGTAGAGGCCGATGTGACCGACTTTTGCCACAGGTACCAATGTCTGGAGTCCGTCCACCATGCCGATACCTGCACGCAGAATAGGTACGATGGCAAGTTTTCTTCCTGAAACCTTCTTCGCCGTCATCTTGCAGATAGGGGTTTCGATTTCGACATCAGCCAGCGGAAGGTCGCGGGTGACCTCGTAGCCCATCAGAAGTGAAATTTCTTTAAGTAATTCGCGGAAATCCTTGGAACCGGTTTCCTTTTTCCTCATGATTGTCAGCTTGTGCTGAATCATCGGGTGGTCTATAACGTGAATTGTGCTCATTTGGCCGTTAATTTTTCGTAAAGTTACCATAATTTTTCTATTTTTGTACGATTTGAAAAACGATTTCCCATATGCTGAGAGTTTTCTGCAAGAATACCGGTACTTTTCAGGAGTTTCCTGAGGGTACGATGCTGCTCGAAATGATAGACCGTTTCGAGTTCGAACGCCCTTATGAAATCATTGCGGCGAAGGTCAATAATGTCGCACAGGGACTGAAATTCCGGGTCTATAACAACCGCGATGTGGAATTCCTGGACTATCGCTCGTACAGCGGAAGGAATGTCTATAGCCGTTCACTCTGCTTCCTGCTCTACAAGGCGGCGCAGGACGTTTTCCCGGATTGCAATGTGGTGATGAGAAGGCCGATATCCAAGGGCTTTTTCGTAAGTATCGACAAGGCTGACGGAAATCCGCTGTCCGCACTTGACGTGGCCCGAGTAAAGCAGCGTATGGCAGAAGTCGTGGAGGAGAAAACGCCGTTCCACAGGCACGAGGTGCAGATAGAGGAGGCGATAGACGTGTTCAGGAAACTGGGCCACATGGACAAGGTGAAGCTGCTGGAGTCTTGCGGCGAGGTATATATCAGCTATTATACATTGGGCGACACGGCTGACTATTATTATGATGTACTGGTCCCTGATGCCGGCTATCTCAAGGTCTGGGACTTGACCCCATATCGTGACGGAGCGATTCTGAGAGTTCCGGACAGGCATAAGCCCGAGCAGCTGGCTCCGTTCATTGAGCAGCCCAAGACTTTCGACGTGTTCGCGGAGACTATCCGCTGGAACCGCATAATGGGACTGGACAATGTCGGTGACGTGAACCAGGCCTGCATCGACGGCAAGGCGACCGACCTTATCCAGGTGGCAGAGGCATTGCAGGAAAAGAAGATAGTGCAGATAGCTGAGGAGATATTCAGCCGGTACAAATCTCCACAGAAGGTGCGCATTGTCCTGATTACCGGCCCGACCAGCAGCGGCAAGAGTACGTTCTGCAAGCGTCTGAGTGTGCAGCTGAAGGCCTGCGGTCTGCATCCGGTGTCTTTCTCTACAGATGATTATTTCGTGAACAGGCTTGATACGCCGAAGCTTCCGGACGGTAGTTATGATTTCGACAATTTCGATACTGTGGACCATGCCGCGTTGCAGAAGGATGTGCTGAAGCTTATTTCCGGTGAGACCGTGGAAGTGCCTGAGTATAACTTCGTTACCGGTATCAGGGAGTACAATGGGAAGAAACTGGCTCTCGAGCAGGGTTCCATCCTGCTGATCGAGGGGCTTCATGCGCTGAATCCTAAACTGTTGGACAATATCCCTGATTCCGAGAAGTTCCGCATCTTCATAAATACCATCACGAGCATTTCGCTGGATGACCATAACTGTATTCCGACAAGTGATAACCGTCTGTTGAGGCGTATTGTGAGGGATTTCAACAAGGGTGCGTTCACGGCCCAGGAGACTATTTCCAATTGGCCGAATGTGCGTCGTGCCGAGGTGAAGTGGATCTATCCGTACCAGGAGGATGCTGATGTCCTGTTCAATTCTGCCTACCTTGTGGAGTTTGCGGTGCTCCGCAGCCATGCAGAGAGGATCTTGGCTACTGTGCCTAAGAATTGTCCTGAATACAGTGAGGCGCACAGGCTTAAGAAGTTCCTGCATTATTTCGTCTATGTTTCTGACAAGCAGATTCCGCCTACTTCGCTGATGCGCTACTTTATCGGATAGATTGTGGGCTGTAACGGCTCTGGGTGAACTTTAAAAATCATTGATTATGAATACTTTATATAAGAAACTTTGTGCTATTCTCTTTGTCGGTCTCCTGACATTGACATTGTCTTACAGCGGCTTTGCTGCCGGTCCGGTGGAGTCTGCCGGCATTGAAAAGAATGGTGCGGCGAAGAAGGGGGACGGCGTCATCCGGATTTTAGCGATCGGGAACAGTTTTTCGCAGGATGCTGTGGAACAATATCTTTACGAGCTGTTCGATGCTGCCGGAATCAAGGTGATAATCGGCAATATGTATATAGGTGGCTGCTCGTTGGAGAGGCATTATAATTATAATAATTCTGTTTCGCTCAAGGATGCGTATGCTTACCGGAAGATTGTCGATGGGAAACGGACCAATACTCCGAATACCAGACTGATCGATGCTGTCAGGGATGAGCCGTGGGATTATATCAGTCTCCAGCAGGCGAGCGGCAAGTCGGGTCTGTATGAAACTTACAATCCGTATCTGCCTTCATTGATTTCGTATCTTCGTGAGAATGCGCCGAAGAAGGATTTCAAGCTTGTGTGGCATCAGACGTGGGCTTATGCTTCGGATTCTGACCATAGGGATTTCCCGAAATACGGGAACAGCCAGAAGGCGATGTATGAGGCGATTGTGTCTGCGGCCAGGAAGGCGTTGAAGGACAATGATTTCGATGTCCTTGTTCCGTCCGGTACTGCGATTCAGAATGCGAGGACTTCGTATGTGGGGGACAAGTTCAACAGGGACGGTTACCATCTGGAGCTGAATTATGGCCGTTATACTGCTGCCTGCACGTGGTTTGAGGCGATTTCCGGAAAGTGTGTTGTGGGCAATTCCTATGCGCCGGATTCTGTAGATGAGGGCAAGAAGGAGGTGGCGCAAAATGCTGCCCACTATGCTGTGCGTCATCCGTATCGCGTCACTATAATGAAACGCTTCCGCAGTGAAGTTCAGTGATATTTGAATGTGATGAGGCGCAAGGACAGGGGGCTGCGCTTGAGAGGACTTGCCGCCCTCGGCACGAGAGGGAGGGGCCCACGAAGTGGGAGGGCCTGGTCCTCTCAAGTGCTCCGCCTGTCACGGCGGCACGTTAGCTATAATAAATTAGATATGAAAAGATTGAGCATATTATTGGGGATAGGAATGTTGATGGCGTCGGTGCAGGGGACTGCGGCCGGCTATAAGGCAGTTGCGGACATGGCGGCGTTCAGGAAAGAGCTGGCGTCCAAGACATCGGCATTGACCACGATTCAGGCGAAGTTCGTCCAGACCAAGTACCTGAGCGTATTCAGCAGGGAAATGAAATCCGAAGGACGGTTCTACTGGCAGAAGACCGACAAGATCTGCCTCGACTACCGTACACCGGTCGCCTACGAAATCGTCATCAACGGCGATAAGATCAAGACCGTAAACGCTGGCAAGGCCTCCGTCATTGACACCAAAGGAAATCCCATGATGGACCAGATGAGTACACTCATAACATCCTGTATGACAGGCGACTTGACCAAGCTTGGCGCTGATTTCACCGTGAACGTGGAAGAGTCCGTGGCCGATTACAGACTCACCATCATCCCGAAATCGAAGACAGTCCGCGCATATATCGACAAGATGGTTATCCTGCTGAACCGTAAGGACTTGTCCGTGAACCGGCTGACCATGTACGAGAATGCTTCCGACTATACGATGTATGACTTTACAGATAAGAAATTCAATGCGGCGATACCTCAGACTGTCTTCAATATGCGTTAGCCTCGCATTGACGACCTCCTGCTTTCCGAAACTCCTCGTTTCCGAATTGCCTCAGGCCCAGAATGTCCAGGAACAGACCGCGACATTCGAACCTCGCACCTTTACATTTACATTGGGCGTAGGGAAACGGCAGCTGTCGGGAATAATGCTGGCCAAACCTGTTGAGGAAGGCTCGTGGAGAGTAGTAGGAACCACATATTTCGGAATGACATTGTTCGACATGACAGTCTCCAGAGACAGTTACGTCACCAACTACGTCGCAGACGCCATAAGCAGAGATGCCTTCTCGGCATTCCTTGCTTCCAAACTCAGAAAATCATTATCAATGTAACGCACGATGCCAGAAAACGAGATATATAACTACGCGCCGGAAGCGAACAATGCTGTGGCTAAATCTCCTCAAGAGTGCCGCAAAGCCTTGAAAGACCTGGGCTGCTGCGTGATAATCCCGACCTACAACAACGACGGAACACTCTCGCACGTCATCTCCGAAGTTCTGCAATACTCTGAAGACGTGATAGTTGTGGATGACGGCAGCACTGACACCACACCTGAAATCATCCGGTCATTCGGAAATGCCATAAAATCATTGACCCAGGAGAAAAACCAGGGCAAGGGCGTGGCGCTCCTGTGCGGAATGGTCTATGCGAAAAGATACGGATTCAAGTATGCCATCAGCATTGACTCCGACGGACAGCATTATCCTTCAGACCTCCCGATTTTCGCGGAATCGATAAGCAAAATGCCTGATACACTGATAGTCGGGGCACGGAACCTGCGGGCCGAGGGAATGCCCGGCAAGAATACATTCGCGAACCGTTTCTCCAATTTCTGGTACAAACTCGAAACCGGAATACGCCTCGACGACACGCAGTCCGGCTACAGAGCCTACCCGCTTGACAAGATCGAATTGGGCTCGAGATTTCTCACCGGCGGATACGAATTCGAACTCGAAATCCTCGTCTTCTCCGCATGGAGAGGAACCAATGTCGTCAATGTCCCTATCCGCGTCTATTATCCGCCTGAAGGAGAGCGCGTCTCGCACTTCAAGCCGTTCCGTGACTTTACGAAAATCAGCATACTGAATACCATCCTCGTACTGTATTGCCTGCTCTGGCGCTGGCCCGTGAACTTTTTCAGAAAGCTAACGTGGAAGAATTGTAAATCATTCATTGATAGATACATAATTCATTCGCCTGAGAGCAATGCGAGAATAGCGTCAGCGATAGCGCTCGGCGTATTCATGGGGGTAGCCCCGATATGGGGGTATCAGATGATATGCGCATTTGCATTGGCCCATCTGCTGAAACTGAACAAAGTCATAACGCTCGTGGCATCGAACATAAGCCTTCCTCCACTCATTCCGTTCATCATATTTGCCGGATACTGGGTCGGATGCGTCCTGTTCGCCAAACCGGTCCTTCTGACGCCGGAAAACATAACGCTCGCATCTATCGGATCAATGCTTCTGCAATATGTGGTAGGCAGCATTGTCTTCGGCGCGCTCCTGTCGGCATTCAGCTGGTGCCTCTCGATGTCCCTGCTGGCCATTTTCCGGAAATCCCCTGATAAACCTGCATCCAATGTCTAAAATCTTTACACGACTATATATCTGGTTCCGCTCGCATAAGACGGTATTTTGGATAACGCTGATACTCAGCGTGTTGTCAATGTGTCTTATGGCATCGCGGATCGAGTTTGAAGAGAACGTCACCTCATTTTTTCCGTCATCGAAAAACTCATCGCATCTCGCAGACGTCTATTCTCACCTGAAAGTGAGCGACAAGATAGTCGTGATGTTCACTCCTGAGCAGGAAGACGACAATCTGCTGTCAGAAGCATCGGAGCGACTCGGCGAACTGTTTTCTGATTCGGAGGATAAGTGTCTGATAGACAATTATATGTGCGAAGTCGGACAGGCCGATATGAGCGAAATGATGAACTTCATCCTCGGCTATCTTCCGTGCCTGATGGATGACAGTGATTTCCGGCGTCTGGAGGAACTGGACCGTCCTTCAGCAGTCGATTCCGCCATAATGAACGACTACGTGAACCTGATATCTCCGGCAGGATTTGCGATGAAGGACTACATACTCGCAGATCCATTGGCCATAGGAAGCAGCGTACTCGGACGCACCGCAGAACTGAACCCAGTATCCGAATACAAAGTCCGTTCAGGACACGTCTTCACCCCGGACGGCAGGACAATGCTGACCTTCATCGAACCAGCATTCCCGTCAGGCGAGACCGCTCACAACGACGACCTTGTCGATCTGATTGAAGCTTCCTTGCACACTCTCTCTGAAGAATTCCCGAGCATCTCGCTCCACTATTTCGGCGGCCCGGTCATGAGCGTGTACAACGCACGTCAGATAAAACGCGACACCTATTCCACGTCGATAGTAGCCCTCATAATCATAGTCCTGTTCATCCTCGCGGTATTCAAGCGGAAACGCTCCGTGTTCCTGATATTGTGCCCGGTGTTGTACGGCGCATTGTTCGCCTTGGCATTGTCCTGGCTCATTCAAGGCACCATTTCCGGCATCGCAGTTGGAGCGGGAGCGGCGATAATGGGCGTGGCGCTGAGCTACTCGATACACCTTCTGGCGCACCAGAATCACGTACATACCATCGAACAGCTGCTTGACGAACTGTGCAGCCCGATGATTATCGGAAGCGTCACCACCATAGGCGCCTTCGCCGGACTGCTTTTCACCTCTTCCAAACTGCTTCAGGACTTCGGCCTTTTCGCATCCCTCACATTGCTCGGGACAATGATATTCTGCCTCGTTTTCCTTCCGCAGTTCCTCACGGCGCAGGCTGACCTCCGGGAAGGACGCATACTCAGAGGTATTGAAAAATTCAGCTCCTATCCGTTCCACAAGAACAAATGGCTTGTCGGCGCACTGATAATATTGACAGTCGTATGCACCTACATGTCCACCAAAGTCGGTTTCGACAGCGACATGATGGATCTGACCTACTGGGAGCCGAAACTGAAAGAGGCGGAGACGATTCTTAGCGGCAAGACCGAGGTCAATGCAGATGCCGGCGTCGCCGTGGGAGTTGGCAAGCCAGTCGCTGAGGAGTCTGAGTCCGGAGAGAAGAGCCTGTCCGGCGTCGCCGAGGGAGTTCAGGTCAATGAAAAGAGCGTGATGTTCGTGAGCGTGGGTAAGACGGCAGGGGAGGCCTTCGCCGCACAGAAAAAGACATTGGCCCAGCTCGATTCACTGAAAGCCAAAGGCTTGATACACAGCTATTCAGATGGCGGTTCGTTTATCCGCAGTCAGGAAGAACAACAGGCTAATCTTGCGAAATGGCACGCATGGTGGACAGAAGAACGTGTGGCCAGACTGAAAAGCGAAGTTGCGGAAGCAGCCGTCAAACACGGATTTCGCGAAGACTCGTTCGATGCCGCACTGACCTCGCTCGTAAATAATTGTGAAACAATAGATTATTTTAGCGGAGAAGGTATGCCGGAAGCTGTGTCAGCGTGGCTCGGAAACTCTGACGACCTGAAAATGCTCATAACCAGAGTCAGCCTCGACGAAAGCCGGATTGACCAGGTTTACGGCACATTCTCGGACAGGGCAGACCTTGTCATCTTCGACCAGGCCTATTTCGCAAACCAGGCAGCCAAGAGCATCAACGACGACTTCTACCTGATACTCTTCATCTCCTCATGCCTCATCTTCTTCGTTCTATGGCTATCTTACGGCAGACTCGAACTCGCATTGCTCAGCTTCCTGCCGATGGCCGTGGGATGGCTGATAATCACCGGAATAATGGGCATACTCGGGGTCCAGTTCAATATCGTGAACATTATCCTCTCCACCTTTATCTTTGGTATGGGTGACGACTTCAGCATCTTCATTCTCGAAGGCCTGCTGCACAAATACAAGACCGGTCGCGAACTGCTGAACTCGCACAAGACCGCCATCTTCTTCTCGTCATTCACGATGATAGTCGGCATAGGCGCCATCATTTTCGCCAAGCACCCGGCCCTTCACTCCATTGCACTCATCACCATACTCGGAATGGTAGCGGTGGTGCTGATATCCTATACCGCAGAACCATTGATATTCAATGCTTTCGTAACACGTCCGACATCGCAGGGGAGACCTCCATATACATTCGGAATGATAGTCCGCAACCTGGCGTTCTATGTGCCGACCGTGCTCGGATGCTTTATAATATTGGTACTCACCTTGTTGCTTCTGTGTCTGCCGATCAGACGAATACATAAGCAGGCATTGGTCTCCAAGATGCTTCATGTCGGCTGCAAGGTGCTCGTAGCGGTGACACCTGTCATAAAATCTGTACGGATAGACAGCGAACTGGTCGATCCGGAAGAAAAAGATGGTAGCGACGTCAAGGCCAATAATGTCCGCCAGTCCGGAGCATCCTGCAGCACTGTAGAACCCGGAATCATCGTGGCGAACCATCAGTCATCGCTTGACATTATCCTGCTGATGGCAGCCTTTCCTAAAGTGAAATTCTTCGTGGCCGACTGGGTGAAAAACTCCCCTCTGTTCGGACCTATCGCAGAATACCTCGGATATTACGTCCGCTCCGAAGGATATGAAGGCTCATTGACAAATCTCAAGAACGACATCGAACAGGGCTGGAGCCTCGTGATATTCCCTGAAGGCACCCGCACGACTGACGGAATCATCAGGAGATTTCACAAGGGCGCATTCTATCTCGCTTCTCAGGTCAATGCTCCTGTCACTCCGGTCGTGTTCTACGGCAACTGGCGGATAATGCCGAAAAATCATTGCTTCACCATTACGCGTGGCCTGTCCGTGATGCAGGTGCTCGAGCCTGTGAAGACGGAAAACATTGACTATCACGACTTGGCAAAGCGAGTCGCGACATTGGTCAAAGACAGTTACGCGAAACTCTGCGACAGATATGACAGGCCGGAAAACCCGTATTTTGCTGCGACATTGGCCTCGGCTTATATATATAAAGGTCCAGTGACCGAGTGGTATGTGAGGGTGAAAATGAAGATGGAGAAGAACTATGCCTTCTTCGATTCTATGCTTCCTGATTCCGGTCAGATTACGGATATCGGCTGCGGAATGGGCCAGATGGACTTCATGCTGTCGATGTACAAGCCGGGGCGCAAGATTCTGGGAATCGACTATGACGACGAGAAGATAACGGTGGCTCAGCAATGCTGGCTGAACAAGTGCCTGGGCGGCCTGTCATTCAGATGTGAAGATGCTTCGCAGGCGGAATTGCCGGAAAGCGATGCCTTCATCATCAGTGACATGATGCATTATCTCAGTGCTGAAAAACAGCTGGAACTTATACAGCGATGCGCGTCTAAGCTTAAGAGTGGCGGATTGATCCTGGTGCGTGACTCTGATTCTGAAAATGCTGAAGGACAGAAGATAACGGCATTGAGCGAAGTGTTCTCCACCAAGATTCTGAGGTTTAATCGGACAGAGGGCGAACTGAGCTACATATCCCAGTCGAGGATGGAGGAAATCGCACGTAAGACAGGGCTCTCGATGAAAGTGAAAGCGAATGACGAGATTACATCCAACACATTTTACATTTTGAGGTTGGAGTAGGTATAATATATAATTGAAGCCGAAATGAAAATTGTCCTGAAAATATTCAAGTGGACGCTGACCGTGATATTGGCGATGGTGCTGGTGGCGGTTCTGGTCTGCGTCGGCCTTCACTCAAGCGCTGACCTTGCAGAGCCGGCGTTTACACCATCCGAATCACAGGCTGTCCAAGTCGGTGACAGCCTCCGCCTCTGGGTAAGTCCTGCTGCTTCCCGAGATACTTCGGCGAAAACTGACGGCGACTCAGAAACTGAAACCTCGGACAGCCCCCGAGCCATAGCCCCCACAGCCAATCCTGCGGAGATCAATGCCCTGAGACTCAGCGAGTCCGGACTTTGGGAAATGAGAGTCATCGGCAATGCCTTCGAGCGTGGAGAAGCCATCGGAAAACTCGCTCCTGAACTGCTTTACGATCAGGAAAAAGCTTTCGCGGGCAAACTTTTCGAGATAGTTCCGAGCCGGAGTTACAGGAAGCTGCTGCACTATTTCATCACCATTTTCAACAGGCGTTTAGGGGCCAATGTGCCACTGGAATACCGTCAGGAAATCAAGGCGATGTCCACCGCCTGCACGGATGAATTCGAGGAGTTCGGCAATGCCTACGAGCGCCAGATGCAGTATCATTCTGCCCATGACATTGGTCACGTCATGCAGGACTATATGCTGGTGGGATGTACCTCATTCGCATCGTGGGGCGAGGGTACAGCAGACGGTAACCTCCTGATAGGTAGAAACTTCGACTTCTATATGGGCGAGGAATTCGCTCGGAACAAACTTGTCATGTTCGAAAAGCCTGACACCGGATATGCTTATGTGTCAGTTACTTGGCCAGGAATGACAGGAGTCCTCAGCGGAATGAACACCGAAGGACTCACGGTCACCATCAATGCCTCCAAACTCGAAACACCGTCGATGTCGGCCACCCCGATATCCATATTGACCAAGGAGATACTCCAGTACGCATCGGACATCGACGAGGCTGTACGTATCGCCGCTTCACGCCAGACCTTCGTGTCGGAATCCATATTGATAGGCTCCGCAAAAGACGGCAGAGCGGCAATCATCGAGAAAACCCCGTCTGAGATGGCGGTCTATGACCCCGCTTCAGGCAATCCGGACATAAATCACATCATCTGCACGAACCACTATCAGTCCACCACCTTCAGGGATAATCCTGTAAATCAGGACAATATCAGGATGTCCGACAGCATGTGGCGATTCAGAAGAGTGGAACAACTGCTGGACAGCGCAGGGACATTGACTCCGGAAAAAGCAGTGCAGATACTGCGCGACAAGAAAGAACTCGACGGCGAAGAAATAGGATATTGCAATGAACTGGCCATCAATCAGTTGCTTGCGATGCACTCGGTAGTGTTCTGCCCGGTTGAACATAAGATCTGGGTGTCCACGTCGCCATGGCAATGCGGCAGGTTTGTCTGCTATGACATTGACAAGGTATTCGCCTCCGACTTCAGAGGCGAAATCAGAAACGCCTCAGAGGACATCTCGCAGGACCCTTTCGTGGAAACGGAAGATTATCGCAAAGTGCTGGAATTCAAGGAACTGCTTCCGAAAGTCAGAAAGGCGGCAGGGGAGAGAAGACAGATGGATGAAGATTCATTGACATATATCATTTGCCTCGACTCGTTGTACTATGGCGGCTACAATGCGGTGGGCGATTATTTCCGTGCGATGGGACAGCGGGAAAAAGCGCGGGAGTATTGGGGTGCTGCATTGGCGAAGAAGATGAAACTCGCTGAGAGACAGTATATTGAAAATAAAATAAGATAGAGATGAACATATTGGTTACAGGGGCCGGCGGGCAGCTCGGACGTGAGATGATACGCGCAGTCGAAGGTACATCACACAGGTATTTCTTCACCACGCGGCAGGACTTGGATATCGCTGATACTGAGGCGGTACGCGTGATGGTGCAGGACAATGGAATCGACCTCATTGTGAACTGCGCGGCATATACTGACGTGAACAGGGCTGAGTCAGACAGGGAGACAGCTAACCTGATGAACCATGTGGCCGTGGAAGGCATGGCGAGTGTGATGAAAGAGCGCGGAGGAACATTGATCCATATTTCTACGGACTATGTTTTCGACGGCAATGCTTGCGTTCCGTACCGTGAAACTGACCCCACCTGTCCTGTAAGCGTCTATGGCGAAACCAAACTGAAAGGTGAGCAGGCAATCATTGACTCCGGATGCAATTACTTGATTTTCAGAACATCGTGGCTGTATTCTGAGTGTGGCAAGAACTTCGTGAAGACGATGTTAGGGCTATTCGCCACCAAGGACCGTGTAAATGTCGTTTTCGACCAGGTGGGCACGCCGACTTACGCTGGCGACCTGGCTGCTGCCGTGGCATACATTATCGAGAGCGGACAGACAGGAAAGAGCGGAATCTACCACTACAGCAATGAGGGAGTCTGTTCCTGGTATGATTTCGCAAAACGCATCTGCGAACTGAGCGAAAGTGCTTGTGAGATAAGCCCTTGCCATAGCGATGAGTTCCCGAGTCCGGTGGCGAGGCCGCATTATTCCGTGATGGACAAGACATTGGTCAAGACTGTTTTCGGCCTGAAAATTCCACATTGGAACGATTCGTTGGAGGTGTGTTTGGAAAAAATTTGACTAAACTGACGCCATGATCTGCGGAAAGTTTTTTTTCTAACTCCTTTATTCTTAATAAATTACAAGGGGGGGGTAAATTGCGTCTGAAATGAACTGAATATGAACCAGTTATTTGGCGAAAACCGGTTGCTCGTTACGTCTATATTGACTATCTTTGTAGAGTTTTTTTTGACAGACAAAATTCGGGGGCAGAAGTCAATAAATGAAATACAACGATGTTATTATGGAGATTTGTGAGAAAACATCGGACCTGAGCCGTCCTTTTGCCTTTAGAAAAGGTGACGACATAAAATAGAAAACAGTCGATGAAACTGGATAGTACAGATGCGTTTTCTATAGCTTCAGAGCAGAATCCTTCCGAGCGGAAATCAGTCCGTCCGGAGGTAAGTTCGTGTAAAGACTGGTGCTATGTCTATGTGCATCATGCCAAGCTTCCGGCCGTCGTGGAGCGGTTCGCGAAGGATGATGTGTTCCATGTCTTTGCACATAAGGCGGTGAATGGCATGCTGTTCATTCAGGGAAAAGTCCGCGCTGTGAAGAAATATCTTCAGGACAATTTCCAGTCACTTTATCTCGTAAATGATTGTGGCACAGGACGTGAGGCGGTCATACGCGACAGCGTGATGAAGGCGTTTATGAAGGTTCTCGAGATAGATCCGGACAGAGTCAGATTTATGCTAAAGCCGATTTCCGAATATGCCGAAGGCAATCCTCTTCTCCGTATAACGTCAGGTGTGTTTGAAGGCCTTGAAGGTTATGTCATACGCATTGACAGAGACAGGAAACTCGTCATGGCTGTGGGAGACAGGACCATCGCAATTTCTGGCGTGAACAAGGAATCCTTCGAGAAGGTAGAAGACTACGACAGGATGATGGAACTATTGGATAACCATTGATCTCTGAATTTATAACTATTTAAAAACCAATTAAATACTGATATGAATATTGTACAGAAAATCTCCAATTGGTATTTCTCCGGAAAGGCGCTGCCATATTGGGGACTGCTGATTCTTGATTGCTGCATAGTGGCTTTCTCTGGTTATGTCGGATACTATTTTGATCTGGGAGGGGACGGTTTCGCTGAGAATTTCTGGCCAATGACGGCAGCAAATCTGCTGGCGCTGGTCCCGTTCGCGATATCGTTCAAGCTCTTCCATACCTACTCCGGAATTGTAAGGTACTCGTCATTTATTGACCTTCAGAGAGTTGCGACTGCTGCATTTACCGGTTCAGTGGCATTCTATCTGATAGGATATGTCACCGGAGCAGTATTCCCGAATCAGACGATATTCTATTTCCCTAAGTTAAATACAGCCGTTACCGTCTTCATTCTCAGTACATTGCTGCTGTGGGTGGAGCGTATATTGGTAAAGGGGCTTTTCGACTCCTTCCATCTGGACGGCGCACTTCCTGTGGCCATCTATGGAACCAAGGCGGGTGGAATCAGCATTGCCAAGAGCATTGTCTCCATCAAGGACAAGAAGTATTCGCTCCATGCTTTCGTTTCAGACGGACCCGAGATGAAGGGCGCCTATATCATGGGCAAGCCTGTCTATCAGAATGGGGCAAAAATCGCCGAGAAACTGCGTGACGAGGGTGTGAAGGCTCTGCTCGTCTCGCCGCTCAAGACCGAGAGGTTCCGCCAGAACCAGGAAATGGTGGATGATTTCCTCAATGCAGGCCTCAAGATTCTTATGATGACCAATGCGGAGGAATGGGATGGAAAAGACATTTCATTGACACATAATCAGTTGCATGATGTGGCAATCGACGATCTCCTGCCGAGGGACAAGATTGAGGTCGATATGGAGGCCATCGGAAAACTACTGAAGGGACGCCGGATACTGATTACTGGCGCTGCCGGTTCCATCGGCTCCGAGATGGTGAGACAGATCGCGAAATTCTCGCCGGCGGAGATGACATTGATCGACCAGGCGGAGACCCCTATGCACGATATCAGGCTGATGATGTCGGAGCATTACCCGCATATCCATAACGAGACCATCGTCACCAGCATTACCAATGCTGAGCATATGGAGCGCATCTTCTCCGAGCACAAGCCTGAATATGTGTTCCATGCGGCTGCCTACAAGCATGTTCCGATGATGGAGGACGACCCGGCCATCGCCGTGCAGAACAATATATACGGTACGCGCGTGATAGCGGACCTCGCCGTCAAATACGGAACGAAGAAGTTCGTGATGATTTCTACCGACAAGGCGGTGAATCCGACCAATGTCATGGGCTGCAGCATGCGTATCTGCGAGATATACTGCCAGAGTCTCAACCAGGCCATCAAAGACGGTAAGGTTCAGGGAGTTACACAGTTCGTCACTACCAGATTCGGAAACGTGCTCGGCTCCAACGGCAGCGTGATACCGATATTCAAGAAGCAGATCCGAAACGGCGGACCGATCACCGTCACCCATCCGGACATCATCCGTTACTTCATGCTGATTCCGGAAGCCTGCAAGCTCGTGCTTGAGGCAGGGACCATGGGCAAGGGCGGCGAGATCTTCGTCTTCGATATGGGCAAGCCGGTGAAGATCGTCGATCTGGCCAAGCGTATGATAGCCCTTTCAGGAGCGAAGAATGTGGAAATCCAGTTTACGGGACTTCGTGACGGCGAGAAACTCTATGAAGAGGTGCTCAACGACAAGGAGGAGACCATCCCTACCACCAATCCTAAGATCATGGTGGCGAAAGTCCGTGAGTATGATTATGATACGGCTTGTGCCAATGAGAAGAGACTCCTCGAGGAATCGCGCACTTTCGACGATATGGACATCGTCCGCATCATGAAGGAGATCGTGCCGGAGTACAAGAGCCGTCACTCGAAATATGAAGTTTTGGATAAAGCAATATAAATTATGAAAGAGTGCAATGATATCAGAGTGGCTGTCGCCGGAACAGGTTATGTAGGCCTCAGTATCGCTACGCTTCTTTCACAGAAGCATCATGTGACCGCAGTGGACGTCATCCCTGAAAAAGTGGAGAAACTGAACAACAGGATTTCGCCTATCCAGGATGACTACATCGAGGATTTCCTGAAGAACAGGAATCTCGACCTCACGGCCACGCTCGACGGCGAGTCAGCATACAAGGATGCGGATTTCGTGGTGATTGCAGCACCGACCAATTATGACAGCAAGAAAAACTTCTTCGACACATCACATGTGGAGGAAGTCATTGAACTGGTGCTGAAGGTAAATCCTGATGCGGTTATGGTCATCAAATCCACTGTTCCTGTGGGTTATACGGCATCTGTCAGGGAGAAATTCTCATATCGTGAGCGTCAGGCTGACGGCACGATGAAGGTGGTGACTCCGAATATCATTTTCGCACCGGAGTTCCTGCGTGAGTCCAAGGCCCTCTATGACAACCTCTACCCGAGCCGTATCATTGTCGGTTTCGAGCAGGGCAATGCTTCCCTCGAAGAGGCTGCTCACACATTCGCCCGGCTCATCCACGAAGGAGCATTGAAAGAAGAGGTTCCTGTCCTGTTCATGGGCAGCACCGAGGCTGAGGCCGTGAAGCTTTTCGCCAATACTTATCTGGCGCTCCGAGTAAGTTATTTCAATGAACTCGACACCTATGCTGAGATTAAAGGTCTTGATACTCAGTCGATTATAAATGGTGTTTGTCTGGATCCGCGAATTGGCTCCCAGTATAACAACCCTTCATTCGGCTACGGCGGATATTGCCTTCCTAAGGACACCAAGCAGCTTCTCGCCAACTACAATGACGTTCCCGAGAATCTTATCCAGGCCATCGTCGATTCGAACAGCACGAGAAAAGACTTCATTGCAGACCAGGTACTTACTAAGGCAGGCTACTACAGCAGCAACAGCCAGTGGAACAGCACTCAGGAGAAGAAATGCGTCATCGGCGTATATCGTCTGACCATGAAGTCCAACTCGGATAACTTCCGCCAGAGCGCCATCCAGGGCATTATGAAGCGCATCAAGGCCAAAGGAGCAGAGGTCATCATCTACGAGCCTACTCTCGAGAACGGCACTCATTTCTTCGGAAGTGAGGTGGTCAATGACCTCGCAGCGTTCAAGTCCCGTTCGCAATGCATTATTGCCAACCGCTATGACGTCTGCCTCGATGACGTTCAGGACAAGGTCTATACACGCGACATTTTCAAGAGAGACTAAGATGCTGGAATACAATATCTCTTTGTACAGAAAGACAGTCCTCGTGACTGGTGCAGCTGGATTTATCGGCAGCAATTTAGTGAAAAGGCTGTTTCATGAATTCAACGGTATTAAAATCGTCGGAATTGATTCGGTAACAGATTATTACGACGTTAATATCAAATATGCCAGACTCGAGGAAATCGCGGCATTGGACAAGGACTGGACCTTCGTGAAAGCGAGCATTGCCGATAAGGGCATTGTCAATGAACTTTTCTCGAAGTACCATTTCTCTGTGGTTGTGAATCTCGCTGCGCAGGCCGGAGTGCGTTATTCCATAACTAATCCAGACGCGTATATCGAGAGCAACCTGATAGGTTTCTACAATATTCTTGAAGCTTGTCGCCACAATGAAGTGGAGCACCTTGTATATGCTTCATCGTCAAGTGTTTACGGCTCGAACAAGAAGGTGCCGTACTCCACTGACGACAAGGTGGACAATCCTGTAAGTCTCTATGCCGCGACGAAAAAGAGCAACGAACTGATGGCGCACGCCTATTCTAAGCTCTACAACATACCTTCCACCGGACTGCGCTTCTTCACTGTTTACGGCCCTGCAGGACGTCCGGACATGGCATATTTCGGTTTTACGAACAAACTCGTGAAGGGGGAGACCATCAAGATATTCAACTACGGTAACTGCAAACGTGATTTTACTTATGTGGATGATATCGTGGAGGGAGTAGTGCGTGTCATGCAGCACGCTCCTGAGAAGCAGACTGGAGAAGACGGTCTGCCTGTGCCTCCGTACAAGGTCTATAACATCGGCAACAGTCATCCTGAGAACCTGCTCGAGTTCGTGGATATCCTCCAGCAGGAACTGCTCCGTGCAGGAGTCCTCCCGCAGGACTACGACTTCGATTCGCACAAGAAACTCGTTCCAATGCAGCCGGGCGATGTTCCTGTAACATACGCTGATACCACGCCACTCGAAAACGACTTCGGCTTCAGGCCATCCACACCGTTGCGTGATGGCCTCCGTGCTTTCGCCCAGTGGTACAAGCGCTATTATGGAGAGAAGGAGTAGATGAACGACTTCGTGGCGTCGATAATGCTGATGGGGGCGATGGCATCGACAGACGGTTATCTTCCGTATTGGATGACGACCAATCAGTATGGACTGATGCCTGAGCGCAGAGGGGGACTGGCACTGTTGCAGGTTTATTCTCAGAGTGACAAGTCCAGGACTATACAGTACAGTTGCGGCGTTTCATTGGCGACCAATGCCTATCATAATCCACTCGACCCGTCATCCCGGACGGTCAATCTGATGGCCGATGAACTCTATGGCTCTGTCAAGTGGAAACTCTTGACTCTGGACATTGGCATAAAACATAGAGAGAACGACTTTATCGGTGCATCGCGGGAATTGGGCTCATTGTCAGTGACCGGCGGGCATCTTGTGGAGACGGGAAATGCACGCTCGATGCCCGGGTATCTCATCTCCTTGGACCCCGTGGCCTTGCCATTGACCAAAAAACATTTGTGGCTCTATGGTGCGTACGGCGATTATATGACGATGGACGACCGCCATGTCGAAGGTGCATTGGTCCACAGAATGAGGGTAGGGCTGCGATATGCTGCGACAGACAGGCTGTCATTCGACGCGGTGATCGACCATTACGCGATGTGGGCAGGTCATCATCCTACAGATGTCAGCTATCCGGTGACGATAAAGAACTATATCAAGGTGGTGACCGGCCGCCATGCAGGAGAAGGCGGAACCATGAGCGACAGACTGAATGTCATCGGCGACCAGGGAGGAAGCGAGATTTTCAGGGTTACATATCGTGCCGACAAATGGACTGTCACGGCTCAGCACGACATTCCATACAATGACGGTTCAGGAATGGGATTCTACAATTTCCCTGACGGAGTCAATACGCTGTCATTCAGTTTCACTGACAAGAACAGATGGGTAAGCGACATCCTGTATGAACACCAATATACCCTGTACCAGTCGGGACCGATAAACGGCGAGATGTTCGATGACAAAGGCAATTCCATCACGCCGCCTGGAGTATCTACGGTAGGCATTGATGACTACTTCGCCAACGCCTATTACAGATCCGGCTGGACCTATCACGGAAGGGTAATCGGCGACCCGCTGTTCCTGCCGCGTGGTGTTCACGAGCAGACGTGGACGTCAGCGCGTGTGAATAGGGGCATAGAGAACAATCGCGTGAAGTCGCATCATCTGGGCCTCGGCGGAAAGCTTTTCCGCAAGCACCCCTACAAACTGATGCTGACCTACACAGAGAACTACGGTACCTACCAGGCTCCCTACACGGGCGAGTCCCAGATCCAAAAGCCCTGGGGAACGGTCCATGAAACCGGTCTGAAGCAGATTTCCGCCGCTTTCACAGGCCAGATAGAATCCGTCTTCCGCATCCCCGGCCTCTCCGTCCTGTACGGCCTCTACCTCGACAAAGGCCAGCTCTACCATGACGCCATCGGCCTCACCGTCGGTGTCAGATACACCCTCGGCCGCGGGGAAGTGAAACATAATGAAACTTTTCATAAACCTTTGTAATATTGGGATTTATGAATATCTTTATGTAAAGAATTTGATGATATGTTGGGAATTAAAGTATGATAAAACCGCAAGGAGACATCTCTTAAGAGATATCTCCCATTGGCAACTGGATGCTAAACAGAAAAATCAAACTTATTGTCTAATATAGCCTAATGTTCCCTAGACTTTCGGCGATATCCACGAATAAGTTCTTTCTTACCATTTCGCACTCTAACATAAGGGGCGACTCTGGTTACTGACGATTTTTTTGTTTTATCGTCATCGAAAAATTCGATCGTTAGTTTAACCTTTTTCATTGTATATAAAAATTGTGATTGTAAAAAGGATATTGGCCTCTCGAAATAATCTAGACCATCCGAGTTGTAGAGTAAAAAAAGAAGAGCAGTTGCTAGGGACAACTACTCTCTTAATTTCGAAAAAGATTAAAGTCTAACCCCTCAAATCCAAATCACATTTTTTATATCTGGAGGCAAAGATATGAAAATTTCTTTGGAAATCAATGTTTTGTAAAAAAAAAAGAAATGGAAAAGACACCTGAATTCGATTATTCAGATGTTCCAGACTACACCGACGAAAACGTAAGCACGAAAATCATGAAGATAATCCAGAGCTACGTGGGCGTGGTGAACAAGATGGTTTGGAGAAAGTATTAGGTTATTATTTGCTATTTCGAATACTCCTTATTTAATTAACACATTAACAAATCCAGTCTGATATGTTTAAAAGCATTGAAATTGAACACTTTCGTGGCATAAGTCACGCGAAAATTGACGGACTGAAAGAAGTTAATATATTCTTCGGAAAGAACAATTGCGGCAAGTCTTCACTACTTGACGCCATCTTTCTGATATCAGGATTGTCGAATCCGAAACTGCCGATCAACATCAATCTGCTGAGGAACTACCTGCGATTCGAGCCGTCAGACCTGGCATTGGATTTCTATACACTTGACACTTCGCGGCCAATCAAGATCAAGGCATCAAACGACGAAGTGCGGGAACTTATGATTTCTCTGTTCGAATCAGCTGCCAGCCGTATAGACTTGCTTGGAAACGAGAATAACATATCTTCAACTGATACCAAGAACCGTTATGGTCTTGTGTTGAAATGCAAGATAAATGGGCATCCAGTCGAGTCGTCCATCACCCTTTCTCATAAAGGCGTAGAAAACAACGATTACGAGCAAAGTGTCAAATATGATTCAGATTATAAAGAGAATCTAACTTGTCGATATCTTTCACCAAAGTATGACTTTTACACTTCAATAGAAAGTCTGACAGAGATTCTTAAAAACAAGGATGAACAGTTCATTCTCGAAGCGTTGCGCATTATCGAACCGATGATAAAAGACATAGTACTGTCACAGAATGAAGTGCTCGTCGATGTCGGCCTGAACAAGCGAATACCTATCAATGTGATGGGAGACGGTGCCCGCAAGATTCTTTCTATCCTCACGACGATTTATGAATGCCGTAACGGAATCGTCTTGATAGACGAAATCAGCAATGGATTCCACTATTCCGTAATGAAAGCTTTATGGCAAACAATTTTGTTGGCGTCCACAAAGAATAACGTCCAGATATTTGCGACGTCCCATGATTTGGATTCAATTAAGGGATTGCGTGATGCCGCTCTTCATGATGAAGGTGACAAAGTAGCATTCTTCAAACTTCAGCATACAGCCGATGCAGAATTGAAGTCATACTGCTACACCACCGACAGTATCGATTATATGTTGAACCAGGAAATCGAGGTAAGGTAGGATGAACAAGATATTTATAGAAGCGAAGAAACCTCAAACTTCTGAGTATTGTTTATTGGAAACCATCTTGAAGAATAAATTTCCGGACAAAATTTACAACATAATCTGCATGGACGGCGTGGACAATCTTTTTAATCAGGGCATTTTGACTCTGATCCGGACCTTTCAGGATAATGGAGATAAGGTGATTGTCATTCTAGACGCAGATACCATTGACAAAAAATGGGGATTTGAGGCAAGAAAGAGTAATACGATGGAGAAAATGCAGGAAAACGAGATTGATTTTCCATTTTTCCTCTATCCTAACAATCACGATGATGGAGACTTCGAAGTTTTACTCGAAACTCTAGCGAGAAAGGATATTCACAACAAATGGTGGGACTGTTTTGCCGATTACGAAACCTGCGTTTCAGGAATACGCGACGAATCTGGTGAACCAAGATACTTCATTCCCAACCGCAAAGCCAAGCTCCACACCTATATCAGTTCTCAACGACTGAACAATGCCTCAAGAAAAAAGCTCGGTTCCGGCCAATGGTTATTTGACAATCCTGATTACTGGGATTTCTCACGGCCTGAACTTGAGCCACTTGTTGAATTTTTGAAGGAGAACTTGGAATAGTGGCGGATTCGCTCAAAAACGGAAAAATTAAACAACAATTCCTTAAATATGAGCAATTTAGTGAGACTCATTATTACAGTAATTTCAGTATCTGGAAAGTCCATTGTTGGTCCTTAATTTTATCATCCGCGTACAACAAACAGATCGCGAACATGACATACAAGTAACATCGCAAGCATAACAAGCGATAGAAGAGTAAGATAACATGCTGGCAGACTGAACTACTTGGCAAAATACAAGGTTATAGACTACATGGACCAAAACAAGGACTACTGCAATAAGAATGGAACACAGGCATTTTTTTCGTAAAAAGAGGACGTTCGTATGGGAGGAAAAAGACCTTGTCCGAAAGGATCTTGACAGAGTGAGGACGACTGCGATGGAAGGCTCGTTCGGGACACAGAAAGAACACTACGGTCTCCGGAGGATCAAGGCCAGGACGAAGAGGACGGAAATCCTTTACATCTTCTTCAGCATTCACACGGCAAACGTGGCGCAGTTGGCGGATAGGATAGCGCAAGGAGCGCGTTTAGCGGCTGCTTGACACGGAAACTTGCAGTCAATGCGGAACTCTTGTGGGGGGAACTGTATCCTCTCCATAAAATACAGACAAAAAATCTGGTCTAAACGACCGAAAATAGATATAAAATAGATATAAAATTGAAATTTTAATGAGTCGGAAGCAGAAATTGAAGGGATTGGTCGCTGCTTCGCTCAGAGTGAAAACATTAAACGACAATCACTAATTAAATGATTAATTTGAATCAGTAGTTGAAAATTAAGAAAATGAACGCGATGGCAAGTTTGCTAAGCGTATGTATAAGCAGTCCAGCAGTAGACCGGCACTTTTGAGTTCTTTGAATTTTTGTGTTGTCGATAAGCCAGCTGAAGAACGCTTCGGCCGATTCTCTGACGGAGGATACTGCCGCGGAAAAGAGATCTTCAGCAGCCTTGTTTCTCTGTTTATCTTCCACAGTCGCACCTTTGACGGCCTTGACAAGAGTGAGCAACTCATTGCTTTGTATACTCTTTCTCCATTCCAAAAAGGATTGTCTCGATATATCTTGTCAGCTAAGATCGTCTTTCCCGCAATTGCGGAAACGCATTCTCGTTTGAATACGGATAGGTCGTTTTACTATGCGAAAGATAGGACAATCTAATATGAGAAAGGAAGATTCCCTTTCCGCCTGTATCCGACAAAATGCAACTTGAAGCCGTGATATTATTGATTCCTGGTTGATCAATAGCCTTTGTCCGCAGTCTCACCAATCGCCTTTCCATTGCGGTTGCGTCCACAGCAGGTCATGATAGGCCTGGAATTAACGATTAGCGTGTCCTCGTCACAGTCCTCCGATTTATACGAGACTGTCATTGAGCAGTTCTTCAATTGCGCCGGATATCCTGTTTAGACGATAAACGAATGTCTGGTAGGACACCAGTCAAGCAGGTCCTCTTTTGCGAATTTATGTATTTCCTTGAGTCGCGTGAAGTGCTGTTCGCTGCCGACAAACAAGTAAACCGTCAAAATTTCCTAATCGATGAATACAGGAATCGAATTATTGCTGTATCTTTGGTAATAATAATTCTGGTTTTCATCGTATTGCTTACAAACGTACATGTAGATTTTGATAAGTTTTAGATCCTTGTCCATGGAAATCATAACGAGCAAAAATTGGGGGGGGATTTTTTATATTTAAGGTACTTGTTTTTAGAGACTTTTGCAGATATATTATCCTTTAATTTTCAATTATTTACAACCTTTTTCGAGACCTTTTTTTGGCCTCGGTTTAACTTTAAAATCACGGCATTTCAACTGCTGATTGGAATGAGCAAGATAATTTAAAAAAATAGAAAGCCATAAATTCTAAGCAACTATTCAAACATGGTCCGTATTCTAATAATATCAGATATACATCTTTGGTCGCTTCCAAACGAACATGATCAATTCTATCCAATAAGAAAAAAATTATTGGAGGACATTAAAGATTACACTGCTGCAAAAGGTCAGATTAGTCATATCCTTATAAGTGGCGATATAGCCGCAAAGGGTGCTAACGATGAGTATAAACAAGCCACACAATTCATCAATGAGCTTTGTAAAAAAGCGGATTGTCCAGAACATGAGGTTTATTTGATACCAGGCAATCATGACAAGGACTTTGGAACAGCACAAAGTGGAATAAGGCACTTGATACATGCAGGAATGAGTTCAGAAACGTCAAATATAGATGCAGACGATCAATGGTATGACATACTACGAAATGATACAAAGTCAGCTCAATTAGTATATGCACCATTTAAGGCCTACCATTCATTTGCTTCATCTTATGATAGCGTAGAACCACTCATGGCAAAATGCTTGGATGGTATGGATGAACAATATGACCCTAAAAAGCATAAGATGTTTATAGAATATCAACTTTCTAATATTGGTGCTTACCATATCAATCTATACGGCATGAATACAGCATTGATATCTGATTGGTATGATGTTGATGACAATGACAAAGGACATAAATTGTTCCTTCCCAAGTTAGCTTATAATATAGACGTACCGCAGGAAGGTCAAATAAACATTTTGATGATGCACCATCCATTGAATCGTGTGAAAAACGGAATGGAAATACAGAAGACTCTGGATAAGAAATTCCAAATACAAATATACGGACATCTACACAGGCCTGCGTCTGATGATAATGGTGCTATACATATTCTTTCTGGAGCATTTCAGCCCCCGTATGGAGGGAAAGAATCAGAATATTTCTCTGTATACAACATCCTTGAATTAGAAGTGAAAGATGACATTAACGATGATACGCTTAATGCCAGATTGTATGTTGAGAAATATAATAAGGAGACGTTTGAACATTTGAACGAAGAAAGCAAGACTTTCGAAGTCAAATTGAAAAAGAATCATGAAAACAGATGGCTCAATAAACAAAACCTGGAAGATATGGAAGTAGATAAATTACCAGAAGGCATCACAAAACGTGAAGTCAGATATAGATTTATCCAGAGTCCGAAAGCGACACAAATAATGAAAGAGTTCGACATGTATGACAAGAACAAATCACTCAGTGCTAATTCTGTATTTTTCCTAAATGCTTTAGAGGAACAAAATAGATTAGTAGAGCTTTGGGAGAAACTATCTAAATAATAAGTGATGGACAAACTAAAGAGATTTTTAGAAGGATCAGTTGTGATTCCTTATAGCGATAATATACTTGAAGCTATTGGTACGGCTTGTCATTCTTACAATAAAGACGAGGATATTAATAGATTCGAGTTGTTTGAAAATATGGTGGAATGTTTCCTTACAGGTAAGGATGATAAAAACTTCCATGCTGTCCTAAATGATTCTGTCGAAAATGAAGGTACTTTAACAGTTCTTCCTAATGTTGTCGTGCAACGTATAGCAGGATACAAGTCTTATATAATGGTAATGGAAGCTGACAGCGAAGAAGACAGTTCTATTATGTCAACAATTTTCATGAATTACATCCTGTTGGTAAAAAAACGTCTAAATAACATACCATGCAGTGATTTGATTATTGAAATATACAATAAGCATCTCTCTTGTTATATCAAGGAAAATGATAAATTAAGAAACCTAAATGATACTGGACTTATAAAAACAATAGCAGAAGCCGAGGAGCCAATTGCTATATTAAATGAAAAGGAAGATGAAACCAACATTAATAAGCAATTATTGGTACTTGCAAAATCAGCTGCCTTTTATCAGTATGATAAAATATTTAATGGGAATGATGTAAAAAACATAGGAGACCCATTCGCAAGAATATTTGTGGCTCTCTGTAAAATGGTTCATGAAACGTCATATAGCTATTATGATTATCCTTTCTATTTAAAATCAATGGAATTATTGAGTAATGATGAATGCAAAAGCAGAAAATCTATAGGAAAAATAATAGATAGCATACAATCATATGCTGACGAATGGCCAGAATCTCTCAATTCAAATTCATCGTTGCTTTTGCGCTTGATAAAAAATGAGAACAGAGAATCAATATTAACGATGTTAACGACACAGTTAGGCATTAAAGAATTCACTGTGTATTTGTATTACGAGTTAATGGTTGAAGAAATTTTAAATCTGATGTATGACGATGGAGAGTAACTTGGATTTACTACAAAATAATGTAGAAAAACATAGAGAGGCAGCAGCTGTCCCACAGACCACTGTACAAAACGACAATAGTGTGTTTATTGGTGAAGCTTTAAACGATGATGAGAAGCTAAACCTACTGATGACGGACACCAAACCCTACATTACAATTTTAGTAGGATTTGAAGGATATGGCAAAACATCTTTTGTCGCAACATGTTATCATATTATGCTTACAGATGGCGGTATAGGAGAATATAAATTCTGCGATTCGGACACGTTAGTCGGCTTGGAACGAAGATCCTTCTTGCGCCGTCTTAATGCTGCCACGGAAAGTATACCATCATCTACCAAACGTACAATCCGTGGAGAGGCACATTTGCTTACATTTCATCTTTCCAAAGATGGAAATGAGAAAATCACAATATTCTCAGATCATTCGGGAGAAGACTACCGTACATATGCAAACTATAAAGATGAAATTAAGAATGATGTATTGATTCAGAATGCTGATAGAATACTCTTTTTTGTTGATATTCCGTCATTGTTAGATACCAGATTCTTGCGTATGATGCAAGATTATAAAAACTTGCTTTCTAACATGAAGTCAGCTGACATCTTTAGACCGCAAACAAAAATTACGCTTCTTTTCAATAAAATAGATATTATAAACGATGATGCCACAAAGGAAAGATATGAAGAAAAGAAAAAGGTTCTGATACCCATTTTTAGGGCTAAAATAGGAATAAACGAAATAGAAACAATAGAATTGACATCCAATAATATAGATAAATCTGACGATTTGAAGTCGCTTTTACAAGACATTGCCAAAAGCGATAGTATACAAACATGGATAGACAATAATGAATCCGACTTAGATTGGGTGAAAAAATTTATTAAAGAGCAATAATATGTCAAAATGTTTGATAGCAGGTCTTCCATCTGCGGGAAAGACAACATATATAGCAGCACTTAGTTATCTCCTCCATAACCCTATTGACGAGCAGATGCTCCGTTTTAATAATTTACCGGATGACATATCGTTAATAAATCGATTACAGCAACCATGGCTTGAACAGAAAATCGTAGATCGTACGTCCCGTGGCAAAGTAACAGATCTTCAATTTAATCTGAAACGAATATCTGATAAAAAGGTCATGAATGTAAATATACCAGATATTGCAGGAGAGGACTTCACATCAATATTGGAAAAACAATGTGAAACAATAAATTCTTGGAATGAAAAGCCAGACTCTCTATTGTTTTTCATCAAGAAAGTTCCAACGCTTGTGCTTACAGAGTCATTTAATGACATCGAAGATGGTTCCAGTGCAAAAACAAAAGCACCCAATTTCACAACACAGCACATTTATGAAGGAACGCAAAATGTTCTTCTCATTAAGGAATTGCGCAGACTATTTCCTTGGAAACGTATCGCTATCGGTTTGACCTCTTGGGATTTACACAATAGCGAGGAAAAGCCTTGTGAGTATCTACGAAACGAATGTCCATTTCTGAGTAATTTTATCAACCAGTATTTTCCAGAAGCATACATCTTTGGTGTTAGTGCTCAAGGATGGGAATACGATGAAAAGATGGATATTGATGAATGCATGAATAAAACAATGGAAGGTAAACGTTCGTATATAATAGACCCCAATGGTAAAAAATCATATGATATAACACTTCCGTTAAACTATCTCATTTCGTAGTATGAAAGTTCATCAGACTCTCCACGGATATAATCAAGGGCATAACCTATTGTATTCTTCAATAAATCTGCCATATGAAGATGAAGATTATATGAAGAAGCAAAGCGATTGGACAGAATATGTCGATGATGATGAAGACTCTTCTTACATCAAAGCATATATTTTGCCTAAAAGTCATTTATATGTAATATCTAAATCATGGTATGCATATGAAATGAGCAGACCTGGATGCGTGTGGACTCATTCATTGATTATTAATCTTGATGATATAACAATAGACTTTGACTTCCGGTCTTTGCTGAATTATTTTAACAGGCCGAAAGACAAAATGGACTCCTATGATGAGATATTGGATATTGTAAGTTCTGAAAAAGACATAGCACCACATGCACTGGACTTCTTTACGTTAAATGAAATAGCCTATTTGTATTTTTTATTACTTACTAATAAAAGAAGTACATTTCAGATTGAAGAAAAGTCATACATATATCAGTATTTACTATTGTCATTGCTCCAATTCCTACCCTTAGACGTTGTTGCAGATTCAAATCTATGTAGTGGAACTACGATAATTGCCAATGTTAACTCTGACATAAACATCTCGTTTTCCAATAATATCAATCAAAGATTACATGATGTCACGTTAGAAGGTGTGTCTTTCTCAAAATCAGAGAATATTGGTTTGCTTTATTTTGCTGATGCGATAAAAAAACAAGAAAATAAGGTGGCAAGCGTTTTGCGAGCATATTCCAATGAAATAGGTGTTAAGACAGAAAGACTATTAATATTTGGTAATCTACTGTATGGCTTGGAAAAACCAAATGATATAACATATAATAGTATTTTAGAAAATCTTGTATTCGCATTTCCTGATAAAAATGATGGAGTAAGAATAAAACAAGCTTTTTTGTCCCAAAAGGTTATCGAACTTTATACATCAATGGATAAATTTTATACGGATTTATGTGTGAATTCGTATGAAAAATCTATCGACTTTCTTTCATTGCATCCTTATGAAGAAGTAGATAAATCCATTAGAACTGACATTGATATCTTAGAAGCCTTCCTAAACAATATTCTGAGTTCTGATATGATTAGCACATACGGCAATGGATTGCTAAAGTATGAAGCACAAAATTTGAGTATAGAATGGCAAAAAATCTTATATGAAAGAAATTGGAACTTATTCCAATCACTTTTGAACTTCGATCCTTCGTGGTTATACAATAAGTATTGGCTTGAAGGTTCTCAGTCAAAAATAGACACATTGCTTACTGTCTTTGAAAGATTAGAACTATCGAAATTCAGTAATTGGCAATTATTACTAAATATACTATTAAAATCAAACAGAATACAAGTAAGTACGATAATAAAAAATGCACTTATTAAATATCATCCTAATGCAGTTGTAGATGTTCTACAATATATTCAAAATGGAAATAGTCCAACCGATTTATGCTATACAATTTGTGAGAGCAAGAAGCAATTAATGGTTCAATGGATTAAAGAACAAGTGTCATTTTCTTATGAAGTTGTGGTATTTATCACACGTATAATGCCTCCAAATTCGAAAGAAGCCAAGGACTGTGGCAGTCTTCCATGGTATAAGATAACGACACAGATGGCAGGAAACTCCAACGCTTGGATATATACCTATTTATATCAGTTGTCGTTCAATTGGCTGGACTCTACGGCAATAAAAATATTAAAGACATCATTTTGGCAAATATATCAGATGTTTGAAAATAACAGTATGTGCAAATCAAATATGATAAGTTTGTCATCATATCTGGAAGAATTACCGCCATGGCAATGGTGGGATAATTGTAAAAAACTGCGTAAAGGGCTTGTTAAAACAATGAAAAAGAAAGGGTATAATAGACAAGACTTGAATAATTTTACTCCATCCGAGGATTTGAACAAGACACTATTAAAATTGTGGGACAAATAGATTAATTCTAAACAATAATTCAAAATAATATATGCGCAATCTTAGTATCAATACTTTGGTGAAAATTTACCGCTTGAAAATTTAAACATTAGAAGCCGAGTGAACGGTTCCTCTATATAAAAGGTAAGCATTCGGTGAACCCCGTCTTTTTCGCTTAACTCCTCTGGGGTAACTTTGCGGTTCATAAATAAGGAACCGTATGGAAACGATAGACACATTTAGGCCGAAATATCAGGCCTTCCTTGAGAGCAACATGTCCGCCCGTGCCTTCTGCGGGCAGATAGGGATGAAAGAAAGCCACTTCTATTACTGGCAGGCCAAGATTCGCAAGGAAGCGGCGCACCGGAACGGTGAGTTCCTTCCAGTGAGCATCAACAACCATGCGGGGAAGGTCGTCCTCCCCGGCAGACAAGGGATGAACTCGATGAAAATGGCTCATCCCGTTTGCGAGGTCGTCTTTGCGTGACTGTCCGCCTGTCCGGAGAGATCTCCGCACAGACGCTTGGCCAGCTGATAACGATAGGGCGATAGCTGATATTCAGCCTGACGTATACCAACAGGTTCTTCCTGTATCTGCATCCGACGGACATGCGGAAGAGTTTCTACACGCTGAGCGGCATCGTCACAAACCAGATGGGTCTCGACGTACAGGACGGCGACGCGTTCATCTTCATCAACAAGCCGTGCACGAGCATGAAGATCCTTCATGTGGAATACGGAGGTCTGGTCATATATCATCTGAAGTTGGAACGCGGCTTCATACATCTTCCTGACATGTCCTCGTGGGAAGAGAGGCAGTCCGCAAGGACGACATCGAAAGGACAATCAGATGCGCAGCTGCTCCTCAGCCCCAAATCGCCAAAAGCTATGAGGGTTCAATCCTCCTGGCCAACCTGGTGGTGGGCAAATATGTTGACAGCCTTCCGTTCTACAGGCAGATAGAGATGATGAAGCGTCTCGGGATGGACATCCCTCCGGCCACCGTGAGCGACTGGTTCAAGGATGTCGCTCACCTGCTGAGGCCTCTCTATTACCGAATACGTGACATAGAGATGGATACTGACTACATTCAGGCCGATGAAACGACGGTGCCGATAGTTGACAACGAGAAGCACAGGACGGTCAAGGGTTACCTCTGACAGATATGCGCTGTGACACAGAAACTGCTTTCCTTCCATTACGACAAAGGCTCGCGGTCAAAGGACGTGGCTCTGGGGTTGTTCGCACACTTCAGGGGCGCGCTCCAGACGGACGGCTATGCCATGTACGACTATTATGAAGGCAAGGATGGGGTCCTGTGCCTTAACTGCTGGGCCCATACATGACTCTTACATTTTGGTATCAGTTACGGTATTATATGGTGGTACTTCAAGTAGAGAAAATGTACCAATATATATATCAGAGTGTGAAAAACGACTAACTGATGCAACAACTCTATTCCCTATAAATCGTGAAGGAGCGTACTATCTTAAATCATACCCATGGCTGAAAAATATTGCTGATTATATTTTCGTATTGGGATTTCCATTCGGATATATTGTTCTTTGCGTTACAAAAATCGTAAATGAATGGGACTGGACAACCCCACTAAAGTATGTAGATATAATCGTTTTGTGTCTAATAATCTTTTTTTCTGTTGTATATTTCAAATCGGAAGTTACACGAAGAGTATTGGGATAAAGAAATTTATAACATCTCATTTTTTAAAAGATTGATAGGCTATTTTGGTATAAAGATTTTTTGAATAAAAGAAACTAAATCAAACAAAAAAAATATGCGTGATTTTAAAGACATTAAAGTTGCATTAGCTGGTACTGGCTACGTGGGACTGAGTTAGCAACATTGCTATCTCTATATCATCATGTAACAGCAGTAGATGTAATCCCCGAAAAGGTAGAGAAACTAAATAGGGACTGTCGTGAAATGCCGAAAAAAGTTTTCGACTTTTCTAACGAGTTGATTGATAAAGTGATAGAAATTTCGTAACTTTGAAAAAGGGAAAAAGAATTCCCCCAACCACCGTCGAAAGTGAGAAATTGGGGGGAATCGCAAAATTAATCTGCATGTCAAAAGTACGAAATTTTTCTGAAATAGCGCCAAACATTGCGTTTCCGGAGTTCAATTTTTACGAGCTCTACTATTCGACGTTCGAAAAGAGCGAATTGGGCAGAATAAAGAAGTTGCTCCCTCTACGCGAGATGGCAGAGAACTTCGGTCTGGTAAGGAAAAGTATGAGGCCGAAGCTGGGACGAAAGTCCTTCTTCACGCCTGAAAGGAAAGTGGCACTGATGTTCCTGAAGATGTACACGGGACTCAGCTGTCCGAAACTGCTGGAACAGCTGAACGGCAACATCCATTACCAGATATTCTGCGACGTGATAATAGATCCGACACGGCCATTGACAAACTATAAGTTGTTGGACGATATAATGATGGAACTTGCCGAGAAGTTGAAGATACAACAGTTCCAGGGTATACTCGCCGACAAGTGGAGACCGTACATGGAGAATTTGGACACGATGTACACAGATGCGACGTGTTATGAGAGCGAGATGCGGTATCCGACTGATGCGAAGTTGCTGTGGGAAGGGATTGAGAAGAGCTATGCGACGATGTGCGAGTTGAGCAGCAGACTAGGAATCCACCATCCTCGAACAAAGTTCCTTGACGTGCAGAAGGCAAACCTGACATACAGGAAACAGCGCAAGCACAACAGGAGCCAGACGAGGAAGATTACCCGCAGGCTGCTTGACCTGCTCGGCAAGATACTGAAGGAGATACGTGAGATCGAGAGGGGCAATGAGAATGCAGAAAATCTGTTGACTGTCAGAGAGAAAAGTGATCTGGAGATCATTACGAGGATGTACCGCCAGCAGAAGAACCACTTCCGGAACAATGACAGCAGGGAAAGCATCCCCAACAGGATAGTGAGTCTCAGCAAGCCACATTTGAGACCGATAGTGAGGGGCAAGGAGGTGAAGAGCGTCGAGTCCGGAGCGAAGGTCAACAACATATTGGTCGACGGGATATCGTTCATTGAGAAGCTGTCATTCAATGCGCTCAATGAAGGGACCCGTCTGGTGCACTGCCTGAAGATGCACAAGAGACTGTTTGGGGTCGAAGCGAAAAAGGTCGGAGGCGACACTGGCTACGCGGGAACTGAAAACAGGGACTACTGCAAGGCGAACGGGATACAGACATCTTTCGTAAAAAGAGGCCGTCCGTTCGGTGAGAAGAAAAAGGAGAAAGACCTTGTCCGAAAGGAACTTGCCAGAGTGAGGGCGACAGCGATGGAAGGCTCGTTCGGGACACAGAAAGAGCACTACGATCTCCGGAGGGTCAAGGCCAGGACGAAGCGGACGGAAATCCTGTACATCTTCTTCGGTATCCACCCGGCAAACGTGGTTCAGCTGGTGGACAGGAGAGAACAAAGGGCGCGTTTGGCGGCTGCCTGATACGGAAAATTGCAGTCAATGCGGAGCTCTTGTGCGGGAACTGTATCCTCGCCACGAAAAACAGACAAAAAAACCGGCCGAAACGACCGGAAACAGATATAAAATTGAAATTTTAATGAGTCGGAAGCAGAAATTGAAGGGATTTTCTGCTGCTTCGCTCAGATTGAAAACATTAAATGACAATCCCTAATCTATTCGAATATTTTTGTAGAGCAATAAGCTTTTACTCCCATTTTGGCCATTGTATGTAATACCAAAATAATAGCAGGGGCTAAAAGCGCTGGCGACATTCCTATAATTGGAGCTATCCAATTAGCTAAAGCAGTAACGCCTCCTAGCCCAATGGTTTTTCCTGCTGCTAAAAACTTATCTTGTTCTTTTTCGTAATCAGGATGTCCACAAATAAGTTTATCAATTTCCGTTCTTAGTCTAAGCCAATAATTTGGATTATTCCCTGATCCAACTTGTGCACCTCCAAAAGTAGCAGTCTGCATAGGACCTCTTGACATCAACCATTCCTCAGCTGCTTTTTTTTCCCCATATTTTGCAACTAATTGTTCAATGGATGTTTTTTGGTATGGTTTAAGACATGAATACCACTCATCCAATGATAAATTTTCTATTTCTATCATAACATTTCCTTTATATGATTAGCCGAAATACAATATGAAGTTTGATTCAATTCATGAGGATTAATACCTGCTATAATAACCCCAGAAGAAGGAGCGTAAGTTCCAATCAACAAACCAATAATAGCACCATCTTTTAGATTAAATACTAATGAACCAGATTGTCCAGGTCTAGTTTGTATGTTAATAGTTGCATATTTGGACTTAATCCCAGAGGTTTCCAATAACATTTTAGCTCCGATTTCTGTTTCCTGGTAAGTTAAAACGCGTCTTCCCATAACACAATGAGGGAAACCAAACATACCAATTTTTTCACCGACCGAAATATTGTCTAAAGACTCTAATGCAGGTAATATTCCATTAAATCGCAAATCTGTTTTCAATATACACAAATCAGTAATTGGGTTAATATCCTCAACAATAGCAGGAACATGACGACATGTAGAGTCTGTTACATCTTGGTAAGCGTTAATATTGGGAATATGAGGCAATAAAACACATAAATCAGCTGTCTCATTGCCAACAACATGTCTAGCTGTCACTACTTTACCATCATTTGATATAAGAAATCCGGATCCTAACATACTGATAAGCCCAGAATCGTTATCGCGCTTACCTATAACAAGTGTAATTTGAGTAAAATCATACATAATTTTATTGGTGTATTAGTTTTATTCCCAAATGTAGTAATATTCCACCAAAATAGCATGGTACACGATTGTTTTTCTGCCAAAAAAATAGAGAATAATTCAATTTGTTGTTATTGTGAGTTTAACCTTAAATTGTATAATTAATCCATAGTTCTTATTATAATAAATTGATTGTTCTTGCCTATGAAGGAGATGTTACGGAGAAAAAGTATTTCGAGGATCTTCGTCAGTCTTCGATGTTCAATGATTCAGGCTCGATAGAGACAATTCCTCTGAAAAAGGAATGTTATGGCGGCAATAGCCCTCTGGATGTGAAAAAGCAGTTGTCAAAAGCGAAGGCGGAATACAATTTCAGGGCCACTGACGAATTTTGGCTTATACTCCATTTGAGGAAATTGGAAGATATTGCCGATGGTGATAGGGAAAAGATATTGGAGAATGCAAAAGTCAGTGTTAAGCATAACTACATTGACCTGTATCTTGCCGATTGTATCTGGGATGGACGAGGTTATACCAAGAGGCCTAAGGCATCGGTTTTTATGCCGAAGGTTAAAGTGGCAGTTGAAAATGCAAGGAAGATTCGTGACCTTGGTGAGCGTATTCCTGGCTGGTTAAGTACGGACGTATATAAACTTGTCGAAAAATTGATAAAATAAAGCAGGAGGTTTGTCTGTCGTCTGGTTTGGAAGCCGAAGCACAAGCAGCCTGTGTATTAGGGTGCGTCTATACAAATGGTGTGGAGGAGGACTTATTCAACGTCGGTTTCTGCTTGCCTGCAGGTCCTTATGTGACGGATGAGGATGTTAGGTATATTGTGGAGTGCATCAAGGAGGCTGTTGTTCGGTAGTGTTTTATGTTAGGATAGGCGGAGCCTTGTTGGCTCCGTTTTTTTTGATGGGTGGTGTATTAGAGATATAGTGTTGCATGATTATATGACTGTTGGATATGAGGGATTGGCATTGACAAGGATGTTGGAGTTGTGGCATTGACATTGGCTTGAAGCGAAGCCTTGTTGACATTGATGGAAAGAAGATGTGACTATCTGCTGTTGAGGTAGGTTTTCACGGGACAATTCATTAACTTTGTTCCACATGTTGGGGGAAACTGTATCCTCGCCATGAAAAACAGACAAACAATCCGGCCGAAACGACTGGAAACAGATATGAAATTGAAATTTTGATGAGTCGGATGCGGAAATTGAAGGGATTGGCCGCTGCTTTGCTCATATTGAAAACATTTGACGACAATCACTATATTAAAGTGCCATAATCACCATTATTTTATGAGACTAAACCAAGAACAACATACAATACTCCAATCTGTATTTATTGGCGTAGGACTATCTTTGTCTGCATTTGATGAGCATTGGACAGATGATGAATATTGTTTCAGTTATATAATGGATTCGTCGATCCGCTTCACAATATATAGGTCAATTCAGGGTAAATCATTTGGTGATGTTTTCTGTAAACCATATACATATCAAGAAACAATGTATATGGGGTGCGAAACATTTGATGACTGCCTCAAATTAGCAAGAGATTGGGCTGTTGTTTCAAAATATAAACTTTTGAAGAAACCCTATTATCATAAGGTTTTTATCAGCCACAGTTCAAAGGACAAATCCATTATTGACGAATTTGTTGACAAGGTTCTGCGATTATCTTGCGGTTTCAAGACATCTGAAATAGTCTATACTTCTCGCGAAGATACCGGAGTTGGATTGGGCGATGGCATTCCACAATTCATAAAAGGGAATCTCCTCAGTTCAAGCTTAGTGCTGTTTATGATCTCAGAGAACTACAAGCAAAGTGAAGTCTGTCTGAACGAAATGGGAGCTGCATGGGCGCTTGAAAAGAAAATTGTTTCAGTTGTTCTTCCTCATTGTAGCTTTGATTCTTTGGGCTGGCTCACTTCATTGGAAAAGGCGGTTAAAATGAATAGTAGTGAAGGGTTGGATAAATTGTATTCTATGCTGGTTCGAACTGAACAGAAAGTGGTTGACTGGAATAGACAAAAAGAAGCTTTCTTGAAGGTTTGTGGAGAATGTGAAAAACAGATAGAAAAAGTTAATCGTGAAGAGAAGATTCCTGTGTCTTCAAGTACTGAAGGGAGCATCAGAGTATTCGATGAGCATTTATATCTTCGTTGTAAGACAGAAGGTAAGTATCAATACCAAGTGGATTTGCGTATAAGGGCCTTTGAAAATGCAACCCTAAGAAGGGTGTATTTAAAGAATCACAATGAGTTTATTGGAGATGTATCGAATGCAAGAAAAGATCTCTGCTTGGAGAAGTTTATACCAATGGGAATTCTAAAATTATCTGATATCCAAGTTGATAGAGTTGAAGAATTAATAAATGAAACTTTTGGTAAATTATCTAAAAATGTGCAAGATTTTCTTATTACAAAGGACTCTCAACAATCTATCTCATTTATTGGTGGTTTCGAGACGATTAGAGAATGTGATGGAAATATGGATTTACCAATGTACCATTGGTCGCTCTGCATTGAATATAATGTCAACGATTTGATTTGTATTCCGCTAAATGCAAACATTGTTGCTAACGGAGTATATAACTATTTCTGGCATAATTAGGGACTGTCGTGAAATACCTAACAATTACGTAACAAGTTGATTGATAAAGTGATAGAATTTTCGTAACTTTGAAAAAGGGAAAAAGATTCCCCCAACCACCGACTAAAGTGAAAAAATGGGGGAATCGCAAAATTAATCTGCATGTCAAAAGTACGAAATTTTTCTGAAATAGCGCCAAACATTGCGTTTTCGGAGTTCAATTTTTACGAACTCTACTATTCAACTTTCGAAAAGAGCGAATTTGGCAGGATAAAGAAACTGCTCCCTCTCCGCGAGATGGCAGTGGACTTCGGTCTGGTAAGGGAAAGCATGAGGCCGAAGCTGGGACGCAGGTCGTTCTTCACTCCTGAAGGGAAAGTTGCCATGATGTTCCTGAAGATATACACGGGACTGAGCTGTCCGAAACTGCTGGAACAGCTGAACGGGAATATTCACTACCAGATTTTCTGCTACGTGATAATAGATCCGATACGGCCATTGACAAACTATAAATTGTTGGACGACATAATGATGGAACTTGTCAGAGTGAGGGCGACTGCGATGGAAGGCTCGTTTGGGACACAGAAAGAGTACTACGATCTCCGGAGGGTCAAGGCCAGGACGAAGCGGACGGAAATCCTTTACATCTTCTTCGGCATCCACACGGCAAACGTGGTCCAGCTGGCGGACAGGATAGAACAAAGGGCTCGTTTGGCGGCTGCCTGACACTGAAACTTGCAGTCAATGCGGAGCTCATGGGTGTGGGGGGGGGAAAACTGTATCCTCGCCATGAAAAACGGACAAAAAATCCGGCTGAAACGAACCGGAAACCGATATAAAATTGTAATTTTGATGGGGCGAACGCAGAGAAATTGAAGGGATTGGTCGCTGCTTCGCTCGGAGTGAAAACATTAAACGACAATCCCTAAAATAATGTCAAATTCGAAATGCGGAATTTTCCGAAGTCTTAAAAGAATTTTTGGCGTATACTGAAAAAATCGTAAATTTGAAGTGATTGGGTTAACGTTTTGCGTTATTTGTGCCCAACAACAAGAACAGAAGTTAAAACTGGCGGTAATATAGAATCATAATCTTATATGGCACAAATACCATTTACTGTCTCGGCGAGAACGGCGATGTTGATTGGATTGGAGAACTTTTCCAACCCAGAGGGAGCTATTGTTGAATTGGTAAAGAATGCTTACGATGCTGACTCTCCATATTGCTATATTCTGTTTGATGTTTTGACCAATGGCGAAAAGTGCATCTACATTGTTGATGCTGGATGCGGTATGACAGAACAAATTATCCGAGACTGTTGGATGCGATAGGCACGGATGATAAATTACTTAACGCATACTCACAAAGAGGCCGAGTAAAATCGGGAGCGAAAGGCATAGGGCGATTCGCCTTGAATCGTTTAGGCGCAAAATCACAAATGTTTACAATGCGCAGAGGTGAGGCTCCTCTGCATTGGTCTGTAGAATGGGGCGCGTTTAATCGACAAGGAATCACTGTAAATGATGTTACTGCTGAACTTAACAAAGTGTCTATAGAGGCTATTCAGTTGGAACTGAATTATTTAAATGAGCGTTTTGGAGTAAATATACCGGCATTCAAGAGTGGTACAATTTTAAAAACCACATCTTTATCTGATGATTGGAACAACTTTCAGTTGGATCATTTGTTTAATGCCCTTCAAGATGTAGTGCCGCCATTTAATATTCCGTCCTTTGAGATCACCATGAAAGTGTATGGATTATCTGACTATGGTTTAGTAGATATAGTACCTTATGATGATTATGATTATAAGGTGTCAGCACATTATGGAGAACGAGGTGGGCAATGGCTTCTTGATGTGGCTATTTCACGGAATGAATTGGATGTTGAATCATTAAAATCCAACTATCGGCCATTGTTTTTAAGGGATGACATGACGACTTATCCATATCGAGTTCAAGATTTTGAGAAAGGAACAATTCATATGAGTATGCCTCTTTCAAAACTAAAGTTGGATAATGTTAATCGTTTATCTGAATATGAGAGTGAACTTGGCTCTTTCCAATTTGACTTTTACTTTGTAAAGAGTTCAATAAGCGACAATAAAAGTGAGGGTGATGAGTCAAAATATCCATATCGTCTCTTTTCACCATCCAATAGACGAAATTGGTTGAAAAGGAATGTTGGTGTAAAAATCTATAGAGATAAGTTCAGAGTACGTCCTTATGGTGAAAATGGGGATGATTGGTTACATCTTGGAGACAGATATGCAACGAACCCAATCGGTGCTGGTCAACGTCTGGGTGGATATCATATTCGCCAGAACCAGATTGTAGGAGCAGTTGAGATATCCAGGATTGATAATCCTCGTCTGCAGGATAAGTCCGGCCGTGAAGGTTTGCAAGAAAACATAGTGGTAGAACTCTTCAAGGATGTTCTTTTAGGTATCATAAATTTAATGGAGATTGATAGAAATACAATAATGTATAATCTATCTCAGCTGTATGAAACCACTCATCCTAAAGGCAAAGCAAAAGCAGAAGCCGAGGCGGCTATAAGCAAGAATGTAGTTAGTAAGGAAAGCTACGATAAAGTAAAAGAGGGGTATAAAGTACTTACTCAGGAAATAGAGGAACGCGAAAGCGAATTACGTTTGATGAGGAACCTTGCAAGTACTGGTTTAGTTATTACTTCTTTTGCTCATGAATTGCGTAATATCGCTATTTTGTCCAAAACGCGTTCGGAAGACATTAGAGATGCCATCGAAAATATTATTCCAGAAAAGGATGTTGCTAAGATGGGCCTCAATGTTTACGAGAATCCATTTTGTCTTGTAGATGATTTACGAGACCAAGACCAGAATATACGTAGCTGGTTGGAGTTTGCAATCAACTCTTTAAATAAAGATAAAAGAACGAGAACCACATTCTCATTGGATTCATATTTTGCATACTTTGATTCAACTTGGCGAAATGTGTTGAAGGAACTTAATATCGATTTGGAAGTAACTGGCTTTTCTGAATCCATGAAAATCAAGGCATTCACTATAGACCTTGATACCATTTTTAACAATTTGATATCAAATTCCATTTATGCTATAAAAGAGCGCAAAAGCACTTCTAACAGATGGATTCGTATTAAAGGTTCATTGGAAGCCCCTTTTATCCGAATATTTTTCGAAGATACGGGTGTTGGCCTATCGGAAGAATACAAGGACAAGCCCAGCCTTATTTTTAATGCATTTGAATCATCCAAAAGGGATAAAGAAGGGAATAAGACAGGAACAGGACTCGGTCTTTATATTGCCAAGTCAACTTTATCAGAATATAAAGACTCGTCGATTTCGATTTATCAGCCTAAAGAACAGGGCTTTGGTATATGTATAACATTTAGAATGAAATGAAATAATGATACGTTTAGGTTATTTAGATGAAGACAAGGGGAATAGAAACACTTTCTTCCGTGTGTTCAAAAAAGACTTTGAAGTAATTATGCTGGAGGATAATTCTAAACTATTATCCGTCGATATGGTCTTGGCAGAAATTGAAAACCTTAAACTCGACGTATTGGCTGTCGATTTTCGCCTGGCTGATAGTGGCTGGGTTCCTTTTAACGGGGACGAAGTTGTAAAAGCTATTTGGGACAAGCGACGCTATTTCCCTGTCTTTATGCTTACTTCATACGTAAACAATGCATTGGAGAAAATGGAGAATGTTTTCCTGGTTAACGATAAGGATGGCTTGTCAGACTCAACAATGGTTGTACAACTGAAAAAACAGATATCCAGTTCTGTTGATACGTATCATCGAATAATTGATGAAAAGAACAAAAGACTTAGAGAATTGGTTGAAGCTCAAAAGTCAGGTCAAATGAATGGTGAGGAAGAAAAAGAACTTTTGAAATTAAATGTAGAACTGAATTATATGGATCCTAACAGCAACCCTCTTACTCCTGATATGATGCAGACATCAAGCGTTAAGGAATTGCATGAACTGGTTGATTTGCCACGAAATCTAGTAAAATCAATTAAAGGAGAATAATGGGATTTAGAAGAATTACACCATCACGAACTGCTGGAGTTTCTGTTCAGAAAGATTATAAAAAATATCGAGAGCAGTTGAGAAAAGATTTCAACTGTAGGTGTGGTTATTGTGATGACATTGACATCCCTCGTGCTGAACGATTTGAGATAGATCATTTTGTTCCTCGGAAGATTGATATCACTCGAGAACTGGATTACTCTAACCTTGTTTATGCATGTAGATCATGTAATAATGCCAAAAGGGCTAAATGGCCAACTGAAGATAAGCAATTGCCAAATGATGGCAAGACAGGCTGGATTGACCCTTGTAATGCTGACTACGATTCTCAGTTTGACAGAGGTGCGTATGGAGAAATAGTTGCAGTTACTGATATCGGCAAGTGGATGTTTGATGCTTTGAATCTTTGGAAACCACAGCATGAAATATTATGGTGCTATGAAGAGATAGACAAACAAATTGACGAAGTCTCTGCGCATTTGGATAATATTCATGATGAAGTTACTTTGAAGCAAATAATTGCCATGCATAAATTAAAAGAAAGAATACTCAATAAGCTTTATCTATGACAAATGTTTTCAGTTATCTTAATCATATCTCTACTGATATATCATTCATTAATAGCTTGTTTGTCTCTTCTTTTATTAAGCATCATAAATTATCCATAAGTAATCAATCCTATTTATCTTGTTACAGTAAGGCTGATAGTGTTGTTGTTGATAATTTTTTGAGAATACTGTCCGAAACTTGGGAGTTGAATCTAGAAGATTTAGTAAAACTTTTTGAGTTTGTCATATCTCCTTCTGATAGAATTATAACTGGAGCGGTTTACACACCACAGTATATCAGATATACTATTATCGAGCAATGTTTGGGCGGATATACATCAGAGCAATTACAAAGAATTCGCGTTTGTGATATTGCATGCGGTTGTGGTGGATTCTTGATGGATGTTGCAGAATACATTCACAAAAAAACTGGAAAATCGTTCAAAGATATTTTTTGTGACAACATTTATGGCATTGACATTCAAGATTATTCAATAGAACGAACAAAAATTTTATTATCCTTGCTGGCACTTGTGTATGGTGAGGACGATGACTTGGATTTTAATATAATTCAAGCAGATACTCTTGATTTTCATTCTAACGAGTGGAACAAGAGTTTTTCTTCGTTTGATGTAATAGTTGGAAATCCTCCTTATGTTTGTTCTAGAAATGTAAGTGAGAAAACCAAGGTGAAGATGCTACGTTATGAAGTGTCGCGTTCTGGTCATCCTGATTTATATATACCTTTTTTTCAAATAGCAGACGAAATGCTGAATGATAATGGTAAATTGGGGTATATCACGATGAATAGTTTCTTTAGGACTCTTAATGGACGTAAATTAAGACAGTACTTCTCAAGTCGTCAAAAGGATATATCAATAGTCGATTTCCGTGGTTATCAAGTATTTAAGAAAAAGAGCACATATACATGTCTTTTCTTTTTAAATAAAGGCGTTACTTCAGATGAAGTAAAGTATGTGACTAATACGAATGGTATTCTTAATCCACAATTTAGTTTCGATAGGATATCTTATTCTATGCTAGATGACATGACAGGATGGAATCTCAACGAAAACTCCAAAGCTGAAAAGATTGAATCCATTGGCATCCCCTTGGGCAAATATTGTGCATCTCGTCATGGCATTGCGACTCTTAGTAATAAGACATACATTTTCAAGCCAAACATAGAGGATGAATTGTATTATTACATTGAATCTGATGGTGTGAAATTCCCTATTGAAAAAAGTATTTGCAAAGATATCGTAAACTCGAATAAACTTAATTCCGATGTGGATTTTAATTCGATAATAGAAAAAATCATTTATCCATATCGCCGAGAACGGAATGGTAGAATTACTGTTATTGATGAAGTCTCTATGCAAAGTGATTATCCTGAAACGTATAGGTATCTTAATGCTAAAAAACATGATTTGGTACAACGTGATAAGGGCAAGACTGACGAGTACCCCACGTGGTATGCATACGGCAGAACACAATCATTAATAATGCCCCGTTTCAAGTTGTTTTTTCCAAAATTCGCGAATAAAAGAATAAATTGCGTGTTGACGGAAGATTCAAATCTATTGCTGTACAATGGAATAGCATTTGTGAGCAATGAAAAGGATAAATTAGAAATCGTAAAAAAAATAATTGAAAGTTCTTTGTTCTGGAGTTATATTATTAAGAATTCCAAGCCATATTCATCAAATTACTATTCATTGAGCGGTGTAGATATTAAGAATTTCGGCATTCCAATTTTTTTAAAAGAAGATATTAGTACTCTTCTGGCTCTTAAATCTAAGGAAGAAATAGATGATTGGTTAGTCCAATTCTATCTATAGTTGTTACTGTTAGTTGAATAATTACTGGTAGAAAAAGTTTGCACAAGCCAGAATCATTCAATGAATTAATAATTGAGAAATTTAGTGACACATTAGGAGGTAAGAGTATCATGATACTTAGGGGCTGTCGTGAAATGTCCAAATAGTTTTTGGTTTTTCTAACGAATTGATTGATAAAGTGATAGGAATTTCGTAACTTTGAAAAAGGGAAAAGAATTCCCCCAACCGCTGACTAAAGTGAAAAATTGGGGGGAATCGCAAAAATAATCTGCATGTAAAAAGTACGGAATTTTTCTGAAATAGCGCCAAACATTGCGTTTCCGGAGTTCAATTTTTACGAGCTCTACTATTCAACTTTCGGGAAGAGCGAATTGGGCAGTATACGAAATTGCTTCCTCTCCGCGAGATGGCAGAGGACTTCGGTCTGGTGAGGAAAAGCAGGAGGCCGAAACTGGGACGCAGGTCGTTCTTCACTCCGGAAGGGAAAGTTGCCCTGATGTTCCTGAAGATGGAACGGCAACATACATTACCAGATATTCTGCGAAGTGATAATAGGTCCGACACGGCCATTGACGAACTATAATCTGTTGGACGACATAATGATGGAACTTGCAGGGAAGTTGAAGATACAACAGCTCCAGGGCATACTCGCCGACAAGTGGAGACCGTACATGGAGAATCTGGACACGATGTACACAGATGCGCCGTGCTATGAGAGCGAGATGCGTTATCCGACAGACGCGAAGCAGCTGTGGGAAAGGGTAGAGAAGATCTATGCGACGATGTGCGAGTTGAGCAGCAGACTGTTTGCATTGCCTGAGATTCCGTCACTCTGGAATGCTGATGAGGCGGAAGGACAATTTCTGCTCAGCGAAATAATGGCGGGAGGGAACTTCGGACATGGTGATACCAGGTTCCGCCACCCGACGTCCCGTGCCGGAAAGCTTGTCGAAATTGCAAGGCGCAATCTCCACTTGTTGAGCCATTACGAAAGCGACGCGCTCTCCGCCCCGTTCTACTACATCTGGCACTTCTTCTGGAAACGGATACAGATTTGCAGGATGTGGTTCAGACGTCGTGTCTGATTGACATTGTCACGGGTGCGGATCCTGGGTTTCTGCCCCCGTCGTTGGAACCACGTGTGCAGATTCGGCCTTATTTGCCCCCGTCGTGCCTGATTGACATTGTCACGGGTGCAGATTGTGGGTTTTTGCCCCCGTCGTTGGAACCACGTGTGCGAATCTGGCCTATTTGTCCCCGTCGTGTCTGATTGTCATTGTCACGGGTGCAGATCGTAGGCTTTTACCCACGGCGGGCGGCGGAAGTCGCGGTGAACTCCTAAGCATCGCCGCTCAAATTCACGGGGAGTGGGTGTCGCTAACGGGTGTGTCACGGGGAGCTGATGCCGCGGGACAGGGGCATGAGCAGGAAATGTTCAGCCGGAAATAATCAGCCAATGTGCAAACATTTGCAAGGGGAGATACAGATAAATTACGTTATATTCGAAATAAAAGTGTAGATTTGTCGAATGTAGATCCGCGTGCAAACGCTATATATTCAATAATTGGCCATGGGAAATTTTATAGATAAAGGCAATGACGGCTTCGCTTCTGTCCGCAACACTAATTTTGTGGATAAAAGTATGCTGATAGAGGAGGTTAATTCCGTAATGTTAACCGAGAATCGGTATATGTGCGTAACTCGTGCCCGCCGTTTCGGGAAGTCTGTTGCCGTGAAAATGCTCAATGCTTATTATGACAGGTCCTGTGAATCAAGGTCGTTATTTGAAGGGCTGGAGATAAGTAAACAGGCTGATTTTGAGAAAAATCTCAATCGCTTCCCTGTGCTATATCTGGACATGACTGATTTTGTAACCAAGTATGGGGCTGATGAGCATCTCATTGACAGAATAAAGCACGATATCTGCGAAGAGCTGTTGAGCATGTACAATAACGTCGCCATGAATGCCAACGATGATTTGATGGATCTCTTGATAAACATCGTCAATCAGACTGGCGAAAAATTCGTTTGTCTTATAGATGAGTGGGATGCGCTTTGTCGTGAAGGTTATGAGGCATTGATGGATGAATATGTTGATTTCCTGCGTCGGTTGTTCAAGGGAAGCAAAACTGAATATGTGTTCGCGTGTGTATATATGACCGGTATTCTTCCAATCAAACGGTACAATACACAATCTGCTTTGAATAACTTCGAGGAATACACGATGCTAAGTCCGGCTCAACTTGCTCCATATTTCGGTTTTACGGAAAAAGAGGTTGCCTGTCTATGTCATGACGCCAGTATGGATGCAAGACAAATGAAGCTTTGGTATGACGGATATGAATTAGGTTCCGAAAAGGCAATTTATAATCCTTTTGCAGTCATGCGGGCTCTGAAAAGAAAGTCCTTCGCCAGTTATTGGGCAAGCACAAATACATTCGAAAGCCTGATTCAATATATTACAATGAACTTCGACGGGCTGAAAGATGATGTCGTATCCCTTCTCAATGATATTCCGGTCAAGGTGAATTCCCTTCGATTCAGCAACGACATGCACAAGATTGACTGCAAGGATGACGTTCTTACGCTCTTGTGCCACTTGGGATATCTTTCCTACAATACTGAAACAAAGTGCGCCAACATTCCAAATTATGAAGTTCGTCAGGAGTTCGAAACTGCCATCGCTGACTCCGGCTGGTCTGAAGTCAATGATGCCTTAAAGCAATCGGATTATCTATTGTCATGTGTTCTGAATGGCGATGCGGACATCGTAGCATCATGCGTCGATAAAGTTCACGAACAAAATACCAGTTTGCTCCAATACAATGATGAGAATTCATTGGCTTGTGTGCTCTCATTGGCTTTCTATACAGCAAGATCCCGTTACAGTATAGTTCGTGAACTGCCGACCGGCAGAGGGTTCGCCGATATCGTATTGGTGCCACATAAGAATATTGATTTACCGGCAATCGTCCTTGAACTGAAATTCAATCAAGACGCAGATACGGCTATCCGCCAAATTCAGCAGAAAAACTACGGCGATGCGCTCAAGTCATATTTCGGCGACATAGTTTTAGTCGGAATCAACTATGACCGAAGCACCAAAAAGCACAGCTGTGTCATCGAGAATATAAAAAGGCAGTAATCACCTTTCCGGCAGGTCGTTCAGGAAGATGGTGCGCCAGGCGTCGGACGGCATTCGCCAGTCACCTCTTGGGGAGAGGGAGACGGAGCCGACTTTCGGGCAGTCAGGGAGGCAGGAACGCTTGAACTGCTGGGCGAAGAAACGTCTGATGAACGTGTTCAGCCACTTGAGGATGGTGGCGTCGTCATATACGCCCTCGAAAGCCTTGCGAGCCAGGAAGTAAACCTTCGATGGTCTCGCGCCGAAACGGAAAATGTGGTAGAGGAAGAAGTCGTGCAGCTCGTATGGGCCCACAAGGTCTTCCGTTTTCTGGGTGATGTTTCCCTCGCTGTCCGCCGGCTTCAGTTCAGGGCTTACCGGCGTGTCGATGATATCCATAAGTATCTCTCGCACAGAGCGTTTGTGACCAGCCACGTCTTCACGAGAAGTTTCTGGTAATGTCCTACGAGCCCCCACGGCGCCACGTCCGGCAGCCACTGCCACCTCACTCTCGAAATGATTCTCGGCGGCCCAGCCCACCAGGTATCGCACAAGCGTCTTCGGAATGCTGGCGTTCACCGCGTACATGGACATGTGGTCGCCATTGTACGTCGCCCAGCCTAGCGCGAGCTCAGAAAGATCGCCGGTACCCACCACGATACCGTTTTCCTTGTTGGCCACATCCATAAGAATCTGCGTCCTTTCGCGTGCCTGTGAATTCTCATAGGTAACATCTTGAACCTCAGGATTCTGGCCAATGTCGGAGAAGTGTTGCGCCACAGCCTTGCCGATAGGAATCTCCAGAGACGTCACACCCAACGCCGCCATCAGGTCGGAAGCATTCGAATGCGTTCTCGTCGTCGTGCCGAGTCCCGGCATCGTGATACCTATAATCCGTTTCCTGTCCCAGCCGAGCTTGTCGAAAGCCAGGACCGTCACTATCAATGCCAATGTGCTGTCCAGTCCGCCGGAAATGCCGATTACGGCAGTCTGCGAATGGATATGCGCGAGCCTTGTTGCGAGGCCAATTACCTGGATGTCAGTGATTTCACGACACCTCTCGTCACGCTCAGCCGCATTGCCCGGAACGAAAGGATGCGGGTCTATATGCCTCCTCAGACATTTTTCGAAATCAGTCGCAGCGCCATCACCAGATGCCACAGCGAAATACCTCCGCGCATCCAGCCCGTCACCCGTGCCGTCTGGTGCCACAGAATGGAAAGTGCTCTCTTTCTGACGCAGCACGGAAAGCTTGTCAATGTCAATGTCGGCGAATATAATCCCTGCCTCAAGCGAAAACCTCTTGTTCTCCGCCATCAGGCTTCCGTTCTCATAAATCAGAGAAGAACCGGCGTAAACCACATCCTGAGTAGATTCGCCATAGCCGCATGAACTATAGACGTAAGCCGAAATCGTCCTCGCAGACTGCTGACTGATAAGCTGTTTGCGGTATTGGTGCTTCATCAGGACCTCATTGCTCGCAGAAAGATTCACGATAATCTGAGCTCCTGCGAGAGCATGATGGGAAGACGGCGGAATCGGTGTCCAAAGGTCCTCGCAGATCTCTATGGCAAAAGTCGCGCGGCCGACATTGAACAGCATATTCGGATAGACATTCACCTTGTGTCCGGCGTAGCTGATTTCTGCACCGGCGGCAGGCGAACTGCAGTCCTTGGCATTGTCCTCAATCCGTCCGTAAGCGCTCAGGGTATCAGAAAGAAAATCGCAACCGCTTGAGAACCAGCGCGATTCGTAGAATTCGTTATAGGTCGGAAGGTAAATTTTCGGTACAATGCCCTTCAGCGACCCGTTCTGGATGACCGCTGCGCAGTTGTAAAGCGAGCCCCGCACTCTGACGGGCACGCCCACGACCAGTGTCAATGACTTGCCGCGTGAGAATGTTTTCAGCCTTTTTATGCCTTCCTCAGCCCTGCTGACCAGCAGTTCCTGGGCAAACAAATCACCGCAACTGTAGCCCGTGACGGACAGCTCCGGAAAAGCCAAGATGGAAACTTGTTCATTCTCAGCAATTTCCGCCATCCTGCAGATTTCTTCCACATTGGCATCCACATCAGCCACTTTCACTCTCGGCGTCGCCGCAGCCACTCTGATAAAACCGAATTCCATATCTTTCTGTTAAAAAAGTGACACTGCCGGGATGGGCAATGTCACCGTAAATTAAAGTGATTCAATGATTTTGGAGAAGATATATGTCATCTTGTCCGCTGCAGCGTCCGCAGCCTTCACGACATCGTCTCCATCGTTTTTGTAGTCAGCAGCAAACTCCTTCTGTGCGGCATTGGTGATAACCGACATTCCGAAAACAGGAATCTCCGAGTGTCTTGCTACGATTACCTCAGGCACAGTGCTCATGCCGACAGCATCAGCCCCGATAGTCCTGAAGAAATGCCACTCGGCAGGTGTCTCGTAAGAAGGACCTGTACCTGCGATATAAACGCCCTCGCGAAGAGGAATGCCCGCCTCGGCGGCAATCTCCTTGGCCTTGGCAATGAGCTTCTTGTCATAAGGATGCGTCATGTCCGGGAACCGCGGACCGAATTCATCGAGATTCGGGCCAATGAGAGGGTTCGGCAGGAGGTTGATGTGGTCCTTGATGATCATGAGGTCACCGACCTTGTAGTCGAAATTGATACCGCCGGCAGCATTCGATACGAACAAGTAGCTGATACCCAGCACTTTCATTGCGCGTATAGGCAATGTCACCAGGTCCATCGGATAACCTTCATAATAGTGGATGCGTCCCTGCATCGCTATCACGAATTTGCCTCCCAGCTCACCTGCGATGTAATTTCCCTTATGCCCGATGGCAGTGGAAACAGGAAATCCGGGGATGTCCTTGTAATGAATTACTATAGGGTTCTCGATCTTCTCTGCAAGCTTTCCCAATCCGCTTCCAAGTACGATTCCGGCTACCGGAACACGTCCGTCGAGCCGCTCCTTGATATAGTCAGCGGCCTTGAAAATTTTTTCTGATCTTGGGTCCATAACTATGTGATTTAGAGTATTTTGATTAGTTGTTCCTTCGCACCTGCAATGATGCCTGCCTCGTCCTTCACCTTGCGGTTCTTCATCACGAATCTGCCGCCTGCAATGACGTGGTCGATACAGTCGCTGTGCGCTGAATAAATGAAATTCGACAAGAATGAGCCCGGAGAAATGAAGAATGTATTATCGGTATTGACAATCAGAATATCCGCCAATCTGCCTTCCTCGATCCTGCCGGTGTTCAGCCCCAATGCCTTCGCTCCTTTTTCCGTCGCGAGCGGGAGAAGTTCCTCCAGAGGCAATGACTTAGGGTCGTTCCTCCAGGCTTTCTGGAACAATGCAGAGGCCTTCATGGCCTCGAGCATATCCAGATTGTTCGATGAGGCGCAGCCGTCAGTACCTATGCAGACATTGGCCCCGGCATCGCGCAACTCATTGTACCTGAACATATAACCTGACGCGAGCTTGGTGTTCGAGTTTATGTTGTGGACGCAGTTCACTCTGCGTTTTCCGAGAATCTCCACATCATTGTCACTCAGCCATAGGGTGTGGGCGGCGAGAACGTCCGGTCCCAGAACTCCGAGCCTGTCCAGGTATTCGACAGGGGAGAGTCCGCCGTGCTGCTCCTTGCAGTCTGCGATTTCCTTCGCGGTCTCGCTTACGTGTATGTGAATCTTCAGGCCGTGCTTCCTTGCGAATTCGGTGGCCCAGAGAATCAGTTCCTCGCTTGTGGAGTAGATGGCGTGGATGCCGATCTCGAATATGCCTCCGTCATCAAGCCCGAGTGACTCCTCATAGGTCCTGATGCATTGTTCCTTCTGCCTCTCGCATTCCTCATGGTTCCCGTGGTCGAGGGTGACGTATGAAACCACTGGGCGGATGCCCATCTCGACAGCGGCCTTGCGGGCGTAAGGGGAGAACCAGTATTGGTCATTGAAGGTGGTGGTTCCTGTCTTGATCATCTCCAGGCAGGCCACTTTAGTGCCCCAGTAAACGTATTCAGCATCGATTTTGGACTCTGTCTCCCAGATTTTCGCAAGCCATTCCGTAAGAGGAACGTCTTCTTCGATGCCTCTCATCAATGTCATGGCAGCGTGGGTGTGCATGTTAATGAATCCCGGCACCGCTGTCCTGCCTTCACAGTCCATCACTTCCACGCCTGAGGCTGTCTTCACTTCTTCTTCGGAAGCGATACCGACGGGAGTTATCCTGCGGATGGTCGTCCCTTCAATATATATATTGGAAAGGACTCCGTTGACTACTATATTCTTAAGTAATATCGAACTCATCTGTTCTGCAAATTTGTTTCTAAAAAATGACGAATCTTGTCGTCAAAGTTCAAATATAAGGATTTTTTTCGTAACTTTGAATCCCGTTATGAAATACGGGTTCGACAACGATAAATATTTAAAAATTCAATCCGAACACATCAGACAGCGGATTTCGCAGTTCGGAGACAAACTTTACCTCGAATTCGGAGGTAAACTTTTCGATGACAATCATGCAAGCAGGGTTCTGCCGGGTTTCCGGCCGGATTCCAAGATGCGCATGCTCAGGCAGTTGGCCGACAGCACGGAAATCATCATTGTCATAAGCGCATTGGACATTGAGCGGAACAAGGTCCGCAATGACCTGGGCATCACGTATGACGTGGATGTGTTGCGGCTTCATGATGAGTTCGAGCGGCATGGCTTCCTGGTCAGCGCCGTGGTCATCACTCACTACAATGGCCAGTCCAGTGCGGACAACTACCGCATCAAGCTGGAGAGGCGCGGTATCAAGACCTATTATCACCACACCATCGAGGGCTATCCGAACAATGTGGCCCTGATCGACTCTGAGGACGGTTTCGGAAGGAATGACTATGTTCCTACCACCAGGCCTCTCGTGGCTGTTACGGCTCCGGGACCGGGCAGCGGAAAGATGGCTGTGTGCCTGTCCCAGCTCTATCAGGAGCACAAAAGGGGCATCAAGGCCGGCTACGCGAAGTTCGAGTCGTTCCCTATCTGGAATCTGCCGCTCAAGCATCCGCTGAACTTGGCGTATGAGGCTGCAACGGCTGATCTCAATGATATGAACATGATAGACCCGTACCATCTCGAGGCCTATGGCAAGATGGCGGTCAATTATAATCGCGACATCGAGATTTTTCCTGTGCTCAATGCCATTTTCGAGAGCATCTACGGCGAGAATCCGTACAAGTCGCCTACCGACATGGGTGTCAATATGATAGGCTACTGCATGTGCGACGAGGAGATCTGCTGCAATGCAGCGAAGCAGGAAATCGTGCGCAGGTATTATGATGCGTTGTGCAGGATGGCTGACGGCGCTGTCAATGATGCTGAGATCAATAAGATAGGCTCCCTGATGAAGCAGGCCAAGATAGACACTTCGTTCCGCAAGACGACTGTGGCGGCCAAGGAGAGGAAGGAGGAGAGCGGTGGTCTGGCTGCTGCTGCCATCGAGCTTGCCGACGGCACGATCATCACTGCCGGGTGCAGTCCGCTGCTGGGTTCAAGTGCCGCATTGATATTGAACGCTATCAAGCATCTGGCCGGCATTGACCATAATATTAAGCTTCTGCCGCGTGATATGATCGAGCCGATCCAGAAGACGAAGGTTACTTATCTTCACGGACATAATCCGAGGCTGCATACCGATGAGGTGCTGGTGGCGCTTTCGCTGTTGAGCATTACGGATGACAAGTGCCGCAGGGCATTGGCCCAGCTTCCTGAGCTTGCCGGCTGTCAGGTGCATTCGACGGTGATGCTTTCGGAGGTGGACAGCAGGGTGTTCAAGCGTCTGGGTGTCGTATTCACCTGCGACCCTATAAAAGAATAGGTGGTGATGGGGTCGGTGCATCTCCGGTGTATCCCCACGGTGCATATATGACGCGCTGCATATAATATAATAACAAGGAAGGCGACCTCAATCGGGCCGCCTTCTTCGTATATGCTACGGGGTTATATTTTAGAACATGTCAGAATCCTCTGCCTTTTCATTGACAGAAACCTCTGGCGCAGCCTTTACTTCGGCGGCTCCTTCCGGCGCATCCTTCAGACATTTGGCTCTGATATAGGAAATGACATCCTCAAGTCCTTCTGCGAACTTGTCGAAATCTTCCTTGTACAGGAAAATCTTGTGCTTGTCATAACTGAACTTGCCGTCCTGTTCAACCCTGCGTTTGCTTTCAGTAATAGTGAGGTAGAAGTCGTTATTGCCTTTTGTCGATTTGACATCGAAGAAATAAGTCCTTTTGCCTGCTCTTACCGGCTTTGAATAGATCTCATCGCCGGAGCGATCGTGGGAGTAGCCTCCCTCATAATCATCGTTGTACATATCTCCCTTGCTAAATTTAATTATTTACCAAATATAAGGATAATTCTGAAAAATGGTAGTATCTTTGAGAAAATTTTGTGAAAAAGATACTGATTCGATTATGTTAGGTAGAAGAATTTTGAGGATAAAGGCTTTCAAGGTGCTGTATGGCTATGCATCTGTGGGCAAGATGACATTGGATGATGCGATGAAGGAACTGGAGTTGTCCTGCGAGGCGACACGTGACCTGTATCTGTTTATGCTGTCGATAGTTATGCCATTGACGGATGAGGCGAAGCACCGCATTGACCTTGCTAAGAACAAGTTCAATCCTACGGAGGAGGACCTGAATCCGAATACCAAGTTCGCTGACAATCAGGTGGCTGAAATCCTCAGGAACGATCCTGACTTCAAGAAGATGCTTGAGCGCAAGAACCTCTCATGGTCACAGTATGACCTGCTCATCGGTTCTGTTCTGGACTCGCTCAAGGGCAAGAAGTATTTCCAGAACTATATGGCCGAGCCGTCCCGTTCGCTCAAGGAGGACTGCCGCCTTTTCATAAAGATATTTGAGAAGGAGTTTGTGGACAATCCGCAGCTCGCGGCCATTCTTGAGGACATTTCACTTTACTGGATAGATGATCTCGCATATTCATTGACCTTCTGCTGCAGGACGATGGAGGATCTGGCCGCAGGCAAGGCTTGGCGTCTGCCGGATCTGTATATGAGCGACATTCTCAGGAAGAAGAATCCTGAAGCTGATGTGCAGAGCGACAAGGTGTTCGTTACCAGGCTGTTGAAGAACGCCTTTACCGGATACGAGGGCTATTACAGTCTCATCACGTCGTCTGTGAAAGGCTGGGAGGCGGACAGGTTGAACTCCATAGATATATCTATTGTGGCGCTCGGCCTGGCCGAGGCGGAGAGCTTCCCTGAGATTCCTCTGAAAGTGACTATCAATGAGTATGTTGAAATTTCCAAATACTACAGTTCTCCGAAGAGCTGCTCGTTCGTGAACGGCCTTCTGGACAAGCTTTGCGCGAAACTGGTGGCCGACGGCAAGATAGTCAAGAGCGGAGCAGGACTGGTGGAGTAGGATTGTCGTAAAAGGAAAATCTTTTATTATATTTGTAGAATAAATTTTTATTGAAAATGAATATTCTTACTTTAATTCTTCAGGCACCGGCTGGTCAGCAGCCTGTCGGCGGCGGTTGGTCAATGTGGGTGATGCTGATTCTCATCTTCGTGATCATGTGGTTCTTTATGATTCGTCCGCAGCGCAAGCAGCAGAAGGAATTGGAAAAGTTCCGCAATGCCCTCAAGAAGGGTGACAAGGTCGTGACTATCGGCGGCATCTACGGTGAGGTGGCTGAAATCAAAGACAGGACTGTCATCATCAAGGTGGACGGTGACACCAAACTCAGAGTGGACAAGAATTCTCTTGTAAAGGATTTCTCTGAAACTCAGCAGCAGTAGTTCCATAATCCGGACTTCAGGCTATGCGGAACGTGTTCGGAAAAATAACGGAAAAGTTGAATATCAGCGGGAGAGATGCAAAACTCTTTATTGTTTCTCTCCTGCTGGCTTATAGTATATGGCTGATACATTATCTGTCATTGAACTATACCGAAATCGTCCGTGTGCCGGTTCAGGCGCAGTGCGACATCAACGGTCATGCTTTCCAGTCTTCGAACACGTCTGTGGCTATGGCGAGGTGCCGCGCTACGGGATTCGGCCTTATCCAGCTGGAAAGGGCTGAGAATCAGCGGCCTGTGGTCATACGTTTCAATTCGTCGGATATGCACCGGAGCAGTGAGGAGATGTACTACATCACGTCTGACGAGTTGAACAAGTACGCTGCGCAGATTTTCGGCACGGGAACCAAGCTGGAGACTTTCCTGGTCGATACGTTGTCCTTCCGGTTTCCTTTCGAGAACCATAAGCGGGTGCCGGTCCAGCCGGTCTATTCGCTCGGTTTCAAGCCTCAGTATATCAATGTCGGGAACCTCTCGGTGTCGCCTGATTCTGTTACAATTTACGGCGAGCCGTTCCATCTTTCCGGCATTGACAGAGTTTATACTGAGTCGCTTACGCTCAATGACCTGGACGCTTCGGCTCACGGAGAGGCGAAGCTCGACAAGATCAAGGGCGTGAGGATGTCCGATGCCACGGTGCGTTATCGTCTGAATGTCTCGCGTTTTGTGGAGGTCAAGGTGCAGATACCTGTGGACACGAGGAATGTTCCACGGGGCAAGTCGTTGATTATCTATCCGTCTGTGGCGGAGGTGACGTTCCACTGCGCGTTCCCGATTTCATCGGCTCCGACTGACGATGTGAAGGTGTATGTGGATTACAATGATTTTACCCAATCGCTTAAGGGCCAATGTCTTCCGCGTATGGAATCTGTTCCTGTCGGGGTGTTGGACTATACGGTGAGCCCTGAGGTGTTTGACTGTGTGGAGAGCGGGAAATGAAATCATTGACATTGCTCATAACTGGCGGTATCGGCAGCGGCAAGTCGCTGGTCTCCAGGTATATGGAGGAGCTGGGTGTGCCTGTGTACGACAGTGACAGCAGGACGAAGGCCCTCTATGAAGGGGAGTTGCTTTCCAGGCTTGAGACTGCGTTGGGTGCAAGGCTGAGAACGGAGGACGGGCGGTTCGACAAACTGGCGCTGGCCCGGCTGATTTTCAGTGACAATGTGAATATGTCCAAGATGGAGCAGGTGGTCTATCCTGCTGTGATTGAGGACTTTGAAGCTTGGAAGAATGAAGTGTCGGGGGGAGTGTCAGAGGACATTGGCAAGTGTGGCGGAAAAATTGTAGCGATGGAGTCTGCATTGGCATTGACAAAACCTGCTTTCAGCGGAATTTTCGACATTGTCCTTGCTGTGGGGGCACCGGAGGAGCTGCGGGTGAGGCGTGCTTGCGAGCGTGACGGTGTGGATGAGGCTGCGGTTCGGGAACGGATCAGAAATCAGAGCGTGGATGTGTCTGCGGCTGATTATATTATCGATAATGACGGGACTTCTGAGGAACTCAGAGCGAAGACCGAGGCGGTTTTGCGTGAGATTCAGGTGGTGCTGTCCAAAATGAATGAAATTTAAATTTTTTAGGTTATGAAAACAGATTTGGCAAAAATTCTTTCAGTGTCAGGCCAGCACGGCTTGTTCCTGTATATCGCTCAGGCTCGTAATGGAGCAATTGTAGAGGCGTTGAGCGACAAACGCAGAACTTGTTTTGATATGAAGAGCAGGATCACCACATTGGCTGATATCTCCATCTATACTTCTGAGGGTGAACTGAAATTGAAGAATGTGTTCGAGAAGCTTCACGCTGTGCTTGGCGAGGCTGATGCTCCGTCTTCCAAGAATGCTACCGCTGAGGAGCTCAAGGAGCTGTTTACCAAGGCTGTACCTGATTATGACGGGGACAGGTTCTATGTTTCTCACATGAAGAAGGTAGTGGACTGGTACAATGAGCTGAAGAATTTCGCTTCTCTCGAGTTCGTGGAGGAAGGCGAGGCTGAAGAGGCAGAACAGAAATCTGAGGAATAGAATGTCAGAAAAAAGGTCAATTCAGATAGTTACATTAGGGTGCTCGAAGAACGAAGTGGACTCCGAGCATCTTCTTGCCCAGATCCGTGACGAGTACGAAATCGTGCCGGCAGGGGAGGAACGGGATGTGGACTATCTGCTTTTGAATACGTGCGGCTTTATCGGTGATGCCAAGGAGGAGTCTATCCAGGCCATCTTGGCGGCGGTGGAGCGCAAGAATGCCGGAAATGTCGGAAGGATATTTGTATTCGGCTGTCTTTCACAGCGTTACATTTCTGATATGCCGGCATTGATTCCGGAAGTGGACGGATGGTTCGGTGCGAGGGACATTGATCCGATAGTGAAGGCTCTCGGCGTGAAGGTGCATCCGGAAAGGCGGACGGAGCGTGTGAGGACGGGCAAGAAACTGCCTTACGCTTATCTGAAGATTTCGGAGGGGTGTGACAGGCGCTGCTCGTATTGCGCTATTCCTTTCATCAGGGGTGCGCATCGTTCTGTGCCTATCGAGGATCTGGTGAAGGAGGCTACGGTGCTTGCTTCTGAGGGCATCAGGGAGCTTGTGCTGATAGCTCAGGACACCACTTATTACGGACTGGACCTGTATCACAGGCGCGCTCTGGGAGAGTTGCTCCAGAGGCTGTCTGAGATTGACGGTATAGAGTGGCTGCGTGTGCATTATTCGTATCCGGCTGATTTTCCGGAAGATGTGCTGGACCAGATGGCTACGAATCCGAAGGTGTGTCGGTATATGGACATTCCTTTGCAGCATGTGGCTGACAAGGTGCTGGACATGATGCATCGTCACGTGGACGGGGCCTGGACGAGGGCTCTCATAAAGAAAATGAGAGAGAAAGTGCCGGGAATCGTGCTGCGTACCACTATGATCGTGGGACATCCGGGTGAGGGTGTAAAGGAGTTCAATGAACTTCTCCAGTTCGTGAAAGAGGCTAAGTTTGAGAGACTTGGAGCGTTCAAGTACTCTGAGGAGGAGGGGACTTTCGATGCTCTGAATTTCAAGGACTCCGTGATGCCGAAAACCAAACAATCACGGCTTGAAAGGCTGATGGAATTGCAGAATGGTATATCATTTGCTTTCAATTCCAGCCGTGTGGGCTCGCAGGTGAGAGTGATAGTCGATGACTTCAATGATGGGGTGTTCGTATGCCGCAGCGAATTTGAAAGTCCGGAAGTGGACGGTGAGATTATGGTGCGTTACGACAGCTCCGTGATGACGGAGGAACCGCAGGCTTATGTGGGCGGTTTCATGAACGTCAAAATCGTTGAAGCCGGTGATTATGACCTTGTTGCCGAGTTCGTATCTTTGTAAATATTATAGACTATGAAACCGATTGTTTCTGCAGCATTGGCAGCCGTGGCTGCTGTCGTGTTGGCATCCTGTGATCCGCAGGCGTTCAGTTTGAATGTGGAGATGCGTTATCCGTCGAAATCCGGCATTGACCTTGCCGGCAAGTCCGTGGCGGTCGTTTATCTTGAGGACAATGCGCAGAGCGATTCGGTGTTCTGCAAGTATATGGCGAACGGTTTTGCCTCAGCCCTGGAGAAGGATTATTTCTCCGGAGAGGAGGCGATTCCTATCTACAAGCGTTCCAAAGACGGTTCTGCAAGCTACGCTTCGAAGGAGAGTCTGGTGAATATGGTGATGGAGACGGGGGAGGACATCGTGTTCCTTTTCGATTCTCCTGAGTTCGGCGAACTGTCCGTGGGCGATATGCAGGCGGCTTCCGACGGGCTTTCCGCCCAGTATAAGGTCAATGTCCCTGTGGGTATCCGTCTATACGCGTTCGACAGTATGGGAAAGGTGGATACTGTATATACCTGGGCCGGCAGCAAGACGATTTCTGATAATCTGAAAACGGATTTCTATACGGTGCCGGACAATGTCCCGTCTCTTTTCTGGCAGTCCCTTTCCAAGCCTGGCGAGAAGTTCGGCAACTTGTCGGCAAGGATTTTTTCTCCGCAATGGAAAAATGAGCAGCTGACGGTATTGTATTTCGATTATCCGTCCCAGTGGCAGGCTGCATCGTTGGCGGCATATGATTTCAAGTGGAAGGAAGCGATGGAAATCTGGATGTCCCTGACTGACACCAAGAGCATGATGAAGCGTTCCTGCGCGGAGTACAATATTGCTCTCGCTTGTTACATGCTCGGTGACAAGGCATTGGCTCTCAAATGGTTGGACAGGTCTGACGAGGATTATCCCATCTCACTTTCAAAGAATCTGAGGAAACTGATCACAGCATCGCGGTGATTCTGTTTCTCCGGAGAGGTCGTTACAGCATCGCAGAGACGATGGTCGCGATTTTCAGAGAGTCCGTCACAGCATCGCGGTGACGTTCGCGTAATACCTCTTGGTGACGGGAATGCTGGTGGTTTCCGGTGTGTCAATGTCCGCAAACACCAGTCCGTTTTCGTCTTTTTTCAATATCCTGATATGCGCGGGGTTCACGAAGTATGAGCGGTGGCACCGTACCAGTGAATTCTTGGCGCAGATGTCCTCGATGCTCTTCATGGAGTTTCGCAGGACATATTTTTTCGTCTTTCCGTCTTCTATATAATGTATGTTCACGTAGTTCTCGTCTGCGCTGATATAGTAGATGGACGAGACATTGACCACCAATTTCAGCATCTTTCTGGAGTCGTAGAACCGGATTCTGTCGTCCGGGCCTTCTTCGGCTTTTTCTGCCTGCTTCTTCCGCAGATGGGCGAGCAATGCCAGGTAGATAACCACGTACGGATAGACGGTGGTCAATGCCATTGTCCCGAATGACCAGGCTGCTGCGCTGAAATACGAGATGGCGGTGCGTTTCATCAGCCAGATGTACAGGCCCATGAACAGTGACGCGGATACCATGTCCATCAGGCACCAGAAGAGGTAGGCGGTCCTGTTGATTTTTCTCCTGAAAATGTAGAGAATGCTTCTGCTCAGGCCTTCACTTGCGGCGATTATGCATGTCAGCATCGCAAGATGGAACGGATATCCCAGCTTCATGTCGCTGAAGTAGCCCTCTGCTCCATATGGTGTGTAGATCATCATGAAGCAGAAGAAAAATGCTGGAATTGCAACAATGTGCACCGTCTGCGGCCAGAATTTCCTGAATATTTCGTTGATGTCGTTCATAACATTATGTTGTGACCAATGCAAAAGTAATCTTTTTTCGTCACTATATATCTGTTTTTGTCACTGAAACGCCTGTTTTGTCACAAATCCTATACCGTCATCACCTTTATTTCCCTGAACTGCCGGCCTTGTTTACTTTTGCAGCGTGTTTAGTAATCCTTAAAAAAGAACTTGGCATTATGATGGGTAACAAGATTGTTTCATTCGGTGATTCGGTCATGAAAGGGATAATCACCGGGAAAAATACAGAAGATAAGGGCAGAGGCCGTTATGTGATTTCGGACTCTGGATTCGCTGCTCTCTGCTCCAAGCGGATGGGTGTCGATATAGAGAATTATGGACGTTTCGGCAATACGGTAACAGGCGGCATGAAGGATGTGACCAGGCATACGAGGCAGATTCAGGATTCGCAGTTTGCGTTTCTCGAGTTCGGGGGCAATGACTGCAATTATGACTGGAACGCTATCGCGGAGCGTCCTGACGAGGACCACGTGCCCCAGACTACGCTGTCGATGTTCCGCGAGACGTATGAAAGCCTGATTGTAAAGGTAAGGGAACTGGGCTGCATTCCGGTCATGCTTTCGCTTCCGCCCATTGACTCCATAAAGTTCTACTCCTATATCTGCTCGGGTTTCTGCACTGAGAAGCGGAACAATGTCCTGAGGTGGCTCGGCGGTACTGTGAATACGATAGGGAACTGGCACGAGATGTATAACCTGGAGCTGTACCGGATAGCCGCGGCAGAAGGTGTCAGACTCATTGACATAACTACCTGCTTTCTTTCCCGTAGGGATTTTACCGAGTTGTTCTGCGACGATGGCATGCATCCGAACGAGGCAGGGCATCATATCATATCAGACGCCATCTGCGCGTCGTTTGTGTAACTCGTAGATGGCGTAAGTATGAACTTTCTGTATCGATTTGTGTTTCAGGCGATTGTGACGCTCTCGATTCTGAGTTGGAATGTTCCGGACGGGGCATTGACATCCACCACATCTCCGACTTTCTTCCCCATGAGCGCGATACCGATAGGGGATTTGCAGGATATCTTGCTTTCCTGAAGGTTCATTTCGTGCGGGCTTACCACCGTGTAGGTCATACGTACATTGGTGGCAAGGTTCGTGAACTCAACCTTGCTCAGGAGCGAAATCTGGTCCTTGGGCAATGCCTTGGTGTCGATGATCCTCGAATATTGCAGTATCTTCTGCAGGAAACGGATTCGGCTTATGGCCTTGGCCTGTGCCCTTCTTGCCGCGCGGTATTCGAAGTTCTCACTGAGGTCTCCCTGTGCGCGCGCTTCTGACAGGGCATCCTTTATCCGGGGATACTCCACGTCAATGAGGTTGTTCAGTTCTGCCACGATTTCGTCGTAGCGTTCCTTTGACAGATATTCCACGGCTATTCCTTTTTCTTGATTTTGTAATACTATTGCGTTTTGCTCGCTTGCGGGCGGATTCCTTGTGCGAAAGTGTGAAGGCCATCGCTCTGTTTTATCCACGTTACCCCTCACCTAAATCCTCTCCCTCGAGGAGAGGACTTACCATCGCCACAAGGGCTCAAAAAACGGTGTTTCGCTGTGCGAAACTTGGCAATAATTGCTATTCCTTTTTTGTTCCTTCCGTTGTTCTGAACTGTCTGCTCGCTTGCGGGTGGATTCTTTTCGCGAGAGCGTGAAGTCCATCGCTCTGTTTTATCCACGTTACCCCTCACCTAAATCCTCTCCCTCGGGGAGAGGACTTACTATCGCCCCACGGGCTCAAAATCGGTGTTCCGCTTTGCGTAACTTGATTTTTATTGCTATTTCTATCCGTTGAGTTTTGCGGTGGCTTCGAGGTCGAGGGCTTCTGCGAGCACGCTGATCGGGTTCTTCACTGTAAATCCGGTGGACATCTCTATCTGCCATTTGCAGGTTTCGCAGTCGCAGGCCACAAAGTCAGGGGCAACCCGTCCGATCTGGTCGAAGAGCGGCTTTCCGATGGCCTGGGACACTTCGTAATTTTCTTTCTTGAAACCGTATGTTCCGGATATGCCGCAGCAGTTGCTGTCCAGCATGGTGAATTCCACTCCCGGAATCATCTTGAGCAGCGAGGTGGAGAAGATTCCCCAGCCGAGTTTCTCGAGGTGACAAGGTGTGTGGTATGCAATCCGTGCCTTGTAGTCTTTCTTGAATGCGAGTTTGACTTTGCCCGAGTCAATGAGACTGTAGATGAACTTGGTGGCAAGAAGCAGGCTGTCTCTTACTCCGGAGTTGTCTATTTTCAGCAGGTCCTTGTACTCGTCGCGCATCGTAAGCACGCAGGTGGATGATGTCGTGAGCACTTTCATGTCCTTGTCCACGGCCTTCTGGAGCACTTTTACATTGTGCTTGGCGTGTCTCTTGGCGCCTTCGGTCAGGCCGTTCACGATCATTGCCACGCCGCAGCATTTCTCGCCGTCCAGCAGGTTCACTCCATATCCGAGTGCATTCATCACTGTCACGAAGTCTTTTCCGAGCTGAGGATAGTTGTAGTTCACGTAGCAGCCGTGGAAATATGCTATCTGCTTCTTGAATGCTGCCTGTTTTCCGGCCGCGTTCTTCTTGAACCAGCTTTCGAATTTCGTACCTGAGTATTTAGGGAATGTCCGTCTGTGGTCAATGCCCAAGACACCGTCAAGTATGGCTTTTACCGGCTTCAGAGGCAGGGTGGCATTGACAATGGGAGCGAACGGGCTGGCCAGTGTTCCCATGAAGTCGGTGCTTGCGAGCATCCTGTCCCTGAGTTTCGGTCCGTGGGTGCTGAATTCTATTCTCGCTTCCTGGATGATGTCGGATATTTTTACTCCTGACGGGCATGCTACGTCGCAGCGCTTGCAGTTCAGGCAGTATTTCAGCGCCTCGTCGAAGAAGTATTTGTTCTTCAGTCTGAGGCGTTCTCCGTCAGGGCCGGCCTGTTTAGGTCCGGGATATTCGGGTCTTACGGGGGTTACCGGGCAATATACAGTACAGATAGTACATTTGATGCACTGCTCGAAATTGTTTTCATTTGTAATTTTTGCTTCCATATTCTATCTGCCTAATATTGAGTCTGTTACATTGAATGCTGTCATGAGTGCAACGCCTGCTCCGCAACCTTCGTGAAGTGGGTTGAATCCGCCGAGCACTGAGCCTGACGCATAGAGGTTCGTTATGCTCCTGCCTTCTTTCTTTAAGTGGAATTTCTCGTCAGTGTCCACGCCGAAGCCGATGTATTCCTGTTTGTGGAAGAAGTTCTTGTCGTACCAGGTGTTTCTGTCGGCATTGAAAATGACGTCTGCTCCGAACACCGGTTCATATACTTTTTCTGAGTCGGAAATCAGTCCGTGTCCGAAATAGCTTCCTGAGGCGAGGATGTAGTTTTCGCCTGTCAGCAGGATGTCGCCCATGTTTGCGGTCCTTACTGCTGACACTTTGTCTCCGTCGAATTCTGCGCCTACTGCTTCGTCGCCTTTCAGGAATGTGCCTCCTGCTGCCTCGAATGCTGTCTTCAATGCCATCTGGTATCTGATTCCGGGTACTGACGGCGGAAGTGTGCCGACGAACAATGTCTTGATTTTCAGATCTTTGGCTATTTGTTTGCCTGCTGCATTGTCCTTGAGTCCGAATACGGCCGGAAGTATGATGCAGTCCTCGTCATTGACAAGAGCCTTGATGGCGTCGGTCAGTTTCGTGCGGACTTCTTCCTTGTCCAGCAGTCTTGCGATATTGGTCGCTCTCATTTCGCTCGGATTCTGTCTGAGCCTGCGGATTTCGTCGGTCGTAACGGCTGCGATTCTGCATGCGGTTCCGCGTTTTTCCAATGACTCGGCAATGAAGGATGTGTTGAAATCCAGGAAGCCTTCCACGTTTATTATCAATGCTTTGCTTCCGATTTTCTCTGTCTTGTCAGTGACTGATGCGATGTCTTCGACTGTCATCCATGCCGGTTTCAATGCTCCTGATGCTGAAATCACGTATCTGTTCCTGGTGGCGTCGCCTTCTACGGGGATGCCGACTTCTTTCAGGAGGGCTTTTATTTCATTGTCATATGCGGCAATCTTCTCTGCGCCGATTTTGGAGTATGGATGTGCGGCGCCCAGGGACGGGATGGCTTTGAGAGGCTCGTCCACGCGGGTGCCGTCGTCAAGTCTTGACAGGAGTCCGAAACCGCCTGAGAAGAAGTGCATTGCGTTCTGTCCGGCTGCGACTACTGCGCATTTCTGTCCGTTTTTCTGTAGCCTGAGTCCGCATACAAGTCCTGCGAGTCCGCCACCTATTATTATTGTATCGAATTTCATAATGCTGCTGTTTTATTCAAATACAGGTGTTTCAGGGGTTGTGCCGTCTTCAGCCTCGTCACCTATTCCGAGACATTCTGAATATATCCATGATGTGAATTCGGCTTCACGCATGGTTTCGCCCCAGGCTACCGGGAACATTCCTTTCCACCTTTCGTTCATGAACTGCACGAGGTCCTGTTTTGCGCGCTGTGTGCATCCGTGTGCTTTGCCGAGGAGTCCGGCTGCACGGCATGCGCAGAGTTCTCCCTGGCAGGTTCCCATTCCGACTCTGGTTCTGCGGCGCAGGTCCACCAGGTTGTGTACGTCGAGATGTTCAATGGCATTGACAACCTCGCTTTCAGGTACTTCCTCGCATTCGCAGACGAGGCTCTTTTCTTCTTCGGTGTCGAATTTCAGTTTGGATGCGAAGCTGCCGATGCGTCCGGCTGTGGCTTTCTGTGCTGTCGATGGCTTGGTCCAGATGTTCTTGGCCACTTCCTGTACGTCTCCCTTGCCGGAGCCCGGAAGCGGTGTTTCTCTTGTTTCACATTTCTTGTCAATGTGGAGTTTCTCGCAGACGAGGTCGGTGGCCATTTCCGCCATGAGACGGTATGTCATGAGCTTGCCGCCGGTTATGGTGATGAATCCCTTGATTCCGTCACGTTTTTCGTGGTCGAACAGCACGATGCCTCGGCTGATGTTTCGGCCGCTGGTGTCACCTTCTGCTGCCACGAGCGGTCTTACGCCTGCGTAGGCTCTCAGGATTCTGGTGTCGTTCAGGCATGGTGCGAGTTTTTCGCCTTCAGCCAGAAGCAGTTTCACTTCGTCCGGGGTTACGCGCATGTCGTCGCACTCTTCGTAAGGTACTCTGGTTGAAGTGGTTCCGATGACGCAGACTGTGTCGCCCGGTACCAGGATATCTGCATTGGCCGGCTTCCTGCATCGGTTGAGGACGATGCTGTTCACTCTATGTGCGAAGATCAGGAGCGCGCCTTTGGCCGGGAACATGCTTATCTGTGCTCCTGCCATTTCGGCAATGTGATGGCCCCAGATGCCTGCTGCATTGACGATTATCTGTGCTCTGTATTCTGCTGTCTCGCCGGTCTTGTGGTCGAGGACTTTTACGCCGGTGATTCTGTCCTGTTCGCGCAGAAATTCTGTAACTTCCGTATATACAAGGACTTCCGTTCCATGAAGTTTGGCGTCAACTACGTTTGAGGAGCATAGTCTGAACGGGTCCACTGATCCGTCCGGCACTCTTACGGCGCCGATGATGTCCGGATTGACTGACGGTTCTAGACGTATGGCTTCTTTCGGATCTATCACTTCGGCCTTGATTCCGGCTTTGGTGCATGATTCCACGAACTTGGCCTGATATGCGAGGTCATCTTCCGGTAGTGTGATGAAGAAGCCTGATGTGTCATCTACGCAGTGGTTGGCGATTTTCTTGAGAATCATGTTCTCCTGGATGCATTCGGCTGCGGATTCCTGATCTGTTACGGCGTATCTCGCTCCGCTGTGAAGCAGACCGTGATTTCGTCCTGTGGCGCCGTCAGCGATGTCGTGACGTTCAATCAGCAGGACCTTGAGGCCTCTCAATGAGCAGTCTCGTGCGGTTCCTGCGCCGGTGATGCCGCCACCGATGACGATGACGTCAAATTCGTTTTTCTGTGTTCCGGACATTGCGATATAATAAAAGTTAAAGTGTAAATCTAAGTCTGAAACGGATGCGTTTTTCGGCTTTGGGGCAGCGGTGTTTCTCTTGCGTTGAAGCTTGTTCCGCTGAAACTGGTTCGCTTCTCTTGCGTTGAAGCTGTTTTTTCCTGCCTTTAAGCCGAGGTGTTCCGCGCTTTCGTTTCAAAATGCAAATATAAGAATTTGTTTTCATTCCGAAACGGATTTTACTTTCAAATTTCGTGTTCCGGCTTCAATTTTGTCTCAGATTTTAGTGCCTGGGGAGGAATTTTGCCAGGAAGGGGTCATGGGGCTTGGTCACGGGTGCAGATTGCGGGGTTTCGCCCCCGTGGCCTTTCACATTGTTCTTCACAGGGGCGAACCGCGGGTTTTTGCCCCCGTCGCTTTTCGCATAGTTCCTCACGCTGCTCTTCACATAGTTTCTCACGGGTGCGAATCGTGGATATTTGCCCCCGTCGTTCTTCTCATTGAACTCCACGTGTGCAGATCCGGCCCTTCTGCCCCCGTCGCCTTTCATGAATGTTGTCCCGAACTGCGTCAAGAGCCCGCTTAGCTCAGGGTGCTTCACAAGCGGAATTCCTCAGGGAAGGCATCTTCAGATGCCGGGCCGGAGTTGGCGGGCAGGGAAAGCTGTGTGGCGATGGAAAGCCCGCAGGCCCTGATGTGCCCCCTTGAAAAGGGGGTTAGGGGGATTGAGATAAGCGGGCTATGCCGCTGTTCGGTTTACCCATCATAGTGATGGCCGCCCTGTACACATCATGAAAACAAGTTAGGTTACAGCGCGCCTGTGTCTGAGGATGTCCCGGAATGTACGTGTGCAGATCAGGCCTTTCTGCCCCCGTCGTCCTTCTCATTGTTCGTCACGTGTACGGATCCGTCTTTTGCCACGCGGATTTTCTTCTAAAACGTTTCTTGTTCTTGATTAATTGTAGTATATTCGTAGAACGAATCAGGAAAGTTATCCTGACACTGATAGTTGATATAGTATATAATAATCGGTGCGTCAGACGGGTAAATGTTCTGACGTATCACAAATCTAACATTATGAAAAAATATTCTTTTCGTGAAGCAGAAGCGAAATGCGGAGCCACGTTTTCGTACACTAAACATGATTGGTGGCATCTTTACACGCTGGGGAAGGAGACATCGATAATCTTTTCCGATGATGACGACTATCGTTATTCCATGAATCAGATGGCAAAATGCAGTAGTGAGTTTCCTGAATTGGCAATCGTGGCGTTTGAATTGATGAGTAACCATTTTCACATTGTATTGACAGGAGAGGAAAAACGGGTCAATGATTTTTTCGCGGTGTTCCGCCACCGTCTTGTTCGTTATTTCGCTAAGCGGAATGTCGTTCTTGCTGATGAATTTAAGATGACACTCAAGAAGATCAAGGATCTCGCTTCATTGAGAAACGTGATCGTGTATGTCAATCGTAATGGTTATGTTGTCCAGCCGAATCATACGCCGTTTTCGTATCCCTGGGGTACTGGATTTTGTTATTTTAACATGGAACCGAAAGGCTTGCCGCTTCTTAAGGATATGCCATACAGGGATTTGCGAAAATTTTTTAAGGCACGGCCCCCAGAAAATCCGGAGTCAATGCAGATGATGAACGGATATGTGATGCCATCCTCTTATTGTGCCGTAAAACTAGGAATGGCAATGTTCCGTGACGCTCATCATTACTTCTCATTGTTGACCAAGAATGTGGAGGAATACTTGGGGATTGCCAAGGAATTGGATGATGGTGAATTCCTGACTGACAATGAAATGTATGCCCAATTATCAAAGATCTTGCAATCAGTATATGGTGTATCTTCCGTAAAAGAGTTGTCTAAGGCGCAGGTCCGGGAACTGGCGAAAAAGCTGCACTATGAGTATCGTTCTTCCAATGGTCAGGTCAGCCGTATGCTTGGTCTCACCAAGTATGACGTTGATGCAATGTTTCCGCTTTCCAAGTCCCGAGAGTGATAGGATGGCGGGTGCGAATCGTGGTTTTCTGCCCCCGTCGTTCTTCTCATTGAACTCCACGTGTGCAGATTGCGGATTTTTGCCCCCGTCGGCTTTCATGTATGTTGTCCCGAACTGCGGCAAGGGCCCGCTCAGCTCAGGGTGCTTCGCAATTCGACGCGTGCTATGCAGCTGTACGGCTATGAACTGGTCCGCACGGAGCTAACTTGCAAGGAAAGTGCTCTCCTGTGTTTCCATTGACTATTGACGTTTGAAAACGCAAATGTAGAGGCCGATCAGCTGCACTTCAAGACATAACTGCGGAGATGCCTGTAAATTTTGGGACCAATGAGCATCTCCATAAAGCCGCAAAAATCATTATAATCTATTGAGCCATTGATTGTTACGCTGATTTTAACTCACTATCCAATATGCTCACTCCCATAAAAAATTAGGGTGATGAGCATATTTGCATTTTACTCTAAACCCATATAATTAATTGTATATCAATTTATTACATAGTCGCCAACAAGCTTCTTCGGATGCTCATTGGTTCAGAATGGTAGGAATAGCGGGCTCCGGAGAGTAAAGATCCTGATGCCTGTTTTTTTTGTGTGCTGCGGAATGGGTAAAATTTACCATACTGTCCCAATTGGCCGGTAGAAGTTGCAGTCATTGTTAAAACATTGCCTGATAATGTTGCAGGTCCGAAAGAAGTCGTCATATAACCTGCGGAGGTCCCGAGATTCACGTGTGCAGATCCGGCCTTTCTGCCCACGTCGTTCTTCATATTGAACTTTACGGGTGCAGATTGCGGGGTTTCTGCCCCCGTCGGCTTTCATGGATGTTGTCCCGAACTGCGTCAAGAGCCCGCTCAGCTCAGGGTGCTTCGCAAGCGGAATTCCTCAGGGAAGGCATCTTCAGATGCCGGGCCGGAGTTGGCGGGCAGGGAAAGCTGTGTGGCGATGGAAAGCCCGCAGGCCCTGATGTGCCCCCTTGAAAAGGGGGTTAGGGGGATTGAGATAAGCGGGCTATGCCGCTGTTCGGGTTCCCCATCATAGTGATGGCCGCCCTGTGCACATCATGAAAACAAGTTAAGTTACAGTGCGCCTGTGTCTGAGGATGTCCTAGGATTCACGGGTGCAGATCTGGCCCTTTTGCCCCCGTCGGCAGGATTTCCGGAACTTTACTGGACTGCAATGTCATCTGCCCTATAAATGCATATCTTTGTAATCTCATTACATCAAATAGGTGGTAATAAAAATAGTAGAACGGAAAATGGATAAGAATAATAACAGTAAGTTGGATTACGGTAGAGAATGAAATAAGGAGGAAAAAGAGGATGAAAAGAAGAGGAAAAGAAGATGAGAGAGAAAGAAGAGAAAATGAGGATAATGAATAGAAATAATTTCAGTTTGTAAAATGCAAAATGTATTTAGATTAAGATTAGGAGCATTACTTCATTTTCTGATAGCAGCTGGTCATTTGATTTGCCTCTTCTTTTTAGAGGATGCATTCAGGGCTTATGGAATTTTAGATGAAATGAAGCATCTCTGTTATGGGCGGGAATGGCTGTTGTATGTTGTTACGGTTTGCTTGGCAGCTGGCTTTACCATTGCAGGCTTTTATGCGCTCGCCGCTGCTGGCGATATCAGAAAGTTACCATTGCGGAGATTGGTGATGATAGCAATTGTTGGCCTGTATTCTATCAGAGTTATAGTCGGGATTGGCTGGTTGTTGTATGAGTTTACTTGTCTGCAATTCTTCTCGACCTTAGTGCCGGCGTTTCTCGTCTATTGCTATCTTCCAGGATTGAAACGAGATGTTAATAATCAAATGCTCCCTTAAAGAGGAGATAGTCGGGCACTTCCCTAAAGAGATAATCGAACACATCAAGAATAGATAATCGAGCACATCAAGAATAATATGTATTTTCGCATTCATGATAAAGAAATTTCCTATTATACTTCTCAATTTTACAGGCATATATGATTATGAATCGTTTGCCTCTGGTCATAACATCACCCATGTTGATTGCCGCAACATAAATGGTGTGGACTGCTATTGTGATGAGGAAGGAAGGAGAAAACTGCATAGTCTTCTTGCTCCCTATCCCGCTCAAGCTCTACATTTTATAGATTCCGGCGATTACCATTATCTGACAGAATATTGGGTATCAAAACTCCAGGAACCTTTTACACTAATTGTATTCGACCACCATCCGGACATGCAACAACCTCAATGGGAGGGTGTTGTCTCATGTGGCGGTTGGGTGACTGATGTATTAGAGAAGAATCCATTTGTAAGAAACATCATTATCGTAGGTGCTTCAGACGAACTTATATCACAAGTGCCTGTTCATCTAAGAGAAAAGGTGATGTTCTACAGTCAAGCGGAAATCGACCATCACCAGGCATGGCCTTCAAAGGCGGGCAAACTGATACATGAGCCAGTATATATTTCCATAGACAAGGACGTGCTTAGAAAGCAAGACGCCATTACTGATTGGAGCAATGGAGACATGAGCCTCATGCAGATGCAAGCCGTGCTGCGCATTATCTATGCCCACGAAAAAGTAATCGGCGTGGATATAACAGGCGAATGTTCTGCCACGCTCGACTATCTTTCTGAAGTAAAGGATGCGTCGGTAAACAACAGAGCCAATGAGGAACTGATGAAAATGATATTGACGGAATAATGTCGTTTGCGGCCATATTGGAATCGGTAGATAAAGCGCATATGATAGACCGAAAAGACTCGCAAAGATTCTCTAGCTGTTTTTAAAGGATTACTTATATTTGTAATCGGAAAAAATATAGAGTATGAAGAAAATTGCATTGACAATGTTGCCTGTGGCATTGACACTTACCTTGCTGGCGGGCTGCGCGCCGAATGGCGGAAAAACGGGTGGCGAAATTACTAATCCTGTCATTGACAATATCATGGCGCGGAGAAGTGTGCGTGCGTACAAGGCAGTTCCTGTCGGACGCGACACTATGAATGTGATTCTGAAATGCGGAATCAATGCTCCGAACGCGATGAACAGCCAGAATTGGGAAGTCCGCGTCCTGGACAATGCGGATGAGATTGCTGCGGTGACTAAGATTTTTGCGGAGGCGAATCCGGATCAGGCAGCGCGCCCCGGCTTTGTGAATATGTTCCGCAATGCTCCGACAGTCGCTTTCGTGGCACATAAGGCAGACGCCGGTATGTCACAGATTGACTGCGGATTGCTTGGCGAAAACATGATGCTCGCAGCCCAGTCGTTGGGCATTGGCACATGCTGCCTCGGCGGTCCTGTACGGTTCTTGACAGATTCGTGCCCGGATTTCCTGAAGAAACTCGACTTCTCGGAAGGTTACGAACTGCTCTTCGCCATCGCTTTCGGCTATCCTGACGAGTCGCCTGCCGCAAAGCCGAGAGACGAATCCAAAGTCCGATTCGTAGAGTAAAACGGGGCTAATCCTTTTCGTAGATCGCCTTGTTGTTCTCTGACTCCCAGATCTCGACCTTGTAGCAGTTCTCGGTCTCGTCGCATATCCATTTGGCGATGTTTTCTGCAGTAGGGGAGAACGGCAGCACCTCGTTCAGATTCTTATGGTCAATGCGGGACATTATGTTCCGCTTGATTTCCGTGAAGTCCGTCACCATCCCGTCATCGTTCAAAGTCATTGACTTACAATGCACTATCACGATCCAGTTGTGGCCGTGAAGTTCCTCACATTTGCTCCGGTGGTCCGTCGTCACATAATGCGCTCCGGACACCTCGAATCTTTTGCTTACGTAATACATATTTTAATCATTATATCCCCATATCCCCGTCAGTCCTGTGACGGGAAACTTATATAAGAATGTCAGTTAAGGAATGATAACGTGGTGATTTCCGATAGGGGAGCGCAGGAAATAGTCGGCGAGCCCGGGAGCTTCCACGACAATCTGCGTGCGGCAAAGATTGTCATTGTATTGATTTTCAACGACATTGACATTCTCTAAAAACATTTCGGTGCAGTCAGGGGAAATTTTCAGAATCTTCGCCGGGCCGGCAGGTATGATGCCGTGCACCGCAACTCCTATCCCCGATTCGAAATGCGTGTCATAGCAGTAGCTGCTGACGATGCTCAGCGGTACGGTGCAATGCGCAAAAAGCAGTTTGTCTCCGTCAATGCGTGACAGGTTCGCCTGAAATCCCGGTGTCCCGAATTTTTTGAGCGCGACGCACATTGACAGCAGTGTCGGCACATCGCCTTCGCAGGTCGCCACAACTCCTTGACTATTAAGTATTGCCAATGCCATGCACCCGGTATTGTTCAATGCCGTAAGCAGGTCGAAGCATCGCAGGGTAACGCCTCCGAGGCCGTATTCATCCACGATTGATTTCATTGCACAATAAATGTCGAGAGCTTTCCCGAAGTCGGCCTCCGTGATTGCGCGCCCGAATTTCGGTTTGTTCAATGCATTGAGTTTCAACCCTTCAAGATGCTTCCTGTCAGGATTCTCCGCGCGACGGACAAGTTCCTTTATGTCAATGTCAATGATTTCCACGCCCAGTCGTTCCTTGGCTGTCTCGTAATCCACATTGCTGGAAATCAACCAGTCAGACGGCTTCCCGACCACGCCGACCTTCATCCCGTCCAGTATCCGTCCCATGTCATAAGCCTTGACATGGCATTTGTTCCCGGCTGCGAAACCGTGGCGCAGTCTGTCTGCGATAACCTCCGGACTTCCATGTATGATTTCGCCCGGATAACCGTTCCGGTTCAGGAATGACAGTATCTCCATTGACGCTGCCAATGAATTGCTCTTGCCGCTGGTCAGCAGTCTTATCGGCTTATTGTCAGGCACTTGCAGATGCCCGTCGTTGCAGAATACGCTCTTGAAAACGCCCTCTGTCCCGCCGGTCCTGACATAGATGACATTGTCCAATGTCTCTCCATATCCGGTGAAATCTTCGCCCCGAAAGTCAAACCCTTCGCCGAGCCTCTCCTCGATCTCGCGTATGAACCTCTCTTCCGACGGCTTCCCGGCCGCCTCGCTATGCAATTCTGATGTCAATGTGTATAGTGTGAGCATGTCAATATTGTTTTACGGCACAAAAATAAGCAAAAAACACCTTGTGCGAAAGCATCTGTCTTGCATTTACGATTATCCCATCGTTGCCGTTATTTTCGCAACAATTATATCACAGACTCATATTCTCCACCCCAAGACTCTATATGACTATAAGATTAGAGTATCGCACCACACTCAAGAAGGTAAATAAATATATATTCATATTAAGTTTTATTTTATATTTGATAAAACATGTATATGCAGAAAAATTCAAATATGTAAAAGATACATACTCCATCCGAAGTTGCCGAAAACATAAAGAAAATCATTAGGCAGCAATACAAAGGCCTGAACGAATATGCTATGCATAAGAATATTACGCCAACACAGTTATACACAATACTCAACGGAAAAGAGTAGGCACTTCTGGCAGCTGCGACGGATTTTTTCTATGCTGTCAGGGATGAAGATCGGCTGCGGGATGAATACGAACTGAAATCCGGTGACATTGCCGAGGATGAAAAGCTCCGCTTCGAAAAGGCGCTGAAAAAGGCGAGGCTTGAAAAGGCTAAAGTAGGATGCCGGCTGGTTGATCTGCTGAACATCGGATGGGCGGAAGATAATCCGGAATATGACATTGAAAAGCCGGTAGTTGAAGAATGCGACTCCGGAAATAGTGAACAAATAAAAAACGATATGAAACTGCACGAAGCTATTGAGAAAGTGCTGCGAGAAGCATCGACGGCACTCACATTTACCGAAATCGCGAAACTCATAAACAGGCAGGGATTATACGCCCGAAAGGACGGTAAACCGGTTCCGGCGAGTCAGATTTCCGCAAGAGTAAAGAACTATCCTCTCCTATTTGACATTGATAGGAGTGTTTCACCAATTAAAATCAGCATTTCAAATGACAACAAACTCTAAACAAGGCTTGGAGCCTATAGTATGCAGTGAACCGAAGATCCTGATACTCGGTTCCCTTCCTGGCGACATTTCCATCGAAAGCCAAGAGTATTATGCAAATCACAAGAACTTTTTCTGGAGAATCATAGCGACAATAACAGACTCTCCTGTGCCGCTCAGCTATCCGGCAAAAAAGGAGATGCTTGCGCAAAGTCATATTGCCCTCTGGGATGTTTACGCCGCCGCAGAACGTATTGGCAGCAGCGACGGGAATATCCGTGGCGGAGAGTTCAATGACATAGTCGGATTTATCCGAAGGAACCCGACAATATCAACAATTGTGTTCAACGGGAAAAAGGCAGCCAAGTCTTACTCGCAATACTTGAAAAAGCATCCCGACATGATAAACATAGTAGGACATCTGCACACCTGCGCATGCCCAAGCACAAGCCCGGCAATCCTCTGCACGGGACTGACTTTTGATGACTTGGTGAACAGATGGAAGGATATTTTGATTTGACACAAACTTTTCTTGTATGAACGGAAGACCTGCCAAAGGGCGAAAGCCCACAAAAAAGGAATCGAGTCTTTCATCGGCTACGACCCCGACGACGAGTTGTAGCGGCAATGGACTGCGATTTTCAAACCGGCGTCTTGAGTAACTTTGTTACATTTTCTGTACAAATCTACTACACTTAATAAAATTTGTAGTATCTTTGTACAGATTATTTTATGTGTATGCGTAACACTAAACAATTCATATCATCCTCCACCATAAAAAAAGTACAAGGGAGAGGCAAATATTACAAGATGCTTGACAAGGCAAAACAGGGCGAATTGATTCAGATTCGCCGTGGCATCTACGCCACGTTAGAGCAGCTGAGCGGCAATATGATAGACATTGATATAATAGTAAAGGGAGGCATACTTTGCCTATGGTCAGCGTGGAGTATCCATAAACTTACCACATCAATGCCACAGGCATTCCATATCGCTGTTCCAAGAGGTAGAAAAGTGACAATCCCTGCATTTCCGCAGATTGAAATCCACCATTACACGGACAAAATTCTCAATGTCGGCGTGATGAAGACGACTATTGACGGCTATATCATCAATGTATATGATGCGGAAAGGAGTGTCTGTGATGCCGTGAAATTCAGAAACAAAATTGGGATTGACGTATGTTCCGAAATAATAGGCAACTATCTTGAGCGGCCTGAAAGGAATATCTCGAAACTTATGGGCTATGCAAAACTCCTCAGAGTAAACACGACTCTTGAGAAATATCTGGAGGTCAAGCTATGAGAAAAGAATCTGTCAAAAATCACGGAAAATCTATCCGGAGCAAACTGCTTAATGTCGCCCAAAACGAAGGCATATATTATCAGACTATCCTTACACGCTACTTTCAGGAAAGATTGATCTACAGAATATCTCAGACCCGGTATCGTCAGAACTTCTACCTGAAAGGTGGAGCTCTAATGTACGCCCACGAGAAATTCGCAGCTAGGCCGACATTGGATATTGACTTCCTCGGCAACAATATCAGTAACAACAGCGAAAGAATCGTTGCGGCCTTTTGCGAGATATGTTCGTTTCCTTGTGAAGAAGACGGTGTTCGATATGATATAGAGCATATCACATCGAAGAACATCACGGAATTCAAGGATTACCACGGAGTGAGGCTAAGTATTCCTGTATCAATGGATACAATCGCACAAGTTTTGACAATGGATATAGGGTTCGGAGACATCGTAACACCGGCGCCGATTGAACTTGATTATCCAGCTCTATTGGACCACCTTCCTGCGGCCAAAATTCTTGCGTACTCACTTGAAACTGTCGTAGCAGAAAAAATGCACGCCGTCATAGACCTAGCAGATCAGAACAGCAGAATGAAAGATTATTATGACTTGTATCAAATACTGAATACTCAAGATCTTGACACCGAGGTCTTGCAAGAAGCAATCACAAAGACATTCGAAAATCGGCATACCCGCTATGACCCCGACACAATATTCTTCAGGGAAGACTTCGGTACCAACCAGATAATGGGAACTCGTTGGAAGATGTTTCTGAAAAAGATTACCGCAAAGCAAAGCATTCTGTTCTCAGAAGTTGTCGCATATCTGCAAAAAAGAATCCTGCCTTATTGGAACAATCTGAACCACTGATGAATACTTTCCATACATATACATTCCCCGAAGCCAAGAATATCATCATCTGCGGAGACATTCACGGGGAGTTCAATTCTCTGATATACAAGTTGTGCATACAATATCAACTGACGGACACATTACTCATCGTTGCCGGCGATTGCGGATTCGGCTTTGAAAAGCCAGGATACTACGAGAATGTTTTCAAGAGAAACTCGGCAAGACTCAGCAAGGCAAACAACTGGATTGTGATGGTTCGCGGCAATCACGACGACCCTTCATACTTCAATAAAGAAAAGATAAAGCACGAAAGATGCCGCACAATCCCCGACTACAGCATTATTCAGGCTTGTGGTCACAACATCCTCTGCATAGGCGGAGCCGTAAGCATTGATAGAAATTATCGGAAGAAACACGATGCAAAATACCACCTTTCCGGTACGGCATCATACTGGGCGGACGAGATGCCCTACTATGATGAAGCAATTCTCAATGAGATCGGGAAGCAAATAAGGATAGATACAGTCATTACCCACACCGCACCATCCTTCTGCGAGCTGATATCCAAAAACGGACTCTCGGGATGGACGGCATTGGACCCCGCCATACCTGCCGACTGCGAGATCGAGAGGAAGACAATGGACCTGATATATAAACATCTCAAGGCAGACCGGCATCCGGTTCACCATTGGTACTATGGCCATTTTCACCAAAGCTGGAACTCCGAAATTAACGGCATCCTATTCTCAATGCTGGACATAATGGAGTTCAAGGAACTGCGCTCTTCCAATCCGGCATCCTGAGCGACTTTGTGAATATAAGCGGCCGCCTTGCGACGAAGAATGGGAAGCGGCAACTGCGATGAGTGATGCCGTGACGGGCTGGAGATAGTTGTACATCGCCACTGTTGTCGGCTGGAGATATTTCTGCCCGAACGGCACCAGGAAATAGCTGAAGAAGGTGGAAAAGAATATGACAAAAGCGATTGCAAACCAAGCCGTTGAAGGGACTGCGCCCCATTGGGTGAGGATGAACCTCTCTTCCGACGGCTTCCCTGCCGCTTCGCTATGCAAGTCTGATGTTAATGTTTATAGTGTGAGCCTCTCTCTATTGTTCCTCATAATAATACGAATAATCAATCCCTTTCATAAACATCTCCCTGTCATTAACTCCGGAAGCATCAAGGACATCGGTAAGTCTCATCTTTCCATCAGGGGCTCTCAACTTGAACTGGTTAGTGCCACTAACCAGTTCAGGGTTATCTGTTTTTAGTTTGCCTTTCAGATACTTCCAGTAGTTCCTGTTCTTTGTATAGTCCTCCTGTGCATTCAACACTCCGACAATATCAAGCACACTATACCACCATTTGGAATTCTCCTCATCCCAAAAAAATTCTCCAGCGTCTTGTAGGCATTCTCACGAGCCGTATCCGCGACCTCCTTTGAATCAATGTCAGCAGAGTGAACCGCACCATTGGTTATTTAGGAAACCCTTTTTTACGCAACAACTGGAGATTGAGCCAGAAAGTGTGCTTGTACGTGTCTGTAAGCGGCTTCCTGTTGGTAACGACATCATTCATCACTTTCCACTTCCAGTCCTCAAGATTACGTTTTCTGCGGTCCCAATCAACCATCTCTTTGATCAAATCCAATGTGATATCATCAGTTTGGACACCGGATTCCTGCCGCCTCGCTATGCAATCCTGATGTCAATGTGTATAGTGTGAGCATATCAATATTGTTTTACGGCACAAAAATAAGCAAAAAACATAATTGGGATTCTAACCGGCACCTATTTTCAGTTCTATTGTGTCTGAAAGTGTCACAGTAGAAGGCTTGAAAACACTTTTAATTGATCCGTATACTTACTTATCGTTCAACTAGGCCTAAGTGGAACCGGTTATATCTTCCACCCTGAATCAATCTCATAAGTAATACTACTAAATCATATTTTTCGTTCTATTATACTTGTATGCTTGCAATATCATAATTTACAAATAAAACCGTGAATATTCTTTGAATTAATTGGAGCTTTTGTTGTCAAAAAAATCATTATATTTGCGTTTGTAGCAAATTTAAAATGAAAATGAACGAAGATTTAAACAGAATCAAGGTCGTCTTGGTGGAAAAGAAGCGAACTAGCAAGTGGCTAGCCGAAAAGATGGGAAAAGATCCCGCTACAGTGTCTAAATGGTGCACGAACAAGGCCCAACCTAATGTGGCTACACTTGTGGAAATTGCGCGGTGTCTCGAAGTCGATACTAGAGATTTACTGAGGCCGATAACAGAGATTGACGAGATAGAGAGGTAAAGAGATGATAACAAGGCCTATCCAAAATAGTATAGAAAATATTGATCCCAAAGGAGCAACTTGGGTAAACAAAGTGTTCTCGCATCCTGAACGAACAATAAGAGTGGGTACATCTTTGGTTCTTCCGCAATTTAGTTGAAAGACGGAGTTTGTACTGTTAGCAAAGGAACCT
>OHOO01000046.1_pt1 | contig 56385 bp, 45 predicted proteins | sample 1569891 | NCBI WGS metagenome assembly OHOO01 (sample SAMEA3879600, study PRJEB24766) | human gut metagenome | biome: human-associated habitat; feature: feces | place: USA | collected 1985/1987
TTCGTTGGCTGTTTTTTCGCTTACGCTTAAACAATCCATTTATTGTCCAAGGTGTCTTTATAATCGTCTGCGTTATTCAATTTACAAGATACAGCATGCTGACCGCACTCGCGGTTAGCTTGCTCAGTATATCACGCGCTCTGTACTTTGTCAAGAACTTTTTTCGTCCTTTTTCATTTTCCTTTGCACGCAATTTACTTTCGCTGCCGTCTCTCTCGAAACAGCTTGCATATATTACCACGCCGCTTTCCCTTTGTCAAGCCCAAATTCGACATTTTCTGAAAAAATTTGGAAGCCTCCGGAGAGGCTTCCAAATTCACTCGTTTTCTTATTCCGCGTCGTCGATCAGGCCGTAGCCCCCATCGTTTCTGCGGTACACCACGGCAAAGCTCCCGCCGTTGTCCTCGTCACGGAACGCGAAGAAATTGTGCTCCAGCAGGTTCATCTGCATGACCGCTTCTTCGCGGGTCATGGGCTTGAAGTAGAAGCTCTTGACTTTCTTCAGGCTGAGATCGTCTTCCTCCGTCTCCGGAACGAAGCTGGTCTCCTCCTGCACCGTGCGGGTGAAGGCATCCTGACGCAGACGGCGGGCGAGCCGGGTCTTGTTCTTGCGGATCTGACCCTCGATGGTGGCGACGGCGGCGTCGATAGATGCGAACATATCCGAAGTGCTTTCGCTTGCCCGGAACCAGGTTCCCGCACCGTGAACGGTGAGTTCCACGTTGTTCTGGTTCTTCTCTACAGAAAAGACGATGAGTGCTTCCGCATCCTCCTCAAAAAAGCGCGCCAGCTTCATGACCTTTTTCTCGGCATAAGCGTGGACATTCCCGGGAAGCTTTACTTTTTTCTCACTGTACTGGAATTTCATATGCGGCAGCTCCTTTCGTTTCACCGATTCTTCGGTGTAAGGTTACTATACCACATTTTCCCCATTCCGACAAGGGTTAATCGTCCGCTTCGTCCTCATCGTCCAGCAGCTCCGCCATGGTCAGATTGTAGACCGCTTCCGCTTTCTTTTCAAAGAGCTTCCCAAGGCGCACCGCCTGACGCTGGTTCGGCGCCAGCAGCTCCAGGGTCATGAGATTGCCCATCTCGTCATCCAGCGCCATGACCACGGAATAGTCCCCATTGTCCCGGGGGATGATCTGGGTCTTGACGAAGCTGGAACGGCGGATCTGACGGTTGAACCGGTTGACGGCGTTGTCCGCACGGCATTTGACCGTGTAGGCGATGGAATCCTCCGTCAGGGAGCCGTCCGCCTTGCCCTTGTCCGTGATCTCATAGCAATCGTTCTCCACCTGCTTCAGGTGGCCGGACTTCACCATTTCAGGAATTGCGGTGCAGACGTCGAAATAGCTCAGGCAGTCGTCCTGATAGCAAAGCTCGTAGATCTGCTGCATATTCACGGGATAGTTGACCCTTGCCATCACGAACAGGATCAGCACCTTCACGTCCATCATATCATGTATAAATCCAAGTCTCTGCATACGCTTCACCCCTTTTTCTTTCATTATACAGAAAAGTTCCGAAAAATCAAGCACCAGCAGAGAACGCCCTGCATATTCTGGCAGGAAGGAGTGATGCCGATGGATGGCAAACGGCTTTACTGCGCCGGCGGCACGGCAGCCGCCCGCTATGCCGGAGAATATCTGGGAAATTTTTACATTGATCTGGCCGAGCGCCCCGGGTCTGACGTGGGCGCGGTACTGCTGGACGTTCCCAGCTTCGCACCGGATGGGACGCTTCGCATGGGGGGAAGTGTGGAAAATCTGCTGGCGCAGCTTCCGCCGGACGTAACGGTCTGCGGCGGAAATCTTGACCACCCGGCGCTGGACAATTACCGGTGTATCGATTTTTTGAAGGACGCCCAGTATCAGGCAGAAAACGCCTACATAACCGCCGAGTGCGCCGTGGAGATCGCCCTGTCCTACCTGCCCATGACCCTGCGGCAGTGTCCCGTGCTGGTGATCGGCTGGGGACGCATCGGGAAATGTCTGGGGCAGATTCTCCACGCTTTGGGGGCTGACCTGACCGTCGCAGCGCGGAAGGACGCCGACCGCGCCATTTGCCGGGGGCTGGGCTACGCCGCTGTGGATACCGCCCGGATGGCGGAGACTTTGGGCAAGTACCGCCTGATTCTCAACACCGCGCCGGAAAGGCTGCTGACCAGGGAACAGCTCGCCCAGTGCCACCCCGACTGCGTGAAAATCGACCTTGCGTCCAAAACCGGCATGGAGGACGATTCCGTCATCGTGGCGCGGGGCCTGCCGGGCGTCCACATGCCGGAAAGTTCCGGCCGTCTGATTGCGGAAACCTACGTTCGCTTGTGCAGGGAGGAATGATTATGGAAATCGGATTTGCCGTGTGCGGCTCGTTTTGTACTTATTCTATTGTGTTCCCCGTTATGGAGCAGCTCAGCCGGGAGCATCACGTGACCCCCATTTTTTCCGACGCCGCTTATAGCGTTGACAGCCGCTTCGGGACGGCGCGGGAGCATATCGCCATGGCGGAAACCATCTGCGGCACGCCGCCTCTGCACACCCTTGCCCAGGTGGAGCCGGTGGGGCCGAAAAAGCTGTTCGACATCCTCATCATCGCCCCCTGCACCGGAAATACCCTGGCAAAGCTCGCCCATTCCATCGCCGATACCCCGGTGACCATGGCGGCGAAAAGCCACCTGCGCAACGGCCGCCCGGTTCTCGTCGCCGTGTCCAGCAACGACGCGTTGGCGGGCGCGGCGGAGAATATTGGCAGGCTCCTCGCCCGGAAGCACTACTATTTTGTCCCCTTCGGGCAGGACGACGCCGTGAAGAAGCCCACCAGCATGGTCGCGGACTTTGCGATGATTCCCCAGGCCATGACGGAAGCGCTGGCGGGGCGGCAGATTCAGCCGATTCTTTTATAAATCTTTCTTGCATTTTGCGGGAATGTCTGGTAGAATAAGAATCGTCAGAATGGTACGCAAACCAGCGTCACATCGGAAGCCTTGTTCCACACCCCGGCGGCGGCTAATCCTGCCGGGAACGTCACAGTCAGGAGGAAACCATATGGGTAAATTGATCGTTCGAATTGCGTCTCTGCTGCTGATCGCGGCATTCCTGCCCACGGCGGTTCTGGCCGCGGAATGGAATCTGGAAAAGGGCAGCATTGAGATCACCGCCACCGCAAATGCCGGGGGCGGCACGACCCAGACCGTCTCTCAGGGAGGAAGCAGCGCAGAGGACAGCAACCCCACCATCACCAGCAACGGTAATCAAACCAGCAACACCGTCACCATCAAGGCGGGAAAGGACACCACCGCCAACGTGACCATCAAGGATGCCAACATCAACACTGGCAGCGCCGCAATCAAAACCGAGGGACAGGGCAACGTCAATCTGAACGTGGAAGGCATCAACACTGTTTCCAGCGGCGATAAGCACGCCGGCGTGGAAAAGGCCAATGACGGCAACCTGACCATCGGCTCCGAGAGCGGAGAAGGAGAGCTGACCGCCAATGGCGGGCATGGCGGTGCTGGTATCGGCGGCGGCTATGAAGGGAGCGGCAGCGATATCACCATCACTGGCGGGGAGATTACCGCCAACGGCGGAGGTGAGGCCGCAGGCATCGGCGGTGGCGTTTTAGGGAGCGGCAGTGATATCACCATCACCGGCGGAGAAGTCACCGCCAATGGCGGGTGGTGCGGCGCAGGCATCGGCGGCGGACCTAGAGGCAACGGCAGTGATATCACCATCTCCGGCGGGAAGGTTATTGCCAATGGCGGGTTGTGCGGCGCAGGCATCGGCGGTGGCTATAAAGGGAGCGGCAGCGATGTTACCATCTCCAAGGATTCCCGGGTGGAGGCTACAGGCGGAGATCCGTGCCTATTAGGAGGTTACGGTGCGGCCATCGGCGGCGGTGGATATAACACCGACACAGGTAATCAGGTTGACGGCAGTGAGATAGAACCGGACACCTCCGGGCTGTACACCACCGGCAAGGTGGAGCGGAAATCCGGCGACGGAACTGTCCTGGACACCATCGTCGGCACGGTATCCGCTTCCTCTGAAGAACCAGACAAGCGGGAGCCGCTCTACCGGGTGCTCAACCTGGATGGCAGCACGCTGAAGCACCAGGCGGAAACCGCGGACGACGTTCTGACCCTGACGGCCAGTGCCGACGGTGCCATTCTCACCGGTACTCTCCGGGCGCTGGGCTATCTGCAAAACCAGGGCATTGAGAAAATCGCCTTCACCGACGGCGCCCACACGGCGACCATCGTTCTTGCCGACCTGATCGCCAAGGGTCAGCCGGAGGATGTCTATGTCCTCACCCTGGGTGCGGAGAACACCCTGACCCTGAGCGGCGAAGCCATCGATTTCTGATTACAATACACAATGCGCCCCCGGTTCTGTCGAACCGGGGGCTTACATATATTATAGACTTTCAACTTCGTCCAGCCACAGTCTTGCGCTGGCGTCGCTGGGCATCCGCCAGTCCCCTCTGGGGCTGAGGGTGACGGAGCCGACCTTCACGCCGTCGGGCAGGCAGCTGCGCTTGAACTGCTGGGTGAAGAACCGGCGATAGAAGGTTTTCAGCCATTTTTTGATGACTTCCGGCTCAAAATCCCCCGCGAACGCCCGACAGGCCAGGGTGTAGATTTTCGTGGGGCGGAAGCCGAAGCGGAGGACATAGTACAGGAAAAAGTCATGCAGCGCGTAGGGGCCGACCAGATCCTCGGTGTGCTGGGCGATCTTCCCCTCGGCGTCCGGGGGCAGCAGCTCCGGGCTGATGGGGGTGTCCAGAATATCCTGAAGCACCGCCCGGGAGGGGGCGAAGGCGGGCATTTCCGAAATCGCGTCGATCATCCAGCGGATGAGCGTCTTGGGAATGGAAGCGTTCACGCCATACATGCTCATGTGGTCGCCGTTGTAGGTACACCAGCCGAGAGCCAGCTCGCTCAAATCGCCGGTGCCCACCACGATACCGCCGACGACACTGGCATAGTCCATGAGGATCTGCGTCCGTTCTCTGGCCTGAGAGTTTTCGTAGGTGCCGTTGTGGATACTTGGGTCGTGGCCGATGTCGGAAAAGTGGAGGTTCACCGCGTCTTTGATATTGATCTCCTTGCAGGAAATTCCCAGCGTGCGCATCAGCTCCCAGGAGTTGTTGTACGTCCGGTCGGAGGTGCCGAAGCAGGGCATGGTCACGCCGCAGACATCCGACGCAGGCCGCCCCAGCTGACGCATGGCCTCCACGGACACCAGCAGCGCCAGCGTGGAGTCCAGTCCCCCGGAAATGCCGACGACCGCTTTCGCGCTGCCCAGAATGGCCAGCCGCTGTTTCAGCCCCGCCACCTGCATGTGGAAAATTTCCATGCACCGCTGGACGCGGTTCTGCTTTCCCGTGGGGACGAAAGGCAGCTTCGCCAACGGGTAGCGCGTGCCGTCGCCGCGAAGCTCCGGGGCGTTGGTGTCTATCAGGACGGCGGGACGTGCCGGATTCTGCTGGGCGGCATCCTTGAAGCCCTTGTTTTTCATCCGGTCGGCGCGGATTCTGCCAAGGTCGCAGTCGCAGACCAGCATATAGTCCGACGCGATGGGTTCTTCCGTTTCGGCAAGGAGCCTTCCGTCCTCCCCGATCAGGCTCTGGCCGGAGAAGATCAAGTCCTGCGTGGATTCCGTGGAACCGGCGGAACAGTAGGCATAGACGCAGTTCAGCGCGGCGGACTGGTGCTGCACCAGCCCCCGGCGGTAGGCGCGCTTGCCGATGGTTTCGTTGGAGGCGGAGAGGTTCAGAATCACCTCCGCGCCGTTCAGCGCCAGAAACGTGGACGGCGGCAGGGGCGTCCACATATCCTCGCAGATCTCCACGCCCAGCAGTGCGCCGCCAACGCGGAAAACGGCTCTCGGGAGAACGGGGACAGGCTCGCCCAGAAGCTCCGCCACATCCTCCGTCACCTCCGCCCCGGAGGAAAACCAGCGCTTTTCGTAAAACTCATTATAATTGGGAATGTAGGTCTTCGGCACCAGCGCGTGAATCTTTCCCCGGGAAATGACGGCGGCGCAGTTGTACATCCGCATTCCCGTCCGGACGGGCAGTCCCACCACCGCCGTTACATTGGGGTGGTCTTTTGTGCAGTCGGAAATTTTTCGGATTCCCTGCTGGACTCCCGTCCAGAGGGTGTCCTGAAAAAACAAATCCTGACAGGAATACCCGGTAAGCGCCAGCTCCGGGAACAGGACGATATCCGCCTGCCGCGCATCGGCTTTTTCAATGTAGGCGCAGATATCCTCCGCGTTCTTCGCCGTGTCCCCTACCCTGACCGCCGGTACGGCGCAGGCAATTCTGATAAAATCCAGCATAGGAATTCCTCCTGATCTTTTTCTGAGGGTATCATACCATATTCTTCCCGATTTGCCAAGAGAATATAAAAAAAGGAATCCCGCACAGAAAAGAGTGACAGATAAGCCAAAGTGTGATATAAAGAATCATGGATAAACAGCGGCAGAATCTTCAAAAAATCGAAAATTTTTCTGAAAGCCTGCAATATGAAGCCATATTTTTGCGAGCATATAAGTGAAGGGCCTTTCAAAAAGAAACAAAGGAGGTGTTTGCATGGACGATCAAAAAATAGTAGACCTGTATTGGCAGCGTTCCGAGAAAGCGATTGAAGAAACGGATTCCAAATACGGCGGCTATTGTTTCAGCATTGCCTACAATGTCCTGGCAAACAAGGAAGATGCCGAGGAAAGTGTCATTGATACCTATATGGCGGCGTGGAATGAACTTCCGCCCCATCGCCCTTCGATACTTGCAGCCTTCCTCGGTAAAATCACCCGCAATATCTCCATCAGCCGGTGGAGATCCCGCAGCGCATACAAGCGGGGCGGCGGTGAGATTGTTCTTGCTTTGGAGGAATTGGATGAATGCGTCGCGGATTCGCAGAATGTGGAAGCAGACTATATCAGGAGGGAAGCCGCAGCGGCTTTTAACCGTTTTCTGGATACGCTTCCGGATACAGAGCGCAAAATCTTCCTGCGCCGGTATTGGTGCCTTGACCCGATTGCGGATATCGCGGCAAATTTCGGATTTTCCCAGAGCAAAGTCACGTCGATCCTGTACCGGACAAGAGCTAAGCTCCGGGTGCAGCTGGAAAAGGAGGGCTTTGTATGAATTCCAATGATTTGCTGGACATAATCGGCGACGCAAGAGACAGCCATGTGCTGGATGCGGTAAAAACCCGAAATGGGGCGCACCCCGAAAAGAAGCAGCTTTCCATAAAAAGAGTGGTGCTGATCGCCGCTGTCGTTGCGCTGGCGCTGCTGCTGGTGGGATGTACTGTTGCCTATGTTCTGAGCTTGCAGAAACTAAAGATTGCGGAAGAACCGGGTGTTCGGAACTTTAACGTAGAAGGAACGTGGGTCAGTCCTACAGAGGTAACGCAGGACATTATCTCTATTCGGGGATATCCCGGAAGTTCCAATCAGCTCGCCACACAGGAGTGGTATGAATTTGAAAAGACTTACGATCCCGACCATGAATTGATGGCGGATGAAAACGTAAACGGTATCCCTGATAACTACTATTTTGCTTACAACTGTTATACATGGGAAATGGTTGATAAGGTCAATGAGATTGCCGATAAATATAATCTGAAACTGCTCAGCCCTGAAACTGTAGTCCAGCGCTGGCAGATTGACGTTATGTTTGATGTACTGGGAATCGATGGTGTCTGCCATGAAGAGAAAACAGCAAAAATCAACGAGGGGACAGGCATCTTCTACCCGGAAGGAAACTTCAAGTATGAGTTCGATTTTTACCTTCCCTTGGAAAACGGTGAGCTGTCACCTCCGATTCCCACCACAGTATTTTACACAAAGAAGGATTACTTCGACCCGGACTATCAGAGTATTGACACAGAGTCCTATGAACAGTGGAATTACACCACCTCTGACGGGAACGGCGTTCTGATTGCAATGAGCAGTCAGGGCGGCTATTTCTTTGCGGAAAACGAAGATGCCTTCATGACCGTCAGTGTACAGATGGCAGCCACCTTCAAGGCAAATGAGGCAGGAGACTGGAATCGGCAGTGTATGGAACAGGCAGCAGAAGCGATAGATTTCTCATTGAAGCTCCAAACCCCTGACATGACCGGAATCGATGAACGGCTTGCTCAGGCAGATGCGGAATATGAAGAAACCAAAACATCTGCAAGCAATGCCCGCCGGGAATATGCAACCTATGCCGCCTATATCGCCGAACAGCACATTGGTAAGCGGGAAAATCTGATTGGAACCCCTTACATTCGCAACTATTATGCGCTGCTTGATGTGACTGGAGACGGGCAGGAGGAGCTTCTGTTGGGGCAGGATAACTCTTGTTTCAACGATATATTTACAATCCGGGATGGAAAAGTAGTTGCTATCGAATGGGGGTGCTATTTGAATCTATGTGAAGATGGCGTCATTCGAAGAACCAGTTATTTCCCCTTGGATGCAGTATCCGATGATCTGGATAATCCTAGGTACTATGGATTTGGCAGAATAGAAAAGATTGCACAGACGGGGAAAGAACGCCGGGTAACATTTCTTGGTCTCAACTGTAATACGACCACCAGAGAGTGGACGATGACCAACGAGGAAACAGGTGAAGAAACACCCGTCTCACAGGAGGAAGTCGATGAAATTTTGAGTAAATACCCCTTGGTGGATATTGAAATGAAATCAATTTTCGACTTCCCGTCATAACCCGATACAGATGCTTGCTGCATTTTGGCATCTGTGCGGTGCTGCCAGAAAAATACAGGGAAGGGCTTTTGCCCTTCCCTGCTGTCTTTTTTAAATTCCGGCAAGCTCACGCAGCTTGTCCGCCAGATCTGTCTGCTCCCACGGGCGGCTCTCAATGCCGAAGTGGCCGTGGGCGGCGGTGTCTGCGTAGATGGGACGACGAAGGTCGAGCTTGCGGATGATCCCGGCGGGGGTCATGTCGCAGGTCTCCCGCAGTAGCTCCGTCATTTTCTCGTCGGAGATTTTGCCGGTGCCATAGCTGTCCACCCGAAGGGACACCGGCTGGGCAACGCCGATGGCGTAGGCCAGCTGCACCTGCACCTTGGTCGCCAGACCGGCGGCGACCAGATTTTTCGCCATGTATCTCGCCATATACGCCGCGCTGCGGTCAACCTTGGTGGGGTCCTTTCCGGAGAACGCGCCGCCGCCGTGGGAGAAATAGCCGCCGTAAGTGTCCACGATGATCTTCCGCCCGGTCAGGCCGGTGTCGCCGTTGGGGCCGCCGATGACAAAATTGCCGGTGGGGTTGATGTGGATATGGGCAACGTTCTCAATGTGGAAGCCGTAACGCTCCAGAACCGGGGCGATCACATTCTCCCGGACATACTTTCTCAGCGCTTCGATGGCAAAATCCGCGCTGTGCATGATGGAGACGACCACGGTGTCGATTCCCACCACGTTGCCCTGCTCGTCGAATTCCACCGTGACCTGGGTCTTTCCGTCGGGGCGAAGCAAGTCCGTCTCGTGAACGCACTGGGTCAGGCGGCTGCACAGGGCGCGGCTGAGGGCTGCGGGCAGGGGCATCAGTTCCGGGGTCTGGGTGCAGGCGCCGCCGAACATCATGCCCTGATCTCCCGCGCCACCGACCTCGTCGTTGGTTCCCAGCGCAATATCGGCGGACTGGGTATGGATGCGGCACTGAATTTCCACCGTGTCGGCGTCGAAGCCGTCGCCGGGGTAGACATAGCCGATCTTCCGGATGGCCTCCCGGGCAACGGCAGCGTAGTCAACGGTAGCTTTCGTGGTGATCTCGCCGCAGATGATGCAGAAATTTGTGGTGACCATGGTCTCACAGGCCACGCGGGAATGGGGGTCCTGCGCAAGGCAGGCGTCCAGAATGGCGTCGGATATGGAGTCCGCTACTTTGTCAGGGTGTCCGTTGGTGACACATTCAGAGGTAAAAAGTCTTTTTTCCATTTTGTTTTTCCTTTCTGTCTATCTAAATTGAAAAAGAAAAACCGCACACCGAAGATTCGATGTGCGCTCCTATCGAATCCTCATCTTTCGTTTGCCGCCGGATTTGGCACCTTGTATAAACAGGTTGCCGGGTTTCATCGGGCCGTTCCCTCCACCACTCTTGATAAGGCTTGTATGCAGTTCAACACTGTATTCTACACGATTTTCTAAAAAAGTCAAGCTTTTTGTTTACAAATCCGATATAGACATTTGAATGAATTGCTGATAGAATGGGGATACGTTTTTTATACTGAACTTCCATTATGATCTTTAGAAAAGATTTTAATCAGGAAATAGTATTAGGAGTTGAATACCGTGAAAAATTTACGCAAAAAATTTGAGCTTTTCTGCTTCAAAAACCGGGATAAGGGCATCCCCAATCTGATGCTTTACATCGTCATCGGCACCGCCGTGGTCTACCTGTTCAGCCAGATGTCCGGCAGCATGCTTCTGTACAGCGCGCTCTGCTTCAATCGGGAGGCCATTCTTCAGGGTCAGGTCTGGCGGCTGATCACCTATCCGCTGACCTACAGCGCCGGAAACATTCTGTTCACCGCTATCACTCTGCTGTGCTACTACTCCCTGGGCAGAGCCATGGAAAATGTGTGGGGAACTCTGCGGTTCAACCTGTTCTACCTCACCGGCGTGGTGATGATGGACATTTACTGCATGATCTTCGGCGGTCAGGCCAGCGTCACCTACCTGAACCTGAGCCTGTTCCTCAGCTATGCCACGCTGTACCCCGACGCAAATTTTCTGCTGTTTTTCATCATCCCCATAAAGGCGTGGATTTTCGCGCTGATCGATCTGGCATTGGTGCTGCTCAGTCTGTTTACCGACCGTTTCCCCTACAATCTGTTCCCCGTAATCGCCCTTGCCAACTATTTTCTCTTTTTCGGCAAGGACGTGCTGAACGTGATTCCCATGTCCTGGCGTGCCAATGCCAGCCGCCTGTTCCGCAAGAAGCCCAAACAGCCCAAGGCAAAGGTCATTCATTTCAACGCCGGCTCCTACGAAGCCTCCACCGCCACGCCGAAAGCCCCCTACACCCACCGCTGCACGATCTGCGGACGCACCGATGTGACAAATCCGGAGCTGGAATTCCGCTACTGCTCCAAGTGCAAGGGCTACTACTGCTACTGTCAGGATCATATCAACAATCATACGCATATTCAGTAGGTGAAAAATGGCTCGATTTGTGTAAATTCCTCTTGCAATATTCCGCCGCCCGTGGTATAATGTCCGTAGCTACTGAACAAGGAGCCTTTTTGTATGGTCACCATGAACTCTTCTGCCAGCTTTTCCTTTTATTACTATTACTTTTTTACCCGAAAAAAGTAATAGCGATTTGTGCTGCAGAAAATTTTCAGGAGCTTAAAGGGTTATCTCAAGACGCCGCACGAATTGCCGTGCGGCGTTATTTTATTATCAGGAGATGTTAAGCAATGATCGCAGTATTGAAAAACGGCACCACGCCCTCCCAGATCCAGCACCTTGTGGACTGGCTCAAAAATATGAATCTGGACGTTCACATTTCCGAAGGTTCGGAGGTCACCATTCTCGGTCTGGTCGGCGACACCAGCCGGGTGGACATCGATCTTCTGAAAAGTCTGGAAATGGTGGAGACCGTCAAGCGGGTCTCTGAGCCGTTCAAGCAGGCCAACCGGAAATTCCACCCCAAGGACACCATCATCGAGGCGGGAAACGCCCGCATCGGCGGCGGGTATTTTGCCATGATCGCAGGCCCGTGCAGCGTGGAATCCGAGGAGCAGATCATTGCCGTCGCTTCCGCCGTCAAGGAATCCGGCGCATCCATTCTCCGGGGCGGCGCGTTCAAGCCCCGCACCTCCCCCTACGCCTTTCAGGGCATGAAGGACGAGGGCATCCGGCTGCTTCTGGAGGCCAAAAAGGCCACGGGGCTGCCCATCGTCACGGAGATCATGAACATTTCCACCCTCGATCTGTTCGCCGACGTGGATATCATTCAGGTAGGTGCGCGGAATATGCAGAACTTTGACCTTCTGAAAGAGCTGGGCAAGACCGACAAGCCCATTCTGCTGAAACGGGGACTTGCCAACACCTTGCAGGAGCTGCTCATGAGCGCCGAATATATCATGAGCGAGGGCAACAGCAAGGTCATCCTCTGCGAGCGGGGCATCCGCACCTTTGAGACTGCCACCCGGAACACCCTCGACCTTTCCGCAGTCCCCGTTCTGCACAATCTGACCCACCTGCCCGTGGTGGTCGATCCCAGCCATGCCACCGGCAAGGCCGATCTGGTCGCCCCCATGGCCTACGCGGCCACCGCCGCCGGTGCCGACGGCATCATGGTGGAGGTCCACAACGATCCCGCCCACGCGCTGTGCGACGGCGCCCAGTCCATCACGCCGCCCCAGTTCGATGAGATCAGCCGGAAAGTCCGGCAGATTCGTGAGGTTCTTGTATGAAAGTCGGTATTTTGGGTCTTGGCCTGATCGGCGGCTCCCTTGCCAGAGCCTACGCTCTGGAGGGGCACACCGTTTACGCCATTCAGCGAAACGAAAGTATGCTGTCCTTTGCCATGCTTTCCGGCGCGGTTCACGGCAGACTGGATGAAACCACCATTCCGGAGTGCGACCTGATCCTGCTTGCCATCTACCCCGGCGGCTGCGCCGACTGGTTGGAAAAGAACGCGCCCCTTGTATCCAAGGACGCGCTGGTCATCGACTGCTGCGGCATCAAGCGGGAGGTTTGCAGCCGGTGCTTCCCTCTCGCCGAACGGTACGACTTCACCTTCGTGGGCGGGCATCCCATGGCAGGATCCCAGTTTTCCGGCTTCAAATACAGCCGGGCAAACCTCTTTGCGGGCGCACCTATGGTGCTGGTTCCGCCGGTGTATGACGATATCCAGCTGTTAGACCGGGTAAAAACCGCATTGAAACCCTGCCATTTTGGCTTTTTCTCCGTCACAACGGCGGAAGAACACGATAAAATGATCGCCTTTACCTCCCAGATGCCCCACATTCTCAGCAACGCCTTCATCAAGTCCCCCACCGCTTTGAAGCACAAGGGATTTTCTGCCGGAAGCTACAAGGATCTGACCCGCGTCGCCTGGCTGAATCCCCAGATGTGGGCGGAGCTGTTCATGGAAAACAAGGACAATGTTCTTTTCGAGCTGGACAGCTATATTGAGAGCCTGTCCGCCTACCGGGGTGCCATTGCCGCGGATGATATGGACACGTTAGTGAAGCTGCTGGACGAGGGCAAAAAGCGCAAAGAGGAGGTGGACGGATGAACACCGTTACCGTCCGCGCTTCCAAGCAATATGATATTCTGATTGGTCAGGGGCTGCTGCCCACTTTGGGCGCGGAAGCGAAAAAGCTGGGAAAAGCGCAGAAAATCTGCGTCGTCAGCGAGAGCAGCGTGTATCCTCTTTATGGGGCTGCTGCCGAGGAAAGCCTGAAAAGCGCCGGGTTTTCCGTGGTTTCCTACGTATTCCCCGCCGGGGAAGAAAGCAAAAACGGGCAGATTTTCCTCGATCTCCTGAACTTTCTCGCGGAAAACCAACTGACCCGCTCCGACCTGATCGTCGCCCTGGGCGGCGGCGTGGTGGGTGATCTGGCAGGTTTCGCCGCCGCAAGCTACCTCCGGGGCATCCGCTTCATTCAGGTCCCCACGACCCTGCTTGCCGCCGTGGATTCCTCCGTGGGCGGCAAAACAGCCATTGATCTCCCCGCCGGGAAGAACCTTGCCGGGGCGTTCTGCCAGCCAAGTCTGGTGCTGTGCGACACGGATACCCTGAATTCCCTCCCCCTTGACATTTTCCGGGACGGCTGCGCCGAGGTCATCAAGTACGGCGTGCTGTACGACCCGAAGCTGTTCGCCCATCTGGAAGAAAAGGGGCTTTCCTTTGACCGGGAAGCGGTCATCACCCGCTGTGTGGAATTAAAGCGGGACGTGGTCATGGAGGACGAATTCGACACCGGCGCCCGGATGAAGCTGAATCTGGGTCACACCGTCGGTCACGGCGTGGAGGCCAAAAGCCATTTTGCCATCTCCCACGGCAAGGCCGTCGCCATCGGTATGGCCATCGTCAGCCGGGCATCCGCCTGCGCCGATACGCCGCGAATCGTGGCGCTTCTGGAACAATTCGGTCTGCCCACCCGGACGGACTACTCCGCAGACGACCTTTTCACCTACACCCTCTCGGACAAGAAGCGTTCCGGCGGCACGGTGAATCTCATCATCCCCCGCGCCATCGGCGACTGCGTCATTGTCCCGACCAAGGTCGAATCCCTGAAATCCTTTATTCAGGCAGGTCTTTGATATGGATATCACCATTTTCCCCGGGAAACTTTCGGGAACCGTCCGCGCCATCCCCTCGAAGTCTCAGGCGCACCGTCTGCTGATCTGCGCCGCCTTTGCCGACGCGCCCACCACTCTTTTCTGCCCTGAAACCAACCGGGACATCGAAGCGACCATGGGCTGCCTGAACGCTCTGGGTGCGGACATCACACGAACCGACTCCGGCTACCGGGTCATCCCGGCGAAGGAAATCCCACGGCAGACAGCGCTTCGCTGCCACGACAGCGGCTCTACCCTGCGGTTTCTGCTGCCAGTGGCCGGGGCTTTGGGCATTGACGCAACGTTTCATTTGGAGGGCAGGCTCCCCAGCCGTCCTCTCTCTCCGCTGTGGGAGGAAATGGAGCGGATGGGATGCACCCTCACCTGCCCGACCGCAGATACCGTCCGCTGCACCGGACAACTGCGGGCGGGAGAATACGTCATCGACGGCGGCGTTTCCAGCCAGTTTATTACGGGGCTGCTGCTTTCCGCCGCCCTGATTCCGGGAAAATGCCGCATCCGTCTGACCGGGAAGGTGGAATCCCGCCCCTATATCACCATGACCCAGCGGGCAATGGAAATATTTGGAAAAGAAACGTCGGATTTTGTCGTGACCGGCGGCACCCCGTTCCACTCCCCCGGCACGCTGACGGTAGAAGGCGATTGGAGCAACGCCGCGTTCTTCCTTGCTGCAAAGGCGTTGGGCAGCAGTGTAGAGGTGACGAACCTCTCCCCGGATTCCCCCCAGGGCGACCGGGCGGTCTTTGATCTGCTTCCCATGCTGGAAGACCATCCCATCATTTCCGCCGCTGATATTCCCGATTTAGTCCCCATTCTCGCCGTTACGGCGGCGTGTAAAAATGGCGCTGTGTTCACGGACATCCGGCGGCTGCGGCTGAAAGAATCCGACCGTGTCGCGTCCGTTATTGCCATGGTGGAAGCGCTGGGCGGAAAGGCACAGGCTTCCGAGGACACCCTGACGGTGTACGGCACGGGGCTGGTCGGCGGGACGGTGGATGCCATGAACGATCACCGCATCGCCATGTCCGCCGCCATTGCCGCGACGGCCTGCAAAGCACCCGTGGCCATTCTTGGCGCGGAGTGCGTGGGAAAATCCTACCCAAAATTCTTTGAAGAATATGCCCGTTTAGGAGGTAACTATGAGCAGTACCTACGGTGAAAATCTGAAATTGTCCATTTTCGGCCAATCCCACGGCGTGGCCATCGGCATGACGCTGGACAGCATTCCGGCAGGTCTGCCCGTGGACACGGACGCGCTGCAAATCTTCCTGAACCGCCGCGCCCCCGGTCAGAACGACTGGTCAACGCCGCGAAAAGAGGCCGACCGGCCGGAATTTCTCTCCGGAATTCTGGATGGCTTCACCTGCGGCGCGCCCATTGCCGCCGCCATTTACAACAAAAACACCCGCTCCGGGGACTATGCCAATCTGAAGGACTGCCCCCGTCCCGGACACGCGGACCTCACCGCCCAGATCAAATACGGCGGATTTCAGGACGCCGCCGGAGGCGGACACTTTTCCGGCCGTCTGACCGCGCCGCTCTGCATTGCGGGCGGACTGTGCAAACAATGGCTGGAGGGCATGGGAATTCAGGTTTTCGCCCATATTGCCGCCATTGCGGGCATTTCCGACACGCCCTTTGACCCCCTTGCCCCGGATATGGATTCCGTCCAGCCGGATTTCCCGGTGATAAAACCGGACGCAGGGGCACAGATGCGGGATGCCATTTCCGCCGCCAAGGGTGACGGCGACAGCGTGGGCGGCATTGTGGAATGCGCCGTCACCGGTCTTCCCGCCGGGGTGGGAGAACCCATGTTCGGCGGCGTGGAGAGTCGAATTGCCCAAATCGTCTACGGCGTTCCCGCCGTGAAGGGTGTGGAATTCGGTGCGGGCTTTTCCGCCGCAAATCTGCGGGGCAGCCAGAATAACGACGATTACGTTATTTCGGATGGGCAAATCCGCACCGCCACCAACAATGCCGGGGGAATTCTCGGCGGCATTACCACCGGAATGCCCCTGATTTTCCGGGCAGCCCTCAAACCCACCCCCTCCATTTCTCGCCCCCAGCAGAGCGTCGATCTGAACGATGGAAAAGTTCAGAAGCTGATCGTCAAAGGCCGTCATGACCCGTGCATCGTCCCCAGAGCCGTTCCGGTGATCGAGGCCGCAGCCGCCATCGCCATTTTCGACATGATTCTGGGCAACACCCAGACAGACAGGAGGAAACCGTAAATGGATTTAAATGAGATTCGCAGTGAGATCGACAAAATCGACGACGAACTGGTTCGCCTGTTCTGCCAGCGGATGCATGTCGCCGCTCAGGTCGCCGACTACAAAAAGGCCAATAACCTGCCCATTTTCCAGCCTGCCCGGGAACGGGCGAAGCTTCAGGACGTGGCGGAAAAGGCCGGTCCCGAAATGGCCAATTACACCCGGGTGCTGTACTCCATGCTGTTCGAGCTGAGCCGCAGCTACCAGTCCAAGCGCAACGGGGAATGCAGCCCCCTTTACCGGAACATCACGCAGGCCATCGAGCATACGCCGAAGCTTTTCCCGCAGGCGCCCATGGTCGCCTGTCAGGGCGTGGAGGGCGCTTACTCCCAGATCGCCTGTGAAAAAATCTTCAAAAATCCCTTTATTATGTACTTCAAGTCCTTTGAGGCCGTGTTCAGCGCCATCGATCAGGGGCTGTGCCAGTACGGCATTCTGCCCATCGAAAATTCCACCGCCGGTTCCGTGAACAAGGTGTACGACCTGATGATCGAGCACAATTTCTCCATCGTCCGTACCTTCCGGCTGAAAATCGACCACAATCTTCTGGTTAATCCCGGCACGAACCTCGCCGATATCAAGGAAGTGTATTCCCACGAGCAGGCCATCAACCAGTGTGGCAACTTCCTCCATAGTCTTCCCGGCGTGAATGTCATTCCCGTGGACAACACTGCCCTCGCCGCCCAGATGGTCGCCCAGTCCGGCAGAAAGGACGTTGCCGCCCTGTCCAGCCGCGCCTGCGCCGAGCTGTACGGGCTTGATTGTCTGCGCTCCTCCGTGCAGGACAAGGGCAACAACCGCACCCGCTTCATCTGCATCAGCCGGAATCTGGAAATCTACCCCGGCTCCGACAAAACCTCCATCATGATGGTCCTGAACCACAAGCCCGGCGCGCTTTACAAAGTGCTGGCGCGGCTTTACACGCTGGGCATAAACGTCACAAAGCTGGAATCCCGCCCCATTCCCGACCGGGAATTTGAGTTCATGTTCTATTTCGATCTGGAAACCTCCATTTATTCCGAGGAATTCGTTCAGCTGATGTGTGAGCTGGACGAGATGTGCGAGGAATTCAAATACTTAGGCAGCTACACGGAGGTGGTCTGATGGAATGCGGACTGCTGGGTCGGAAGCTGGGGCACAGCTACTCCCCCCAGATTCATGCCTGTCTCGGGGATTATTCCTACACTCTCTTTGAAAAAGAGCCGGAGGAAGTTGCGGATTTCCTGAAAAACGGGGACTTTACCGGGCTGAATGTCACCATTCCCTACAAAAAAACGGTCATCCCCTATTTGGATGAATTGTCCCCGGCTGCTAAAAAGCTGGGGGCAGTGAACACCGTCGTCCGCAGAGAGGACGGCACCCTTTTCGGCCACAACACGGACTATTTTGGCTTTGCTTCCCTTTTGAAGCGAAGCGGTCTGGATGTCGCCGGAAAGAAGGTTTTGGTGCTGGGCAGCGGCGGGGCTTCCAATACCGTCACTGCTGTTTTGACTGGGCTGGGTGCTGAGGCCGTGGTCATTTCCCGTTCCGGGGAAAACAATTACGAGAACCTGCAGCGTCACGAAGACGCCGCCGTCATCGTCAACGCGACCCCCGTCGGCATGTATCCCAATACCGGCGTTTCTCCCGTGGATCTGAAGCGGTTCCCCAAGCTGGAAGGGGTGCTGGACGTGATCTACAACCCCGCCCGCACCCAGCTGCTGCTGGACGCCGAAGCGCTTCATATCCCCTGCGCCAACGGCCTTTGGATGCTGGTAGCACAGGCCAAGGAATCCGCCGAGTATTTTACCGGCACATCCATTGACGACGCCGCCATTGCCGAAATCCACGCAAATCTTGCCGCTCAGATGGCAAACATCGTCCTCATCGGAATGCCGGGGTGCGGGAAAAGCACCATCGGTGCTCTGCTTGCGGACAAACTTGGCCGGAAGCTGGTGGATGCCGACGAGAAAATTGTCCGTCTTGCGGGTAAGTCCATCCCCGCAATTTTCGCGGAGGACGGCGAAGCCGTTTTCCGGGACTGGGAGACGAAAGCGCTGTCCCAGCTGGGCAAGCAGTCCGCGCTGGTCATCGCCACCGGCGGCGGCTGTGTGACCCAGCCGCGAAACTACCCATTGCTTCACCAGAACGGCGTGATTTTCTGGCTGAAACGGGACATTTCCAAGCTGCCCACCGACGGCCGTCCCCTGTCCCAGGCTAGTCCCTTGGACGCAATGTTCGCAAAGCGCGCCCCCATGTACGCTGCCTTTGCCGATCACGCCGTCAGCAATGACGGCACCGCCGAGGAAACCGTCGCCGCAATTTTGTCGATCATGGAGGAACCCATATGAAAATTCTGGTCATCAACGGCCCCAACCTGAATATGCTTGGCATCCGGGAGCCGGGTATCTACGGCAAAAATACCTTTGCCGATCTTCTGCGGCTGCTGGACGAAACCGCCAGCGCCGAGGGTCTGGAAGTGGAGCAGTACCAGTCCAACCACGAGGGGGACATTGTGGACAAAATCCAGTGGGCTTACGGCAAGGTGGACGGTATCGTCATCAACCCCGCCGCCTATACCCACACCTCCGTAGCCATTCTGGACGCCCTGAAAGCCGTTTCCATCCCCACCGTGGAGGTTCACATCTCCGACGTGGACGCAAGAGAACCCTTCCGGCAGATTTCCTATGCGGGAATGGCCTGTGTGAAGACCATCAAAGGCCATGGCCTTGATGGCTACCGGGAGGCCATGCTGTACCTCAAGGAGCGCTACGGGTAAAAAATCCCCCATTGCCTTTTGGCAATGGGGAAACGCTCACTTGCGGAAGACCAGCAGCTTGCTGGAGACGTAATTCAGAATGACCACCAGAACGCTGATAATCAGCTTCCAGATATTTCCGTTCCAGCCCAAGATGTCCACGGTCAGGAGTATCAGCACCGTTTCCAGACCGCCGGACGCTGCCCGACAGCCGACGAATTTGCCCAGCTCCGGCAAAACGGTTTTCATGGACCAGTCGTGGCTCTTGAACACGAAGGGCTTGTTCGTCACGTAGGCGAAGGCCACCGCCGCCACCCAGGCAATGATATTGCTGACGGCTGCGCTGATGCCCAGCAGGTTGTAAAGCGGCAGATAAACCAGATAATTCACCGCAGTCGTCAGCACGCCGAAAAAGAGATAGCTGACCATGTCCCAATGCTTTTCCACAAAAGCGCGGATTTTTTCGATCATGTTTTTCCTCCTCACAGGCCCAGATCTTCCCCTACCAGGATAAATTTGATCCGCCCGGGGGGATTGCAGTTGCGGGTGATGAGGATCTGGTTGCAGATGCAGCCGTCGCTCTTGCAGTCGGCGCAGGCGCCTGTCACCTCGCAGGGCGTTTTGGAGTCGAAGCGCTGCTTGTTCTGGGGCGCGGCAACCGTTCTTGCCCGCTCCACGGCGGCGTCCAGAGAATCCATCACCTTGTTCATTCCCGCAATGACGATCACGGATTCCGGCCCATAGACGATGGCCGCCACCCGGTTGCCGTTGCCATCGATGTTCACCATCTGGCCGTCCAGACTCAGCGCATTTGCGCCGGTGATGAACACGTCCGCACCAAAGCACTGCTTCATGATCGCTTTCCGCTCCTCCGCGGTCGTACCCCGCTCCCGGTCAATGGCACGGTAGTCCCCTGCCCGGACAGCATCCAGCAAGCCGATCTGCTGAGCGGACATCGCGCCGCCCCAGCCCACGCTGGAACCGGCGGGGATCCATTCCAGCGCCTTTTTCAGCGCTTCGGCTTTGTCTGCGCAGTAGCAGGCTTCAAAATGGCGGCTGTGGAGATTCTTGATCAGCACATTGGCGCGTTTTTCATAGTATTTCCGTTTCGGGTCGGTCACAGTAACCACTCCTTTGTCTTCCTATCATATCGCCTATCATACCGCATAAACAGAAAAAAGTAAAGAGAGGACACCATCATGCAGAATATGATTTTCAAACGCAAGCTGCCCATCCCCAAGGAGATCAAGGAGCAGTATCCCCTGACCGCCGGGCTGGCGCAGGTCAAAGCCCGCCGGGACAAGGAAATTGCCGACGTTTTCACCGGAAAAAGCGGCAAAATGGTGCTGATCATCGGTCCATGCTCCGCCGACAGGGAGGACGCAGTGCTGGAATACTGCGAGCGGCTGGCAAAATTGCAGGAGGCGGTGTCGGACAAGCTGGTTCTGATCCCCCGGGTCTACACCAACAAGCCCCGCACCACCGGCGACGGCTATAAGGGTCTTCTGCACCAGCCCGACCCCCGGAAAACCTCCGATATGCTGGAGGGCGTCATCGCCATCCGCCGCCTGCACACCAATGTGCTGGCCAACACCGGCCTTCCCACCGCCGATGAAATGCTCTACCCCGACAATTACCGCTATCTTTCCGACCTGCTGTCCTACGTGGCGGTGGGTGCGCGGAGCGTCGAAAATCAGGAGCACCGGCTGACCTCCAGCGGCATTGACATTCCCGTAGGCATGAAAAATCCCACCAGCGGGGATATTTCCGTCATGCTCAATTCCATCATGGCCGCCCAGCACCCCCACACCTTCATCTACCGGGGCTGGGAGGTGGATACCACCGGCAATCCCCTTGCCCACGCCATCCTCCGGGGCTACGTGAACAAGCACGGCGAGTCCATGCCCAACTACCACTTTGAGGAGCTGGAACGGCTGTACAACGCCTACACCGCCAAGGGATTACAGAACATGGCGCTGATCGTGGACGCCAACCACGCCAATTCCGGCAAAAAGTATCAGGAGCAGCCCCGCATCTGCAAGGAAGTGCTCCACTCCTGCCGCCACAGCGGAGAAATCAAGTCCATGGTCAAGGGCTTCATGGTGGAATCCTACTTAGAACCCGGCTGCCAGAAAATCGGCGACGGCGTTTACGGCAAGTCCATCACCGACCCCTGTCTCGGCTGGGAGGAAACAATTCGCTTGGTTCAGGATATTGCGGATTTGATCTGAATGTGCTATACTGGGTGCCATCGAGCCTAAAAATGGAGTGATGCAATATGACAGCAGAACAAATGGTACAATATGCCTACGAGGAAGGCTTTTCCGCCGCCGCGGTAGTGGATACCTCCGACATTGTTTTTGACCCCTCTTTCCGTCCTTACTGCGAGGAAAACCTCTGCGGGCAGTACGGCGCGAACCATTCCTGTCCCCCGGACTGCGGCACGCCGGAGGAAATGAAGCAGAAAATACTTGCCCACAAAAAGGCGCTGGTGCTGCAAAGCATCTGGCAGTTGGAAAGCTACACCGACACTCCCGCCATCAAGAAGGGGAAATCCGGCCACAACACCGCCGCGATCCGCCTGATGAAGCGTTGCCGTGACGAAGGGTGCGACGGCTTTCTGGTGGGCGCCAGCGGCTGCGCCCTGTGTTCCCCCTGCACAAGAAAAAATAACGAGCCTTGCCGGTTCCCAGACCTGAAATATTCCTGCATGTCCGCTTACTGTATTTTCGTCAAGAAGCTGGCAGACCTGTGCGGTATGGAATACACCTGCGGCGACGGCCTGATCGCGTTTTTCGGAATGTACGTATTTGACTGAGTTCTATAGCAAAACTCCCCGTTTTCGATGGAAAACGGGGAGTTTTTTGCCAATTACAGATTAGTATAGCCCATCAGGCTTTCGTCCACTACGGCGGCGGTGTCCCGGCCTTCCCGCAGTGCCCACACCACAAGGCTCTGTCCCCGGCGCATATCGCCGCAGACAAATACCTTGGGTTGACTGGTCGCGTACTTCACATCCGCCACATTGCCCCGGGGCGTCATATCCACGCCGAAGGCTTCGGCGACATAGCTCTCGCAGCCCAGAAATCCCGCCGCGATAAGCACCAGATCGCACTCCACGGAGAATTCCTCCCCGGTGGGAACCATCATCCGCCGCCCGTCCACCACCTTGCTTTCCAGACGGGCAATAAGCGCCCCGCAGACCTGCCCGGCTTCGTTCTTGTAGAACTCCTTGACGGTGGTCTGGTATTCCCGGGGGTCGTGGCCGAACACGGCAATGGCCTCCTGCTGGCCGTAGTCGGTTTTCAGCACCTGCGGCCACTCCGGCCATGCGTTGCCGGGAGCGCGGGACTGTGGCGGGCAGGGCATCATTTCCAGCTGCATGATGCCCGTGCAGCCCTGACGGATGGCAGTGCCTACGCAGTCGTTGCCCGTGTCGCCGCCGCCGATGACCAGCACTTTTTTGCCTTTGGCCGTGACAGCCTTGCCGTCGGCAAAATCCGAGTCAAGCAGACTTTTTGTCACGCTGGTCAGGTAGTCCACGGCAAAGTAAATTCCCTCGGCGTCCCGTCCGGGTACGCCGATGTCCCGGGGCTTTTTCGCGCCGCAGCACAGAACCACTGCGTCGTAATTCTCTTTCAGCTCCTCGGCGGAGACGTCACGCCCCACGTCGGCGTTGGTGATAAACTCGATGCCCTCGTCTTTCAGAATCTTCACCCGGCGGTCAATGACCCACTTTTCCAGCTTCATGTTGGGAATGCCGTACATCAGCAGGCCGCCAACCCGGTCGGCGCGCTCATACATGGTCACCTTGTGACCGCGCTTGTTCAGCAGGTCGGCAACAGACAGCCCGGAGGGGCCGGTGCCGACCACCGCCACCCGCTTTCCGGTGCGCGCCGGTGGCGGAACGGCGTGGATCGTGCCGCTTTCGTAGCCGTACTCCACGATCGCCCGCTCGTTTTCCTTCACCGCCACGGGAGACCCCGTGGCCATGCCGCAGGTGCAGGCGGCTTCGCACAGCGCCGGACAGACCCGGCTGGTGAATTCCGGATAGCGGTTGGTGGCAATGAGCCGCTTCGCCGCCAAGTCCCACCGCCCCTGATATACCAGATCGTTCCACTCGGGGATGAGGTTATTTAAGGGGCAGCCGCTTGCCATGCCGCCGATCATCATGCCGCTCTGGCAGAAGGGTACGCCGCAGTCCATGCACCGCGCACCCTGCGCCTGCTGTTCGTCGCAGTGCAGCGGAATATGAAATTCATTAAAATTTTTGATACGTTCCTCAGGAGCGATCTCCCGGCTGGTTTGCCGATCGATCTCCATAAATCCGGTGGGTTTTCCCATATTCCCGCCTCCTTATTTCCCGTTTTTCATGGCGTAAAACGCCTCGATCTGCGCCTGCTCGCTGTCCTCGCCCTTTTCCTCCATCTTGGCGATGAGACGGAGCATCTTATCATAGTCGTGGGGCAGAACCTTCTTGAATTTCGGCAGATATTCGCCGAAGTTTTCCAGAATTTCCTTACCCCGGGGCGAGCCGGTGGCCTCCACATGCTCCCGGATCAGGTCTTTCAGCAGGGACACATCGTACTTATGCTCCACGCTTTCCAGCGTGACCATATCCTTGTTCACCCGCTGGTAGAAGTCCCAATCCTCATCCAGCACGTAGGCAATGCCGCCGCTCATGCCAGCAGCGAAGTTCTTGCCGGTCTTGCCCAGCACCACCACTGTGCCGCCGGTCATGTACTCGCAGCCGTGGTCGCCCACGCCCTCCACCACGGCGACGGCGCCAGAATTGCGGACGCAGAACCGCTCCCCCGCCACGCCGTTGATGAACGCCTTGCCGCCGGTGGCGCCGTAGAAGGCCACGTTGCCGATGAGGATATTTTCACTGCGGTCATAGGTCACGTTTTTCGGCGGGTAGACGATGATTTTGCCGCCGGAAAGTCCCTTGCCCAGATAGTCATTACTGTCGCCGATCAGCTCCAGCGTCAGCCCCTTGGGGATGAACGCGCCGAAGCTCTGGCCGCCGTAGCCGGTGCAGACCACGCGGAAGGTGTCGTCCGGGAGGGTGTTTCCGAATTTTGCCGTGATCTCGCTGCCAAAAATGCTGCCGAAGGTGCGGTCGGTGTTGCCCACCTCCATCTGAACGGTCATAGGCTTGGGTTCGGCCATATCGAAGCTCTTTTTGAACTTCTTCATCAGCACCTTCATGTCGGGAGTCTGTTCCAGCTTGAAATCGTAAACTGCCTTGGGGTCAAAGTGGACGTTGGTGTTCTCCACCAGCGGGTTTTTCAGCAATCCCGACAAGTCCATTTCGCTGGCGCGGGAACCGGCGGGGGCGGGACGAACTTTCAGCAAGTCCGTGCGGCCTACCAGTTCGTCCACCGTGCGCACGCCCAGCTTCGCCATATATTCCCGCAGCTCCTGTGCCATGAACTTCATGAAGTTCATCACGTACTCTGGCTTGCCCATGAACTTCTTTCTCAGCTCGGGGTTCTGGGTGCAGATGCCCATGGGGCAGGTGTCCAGATTGCACACCCGCATCATTACGCAGCCCATGGCTACCAGTGGGCCGGTGCCGAAACCGAATTCCTCCGCGCCCAGCATGGCGGCGATGGCCACGTCCCGACCGCTCATGAGCTTGCTGTCGGACTCAATGCGCACGCGGGAACGCAGACCGTTCATGATGAGGCACTGGTGCGCCTCAGCGATGCCCAGCTCCCATGGAAGTCCGGCGTTGTGGATGGAGGAATTGATGGACGCCGCGCCCGTGCCGCCGTCAAAGCCGGAGATCAGGATGACCTCCGCGCCGGCCTTGGCGACGCCGGCGGCAATGGTGCCGACGCCCGCTTCGCTCACCAGCTTGACGTTGATGGCGGCGCTGCGGTTGGCGCATTTCAAGTCATAGATCAGCTGCGCCAGATCCTCAATGGAATAAATATCGTGATGGGGCGGCGGGGAGATCAGTCCCACGCCGGTGGTGGAGTGGCGGCACTTTGCCACCCATGGATAAACCTTGCCGCCGGGAAGCTGGCCGCCCTCGCCGGGCTTCGCGCCCTGCGCCATCTTGATCTGGATCTCCTTGGCGGAAACCAGATATTTGCTGGTAACGCCGAACCGGGCGGAAGCGACCTGCTTGATGGCGGAATTCCGCTCGGTGCCGTAGCGTTCCTCGTCCTCGCCGCCCTCGCCGGTGTTGGACTTGCCGCCCAGACGGTTCATGGCAATGGCAAGGCATTCATGGGCTTCCTTGGACAGCGCGCCGTAGCTCATGGCGGCGGTCTTGAAGCGCTTGACGATGGACTCAACGCCCTCCACTTCCTCGATGGGGACGCCGGTTTCGGGGTAGTTGAATTCCAGCAGGCTGCGCAGGTGCATATCGTCGCCGCCCTCGTTGGCCGCGGCGGCGGTGTACTGCTTGAACTTGCCGTAGTCCCCCGTCCAGACCGCCTGCTGCAAAAGGTGGATGGTCTGGGGATTGTACAGGTGCTGCTCCGCCGCGCTTCCGCTGCGGAATTTGTGGGCGCCCACGCTGGGCAAATCCATGTAAATGTCCAGCCCCAGGGGGTCGAAGGCCTGCTGGTGGCGGTCTTCCATATCCTTCTGGATATCGTCAATGGTGATGCCGCCCACCCGGCTGACGGTGTTGGTAAAGTATTTGTCAACGACCTCTTTGCTGATGCCCACCGCTTCAAAAATCTGGCTGCCCTGATAGGACTGGATGGTGGAAATGCCCATCTTGGAGGCGATCTTCACGATACCCGCCAGCACCGCCTTGTTGTAATCGTTGACGGCGGCGTAAAAATCCTTTTCCAGCAGCCCGTCGCTGATCAGATTGCCGATGCTCTCCTGCGCCAGATACGGGTTGATGGCGCAGGCGCCGAAGCCCAGAAGCGTGGCAAAATCATGGACAAGTCTCGGTTCGCCGCTTTCCAGGATCAGCGCCATGGCGGTACGCTTCCGGGTGCGAACCAGGTATTTGGACACCGCGCTGACGGCCAGCAGACTGGGAATGGCGACATGATACTCGTCAATGTCCCGATCGGACAGAATCAGGATGTTCGTGCCGTCCCGATAAGCCCGGTCAACGTCCACGAACAGCCGGTCGATGGCCTTTTCCAGCGGGGTGTTTTTGTAGTAGCAAATGGACACGGTCTCCACCTTGAAACCGGGAACGTCCATGGTCTTGATTTTCAGCAAGTCCGTCTCCGTGAGGATGGGGTTGTTGATTTTCAGAACCTTGCAGTTTTCCGCGTCCTCCTCCAGCAGATTACCCTGGGCGCCCACGTACACGGTGGTAGAGGTGACGATTCTTTCCCGCAGTGCGTCGATGGGCGGGTTCGTAACCTGGGCAAACATCTGCTTGAAATACTCGAACAGCGGCGGGCGGGTGTGGCTGAGAACGGCCAGCGGAGTATCGCTGCCCATCGCGCCGGAGGGTTCCGCGCCGTTTTTCGCCATGGGGAGCATGATGGTCTTCAAATCCTCGTAGCGGTAGCCGAAGGCCTTCTGGAGACGCACCATTTCTTCTCTGGTGTAGGAGGGTATCTTCCGGTTAGGCACCGTCAGGTCGGAGAGGTTCACCAGATTCCGGTCCAGCCATTCGCCGTAGGGCTGGCGGCTGGCATACTCCGCTTTCAGGTGTTCATCGTCCACCAGCTCGCCCTTCACCGTGTCCACCAGCAGCATCTTGCCGGGGCGCAGGCGGTCCTTGCGAATGACATGCTCCTGAGGGATGTCCAGAACGCCCACCTCGCTGGACAGAATCAGCCGTCCGTCGTCGGTGATGTAATAGCGGCTGGGGCGCAGACCGTTGCGGTCAAGGACTGCGCCCATCACGTCGCCGTCGCTGAACAGAATGGACGCAGGGCCGTCCCAGGGCTCCAGCATGGTAGCATAATACTGGTAAAAGTCCTTCTTCTTTTGATCCATGTTCCGGTTGTTGCTCCACGGCTCCGGGATGGTGACCATCACCGCCAGAGGCAGATCCATGCCGTTCATGACCATGAATTCCAGCGTGTTATCCAGCATGGCGGAGTCGGAACCGCCCTGATTGACAATGGGCAGCACCTTGGTCATGTCGTCTTCCAAAAAGCGGCTGGCGATGGTCTCCTCGCGGGCGAGCATGGTGTCCACGTTGCCACGGATGGTGTTGATCTCGCCGTTGTGGAGAATGAACCGGTTGGGGTGCGCCCGGTTCCAGCTGGGAGAGGTGTTGGTGGAGAAGCGGCTGTGAACCATGCCGATGGCGGTCTCATAGTCCTCGTCCTGCAAATCCGGGTAGAACTGCCGCAGCTCCTTGACCAGAAACATGCCCTTATACACGATGGTGCGGCTGGACAGGCTGCACACGTAGGTCTCCTGACTGGACTGCTCGAACACCCGGCGAACCACATACAGCCGCCGGTCAAAGGCGATACCAGCGACCATTCTCGGCGGCTTTCCCACAAACGCCTGCCAGATGCTGGGCATACAGTCCCGTGCCTTCTGCCCCAGATACTCGGGGCATACCGGCACCTGCCGCCAGCCAAGGAAGGGCAGCCCCTCCTTCTTGCAGATGATCTCAAACAGCTTCTTCGCCTGATTGCGCTGCAGCTCTTCCTGCGGGAAGAAGAACATGCCGACGCCGTATTCCCGCTCCGCGCCCAGCGTGATGCCCGCAGCCGCGGCTGCTTTCACAAAAAACTTATGGCTGACCTGTAACAGAATGCCAACGCCGTCGCCGGTTTTTCCCTCGGCGTCCTTGCCTGCCCGGTGTTCCAGATGCTCCACGATCTGCAGCGCGTCATCCAGCGTCCGGTGGCTCTTGCGTCCCTTGATATCCACCACCGCGCCGATGCCGCAGTTGTCGTGTTCAAACCGGGAATCGTACAACCCGGCTGGAGCTGTGCGTTCGGTGAAATTTTCCATAGCTTTTTCTCCTTTGGGCTACAAAAAATAAACGGCGTTTCCGCTTGCAGGGCATACTGCACCCCAGCGGGAACGCCATTGTTCTCTGCGCCTATCATACCACAGTGGGCACCGCTTTACAAGGCAGAAGAAATTCCGTTTTCTTCCAATATCTTTGTTCTATTTGCCCAAATTCCGCAAAAAGCGGCGGCTCGGCGCATCAAAGCAGTCAGGCATATAAAACGGCAGCTCCCGGGGAAGGAAGCTGCCGTTTAAGAAAATTCCTGCGGTTTTTGATATCAGGAATCAATCTGTATAATGTCCATCTATGATATTGCCTGGCACAATATCATATACCATTCCGTCTGTGAGAGACGTTGCCGTTTTCCCGGACATATCAAGTAAAAAATCTTCGTTCCATGCTCCTGTAATGGAGAGTACGTTCTCAGTGATATGCCACTCCAGCTCACTTTGTTCTTCGTGAGCGGGATCTGTTTTTCGTTCGACTTCACGTTTGGCGTAGGATTCAAAAACAGAGATGCAATGAAGCACCTGCGACTGATTGTTCCAAAGACGGAAAGGAATTCCAACAGATGTCTTGATCTGCGATAAGATGTCCTCAGTCCCAAAATCGACGCTGTCTTGTGTACCAAATGCGCTTTCAGCATCCAAGCTGACATCCGGAGTCGGTTCATTGGCCATGCTATTCGTGTTTTCCTCCAATTGCGCTTTTGCTTCATTGCTTTCAGGGCTGGAATTCGCGGGCAGCTGCTTGTTTGCGCAAGAACACAAGAAAATGCTTGCGATAAGCAATACCATTACCATTGTCTTTTTCATCTGTTTATCTCCTTTCAGCCAAAAGAATCATTTCCGGCTGTCTCTCTGCTTTTCCAGCTTGAGATACATTTCCTTCAAATGCTCGGCCAGAGGGCTGTCCGAACGGAAGGGGGAGAAAAAGTGATACTTGGCAGCGGCATTCTGGTTGAAATCCCGGATGTGGTCCTTGATGCTCTCGTATTTCACGACGACCTTGTTTTCCTCGGCGAACTTCTTCAGCTTGACAATGATCTGGCTGGAATGCACCACGTCGATGATGAACACGCCGAAGAACATACCAATGAAGAAGGAAAACGCCAGATTGTTGGACAACCACGCCAGCGCATTCAGGATATAGGGATGCACCAGAAAATAGTACGCCGCGCCAAGCGCCGCCCAGAAGAAGGAGAACAGCGGGCAGATGATCCCCTGAATATTGCCCCAAAGGTTTGAATAGTCCCACAGCCGGACTTTCAGATATTTCAGGCAGGCAAGACCCGCGATGTACTCGATCAGCGTCATGGCGACAGCCATGGCAAGAAACAGCGCCACCCGGTTCCAGACGGGGTCTGCGATCAGGTGCAGATCCTCCAGCGACGCCAGCAGAAACAGCGTACACAGGCCGAAGCCGTAAATCGGCAGATACGGGCCGGTGCAGAAGCCGGGGTTGATCCACTTTTTGTGGCGGTGGGTCAGGTTGCGGTACAGCAGCTCCAGCACCCATCCGAAGCACGAGCCGATAAAGAACAAAAACGCAAGTGCCAGACTAAGCCTCATAAGGATTCTCCTTTTTCTATCTTGTTTCCAGTTTATTCATTTTTTCTAAACACTAACGAAATAATTCTTTAAGAGACTGTAAACACGCTGAAAAAACGATGACCCGCAAAGCACAATTTGGCGTATCTTATCCAATTTAGTGCTTGCAGTCTTTCCACATTTTGATTATAATAGTTCCTATCCAAAAAGTCAACTTTCGTTTCGCCTTCGTGTGGGATTTTTGCCCGAAGGCGCGTGTTAGGAGGATATTATGTCTGAAAAGAACCCGCCGGACAGTAATTTCATGACAAAGCTTGCCACATTTATTGTGGACAAAAAGACTTTGTTCTTCCTTTTGTACATATTTGCCGTGATTTTCTGTGCGTTTTCCTCCGGATGGGTGAATGTGGAAAACGACGTCACCACCTACCTGCCCGAGGACACGGAGACCCGTCAGGGCATCGTGGCAATGAACGATAACTTCACCACCTTCGCCACCGCCCAGATCATGGTATCCAACGTCACCTATGAGACGGCGGACGAACTGTCCCAGCAGGTCGCGGATGTGGAAGGGGTCAGCATGGTCACCTTCGACGACACCCCCGACCACTACACCAATGCCTCGGCGCTGTTCGATATCAGCTTCGACGGCATTGTCTCCGACGAGATCAGCGAGCAGGCGCTATCGGATGTGGAAGCGCTGATGGACGGCTACGACTACTGCGTGTACTCCGACGTCGGCTACGACGAAAACGCCACCCTGCAGGGGGAAATGTCCGTTATTCTGATCATAGCGGTGGTCATCATCATCGTCGTGCTTACCCTGACCTCTCGCTCCTACGCCGAGGTTCCTGTGCTGATGATCACCTTCGGCGTGGCGGCCATTCTGAACATGGGCACCAACTTCCAGCTGGGCACCATCAGCTTCATCTCCAACTCCGTGGCTGTGGTATTGCAGCTGGCGCTGGCCATTGACTACGCCATCATCCTGTGCCACCGCTTCACCGACGAGCGGGAGACCCGCACCGCCCGGGACGCCTGCATCACCGCCCTGAGCAAGGCCATCCCGGAGATCAGCGCCTCGTCCCTGACCACGGTGTCCGGCCTTGCGGCGCTGGGCTTCATGGAATTCAAAATCGGTCTGGACATGGCGCTGGTTCTGGTCAAGGCCATTCTGTTCAGCCTGCTGTCCGTGTTTACCCTGATGCCGGGACTTCTGATGCTGTTCAGCCCGCTGATGGACCGCACCCGCCACAAAAAACTACTGCCAAACATCACGCCTATCGGCAAGTTTGCGGTGAAGACCCGGCGCGTTGTGCCGCCGCTGTTTGCCATTCTTCTGGTCGGGGCATTCATCCTGTCCAACCGCTGCCCCTTTGTTTACAGCTATAACAACATCGAGACCGCGAATATGAACGAACGTCAGGCGGCCTACTTTAAAATCCAGCATACCTTCGGCACGACCAACATGGTCGCGCTGGTGGTTCCCAGCGGCAACTATGACGCGGAAGCGAAAATTCTGGAGGAACTGGATACCCGCCCGGAGGTCAAGAGCACCATGGGCCTTGCCAACATCGAGGCCATGGACGGCTACACCCTGACGGACAGCCTGAACCCCAGAGAGCTTTCCGAGCTGGTGGGCATGGATTACGAGGTAGCGCAGCTTCTCTATTCCGCCTACGCCATTGAGAACGACCAATACGGAGAATTCGTACAGGGGCTGGATAAGTACGACGTTCCCCTGTTCGATATGCTGATGTTCCTGAAAGACCAGCTGGATTCCCATAATATTTTTCTGGATGACATGGACGAAGCGTCTCTGAACGATATTTTCTCCCAGCTGGATATGGCCCAGAAGCAGCTGAAAAGCGACCGCTACAGCCGGATGGTGGTTTACCTGAATCTGCCGGAGGAAAGCGACGAGACCTTTGCATTCCTGACCGAAATGCGGAACATTGTGGGGAAATACTACGACGGCGATTACTACGTGGTTGGCAATTCCACCAGCTCCCGCGATCTGTCGTCCTCCTTTGTCAAGGACAATCTGGTAATCTCCATTCTGTCCTCCCTGTTCGTCATTCTGGTGCTGCTGTTCACTTTCCAGTCAGCGGGACTGCCTATTCTGCTCATCGCCTGTATTCTGGGAAGTGTCTGGATTAACTTCTCCTTCCCCACTCTGGCCAATCAGCCGCTGTATTTCCTTGGCTACCTCATCGTGCAGTCCATTCAGATGGGCGCGAACATCGACTACGCCATCGTCATTTCCAGCCACTATCAGGAACTGAAGGCCACGATGACCCATAAGGAAGCCATCGTGGAAGCGCTGAACGCCTCCTTCCCCACCATCTTCACCTCCGGCACCATCCTGTCTGCCGCCGCTCTGCTGATCGGCAACATTTCCACCAACCCCGTTATCTCCATTCTTGGCACCTGTCTGGGCCGCGGTACGATCATCTCCATTGTCATCGTTCTGGGTGTTCTGCCCGCCACGCTCGTGCTCAGCGACTCCATCATCAACCGCACCTCCTTCAAGATGAAGGGCATCGAGCTTCCCACCAGAACTGCCAGCGGCACCATGTATGTCAGTGGGCATCTGCGGGGTCAGGTCAGCGGCGTTCTGGACGGTGAATTCACCGGAACGATCCGCGGCGATATGCACGCCATCGTCTCCACCAGTACTCAGGTCAAAAAGCTGGACGAAGCGGAAGGAGGAGAAGACAATGCGTAACCTGATAAAACGAATTTCCGCGCTTCTGCTGTGTCTGCTTCTCGTTCTCAGCCTGCCGGTAACGGCGCTGGCCGAGGAAGCCAAGGACACCGATGAGGCAGCGGCCGCCGAAGAAGGAACGACCTTGCGCATTCTTCGTCAGAAGCAGTTTCTGGACTTTGCGGAAAACTGCCGTCTGGACAGCTACAGCCGGAACCTGAGTGTGGTTCTGCTGACGGATATTGACCTTACAGGCGTAGATTTTGCAGGGATTCCCATTTTTTGCGGCAATTTTGACGGCAACGGTCACACCATCTCCGGCCTCAGCATCACGCAGGACGGCTCCAACATGGGACTTTTCCGCTATGTTGACGCTTCCGCGCTCATTCAGAACCTCACGGTCTCGGGAGAAATCATCCCCGACGGGAGCCGCAGCGCCGTGGGCGGCATTGTCGGACACAATGCCGGTAAAATCCAGAACTGCTTCTTTGACGGCACGGTTTCCGGCTCGGATGACGTGGGCGGCATCGCCGGCATCAACGCCATCACCGGTATCATCGACGGCTGCCATTCCAAAGGCGTCATCACCGGCGACCACCGGGTCGGTGGCGTCGTGGGAAATAACCTTGGCGTTATCCGCAGCTGCAACAACCGCTCCGGGGTCAACACCACCGCCGAGGAAAATCAGGTCAAGCTTTCCGACATTTCCCTGGAGACCATCACCGGAAGCGAATCCGTCAGCACCGTAACGGACATCGGCGGTATCGCCGGTACCAGCAGCGGCGTCATCCGCCAGAGCAAAAACCGTGGCAACGTGGGCTATCAGCACATGGGCTACAACGTCGGCGGCATTGCCGGAACCCAGACCGGGTATCTCTACAAATGCGAAAACTTTGCTCAGGTTTATGGCCGCAAGGAAGTGGGCGGCATCGTCGGCCAGATGGAGCCGACCACTTTCATCGAGTACACCGAAGACACAATGCAGATTCTCCAGTCCCAGCTTGGCACCGTAAGCAATCTCACGGGGCAGGCGTTTTCCACCATTCAGGACGGCAATTCGGACATGGGCGTTCAGGTGGACGACCTCTACAATTCCCTCGTGGATGCCAAAGACGCTCTGGATACCCTGCTGCCCAACGGGGATGACCCCTATCCCCCCGACCGGGACACCATCGACGCGGCCATCAACAACGCCAACAGCAGCCTTGCCGCCGCCGGTTCCTCTCTGTACGCCATCATGGATTCCGTCAACGACACGGCGGATTCCCTCAGCCGCATCATGCGCTCCATTGCCGGGCAAATCAGCGCCATGAGCGCCACCGTTGGCAACGCCTCCCAGAATCTGGGCGGCACCATCGAGGACATTTCCGACCGGGACACCGCAGAAATTCTCTCCGGCAAGGTGGAAAAATGCACCAATTCCGGTGCGGTTCTGGGCGACCTGAACGCAGGCGGCGTCGTGGGTGCCATTGCCTATGAAAACCGCCTGGATCCGGAGAACGATCTGCAAATCGGCGGGGACAACTCCATGAACTTCGACACCCAGCTGCGCGCCGTGATCCTCGGCTGTGAAAACAGCGGACGCGTCACGGCGAAGCGCCAGAACGTGGGCGGCATCGTGGGCTGGATGGCGCTGGGGCTTACGAAAAACTGTCTCAGCACCGGCAGCATTGACGCAGAGGACGCCGACTATGTAGGCGGCGTCGTGGGCAAGAGCAGCGGCTATGTCCGCCAGTGCAGCGCCAAGTCCGACATTACCGGAAACGCCTATGTGGGCGGCATTGCGGGCGAGGGTCTCACCGTCACCGACTGCCGCAGCATGGTGCAGCTCACCGGCTCCGAGAAAACCGGCGCGGTTCTGGGTATGCGGGGCGAACGTTCCGGATTCCTCAAGTCGGAATCCGACGACGACAGCGGGGAAACAGACGAAGAAACTGTCACCGGGAACTACTACTTTACCGTCGGCTCCGACATCGGCGCCATCGACGGCGTGAGCTATGCTGACACCGCCCAGCCCCTTTCCCATGACGATTTTGTCGCGCTGGAAGGTCTTGATCCGATCTTCAAGGTCATCTCCGTCCGCTTCGTCTATGACGACGGCATGATGCACACCGTCACCCTCACCCCCGGTGAGGCGCTGTCGCCGGACAGCATTCCCAAACTGCCCGAAAAGGCCGGTTATGTCGGTCGCTGGGACGGTCTTGCGGACGCCGATCTGTCCGACATCCGTTTCGATGTTTCGTTCCCGGCAGTGTACACCGCAGAGCTGGAAACGGTGCAGAGCGAAGCCCTTGGCGAAAGCAAACTGCCCACGCTGCTGGCACAGGGCCACTTCTCCGGCGATATGCCCATCCAGCTGACCAAGATGGAAAAAGGCCCCGCTCCGGGTGCACATGACAAGTTCCTTGAGGGCTACGCCTTTACCCTCCCCACCGGTACAGCCGATACGCTGCGCTACTTGCCGGAAACTGAACAGAAAAATGTCCGAATCATGGTAAAGGGTGCGGACGGAAGCTGGCGAGAGGTTTCCCACACCCAGGACGGCAGCTATCTGGTCTTTGCCATAGAGGACGGCGATGAGAGCTTCTGCCTGATCGGGTCGATGAAGAAATCGGTCTCCTGGCTGCCCATCATCGGTGCCGGCGGCGCAGCCGTGGTCGTGCTGCTGGTGGTCATTCTTCTGGTTCACCATCGCCGCAAGAAGAAAGCCGTAAAATCGGAAGCGCCCGCTGTAAGCGAAAATACCTGACTGTAGGGTCGGTCGCCAGATTATGGCGGCCGACCCCTTACTTCTGCAAAGAATCGGTTAAAAACTCCCACAATTAACAATTTGTTTACAACATATTTGCTATAATGACAAATATCGTTTTGTAGAATTGTTACAAAGATTAAAAATGGAGACGTGTGCTATGAATACATATCGCGCCGGTATCGACATCGGCTCAACCACCGTCAAGCTTGTGCTGCTGGACGAAAACGGGGAAATCCTGTTCGGACAGTACCGCCGCCACTGTGCCCACACCCAGCAGACGCTGCGGCAGCTCCTTGCCGAAGCCCGGGAACAGGTCGGTTCCTGCCTTTTGCAGGTGAAGATTACCGGCTCCGGCTCCATCAATCTCGGCAAGGCCATGGGCATCGGCTTCGTGCAGGAGGTGGTGGCTGTTGCCTCCGCATTGCAGGCCGTCGCGCCCCAGACCGACGTGGCCATTGAGCTGGGCGGCGAGGACGCCAAGATCATCTATTTCCGGGGCGGGCTGGAAGAACGGATGAACGGCGTCTGCGCAGGCGGCACCGGCTCCTTCATCGACCAGATGGCGTCCCTGCTCCAGACCGATGCCGCCGGACTGAACGCGCAGGCAGAGCATTATCAGGAAATTTATCCCATCGCCGCCCGCTGCGGCGTGTTTGCGAAAACCGACATTCAGCCTCTCATCAACGAGGGCGCGACCACCGCCGACTTAGCCGCTTCCATTTTTCAGGCCGTGGTCAATCAGACCATCTCCGGCCTTGCCTGCGGCAAGCCCATCCGGGGGTGTGTGGCATTTCTGGGTGGCCCCCTGCATTTCCTGCCGGAGCTGAAAAAAGCCTTTATCCGCACCCTGAAGCTCACCCCCGAGACTACCGTTGACCCGGAAAACTCCCATCTTTTCGCCGCCATGGGCGCGGCGCTGGAATCCGACGACGCCGAAGCCGTCAGCATGGACGGCCTGATCGACCGGCTGGACAAGGGCGTGGAAATGGCCTTTGAATTAAAGCGTCTCGACCCCCTGTTCGCCACGCGGGAAGACCATCAGGCGTTCTGCGCCCGCCACAGCAAAGCCGTCGTCCGCCGGGAGAGCCTGTCCGGGTATCGGGGTGACTGTTTCCTCGGCATTGACGCCGGTTCCACCACCACGAAGGTGGCGCTCATCGGCAGCGACGGCCAGCTTCTCTTTTCCTATTACGCCAACAATCAGGGCAACCCCATCCGCACCGCCATGGATGCCATGGCGCGTCTCCGGGACGAGCTGCCCGAGGGCGCACACATCGCCCGCTCCTGCTCCACAGGCTACGGAGAATCCCTCCTGAAATCTGCTTTCTGTCTGGACGAGGGCGAGGTGGAAACCATCGCCCACTGCACCGCCGCCGCGTTTTTTGACCCGGAGGTGGACTGCGTGCTGGACATCGGCGGGCAGGATATGAAGTGCGTCAAGCTGAAAAACGGCAGCGTGGACACTATTCTGCTGAACGAAGCCTGCTCCTCCGGCTGCGGCTCCTTCATCGAAAACTTCGCCAATTCCCTTGGCTACAGCGCAGAAGGGTTTGCCAAAGAGGCACTGTTCGCCAAAAATCCCATCGATCTTGGCACCCGCTGCACCGTGTTCATGAATTCCAACGTCAAGCAGGCGCAGAAAGAGGGCGCCACGGTGCAGGATATTTCTGCGGGACTTGCCTACTCCGTCATCAAGAATGCCCTTTACAAGGTCATCAAGCTGGCAGACCCCGCCGACCTTGGCAGACACATCGTGGTGCAGGGCGGCACGTTCTACAATCAGGCGGTACTTCGCGCCTTTGAGAAGATTGCCGGCGTGGAGGCCACCTGCCCCGATATTTCCGGCATCATGGGTGCCTTTGGCGCGGCGCTGGTGGCGCGGGAGCGCTACCACGGTCAGGAAAGCACTACCCTTCCCCTGAACGACATTCTGAATCTGACCTACACCACCTCCACCACTCGATGCGGCGGCTGCTCCAACCGTTGTATGCTGACCATCAACAAATTCCCCGGCGGACGCCGCCACGTCACCGGCAACCGATGCGAAAAGGGTCTGGGCGGCGCGGGAACCGGGCGGAAAGGCCCCAACGTGATGGCCTATAAGCTGAAGCGGATGTTCGACTATCCCCCGCTGGAAAATCCCAGCCGGGGCGTCATCGGCATTCCCAGAGTGCTGAATATGTACGAAAATTACCCCTTCTGGGCGACATTCTTCCGGGAACTGGGCTTCCGGGTAGTCCTCTCCCCCAAGTCCAATCGGAAAATTTACGAGCTGGGCATGGAGTCCATCCCCTCGGAATCCGAGTGCTACCCCGCCAAGCTCTCCCACGGCCATGTGCAATGGCTCATCAACGAGGGCGTCAAGACCATTTTTCACCCCTGCGTGTTCTACGAGCATCAGGAAACCCCCGGCGCGCAGAATCATTACAACTGCCCCATCGTGGTCTCCTACCCGGAGAATCTGAAAAACAACGTGGAAGCCGTCGCAGACGGCGAAGTCCGCTACATCCGCCCCTTCCTCGCCTTCACCAGCGAGAAAATCGCCGCCGACCGGCTGGCCGCCCTGTGCAAGGAAGAATGGGGCATCGACGGGAAGGAAGTCCGCGCTGCCGTCCACAAGGCATGGGAAGAACAGCAGCGCGCCAAGGCCGACGTTCGTGCAGAGGGGCAAAAGGCGCTGCAATGGATGGCGGAAAATCACGCGCGGGGCATCGTTCTGGCTGGCAGACCCTATCACATTGACCCCGAAATCAACCACGGTATCCCAGAAATGATTGCCTCTTATGACCTTGCCGTCCTCACCGAGGACAGCCTGCCCATCGATTTCACCCCCGAGCGCCCCCTCCGGGTCAACGACCAGTGGGTTTACCATTCCCGGCTGTACAGCGCGGCAGAGTTCGTGCGGAACCGGGAGGACTTGGAGCTGATCCAGCTGAATTCCTTCGGCTGCGGTCTGGACGCTGTCACCACCGATCAGGTGTGCGAAATTCTGGAAGGGAGCAACAAGCTCTACACCGTCCTGAAAATCGACGAGGTGAACAATCTGGGCGCTGCCCGTATCCGCATCCGCAGTCTGCTGGCCGCCATGAACCAGCGTCAGGCGCGGGGCATCCGCCCCCAGCCCAAGCCCGCCGCTTATCACCGGTCGGAATTCACCAAGGATATGTACCTGTCCGGCTACACCATCCTCGCCCCCCAGATGAGCCCCATTCACTTTGACCTGCTGGAGCCGATCTTCAAAAAGTACGGCTATCACATCGAAGTGCTTGCCAACGACAACCGCGCCGCTATCGACATGGGTCTGAAATTCGTGAACAACGACGCCTGCTTTCCCTCCATCACCGTGGTGGGGCAGATCATGGACGCGGTGCTTTCCGGGAAATACGACACGGACAAGCTGGCCGTGATGATGACCCAGACCGGCGGCTGCTGCCGGGCGAGCAACTACGTGGGCTTCATCCGGCGGGCGCTGGACAAGGCGGGACTGGGGCATATCCCGGTCATCTCCCTGAACACCAACGGCATGGAGACCAACGAGGGCTTCAAGCTCTCCCCCGGCCTTCTGTTCACCGCGCTGCGGGGCGCGGTCTACGGCGACCTGTTCATGCGCTGCCTGTACCGGGTGCGTCCCTACGAGAAAGAGAAGGGTTCCGCCAACGCCCTTCATCAGAAGTGGCTGGAAATCGCCATCGATTCTCTGGTCAACAGCAAGAGCAAGTGGTCGTATAAGGCAGTTTGCAGCGGCATTGTGGAAGCCTTTGACAATCTTCCCATTGACGAAACTCTGCGCAAGCCCAGAGTCGGCGTGGTGGGCGAGATTCTGGTCAAGTATATGCCCCTCGCCAACAACCATCTGGTCGATCTGCTGGAAGCCGAGGGGGCGGAGGCCGTGGTGCCTGACCTGATGGACTTTCTGAACTATTGCGTGTACAATGGCGATTACAAGCATGAATTTTTAGGCGCGGGCTGGACAAGCGCCGCCACGGCAAAGCTCGGCGTGGACGCCATTCGTCTGATACGCAAGCCCGCCCTGGACGCGCTGGAAAAGAGCCGCCGTTTTGAGCCGCCCATGCCCATTGAGCAGGTGGCAGAGCTGGCGAAGCCCTTCCTCTCCATCGGCAACCAGTACGGCGAAGGGTGGTTCCTCACGGGAGAAATGGCGGAGCTGATTCTCTCCGGCACGCCCAACATCGTGTGCATTCAGCCCTTCGCCTGCCTGCCAAACCACGTTGTGGGCAAGGGCGTCATCAAGGCGCTGAAAAAAGCCTATCCCCAGTCCAACATTGTAGCCGTGGACTACGACCCCGGCGCGTCGGAGGTCAATCAGCTCAACCGCATCAAGCTGATGCTGTCCACCGCGAAAAAGCGTCTGGCCGAGGAAGAAACCGCCGCAGTATAAGTTTAAGGCAGGACACCGATTGGTGTCCTGCCTTTTGCTTATTCAAAAGGAACATAGTAATACGGCTTACTCACCCGTTTGCCCTGATCGTTCAGTTCGCTGCCGTTGTAGAAGCTCACGCCTGCGATCTGTTCCGGGTCGAGAACTATGTTGAGGGTGTGCTCAATGCACGTGTACGTGTGGCTGTCAGCATCCCATGAACCGCCGCCGTTGCCGTAAGGCCGAATGTCGGTGCCGTCCTTCAGGCGGATGCTCGCCGGGGTCGGCGACCAGCCCGTTTTCTCCGTAAAATCAAAATTGTCCGTATATTCGTCCCCCAGCCGGAAGGCGAACTTCATGCTGTACTGGCCGATTTCCGCCTCTACCAGTGTCACGTCCCACAAATCTCCGACCTTGGCGTTGGGCGTCCACTTTTTCGGTGCCTCCGTGGTGCCTTCCAGCGTCCAGCGCAGCACCCAATTGCCGGGGGTGGTCATGATATCCTCGTCTTCAAACTTCTCGCCCTGAATGCCGAAGCCGGTGAAGGTCACGGCCATTTCCTTTCCGAACATGCTCTCATCCGGAGAGAATGCAAAATCGATGCTGAATTCAATGCTCCCGTCGGCCAGCTGATAGTCCAGAAGCAGCTGTTGGTCTTCTCCCACCCGGGGAACCGGCTGACCATTCTTTGCATATGTGGGATTGTGGTCGGCATCCCAAAGCACGCCGTCAAAAAAATGAGCGCCCCAGCTCATGGGCATCACTTCTCCGTCCACCCGGTAGTCCCACCATGCCCAAGGTGCCTGCCCTTCTTCCAGCTGTAAACCCTCAATGCGGAAAATGGCTCTGCCGCCGTACTGATCCATCAGCGTCTGGGCGAGGGTGACGGTGATGCCGTTGTCCGTCGCGGAAACGGCTTTCTTCTTTCCGTCCTTTGTCTCGGTGGGCGTCGCGGACAGGCCGCTTTGCTCTGCCTGCTTCTTGACCTGCTCGGAGATCTGCTGCGTTGTGCCGCCGTTGTCTCCGTACTGCATGGTCGCCGTCCAGCGGGTGATGGCCGCTGCCGCCGTCATGGTTGCCATAATCAGCGCCGCCGCCAGAATGAGCAGCAGCTTCTTTTTGCCGAAGCCCCTTGCTTTTCCCCTTCCGAATGTTCCGAATTCCGATTCCTCGATCAGCTCCGCATCCAGATTCTGAATGCCCTGCAACATATCCTTGCCTGTCATACCTGAAAACCCTCCTTTTTTAAGTAAATAGCCAACTTTTCCCGCATCCGGGACAGCCGCATCAGCACGGCGCTCTGGCTGATCTCATAGCGCAGAGCGATTTCGCTGACGCTGTCGCCGTACCAGTACCGCCGGACAAAAATCATCCGGTTGTCCGCCGTCTGCTTCCATAAAAAGCTGCTCACCAATCGGCTGATCTCGGCGCTTCTCACGTCCGTTTCCTGCCACTGGCCGGGGATACATTCCTCCATCTCCTGGGTCAGGGCGACGACCTCGGCCTTGCGCTTTGCCGCGTTGTTCCAGTCCAGCCGGTCAAAGGCAAGGTGGCGGCAGATTTTTGCGAGATAGGCAAAAAAGTGAACCGGCTTCGTGGGCGGAATGGTGTTCCATGCCTTGAGGTAGGTGTCATTGACACACTCCTGCGCGTCCTCCCTGCTCCCTACGATATTCTCCGACAGCCTTGTGAGCTTCGCGCCATACCGGTCGTCCGTCTGCCGGATGGCGTCTTCGTTTCGGGTGAAGAACAGCTGTATGATTTGTTCATCGTTCATTCAACGCACCTCCTGTGTTTTGTCCTTCACCCTGATAGAAGGATTTCCAATCCAAAACCTAACACATTTCTTGAGAATTCTCAAGAAATTTTTGAATACAAAAAGACGGCGTGGCCGAAGCCACGCCGTCCCGTATGCGGTGTATTTATTTTGCCAGCAGCTTTTCCAGCGCCGCAAGACGCAGGCTCAGGCACAGCACCTCCATAGCCTTTTCCAGCTCGGCCACCGGGGGCAGGCTGGGAGCAATGCGGAGGTTGGAGTCGTCCGGATCGTTGCGGTAGGGGTAGGTCGCACCGGCGTTGGTCAGCACCACACCGGCCTCCTTGCACAGCGTCCAGACCCGCTTCGCCGTGCCGGGCATGGCGAACAGGCTAACGAAATAGCCGCCCTTCGGGTCGTTCCAATGGGCAATGCCCAATGGCCTAATCTCCCGGTTCAGCCATTTTGCCACGCACTCAAATTTCGGTGCCATGACGGATGCGTGGAGCTTCATGATCTCCAGCGTGTGCGCCTTGTCCTTAAGAAAACGCACATGGCGCAGCTGGTTGACCTTGTCGTAGGAGATCATCTGCACGCCGAAAATACCGGTGAAATAGCAGATATTGGCCTCGCTGGCAGCCATGCAGGAAATGCCGCCGCCGGCGAAGGTGATCTTGGAGGTGGACGCAAACTCATAGACCATGTCCGGCCGCCCCGCCTCGTCGCACAGAGAGAGAATGTCCGGGAACGGGACATAGTCGCCCTCGAATTCGTGGACGCCATAGGCGTTGTCCCAGATGATGGCAAAGTCCGGGGCAGCGGGCTTCAAGTGGGCAAAGCGGCGGATGGTCTCGTCGGAGTAAATAATTCCGTCGGGGTTGGAGTATTTGGGAACCGTCCATATGAGCTTGACCTGCGGGTCCTTCACCAGCTCCTCCACCACGTCCATATCCGGGCCTTCGGGAGTCATGGGGACGGGGATCAGCTCCGCGCCGAAGAACTCGCCGATCTGGAAATGCCGGTCATATCCGGGGGCGGGGCAGAGAAATTTCACCTTTTCCTCCCGGCACCATGGCTTGGGGCTGTGGAGCAGGCCGTGGGTGTAGGCACGGGACACCACGTCGAACATCATATTCAGGGAAGCCGCGCCGCCGACGAACACCTGATCCGCCTTGCAGCCCAGCACATCCGCCCAGTACCTCCGGGCACTGGGAATACCCGCCAGTTCGCCGTAATTCCGGGCGTCCACGCCGTCGTCGAAGCAGTCCTCAGGAGTCTGCAGCACGGTCAGAAGGCCGCTGACCAGATCCAGCTGCTTCTTGGCGGGCTTGCCACGGGCCATGTTCAGATTCAGCCCCTGCGCCTTGCAGGCTTCGTAGGACGCCAGCACACTGCCGTATTCACGTTCCAGTTCTTCCCGGGTCATGCAGGAATAGGGAGTCATATCAATCATCCTTTCGGCATTTTGACAAGTTTTACGTGTATATTATATGTCCGAAGCCCCAAAAATGCAACATCAGATTGGGCAAAAATTCATTTTTCGTCTCAAAAGTCAAGAAATCTATGAAATGCACAAAGTTTCCTGCACACGTCAATTTGTTTTACTGCATATTTTCGCACAAAAACGGCGTGACCGAACCCGGTCACGCCGTCTTCCGTTATTTTGCTGCTTTTTTCGGGGCTGCGGGCGTTTCGGGAAGGATCACCTTTTCCTTCAGCACGAAGCCGGTTCTCGCAGGGATGTACAGTTCAATGTAGTCCCTGCCGTCAAAACGCTTGGTAGCGTAGGTCTTTTTTGCCACGTTTCCAAAGCCGCCATACTTTTCGTCGTCGGTAGACAGAACCACCGTGTACTCGCCCGGCTGGCGAACCGGGACAAGAACGTTATTCAGGGAATTACCGAAGTGGAAGTTGAACACGAACACCAGCCCGTGGCGGTAGTAGGCAAGAGTCTGCTCCGGCGCTTTCATCAGCAGCAGGTCTGCCATTCGCTGGTCGAAAATCCGGTTCTCCTTGGTCAAACGAACCATATCCTCGTCAAAGTCGCCCAGCCACTGGTATTTGAGCATTCCGTTGTCCTTCAGGCTCCACTGGCGGCGGCAGTAATGGAAGCTCCAGCCATTGCCCTCCCGGGGGAAGTCGATCCATTCGGGATGGCCGAATTCGTTGCCCATAAAGTTGAGGTACGCTTCTCCGCCGCCGGACAGAGTGAACAGACGAATCATCTTGTGCAGGGCAATGGCGCGGTCGATCACAGGGTTGTGGCAGTCCTTGTTCATGTCCGTGTACATGTTCGCCCCGGCCAGGCGGAAGATCATCGTCTGGTCGCCCACCAGCGCCTGATCGTGGGACTCCACATAGGCCACGGTCTTCTCTCCGGGACGGCGCAGGCACATACTGCCCCACATCTGATTGATGTCCCAGAATTCGTCCTGCCCCTTCACCGCCTTGATCCACATATCCGGCAATCCCATACCCAGCCGGTAGTCAAAGCCGATGCCGCCGTCCGCAATGGGCAGGCACATGCCGGGCATACCGGACATGTCCTCGGCGATGGTGATGGCCTTGGGGTTCACCTGACGGATCAACTCGTTGGCTAGCTGCAAATAGGTCACCGCCTCGGTGTCGGTGTTGTAGGAGAAATACTTGCCATCGGAGGTAAAGTCCGTGCCGAGGGCGTGGTCATGGTACAGCATGGAGGTCACGCCGTCAAAGCGGAAGCCGTCAAAATGGTACTCCGTCATCCAGAATTTCAGGTTGGACAGCAGGAAGTGGATAACGCCGGTCTTGCCGTAGTCAAAGCACTTTGTTCCCCACGCAGGATGGTCGCCCTTGGGGCCGTCGTGGAAGAACTGCCATGTGGTGCCGTCGAACATGTTGATGCCCTCAGCGGTATTCTTAACGGCATGGGAATGCACCACGTCCAGCAGCACCCGGATGCCCATGGCGTGCGCCTTGTTCACCAGGTATTTCAGATCCTCCGGCTTTCCGAACCATGAGGAAGCGGCGAAGAAACTGCTCACCTGATAGCCGAAGGAGCCGTAATAGGGATGCTCCATAATGGCCATGAGCTGGAGGGTATTGTACCCCGCCTTGTGGATTCTCGGCAGGATGTTGTCGGCAAACTCCCGGTAGGAACCGACCTTGCCCTCCTCCTGCGCCATGCCAATGTGGGCCTCATAGATATACAGCTCGTCCTCGCCGGTAAAGCCCTTGTCCGTCCACGGGAATGCCTTACGGTCATCCACCACCTCGCACTCGAAGGTGATGTTCTGCTTGTTCTGCACCACCCGGCGGGCATACAGGGGGATGTGCTCCGTGCGGGTCAGGTTGGCGTCCACCACAGTCTTGACCTTGCAGCCGTCCCACAGGGCGTCGTCGCCGGGGAGATACAGCTCCCAGTTGCCGTTGCCCAGATTGGTCAGCGGGTGGGAGGTCTGGTTCCAGCCGTTGAATTCGCCCTCCAGATACAGCTGGTAGGCGCTGGGCGCCCACTCCCGGTAGTACCAGCCGCCATCCACGTGATGGAAGCCAAAGTACATGTGAGCGTTGGCAAAATCATTCAGGCTCTGTCCCTCGGACAGAATACGTTTTTTTGCCGACCGGTACAGGTGCATCCGCAAATCAATATCCCCGGCGAAAGGCTCAAGCTGGGGATTCAAATCCAAAATACGATACATAGCGTCTCCTTTTCCGCGAAAGTATTGTCTATCCAATGGAGGGCGGTATCACCCTTCACTCCTATTTTAGAAGAATCGTGCGTCTCTGTCAAGGACTTTTCATTTTTTACAATTCGCTTTGCTTTTTGATTTTGATTTTACATAGCGAAGATTTTGGAATTTACATTAAACTAGTAAAATGCGAATCGTAGGATAAATCCCGAGTACATCAAAAATAAAGCCTACAAGGAGAAGTAAGATTATGAAAAAAGTCATTTCCATTGCACTGATTGCCATGCTTGTTGTCGCCATGGCCGGCTGCTCTCAGAGCCAGCCCGCCGCCACAACGGCCGCTCCTGCCGAGACTGCGGCACAGACGACCGCCGCTCCTCAGACCGAAGCCCCCGCCGCGCTCTCCGGCACCGTCGCCACCGACGGCTCCACCTCCATGGAGAAGGTCATCGGCGCTCTGGGCGAAGCCTTCATGGAAGCGAACTCCGGCGTAAACTTCACCTATAACCCCACCGGCTCCGGCTCCGGCATCACCGCCGTGTCCGAAGGCCGCTGCGACATCGGCCTGTCCTCCCGTGCTCTGAAGGATTCCGAGGTTGCGTCCGGTCTGGTCGGCACCGTCCTTGCCTACGACGGCATCGCCATGATCGTCAACCCCGCCAACACCGTGGAAGATCTGGACATCGAGACCATCGCCAAGATCTACACCGGCGAGATCACCAACTGGTCCGAGGTCGGCGGCGCTGACGCTGAGATTGTTCTGGTCGGCCGTGAAGCCGGCTCCGGCACCCGCAGCGGCTTCGAGGAACTGACCGAGACCGTTGACAAGTGCAAGTACCGTCAGGAGCTGACCTCCACCGGCGACGTCATCACCGCAGTCGCCCAGAACCCCGACGCCATCGGCTACGCCTCTCTCGCCTCCGTCAAGGATTCCGTCAAAGCTCTGAAGGTCGCGGGCGTGACTCCCACCGAGGAGACCGTCAAGGACGGCACCTACCTCATCCAGCGTCCCTTCGTGCTGGTCACCAAGGAAGGCGTTGCGCTCAGCCCCGTCGCCCAGGCGTTCTTCGACTACGCCACCAAGGGTCAGGCCAATGACATCATCACCGCTTCCGGCGTGGTTCCCGCCAACGGCTAAAACAAGCGAACAAAGGCTCCCCCATTGGGGGAGCCAACTGCCGTTTTCTCAATTCGGTAAGATGGTAAACCTTCTCGAAAGGCTGATAACATGAAACATAAATCAAACATTTTTGAGGCCGTCGTCCACGGTATTTTCCTGATTCTCGGACTGATCACCGTGGGCTGCGTGCTTCTGATCACCATATACTTAATCATCTCCGGAATTCCCGCCATTCGTCAGATCGGCCTGTTACAGTTCCTGTTCGGCAAGAAATGGGCGTCCACGGCGGCGCAGCCGGAATACGGCATTCTTCCCTTTATTCTTACCAGCGTCTACGGAACCGCCGGGGCTGTCATCATCGGCGTACCCATCGGATTCCTGACGGCGGTGTATCTGGCGAAAATGGCGCCAAAGCCCGTCAAACGCTTTATGGAGCAGGCAGTCTCCATGCTGGCGGGCATCCCCTCCGTGGTTTACGGCCTTGTCGGCATGATGGTGCTGGTGCCGGGACTGCGGAAGCTCTTCCACATTCCCGACGGCTCCAGCCTGTTCGCCGCCATCATCGTCCTCGCTGTGATGATTCTGCCCTCCATTATCAAAATGTCCATCACTGCACTGGAAGCGGTGCCGAAGGAATACGAGGACGCTTCCCTTGCGCTGGGCGCGACGCCTGAGGAGACCTACTTCCGTGTCTCCGTCCCCGCCGCCAAAAGCGGCATTGCCGCCGCCGTAGTGCTGGGCGTGGGCAGAGCCATCGGCGAGGCCATGGCCGTCATGATGGTGGCAGGCAACGTCCCCAATATGCCCACTTCCCTGTTTCAGAGCGTCCGCTTCCTCACCACCGCCGTGGCAAGCGAAATGTCCTATTCCAGCGGCCTGCAAAAACAGGCGCTGTTCTCCATCGCGCTGGTGCTGTTCCTGTTCATCATGCTCATCAACGCCGCTCTGAATTTCTTCCTGAAGGGAGACAAAGCAAAATGATTTCCAAAAAACGAAAGCTGTTTCTCTGGACGGTTCGGGGCGGGATGTATCTTGCCACCGCGCTGACCGCCGGACTGACCCTGTTTCTCATGGTCTACGTTCTGGCGAAGGGCATTCCCAACATCACATGGGAGCTGCTCAGCACCAAGCCCAGCTACCTTGCCGACCGCATCGGCATTCTGCCGGACATCCTCAATACCCTGTACATCATCATTTACACCCTGATTCTGGTGCTTCCCCTTGGCGTGGGCGCGGCAATCTACCTGACGGAGTACGCCCACAATAAAAGGATCGTCGCCGTCATTGAGTACGCCGCCGAGACCCTTTCCGGCATTCCCTCCATCATCTACGGCCTTGTGGGTATGCTGCTGTTTTCCAACAATATGGGCACTTCCCTGCTGGCAGGCGCGCTGACCCTTGTCATCATGAACCTGCCCACCATCATGCGCAACACCCAGGAAAGCCTGAAAACCGTGCCCCAGAGCTACCGGGAGGGCGCGTTCGGTCTGGGCGCGGGAAAGTGGCGGGTCATCCGCACGGTGGTGCTTCCCAACTGCGTGGACGGAATCGTCACCGGCTGCATCCTTTCCATCGGCCGCATTCTGGGTGAGTCTGCCGCGCTGCTGTTCACCGCCGGATTTGCCCATGTGGTGGGCGGCTTCTGGGCTGCGAGAAACAGCGCGGGCGCGACATTGACGGTTGCCCTGTACGTCTACGCCAAGGAGCAGGGAGAATTCGGAGTCGCCTTTGCCATTGCCGCCATTCTGATGGTGCTGGCATTTCTCATTAACCTGTCCGCGTCTCTGGTAAGTAAGTATTATGGGAGGAAGAATCGAATTGGCTGACATTATTACCGCGAAAAATCTGTGCCTCTGGTACGGGGATACCCAGGCACTGAAATCCATTAACATCGCCGTCCCGGAGCACAGCATCACCGCCCTCATCGGCCCCTCCGGCTGCGGCAAATCCACATTCTTAAAAACCCTGAACCGCATGAACGACCTGATCCCCGGCGTGAGGATCACGGGAGACGTGCGCTACGAGGGCAAGGACATTTTTCAGGCAGAGGTCAACAACCTGCGCAAGGAAGTGGGCATGGTGTTCCAGAAGCCCAACCCCTTCCCCATGAGCATTTACGACAACATCGCCTACGGCCCCCGCACCCATGGCATTCACAGCAAGGCCAAGCTGGACGAGATCGTGGAGCGCTCCCTCCGGGACGCCGCCATCTGGGACGAGGTAAAAGACCGGCTGAAAAAGAATGCTCTGGGTCTTTCCGGCGGCCAGCAGCAGCGGCTGTGCATCGCAAGAGCCTTGGCGGTGGAGCCGAAGGTACTTCTGATGGACGAGCCGACCTCCGCTCTTGACCCCATTTCCACCTTGAAAATTGAGGAACTGGCCGCGTCTCTCAAGAAAGACTATACCATCGTCATCGTCACCCACAACATGCAGCAAGCTGTCCGTATCTCCGATTACACCGCGTTCTTCCTGTTGGGCGAGCTGGTGGAATTCGGCGGAACGGAACAGATTTTCTCTCAGCCTCTGGACAAACGGACAGAAGATTACATCACGGGGAGGTTCGGATAATGCGGGAATTATTTGAAGAGCAGCTTCTGCTGCTGAATCAGGAACTGACGGAAATGGGTTCCCTGTGCGAGGAGATCATCTCCCTTGCCACCCAGGCGCTGGGCTCCTACACGAAAGAGCTGGGGGAGAAGGTCTCCAAGGTCGGCGCGAAGATCGACGAGGAGGAGCGCACCATCGAGACCATCTGTATGCGTCTGCTTCTGCGCCAGCAGCCGGTGGCGCGGGACCTGCGTGCCGTCTCCGCCGCGCTGAAAATGATCACGGACATGGAGCGTATTGGAGATCAGGCGGAGGACATTGTGGAGATCATCCCCTGCATGATCGCCCATCCCCACGAGGAATACCCCAAGATCCGGGAGATGGCAAAGGAGACCATTGCCATGGTCACGGACAGCGTGGACGCCTACGTCAAGCAGGACGTATATCTCGCCAAGGCCGTGCAGATGCACGACGACGTGGTGGACAACTACTTCATCCGGATCAAGAGCGGGCTGATCGACATGATCGCCAAGAACCCCGACGAAGGAGAGTACGCCCTCGACCTTTTGATGATCGCCAAATACTTTGAGCGCATCGGCGACCATGCCACGAACATTGCCGAGTGGGTGGAGTTTTCCGTCACCGGCAGCCATAATGCAATTTCTTCATAAGGCAGGCAACGATTCCGTTTGTTAACGAGCAGAAATCCGCTGTTTTCGTTTCCGAAAACAGCGGATTTTTCACATATTTGCATCTATTTCCCGGATTTTTGCCCGGATGGCGAGCAGATCATCAAAGGTCTCCGGGCGCTTGGATACATCCCGCAGCAGCGCCGACGGGTGGTATATCGCCGTCATCCAGACGCCGTTCCGTTCCACCCACTGGCCGTGCTGCCTCGTAATGCGGTAGTCCGCGTCGATCAGCCGCTTGGCGGCGATGCGCCCAAGACAGACGATGATCTTCGGCTTTACCAGCGCCACCTGATTGCGCAGATAGCCGATGCAGGCGTCCTGTTCCGTCTCCAGCGGGTCACGGTTGTGGGGCGGGCGGCACTTGACGATGTTGGCAATATAGCAGTTCGTCTCCCGGCTCAGGTCAATGATGCACAGCATATCGTCCAGCAGCTTTCCCGCCGGGCCGACAAAAGGCTGCCCCTTCAAGTCCTCCTGTTCCCCGGGGCCTTCCCCCACGAACATGATGTCCGCGTCCTCATTCCCCACGCCGAACACCACGTTATGTCTCGTCTCGCACAGGCCGCAGCGGGTGCAGTCGGCGCAGACGCTTTTCAGTCCGTCCCAGTTCAGCATCGTTACCGGCTCCTCCTGCGTTCTGCCCGTCTCCGGCGGCGCTGGGCGCGGATGCGGGAGCGCATAAAGGAATTGAACGCCAGATACGCACCCACAAGCCCCAGACCGATCACGCAGATGGTTCCGATGGTGGACAGCACGCCGGAGCCGCCGACGCCGTCCTTCTCTCCGTTGGAGCGGATGGACACGCCGGTGTCCCCCGTCGCCCGGACGTCCGCCATGGCGTACAGCTCCACCTCCGTGACACAGGAATTCTGATACCAGACCTCCATCGTGGCGATTTGATCGTCCTTCTTGATAGGCGCGGTCAGGCCGCCGCCCTCCACGGTGTAGTTCATGACGTAATTCTTCATCTGAACACCGGCGGGAACCACCGTATCCACATCCGTGAAGGACTGTCCCACCACCTGACACTCGCCGCCGGACACCGGCCACTGGTTCACCGCCATACCATCGTAAATGATGCGGTTGACCTTATAGTTGTTGAAAACGTAATTGGCAAGCTCGGTTATTTCTTCAAAGTTACCATAGGTTTCCACGATGCCCTTCTCGGTCGTCTTACGGGCAGCTCCCAAAACCACGAAAATGACCCGCATGTTATTGTGTTCCGCTGTGCCGACGATGCTCGCCCCGGAATTCTCCGTATAGCTGGCAATGCCGCCGGTATAGCGGGAGCTCATGAACTGTGTGATGACGTGGTCGTCAACCAGATAGTTTGTGGTGGTGAGAGGGCGTTCTTCACTCACAAGATTCGTTGCGGGAATTTTATAGGTTCCCGTCTTGAAAATTTCCGCGAAAGTCTCATTTTTCGTCGCTTCCATGGTGATCTTCACCATTTCCCGGGCGGTGGTGTAGGACGTCGCCGTATCCAGACCGGAAATGTTGCCGAACTCCGTGCTGATGCAGCCCATCTGCTTGACGCGGTCGTTCATCATTTCCTTGAAGCGGTCAGTCGTACCAGCCACATGCTCCGCCAGCGCCACGGCGGCATCATTGGCGCCGATCATCAGCAGCGCGTGAAGCAGATCGTTCACAGTCAGCTGCTCGCCGCTTTTCAGATTTGGCTTCATTTTCAGACTGCTTCCCGGCACCTTGGACTGGATGCCGTCAGAGCAGGTGACAATGTCGTCCAGATTGCTGTTTTCGATCGCCACCAGCGCAGTGACTATCTTGGCAAGGGTACCGGTGGGCAGCTTGGTATCGGGGTTATAGGAGTAGATGACTGTCTCGGTATTCGTCTCATAGGCGAAGGCCGCCAGCGCCGTATCCAGCCGGCTGTCGCTTCCCGCCAGAGGGCGCATACCGTTCAGAGTGCGGCAGCCGTTATCGATGCAGACCCGGCCGAAGGGGATCTGGGCAGCCTGCCGCTCGGCGGGCTGCGTCTCCTGGGCAGACGCGCCGGTTTCCGCGGCAGACGCCGGAATCGCTATCTGACAAAGGAGCGCGGCGCACAGGAGCAAGCTTAGCAATCTCAATTTTTTCATATTTTCCCCTCAATATTTCTTCACCGGACTTGTCCGGCGGTGAAAAGTCGTGTATAATGATGGAGATATTATAACAGCTTTTCCCCCTCTAGTCAATCCGGGAGGCAGATTCCCATGAAAAAACCACGGCTCAGCATTTTGATCGCCGTAACCCTTCTTTTCGCCGTATTCACCCTTGGCTTCTTTCTGGGCAGAAACGGCAATCACGGCAGCGTAGAGCTGTCCGTTCCCGCCGCCATGCAGACGCTTCCGCCCCAGACCACCCTTCCGGAGCCGACCACCCCGGAAACAGTGGCCGTCACGTTCCCCATCGACATCAACCGGGCGGACACGGAGCAGCTCACGGCACTTCCCGGCATCGGGGAGGTTCTTGCCCAGCGCATCATTGCATACCGGGAGGAAAACGGCAGTTTTCTTTCCACCGATGAGCTTAAGAACGTGGAGGGTATCGGAGAAAAGCGTCTGGAAGCCATAGTTGACCTTATTACAGTTGGAGGATGAAAATGAAAATTTTAGTTGTGGACGACGAGGCCCTTCTGGTAAAGGGCATTCGCTTTAACTTGCAGAACGAGGGCTACGAGGTCATCACCGGCAGCGACGGTCTGGAAGCCGTGCAGGCCGTGCAGACCCAGCACCCCGACCTTGTGGTGCTGGACGTGATGATGCCCAACATGGACGGTCTTTCCGCCTGCGCCAAAATCCGGGAGTTTTCCGACGTGCCCATCATCATGCTCACCGCCAAGGGCGACGACATGGACAAGCTCATCGGCTTCGACCACGGGGCGGACGATTACCTGACCAAGCCCTTTAACATCTTAGAGCTGAAGGCGAGAATCCGCGCCCTGCTGCGCCGCGCCGGACGCACCGAGGAAAAGGCCGCGGGAAACAGTCTGACCATCGGCACCATCACGCTGGACCTGGACGCCCGGAACGCCTACCGGAGCGGCCAGCTGGCCGATCTGACCGCAAAGGAATTCGACGTCATTGAATTTCTCATGCGCAATCCCAACCGGGTCTACTCCCGGGAAGCGCTGCTGGACACCATCTGGGCTTATGAATACCGCAGCGACATCCGCACCGTGGACGTCCACATCCGCCGTCTGCGGGAAAAGCTGGAGGAAAATCCGGCAGAGCCGAAGTACATTTTAACGAAATGGGGCGTTGGCTATTATTTCCGCAAGTAAAAAGACCGGCTTCCGGGGCTACGGCAATACCCAGTTCCGGTATGCCATGACCTATGTGGTGGTCACGCTGGTCGTGCTGTTTTTTCTGAATATCTACTGCTCCGGCGTCAGTCACAAGCTGTTCTACCAGAGCAAGGAAGCCTCCATGATTGAAAAATGTCTGCTTGCTTCCGACGAAATTTCCACCCTTGAGGTGCTGAACAGCTCCACCGTTACCGGCATCGTCAATCAGCTGGAAAGTCTGAAGGTCACGCGCCTCGTGGTCACCGACCACAGCGGCGCGGCGCTGTATGACAGCAGCGGCGCTTCCGTGGGCACCTACGTTCTGCTTCCGGAGATCTTACAGGCGCTTACCGTCAGCAAGCAGGCCCCGGAGGGGAACAACGTCTTTACATGGACGTACCACGACGGCATCACCGACTGCCGCGCGGCGACCCCCATCGTCTACTATGGCACCGTGGTGGGCTGCGTATACATGACGGAGTACGATACCACGCAGGGCACACTGATCAAATCTCTCCAGCAGACACTGCTTCGCATCACGCTGATGTTGGAGATCATCGTCGCAGCCTTCTCCGTGGCCTTTTCCAACGCCTTCTCCCGGCGTCTGAACCGGATCATGGCCTCCATGCGCATCATCCGGGAGGGGGATTACTCCCACAAGGTGGACATGGGCGGCAGCGATGAGCTGACCGTTCTGGGCGAGGAATTCAACGACCTGACAGAGCGGCTGCAAACCTCCGAGCGCAAGCGCAGTCAGTTCGTTTCCGACGCCTCCCACGAGCTGAAAACCCCTCTGGCCTCCATCAAGCTGCTGACCGATTCCATTTTGCAGAACAACATGGATATGGACACGGTGAAGGAGTTCGTGGAGGACATCGGCAATGAGGCCGACCGCCTGAACCGCATGACCGCCAAGCTGCTTTCCCTCACCAGAGCCGAAAATCCCCAGCCCCAGGAAAGCGAGATCATCTATATGGCGCCCACGGTGCAGCGGGTGGCGAAAATGCTCCGGACGAACGCCAGCTGGTCGGGCGTGACCTTCTGCCTGGAGCTGGACGAGGACACCCCCGTCCTGATTCTGGAGGACGACCTGTACCAGATCGTTTTCAACCTGATGGAAAACGGCATCAAGTACAACCTGCCCGGCGGAACACTGACGGTGCATCTCTGCCGTCAGGAGGACAATGCGGTGCTCACCGTCAGCGATACAGGCATGGGCATTCCCGAGGACGCGCTGGCGCATATTTTCGAGCGGTTTTACCGGGTGGATAAAGCCCGTTCCCGGAAAAGCGGCGGCAGCGGGCTGGGACTTGCCATCGTCCGCACCATCGTCCAGCGCAACCGGGGCGAGATCGCCGTTTCCAGCACGGTGGGCAAGGGTTCCGTCTTTACCGTCACCTTCCCCGCCTTTGACACGGAGGTGGACAAGTCATGAAGCGGTTTTTCTGTCTTCTTCTCTGCCTGTGCCTGTTTCTGCCCGGCTGTTCCGGCGAGCTGATGAAGAACCCCGTCACCTTTTACTATCCCCGGCGGGAATACCAGTACGGCGCGGAGGACGGCGTGATCTCCAGCGAGCAGCGGGAAGCCTCCGGCCACGCGGATGATCTGCACTACCTTCTTTCCCTGTACCTGATCGGCCCGTCCAGCGACGAGCTGGTCTCTCCCCTGCCATGGGGAACACGGCTTCTTGGGGTAAACCGGCAGGACGGCACCATCACGCTGGAGCTGACAGACACCTCTTTTACCGTGACGGACACGGAATTCACCCTCGCCTGCGCCTGTCTGACCATGACCACCCTGTCCGTCACCGGCGTGGACGAGGTCACCATCACCAGCGGAAGCCGAAGCGTCACCATGAGCCGGGACAGTCTGACCCTCATTGACGACAGCACCGCTTCCACAACGGAGGAAACCAAATGAAATTCATTTCATGGAATACAAACGGCCTGCGCGCCTGTGTGGGCAAGGGCTTTCTGGACGCCTTCAACGCTCTGGACGCGGATTTCTTCTGCTTACAGGAGACGAAGCTCCAAGCGGGACAGATCGACCTTCCTTTGGATGGCTACAGCCAATACTGGAACTACGCCGAGAAAAAGGGCTATTCCGGCACGGCCATCTTCGCAAAGCAAGCCCCCGTCTCCGTGCGCTACGGTCTTGGACAGCCGGAGCTGGACACCGAGGGGCGGCTCATTACGCTGGAATATCCCGGCTTCTTCCTCGTCACCTGCTACACCCCCAACGCCCAGCGGGGGCTTGCCCGCATCGACCACCGGTTAAAGTGGGACGAAGCCTTTCGGGCATACCTCAGTGAGCTGGACAGTGAAAAGCCTGTCATCGCCTGCGGCGACCTGAACGTCGCCCATCAGGAGATCGATCTGAAAAATCCCGCCTCCAACCGGGGCAACGCGGGCTTCTCCGACGAGGAACGGGAAAGCTTCGGGCGGCTTCTGGACGCCGGGTTCACCGACTCCTTCCGCCGTCTCCACCCGGACGCCACCGGCGCGTACACATGGTGGAGCTACATGTTCAATGCCCGGGCGAACAACGCGGGCTGGCGCATTGACTATTTCCTCGTCTCCGACCGCATCGCGGACAAAATCACCGCCACGCCCATCTATTCGGACATCCAAGGCTCTGACCACTGCCCGGTGGGGCTGGAAATCGAATTATAACGTCAAAATGGCAGGAACGGAAACCGTTCCTGCCATTTTGTTATTCCGGAATTTCGATCCCCACCTGTTCCCCTTTCCGAACCAGATAGCTTTTTTTCAGGCGCTCTATGTAGGCAAAGGGTTCCTCCGGGGAAATGGGGATAAATTTCCCGGAGGGCTTGTCATGCTTGGGCAGGAGTGAAAATGTCAGTTCTCCTTCCCCCAGCCGTTTGACCGGCAGCGAGGTATTCAGCCCGAAGCCGCCGTCCACCGGCACCACCAGCCCCAGACTTTCCCGCTTGTCAGCGCAAGTTACCCAAAGCCTGCACATCACGTCCCCGGTCAGCTCGCAGCGGCACAGGAAATGATAGTAAAGCCCCTGCCTTGTCACCTGCACCTTTCCCACCGGACGGTTTCCGAAATATACGCCGTAATTTTCTTCCAAATGCAACGCCCCCTGCCGCATTCTATGCCGCAGGGGGCTTCATTATGAATCATGTTGCCCGTCCGCCGCCGGGAAGGCCAAAGCTGACGGCAATGGCGTCGTCCACCTGCGCCATCTGGTTTTCGTCCAGATGCCCCATGTGTTCCCGCAGGCGGCGCTTGTCAATGGTTCTGATCTGCTCCAGAAGGATGATGGAATCCTTGCTCAGGCCCACGCTCCCTCCCGCGATGTTGATATGGGTAGGAAGCCGGGCTTTCCCCGTCTGGCTGGTGATGGCCGCCGCAATGACCGTGGGGGAATGGCGGTTTCCGGTGTCGTTCTGCACGATCAGAACAGGCCGGGTCCCTCCCTGCTCGCTGCCCACGACCGGCGACAGGTCGGCATAGAATATGTCGCCCCGTTTGACTGATGGTTCCGTCATAGTGTTCACTCTCCGTGCATCAATACCCACGCTACCGGATGAATCCATATGTAACGCGGTAATCCTATTCTCCCACGCCATGACCGGATTTATACGAGTTTTTAATAAAACGCTTAAAAGCGTTTTATTAGGCCGCAGGATTG
>OHOO01000053.1_pt1 | contig 53404 bp, 49 predicted proteins | sample 1569891 | NCBI WGS metagenome assembly OHOO01 (sample SAMEA3879600, study PRJEB24766) | human gut metagenome | biome: human-associated habitat; feature: feces | place: USA | collected 1985/1987
AAGCTATGTCTTCTTTTATGCGGTTTTCAATTTGCGCAATTTATTGTACATTATCCGCCAATGGGGAAAGGTTGTCGTAGCTATCTGTCAAATCCGTATCGTAGATAGCGCAATAGTGTTTCGTCATGGCAAGAGTGCTGTGCCCAAGCAGTTTTTGGAGCATAAAGGCATCCCCGCCGCAATCCACAAGGTACTTTCGGGCAAAGGTGTGGCGGAACAGGTGGATGCTTGTTCGGGAAACGCCCCGCCGATGGTTATACTTTTTAATTGCACAAGCCAAAGCGTTTTCAGACATCATTTCCCCGTAAACCGTACAGAACAAATAGTCTTCAGGTGCGCCGCCACGAATGACCATATATTCCGATAGAATCTTTACCATTTGGCTGCACAGCGGAACCGATTGCAATTTTCCTGTTTTGGTGTGGCGGTAGATGACCCGCTTATCTGTCAGAGAAACATCTCTGTTTTGAATGCTGCGAATGGTTCCTGCACGGCAGCCGGAATTGATTAAGAAGTTCACAATCACCCAATTCCGGAATTCGCAGTCCTTTGCTGGCTTTTTCAAAAGGGCGATCAGTTCTTCGTCTGCGTAAGACCCTTTTACGGTTTCCTTGTCCTGAATATTGGGAAGACTTAAATCCGTGTAGCCCTCTCCTCTGCACCATTTCAGGAATGTTCGGAATACTCTTGCATAGCTGCTGATTGTATTGGGGGACACGCCGCTTTTACGAAGGGAAACAAGCATGGAATCCAGATCGTCCTTCGTCAGTTCGTCAAAAGTCTTCGTCATGTCCAGGTGGTAGCTCAGAGCGTGGAAGTGTCGGTTATAAGTAAGAATTGTCTTATCCGTCACCCCCCTTGCCGCTTGCGTTTTCACAAACCGTGGAAATGCCTCTTCAATTCTCCAACTTTTTTGCGTCATTTGAATCCGCATTTTTGCCATAAATTAGACCCACTGCCTTTCTCCAAAATTGAGGTTCAGGCAGTAGGTCTGACACAAGGAGTCAGAGTATGCAAAATCCCCTAGAAGCGCTAGAGCTTCTAGGGGATTTGGTGACCCGCCGGGGATTCGAACCCCGGACCCACTGCTTAAAAGGCAGTTGCTCTGCCAACTGAGCTAGCGGATCAGATTTGGCTGGGATGGCCGGATTTGAACCGACGAATGCCAGAGTCAAAGTCTGGTGCCTTACCGCTTGGCGACATCCCAATGTTGGCGCGGCGCCCTTCGGCCGGACACACAGAGCATTATAACATGCTTTGCACCGTTTGGCAATCCTTTTTTTGCGAATTTTGCGGTTTCAGACCTTCTTTCTTCCCCGATGGCCGCCCCGGAAGATTGGGACTTGAAACCTTCGCCGTTTTGCGCCATAATAACAGCAAATCCCGAATCCGGAGGAACCTTCATGAACATTCAAGATTGGACACTGTACTATGACAACTTCGGGCCTTTGTCCTGTCAGGCGCCCTGCACCATGTACAGCGTGCTCTATGACCACGGAAAAATCCCCGACCCCTTCTACGGCACAAATGAGCGGGAGCTGCAATATCTGGCCGAAAAGGACTGCGTCTTTGAATCCGTCTTTTCCGCCCCGCTCGCTCTGTTCACGCGGGAACATATCGAGCTGGTATTTCATGGGCTTGACACTATCTGCCATATTTACCTGAACGGCACCCTGCTGGGCAAGGTCAAAAATATGCACCGGGAGTACGTCTACGAGGTCAAGCCCCTGCTGACAGCCGGGGAAAACACCCTCCGGCTGGAATTCAAGTCCCCCCGGCGCTACTTCGCCCAACAGCAGCACAAGCACTACCTGTACATGAACGACGGCGACACCCTCCCCGGCGCCGCCCATCTGCGCAAGGCCATGTACCAGTCCGGCTGGGACTGGGGTCCCACCCTGCCGGACATGGGCATTTTCCGGGGCGTGGAGCTGAAGGGCTGGAACGTGGACCGTTTCGACGGCGTGGCCGTCCGCCAGCACCACGAAAACGGCAGCGTCTCGGTGGAGCTGGACGTGACCACCAAATGTCACGCCGGGTGCGAGATCTACGCAGACTTCGACGGCAAGCGCGTTCTCCTGAAAAACGGCCACGGCATTATCCAAGTGGATAACCCGAAGCTGTGGTGGGCAAGGGGCTACGGCGACCAGCCCCTTTATGATCTGGATGTGGAGCTGGTTTGCGGCGGCGAGGTCATCGACCGCTGCCACAAGCAGCTCGGCCTGCGCACCCTCACCGTCAGCACGGAGCCGGACGCGGACGGCAAGGGCAGCGAATTCTGCTTTGTGCTGAACGGCGTGAAAATTTTCTCCATGGGCGCGAATCTGGTTCCCATGGACAATTTGCTCAGCCGCATCACCGACCAGCGGTGGGAAACCATCGTCCGTCAGGCTGTGGACGCCAACTTCAACACCCTGCGGGTCTGGGGCGGCGGGTACTACCCCGACAGCCGCTTCTACGAGCTGTGCGATCAATACGGCCTGCTGGTGTGGCAGGACTTCATGGTCGCCTGCGCCAACATCTATCTGACATCGGAGATGGCCGAGGAGTTCACGCAGGAAGCCATCTGCAACCTGAAGCGGCTGCACCATCACGCCTCCCTCGCCCTGCTGTGCGGCAACAACGAGATGGAAAGCGGTGTCATCAACTGGGGTTCCCGGGACAACCAGCTGGTGCGGGATGATTACACCCGCCTGTACGGCCATCTGCTGCCGGAGCTGTGCGGGACCTACGCGCCGGACACCTACTACTGGCCGTCCAGTCCCTCCTCCGGCGGCGGTTTTGACGACCCGGACAACCCCGCCAAGGGCGACACCCACTACTGGGAGGTCTGGCACGGCGGCGTCCCCTTCACCACCTACCGTCAGAAACGCTTCCGCTTCTGCTCCGAGTACGGCTTTGAGAGCTTCCCCTCCATGAAGACCATCCGCACCTTTGCCCGGGAGGAAGACCTGAACTGCTTCTCCCGCGTCATGGAGAACCATCAGAAGTGCCGGGGCGGCAACGGGAAGATCCTGCGGTATCTGGCGGACAATTACCTGTATCCTGCCGCTTTCGAGAATCTGGTGTACGCGTCCCAGCTGCTTCAGGCGGACGCCATCAAATACGGCGTGGAGCATTTCCGCCGTCAGCGGGGGTACTGCATGGGCTCTACCTACTGGCAGTTCAACGACTGCTGGCCGGTGGCCTCCTGGTCCAGCGTGGACTGCTTCGGGCGCTACAAAGCACTGCACTACGCCGCCCGGAAGTTCTACGCCCCCGTGGCCATGGGCCTGTTTCTGGAAAACGGGGCGCTCACCGTCAACATTGCCAACGAGACCCGTGCCGGTTTCAGTGGCCACATTCATCTGGCCATGTGCCGGGGGAATCTGACCGTGCTGGACGGGCTTCGCCGGGATGTGGAGGTGGAAGCACTGTCCTCCCGAGATGTGCTGACCTACCGCGTGGACAGCCGCGATCCCTACGACACCTTCCTGTATGCCGACCTGTACGATGAGCAGGGCCGCTTCCTTATGCGTCAGGTGGAACTGCTGGTGCCTGCCAAGCATTTCCAGTGGCGCAAGCCGGCGTTTGACGTCCGGATCGCCCCCGTCCCCGGTGGGGCGGAAATTTCCGTTCAGGCAGATGTATTTGCCAAGGGCGTTTTTCTGGACTTCCGGGACTTTGACTGCGTTCTGTCCGACAACTTCTTCGCTCTCACCGCCCCCGCGCCCTACCGCGTGACGGTGCAGACCTCCCGCAGCGTGGAGGAGCTGGAACAGAATCTGACCATCAAGTCCGTGTATGACATCCGCTGACCGGTAAGGTCTGCGGACATCCCGGTAAAAACCGGGCGGGGCATATCGCCGCATTGCTGCGCGATATGCCCCGCTCTTTTTTTGCAATCTGTCGAAATTTGTGCTACGCTATCGGTGGTGCTACCAGTACCCCGGTAGGCGGTTCCCCTCGATTTTTTCGGGGGTGATGCTTCTTTGCCCCCAATCGTAAACGAGAGGGGGTGACAGGTATGGATGTTACATGGGAAGGAATTTTCCAATTCTGCATGCTCATTGCTGCTGTCATTGCCCTGGTTCTCCAGGCAAATAACAAGAAGAGATAACCGCTGCCCTCCAAAGTAACGATTATCTCTTCGTAACGCATGGGGAAGCCGTCCTACTGGTAGCACCCCTGTATCCATACTATATCCCAAATCTTTCATTTTGTCAACCGCCCTGCCTTCCGGCAGGGCTTTTTTATTGCGCAGGAAACCCCCGCCGCGCGGTCACGCCGCACGGCGGGGGTCAAATTTCATTTTCCGGGCTGTTTATTTCTCCGCCGCGGCGATGTAGTCGTTCCCATAGCAGAAGATATGTCCGCCGATCTGTCCCCAGATGTTGCTGTTGGTGGGCTTCGTGGCGAAATACACCACTTCCTTCGGCAAGATATAGGGGCCGTAGATCGCTCTTTCAATGGCCTCGTACTGCGCCTGGAAGGGTTCCGCCTTGTCCAGACGGGGCACGGAACGGAACTGTCCCTGCCCGTAGATCACGTCATGGAGGTTATCAGGGAAGCTGTCGGAGGCGATCCGGTTCAGCGCCACCTCCGCGACGGCCTGCTGACCCTCAGCGCACTCGCCCTGGGCTTCCACCCAGACGACCTTCGCCAGGAGCTTGATATCGTCCTGACTCAGCGTAATATCGGCGTACCGGGGCTCGCCCCGTTCGGGTTCCTCCTCGTAGTAAATGAAGGGTTCCTCCGGCATGGCGCTCTTGTCGTAGATCCACGCGCCGTCGTAGCCCAGCAGAATGTCTTCCGGGTTAAAGCCTTCCTCGAAGCCTTTTTTCAGCTGCCAGAAGTCGTAATTGTCCCGGTTGGAGTCATTGACGATGATCTTCCCGTTTTCATTGATGCCGGCGAGAACGATGAAGTGCTGGGAATTGGTGAAGATGGAGTTGTGGTTCATCAGCACGATGGCGACCTGCCCCTCCTGCAGCGCCTTGTAGACAACGTGCCAGTTCGCTGCCTTCTTACAGGCAAGCTGAAGCGTCTTGTTGCCGTATTCCAGCCGGGCAATGTTGTTGATCGCCCGTCCGCCGAAATAGTGCGCCAGCTCGTCGGGGGTGTATTCATGGTCGGTCAGGTAGCTTGCCACCATGGCCAGAGAAACGATGCTGCATCCGCTGGTCGCAATGGTGCCGCTGCCGTACATGGTGTAGGGGTAGTCGTTCTGGAAATACTGCGGAATGGTGGAAATGACCGTCTTTTCTTCGCTCTGCGTCTCCTCCGGGACGTCCTCTCCGGTGGTCTCCGAAGCTGCTTCCTCGGTAATTGCGGGAGCCGTCTCCTCGACGGCCGCCGTCGGTTCCGCAGGGGCCTTCACCTCCGCGGGGATGTACAGGTACTGCAGCACGAGTCTGCAATCCTCGTCCTGCGCCACGTCGGCATAAATCTCACAGAGCCAGTTTTCAAGCCCGCTGTCGGCAATGGCGAAGCTTCCTTCCTCTCCTGTTACGTACCAGCCGTAAAAAACAAATCCGTCAGGGGTCTTCTGTGCGGCATCCTCCCGCAGACCCGCCATCTGCGCCTCATTCGGCACGGCGTAGGTCGTGATCCGGATATCACCGGGAACCGCGTTTTCCGGAATGCCCGCACGTACCACTTCGCCAACAGACGCAGCGGTGGCAGGGAGGGCGGCGATGCCGCAAAGAAGCGTCAGCGAAAGCAGAACCGCAGTCAGCCGCCGGCAATTTCCATGTACGCGCATTCCTTCGCCCCCTGTCTGTAAAAAGCGTTCCGCGCCCCCGCGCGGCGGGGTACGGATGCGTATATAAACACGGATACAGTATAAAGCATTTTTTGTCAAAAGTCAAGATATGTCGAAGGAGGGAAACCGTTCTCCCCAAACGGATTTTCCAAAAAGCGCGGTCTGCCTATTTCCTTTTCCGACTGTGGGATATCCACCGGGCCGAGCAGCCCAGCAGCGCTCCCAGCGTGTTCATGATGACGTCGTCCACCTCACATCTTCCCAGACTGTAACGGTACTGCAAATATTCAATTCCCGCCGAAGAAAGGCACGCCAGCACGACCGTGACGGGGACGGACAGCTTCCATTTCCCCAGCACGAACGGCAGGGACAGCCCGATGGGGAAAAACAGCAGAACATTCATCAGCATCGACCGGTACAGTTCCGGCTGCTCTCTGGCCTCCCGGAAGTTCTGAAATGGAACAAGCACAGCTTCCGCCGTTTCTTCCCCTCTTGCGCAGACCGTCATATAGAAGATCACCGCCGCGATCCCGGCAAAAACGGCCGCGTTGAGTATCCGCCACCGCCTGCTGCCCTGTTCCCTGCTCCCCAGATATCCCCACAGCACCGCCGCCAGGATCATGAAGATCATGATTCTGTGCAGCGGCTGTATATAAATCAGCCAAAAAAGTTTATTCATGCTTTTTTCCGTTTCCCAATACGGTTCGCCGCGCTTTCCAGCAGCCCGCGGAGGTACTGGAATTCGCTCGTCTTAAAATAAACCAACAGCAGCAGACCGTTGGATAGCGCCAGAGCGAGCAGCGCCTTCACACCAAAGCTCAGCAGCACATTTTCCAGCGACACCAGTGAAACCGCATACCACGTTCCAGCGGCAACCAGAACGGAAACCACAATCTCCCGCCCCTCCCGGACAGCGTATCTGGCAAAGGAGACCTCGAATACGTCCCGGCAGACAAAATAGGGCTTTGCCCAGAAGGACAGGGCAAGGAAACTGACCAGCGTGCCAAACAGAACACCGGCAATGCCGTACCGCTTTGCCAGAACGATAGAGATCACCATGTTTGCAATGGCTTCCGCCATCGGGATAAACCGGTCCGGGTAATACAGCCCGGCCGCGTTTTTGGCAATGTCGATCCCGGAGTTGATCCCCTTGAAATAGTATATCGCAACTGCCAGAATCAAAATGGCCTTTGTCAGCACAAAGTCCTGCCCCAGCCAGATCGCGACGAACGGCTCTACCAGACACAGCAGGCAGGTCGCCGTGAACGTATACAGCCAGTAGTTGATAAAATCTACCCGCTTGTACACTTCGTATGCCCGCTCCTTCGTTTCGCTTGCGATCAGGTTGCCCATGCTGGCTGTAACACCGCTGGAGAAGGTGGTCACAAACCCGGAAACAGAAGTGATCAGGGTCGTGTAATTGCTGTACATACCCACGGCGGTCACGCTGACCAGCGAGGAAATAACCAGATTGTCGGAACACTGGGAAATGATATAGCCCACCTTCCCCAGAAAAAGTGCCTTGATGTTTGTAAACAGGCTCTTGCGGACTTCGGGGTCAAGCTTCCGGACGTTCTTGTCCTTCAGATATGGATACCGCCTGTCAACAATGCGGCAGAAAATCAGGTTCTTGACAATGGTCGTGCCGATGTCAACAGCAAGGTACAGAATATAATTCTGCGCAAAATACAGTATCAGCACCTTCAGCACCAGCACCACGATCTGCGCAATGGTGCTTGCGATGGTATAAAGATACTTATTCTGGTTCGAGGTGTTCAGCGTCGTTTTATGGACCCACAAATAGGAGGACACCGAACCAAGCAGGAACAGCCAATACACGAGATTGGCATCCGGCGCGGTATTGTCTTTCAGGAAGAATGGAAGCAGCGGGTAAAATGCTATCCCGATCGCAGCCGTTCCTATCGCCAGAGCGCGGTAAGTATACTTGAAAAACCGCATCAGCGATTTGACCTGTTCAATATCGTTTTCCGCCAGAGGTTTATACAGTGCATAACCGATCGCCAGTCCTATACCGGACTCCGCCAGCGAGAAAATGGTCAGGATGTTGCTCATCAGGCCGTTGATGCCCAGATATTCCACGCCCACACTGTAGATCAGGACCCGCCGGGACAGGAACCCCAGCAGAACCACGATCAGCTGCGAGGCAAACGATACCACTGTATTTGTGACAGATTTCTGCGTTCTGGACCCTTTCACTTTTTGATCTCCTTAGCTTAGACATTGGGAAAGCGCCGTCTGATGGCACAGTCATGTTCGTATGCTTCACCGCGAATGGTTCCGCAGGGGTCGCTCTTCCGTCTTTCTTTTCATACTATTTCCTGATTAAAATCTTAATTTTAATCAGGAAGGCATCGCCTGACGGCGCTGCCTGTTTTGTGATTTATAAGGAAAGAAATCACAAAACAAGTCTCATATGAACTCCATGCCCTTCAGGCAATTAAAATCTTTTTTAAAGATTTTAATTGGAGTTCAGTATCATTCTTCCAGAATCCGGAAAACCCGCTGAATTTCCCCCTCGTTTCCCTTTCCCTCGGACTGCTGGTACTGGCGGATATGGGCATACAAAGCAGGGTCGCGCATCAGACGCAGAATTCCCTCCGCTACGGCCTCCGGGGTCATTTCCACCACAAGGCCGTTTTCACCCTGTACCATCTGGTCATATACGACGTCAAAATTGGTTGCCACGCAGGGGCGGTTCAGGATTCTGGCCTCGGTCAGCGTCAGGCAGTAGCCCTCAAAGCGGGAAGTCTGCACGTAAATATCTCCCGCTTTCATATAGGGGTAGGGGTTTGCCTGCACTCCCAACAGAATGAAATCCTTCTGCAAACCATATTGGCCGATCTTTTCTTCCAGCATTTTTCGCTCCGGGCCTTCACCGCAGACCATCCAGGTAAAGTCTGCGCCGTGTTCCTTCAGAATATGGGCGGCTTCAATCGCGATGTCATACCCCTTCTGCGTCACCAATCGTCCCACGGTCGTTATCACCGTTCCGTGAAGGGACGGCAAATCGGCCGGTTCCTCCGCCATGCTTCTTATGAGCTTTTCGCTGTTGATGTCGTAAACCGTTACCACTTTTTCGGCGTATTCCGGGAAGACCTCCCTGAATTTTTCCGACAGCTGCTCCGAAACGCAGGAAATATAATCATATTTCCCATAAGTTTCCCGGTCAAAGCCTCTGTCAAATCCAACGCCCTCGTAGTCGGCATTGACCCATGCGATTTTCTTCGCAGCGTTAACTTTCTCCGCAACAAAATGCGTGGGCGTCCCCTGACCCCATGCAATGGCCACGTCATACGCCGGAAGCAGGTCAAACGCATTGCGCGCGCCATTCCAAAGCACCTGCGTGGCATGGAGGGGTTTACCGGCGCGGTCGTTCTTTCTCAACTGTCCGCTGACGGCCAGACGCGCCTTTAAGAAGCGGATGTTCCCGGCTGTCAGCTGCTTTACAAGGGGCAGACCGCAGAACTGAAAATAGGGTATCGACGGCAGAATCTTCACCTGCGGCGGCAGCAGCTTTTCAAACGTGCCGCCCCGGTTTATCATCTGCAGATACACGTCATACCGCTGGTAGTCAAACAGGTTCAGCAGGGAGGACAGGCTCTTTTCCGCGCCGCCCACGCCCATGGAATTGATCATGAACAGGATCTTCTTCATCGTTTCCCCTCTGACAAAACGTTTTCAATGTACGCTTTGGACACGCTTACTTTCTCGTCCAATCTTTCCAAAATCTGTGGGTAGTCGATCCGCGGGCAGTCCCTGCCGGCGCTGTCCATCAGGCAGTCCCGCAGGCCAAGGCCGTAAAGAAGGTCCCGCATTCTTGTATTGATATGCTCCTGCCGGTTGAATACCACGAACTGCTTCCGGAAAATCAGCGAAAACGCGGTGGCGTGGAAGGAGTTGGATACCACAAACTGCGCATGGTGTACCAGATTCAGGAACGTCAGCGGCCCATCCTGCTCGAAGCATCTGTCGCATTCCCCGCAGGAAAGCACCGAGTACAGCTTCCATCCGTTTTCCTCCGCCATTCTCCGCGCGAAGCGAACCATCTCCAGATTGCGGTCAAAATCGTACAGCAGGACATACGGCTCCGTATTGGGAACGGGCTTCTCAATGGAAGCCCATGCTTCGCTGTCCAGCAGGAACACCGGGTCCATCACCTGCACGGCCCCCGGAATGCCCAGCCGCTCCACGATTGCCGCCCCGGAGCTTTCCCGAACCGAAATATGATCCAGCCCGGACAGCCGCCGCTTCACGTCCGGCTTCCATTCCTCCGGAATGTCGTCCATGGCAAAGCTGGCCGCGTAGGACGCTCTGACGCTGCCCGCAGGCGCAAAGTCCAGATAGAACGCCGGGTCTTTTCCGTTGGGGAAAAAGCAGTTCCATATCTGGTCGCTTCCCGCAAAGTAGACGTCCGCTTCCGGCGGGTTTTGCTTCAAGTCGTCATTGGACGTGTAGCGGCGCGGGGTCAGCGGCAGGAACTCCGCGGTAAACCGGTCGTATTCCGCTTTCCCGTTTCTGGCCTTAAGCCGCCCCGGCAGTTTCGCAAGGTTATACAGCTCCCGAATGACCGGCTTATCATATGCGGGGTTCCCCAGCCCCCAAAGCGGATAATGATTGCTCAGATAGTCCGGCTTATAGTCAATAATCTGGGCGTCATGCCCCAGCTTGCGCAGGTAGGTCACCAGCGCGTAGGCCTGCAAGCTCGCGCCCACATTGTACACGTCATGGCAGGTAATTGTTTTGATCTTCATACGTTTTCCAGCAGCCTGTAGATCTTCTCGATCTCCCCGGCGTTTGTATAGTCTCTTATTTTCGTGTTTTCGGTCAGTTTTTGCCGCAGCGCCTCATCCCGAAGCACTGCCGCGATCCCCGCCGCACAGCCTTCGTTGTCCATGGGGACGATCACGCCGTCCACGCCGTCCTCCAGCTGGCTGGCGGAGGTGGCGTAACCGGTGATCACCACGGGCTTGTTCAGGATCTGGGCTTCCCGAACGGTCACCGATTTTCCCTCATACCGGCTGGGCTGGACGTACAGGCCGCAGGCTTTGATGTAGGGGTACGGGTTTTCCTTTTTCCCCAGAATGATGACCCGCTCCTCCATCCCGGCGTCCTGTATCCGCTGCCGGATGAGCGCTTCATCCCCGCCGTAGCCGATGAGATACCACTTTACATTGCAGCCCGAAGCCAATATCCGGCGGCAGATATCCGGCACATTGTCAAAATTCTTGGCAGCGCAGAACCGGCCAATCGACAGCAGGCGAATGCTGCCGTCTGACGGCATCTCCCGCTCGGCGGAAAATGCCGCGCTTCTGCTTTGCACAAGGTTCTTTGACAGCATATTTTCCACAACAATGGACTTGTTCGTCAGATAGCCGTGCTTCGCGTCAAACGCCTGCTTGCACGCATCCGACACGTTCACCACGTAGTCGGACATCCCCCACATTTCCTTCTCGATGGCGTCGCAGAAGACCATCTGAGAAGCATCGGTGTGGAACCATGACATCCTGACCTTCGCGGAGACCTTTTTCCCGACGATGTAATGGGGGTCATTGAAGCTGATCGCAAGGTTGTAGTCTCCCGGAATATCCGGAAGATAGGGGATGCACAGCTTGTGGAAATACTGCTTGTAGTTATGTCCGCTCTGCATCGGGCCTCCGGAAAGGCTGGATCTGATCTTCGCCGCGGCCCTCGCCATCCCAATCGGGATGCAGCCCTGCGCAAAATTCTGTTTCATGGATTCCGTCAGCGCCCGGTACGCCTTCATCTCGGGAAGCAGACGGACATTGGGGTTGAGCATCGGCATCAGTTCGCCCTCATGGGCATACAGGAACAAGTCAACGTCATAACGGTCATAATCGATGGTATCCAGCAGTCCCAGCAGACTGCTCTCCGCCCCGCCAAGCTCCATATTAAAATGCAGTATGATGATTTTCTGCTTCATGCTCTGTTCCAATCACTTTTTTCGTAAGCCCCGAAGCACATAATAGTAGTGCTCCCCTAAAAACCGGAGCTTTTCCTTAAGCGGCAGTTCTCCCTTTACCACAGCTTTCCTTGCTCTGGCGATGATTGGGCGAAGCTCCTGCTGCACATCGTCCATGTGGTACTTTTTCGCCTGACGCAGCCTGAAGTCCGCCAGCTGCAGCAGATTCGCGTAGGCGCAGTCGCGGTAAAGCAGTTTCTCCCCGGAGCGCTCCAGAATGTCGATATCCTCAAGCGTATCGTATACCTGCCCGACCCTCTGCCGCTGGCCTGCCGAATTGGAGATAGAATTCCCGTTCCGATAGTAGTAGTACAGGGTTTCGGAAATGGAAACCACCTTCTTACTGTTCAGGACAAATTGAATCGCAAAGTTTCTGTCTTCAATGTAGTGCAGGCTCGGGTTGAATCGAATGTTCCCCATCGTTTCCCGGCGAAACAGCTTGTTCCATGCCACGCTGTATTTGTACTGCGCCCGAAGGTATGTTCTCCGGAAGTAATCGTCCCTTGTCAGTTCCTCCGCCGCGTTGCAGCCCTCTGCTGGGCGGTTTGCCTCCGTAAAGTCGAAATGTTCTTCCGTCCCCTGCGCAAAATCGCACAGCACCAGATCTGCACCGTGTGTCCGCGCCGCTTCCGCCAGCCGTTCATACATCAAGGGGCTGATGTAGTCGTCGGCGTCAACGAAAGCGATCCAGTCCCCCGACGCATGGTCAATGCCGATATTCCGCGCGTTGGACAGCCCGCGTATCTCCGTGGAGATCGGTTTTATCCGGCTATCTCCGGCCGCCAGCGCTTCCAGTATCTCCCAGGTATTGTCCGTCGATCCGTTTTCGACGGCAATGATCTCAATATCCCGGAACGTGCTTCCGGTAATGGAGTTGATGCACCGCTCGATGTACGCCGAACCATTGTACACCGGCACAATAACGCTTATCATTCCGTGCCCCCCTGTCAGAACGGGAGATTCCGATATCTCCAGTTCATCAGTTTTACATACCACTTATCCTTCGATTTTTCCGGCGCGGCTCCCCTCCACGGGGTCTGCGCCAGATTTTCCCAGTACAGCGCCTTGAGCGGGTGCCTGCAATCCCTGCACCACGGTCTGCTGGTGAAGCTGGGGGTGTAATGCAGGATCACCGGTGCCTTTTTCGCGGCTTCTATTTCCTCCTGAGGGTAAAAGCCTGCTTCCTCGTGAAAATAGTTCAGCAGCTTTTCCCGGCTGAGCATGTAATGGATGGTCATGAGATTGTCTTTTATGGGTAAGTTTACATAATCTCCCATCAGCACGCCGTTGAGGACGCCCTGATCGTGGTGGACGACATTGCCCCCGTGTCCTTCAATAAAGGACATGCACCTTTCTCCCATTTTCCGGGCGCGCCATTCCGCCAGATCGATCAGAAGCAGTCCCGCGTTGAAATAGCGCATTCCGGCCTGCAATCCAACAGCCGCCTTGGTGTCCGCGCTGATGCCGTCCTGCACCGCCGCCAACACCTTGCCGTCCAATGGCGTGTTCCAAAGCTCGCGGAGCGGTTCGCAGACGATCATGTCGCAATCTGCATACAGCACTCTGTCAACCGTTTCGGGCAGCATCTCCCCCATAAACAGTCTGGCATAGGAGCTGATGGAAATGTCCCAGCTCATGTTCAGCCGGAGCTTTTCCTTCCACTCAAGGAAAGGAAGAAACATAATTTCAGCATTGGAAAACCGGCTCACCATTTCCCGGAGTTTATCTCTGTTCTCAGGCGAGATATCATTGTCGATCACGTACAGCCGGATATTTTCAAACTCGGCGTTGTGCCTGAGCAGGGAGTAGATCGACACGCCCATATGTTGGGCATAGTTATCGTCGCTGGAATACAGGACATTCATCCGCTTTGTATCATCTGCCACGTCCTTTTGCCCTCCCCAGGATAAAATGCACCGGTTTGCTGATCGCCGACCGCAGCCGCTTGTGCCATGGCATCCAGCTGGCCGAATACCAGTGGATCGAATGGGTATTCTCCGTTTTCCGCAGTTCGCCGGTGACGCTGCTTCTGGGGTTGAAATAATCCTCCGGGAATACCACGGCGCCGCTCAGCTTCTGCTTTTCGCCGTTCAGCTCCAGCCCGAGCTTCAGCAGCGCATCCGTATTGAGCCGGGGACAGCCGATCGTCCCATGCTGCCCGTCCAGCAGCGGGTCGTATTCTGCCAGCATCTGCCGCACCGCCGGGTTATGGGGTTCCGCGCCGAAGCCCTCGCCGGTGTTGACGAACCGGTCATTCTCAAAGCCGAAAAAGGCCGGATTGTCCAGCAGCTCATCAAAGGAACGCACCGCCTCCACGTCCGTGTCAAAATAAATGCCGCCGTGCTCCTCCACGATCAGAAGCCGCAGATAATCCGTCAGGAACGCATATTTTTTCTCCTTATAGCACATCTGCGTATAGGCATTGCGGTTCACGTCGAAGTTATCTTCGTTCCACTCGATGATTTCATAATCCGGGCAGTATTTTTTCCAGCTGGCAATGCATTTCTGTGCCAGCCTTGGCTTTTCCCCCCTGCCGAACCAGCAGTAGTGAATTTTTCTGGGTATCATATACGCTCCTGTTCGTTTACAGCGAATATAGAATCTGCCTGAGCAGCCGCCTGGGCGCTTCCTTTTTCAGCTTCTGCATCACCATTCCCGTTATCTTTCCATACTCTCCATGCTCCAGATATCCTGAAATCCGGTGCTTTTTATTTCTATCCTGCAGCGCTTTCAAAGCATCCTGCACTTCCGGCAGGGCGGCCACACGTCCGATTTCCTTTATCAGTTCCATCTCAGTGTGCTTTCCCTGCCGTTTGTACATCTCAAACCAAGTCATCAGAACGTTCAGCAGTTCAACTGCCATGAAATACTCCGCATCCTGGGGCATGGGATGGTTTTGCCGCATTTCCGTTTTGAAACGGTAAAGGCGCAGGAAATCATCCAGCATGTATGGCATATACCGGGACGTGTTTCCGCCGATGCGGTAATTGTAGACTGCCTCCGGCAAAATGCCAAGCCGCCGCGTTTCAGGCAGCAGACGAAGTGTTATGCTCAAATCGTCTCCCATAAACCATACGACAGGGGGATAACCCATTACCCCTGTGATCAGCTCCGTGCGATAGAGCTTCGCACACAGTGACACGGGATAATTGCTGATACCAAAGCAGCTGATATATAAATCGTTGATAATATCCTCTCCGGAATATACTTTGGGCTGCTCAAAGCAGGGGGCGTGAAATTTGCTGCGGAATCTGACGCCCTTCCACATTTTCACTGTGGCAGCACACACGCAGTCCAGATCATTTTTTCCGGCTTCCTCATAGAGGACACGAAGCGCGTCTGGTTCCAGCATATCGTCCGCATCACACAGGCAGATATACTTTGCCGTCTGGGCATATTCCGAAAGTACGCCCGCAGCCCGTGCCAGCACCGCGCCCTGATTGGGCTGGTGTATCACGCAAACGCGCGAGTCCTTCGCCGCGTATGTATCGCAGATTTTCCCGCTTCCGTCACTGGAACCGTCGTCCACCAGAACCAGACAGAAGTCCTGAAAGGTCTGGTTCAGGACGCTTTGGATACACTGCCGCAGATATCGCTTCGCGTTATAGACCGGGATCACAACACCGATTTTCTGTTCTGCCGCCATTTTCTTTACCCTTCCGTTCGTGCTTTCTTTCTGATATACGCCGTCAGCAGCCGTCCCGCCGGGATGCACAGCGCTGTCAGAAACGGTCTGGGGGATTCCCGGACATAGTGGGGATTCCCGCTGATCTGGCTGCTGGAACAGTAGTGGATCACGTCGGTCACATTCCGCTTCCAGTCCTTGATGTACTTCAGATTCTCTTTGCGAATGAACGCAAAGCCCTGGGGATTGCACAGGTACTGCCGCAGCATGTTTCTGGAGGAGCCGTCCGGCTGGTATTCTACATTGCACAGCACCGTATTGGTGGTCACCAGCTTGTACTTCTGGTCGCAGAGCTGGTATTTCCATCCCAGAGAAACATATTTTTCTCCCTCAAAAACCGGATACGGCGGCAATTCTTTCATGATGTCGGTGCGATACACCAGCTTCTTGTCGCCGCTTCCGCCCGCGTCGTAAAACCCGGCCAGAGTGGTCTCCTTCATATCTTCGGGAAAGCCCGTCCCGATCACCTTTTCGGTGTTCATATCGGCGTCCAGTCCGATGATACCGGCGTATTTCCGGCGGTCGGTCTTCTCCCACAGGTCCACAATACAGCGGACAGCGCCGTCTGCCAGCACGTCGTCTGAATCGATGCAGACATTCAGCTCCGTGTCAATGTTCGCGTAGGCCGCGTTGTGGGCGGTGTGCATTCCGCCGTTTTCCTTGTAGAGATAGCGTATCTCAAATTCCGTCTCCTCTGCCTGCCAGACTTTGACAAGCTCCGCCGTGTTGTCGGTGGAACCGTCGTCCACCACAAGCCATATGAAGTCCTTGCAGTCCTGCCGCCGGAGAGAAGCATATGTACGGGGAAGGGTGTGTCCCCGGTTGTAGGCGGGCGTAAAGATCGTCAGTGTCGGCATAGCTCCCTCCTATCTCTGCGCTGCCTGTAAATAAAACGCCTGCAGCCACTTGGCGTTCTCCACAACGTCAAAGCCTGCGTCCCTGATTTCCTCATAAGTATTGCGGCGTGGGATTCTGGCAAGCTCCAGAACGCTGTCTGCCCATTCTTCCGGCGGTGCGCTCAAGGGCAGGACATGAACCAGATCCGTTTTCCTGCACTCGATCGGGACGCTGTCGGAGATCAGCACCGGCAATCCGGCGGCCTGCGCCTCGATGCTGGCGACGGAAAGCCCCTCGAACAGCGACGGAAACAGAAACACATCCATCGCCTGAAGCAGCTCCGCCACGTCGCCGCGGGTTCCCAGAAATTTCACCCACGGGGTCAGCCCCAGCTGCTCTGCCTTCTGGTGGATTTCCTTTCCGCCCTCACCGGCGTCATTTCCCACCAGCAGCAGAACCGCCTCGGGATTTTTCGTCCGGACAGCCTGAAAAATATCAATGATAAACTTATGGTTCTTCTGCGGATAAAAGCGCCCCACGTGGCCGATGACCAGCTGATCTTCCCTGATGCCCAGCGACTGCCGCATTTTCTGCCGGATTTCCGGGCGGTAGGCATACTGACGGGCGTCGATGGCGTTGTTCAGCTGGATGAAGCGGGCTTCGTTCTTCCTGCCGAACAGCCAGTCCCCGGATTCCTTGCCGCATATGAACAGATCCGTAATATGCGGCCGCATCATGGCCTTGTAATACCAGCGGACGGGAGATTTGAGGTCGATCCCGTATGGACGGTTATGGGCATGGCAGATGCGCACCGGGACACCGGCCTTTTCCGCTTCCCGGAAATCGTAATAGCCAAGCTCGGACATATGGGAATGGATCACCCGGTACTCGGGATGCTCTGCGTAAAACGCCCGCACCGTCTTCCGGTACTCCCCGGCAGTCCAGGGGCGGATCGGCGGCATCCGGTAGATCCTGCCGCCAAGCGCCTCGATCTCATCGTCATAGGCGCCGCGCTCCTGACGGTGCACCATGAAATCGTACTGCACCTTGCTTCGGTCGATGTTCCGATAATAGTTCATCACCATGGTCTCCGCGCCGCCGCGGTTCATGATGGTAAACAGGTTCAAAACCCTGACTGGCTCTGTCGTCATGTATTACCTCTCATCTCAGGAGAATACTCCCAGAATGTCGCTGTTGTACCCCCACGAACCCTGATGGGACATCTGATAGCAGTAGAAAATAAAATACAGAATGTAAAATCCCACTTTCAGGGCGCTCCTGTTTCGACTGCTGACCGTCACATTCAGAAGGTAGGGATAGAGGATCAGACTGTAGCCGGCGGTATACGTTGCCAGACGGATCACGTACAGTCCGCATGTAAACGTCGCAAGAAGATTCAGCAGAAAGTTTAGCAGCGACATATTGATGCAGATGTGTATCATTTTATTGCCTGCATCAATCCGGTCACGGTGGATATACGCGATCACCACCGGCACCGCCGCGATAACAGGGCGGATGATGGAAGAACCGGAATCGCTGTTCATGGCCGCCACCGCATAGTCATAGGTCGAATTTGCCAGAGAGCTTTCCACGGCATCCAGAATCGGCCTCAGGAAAAGCAGGCCGACCACAGCCGCAATAATAATCAGGTTCTGCTTGGGGCTCCACGCCCTGCCTGTTACCATGAAATAGACCGGGATGAACAGATACGCGCTGTTGTGGAACTGCGCCGCAAAGAGACACAAAAGGATATAGGGGATCGTTTTTCCCTCTTTGATGAATATTGCGCCGCCGAACAGAAGCACCACGGCAAACCACTGCCGCATCATGGAAAAGTAATTATAATACAGTGCGGTAGCGAACAGCACAAAGCAGCTGTCCAGAAAGCTGACGGACTCCCTGCGCAGCACATGAATGAAAATGCAGGACTCCACCGCCGCAAACAGGCCAAACCACCCGTGGTAATCGTCGCTCACGTACATCTTGAAGATGTTGGCGGTTATGTCAAACGCTTTGTCTTTGCCGTCCCCGTCAAGGATTCTGGAAACGTCGTCCCATGTGCCGGGGATATGCTCAAACGACTGAATATAGCCGGAGGTATCGTTCATTCCGGAGCGCATGGCGGCCAGATAGGCGATGTAGCCGAACACGATCAGCCAGGGCATCAGCGGCGACTTGTAATCGTAGCGTTCGCCGTAATATATGGAATTCAGCTTGTGATACCGGATTGGCCGCTCCCAGATCAGGGCGCAGACCAGAATCACGGCCAAAACCGAAAAATGAATAACCATTTTCTTGTTCCTTTACCTTGAAATAATCCTCTGAATCACGGTGAGCAGCACGTACACACCAAAGGCAAATCCATGTTTTGCGCAGCCGTAAAACAGTTTCCAGTGGATTGGGAAATAATTTAAGGGCAGGTTTTTGTACGCCTTCCGATACCTTTCCTGACGGATGATCCTGTGGATATCCTTCACTTTTTTCCCCATCGACTGAGTGGAAACCGTAATGTTCAGCCCAAGCCCCAGAATGCCCAGCGCGATCCTGTTATTCAGCGCGGCTTCATACTCGCTGCCCAGCTGGTTTGACCGGATGATGGCTTCCATCCGGTCGTAGAGCGCCTGCCACTGGTCATACAGCCTTGGGTTGTACCCGGACGTGACCGAGGAAGACCCGTCCCTGCGGTAATGATACAGGTACGCTGCCAGATACACCACCCTGTCGGCCTTTCCAAAAACCTCCAGATTGAAAAAGCCGTCCTCGTAGCTTCCGATCTCCGCCAGATCGACAAATCTGGCGCCGCTTTTCTGAATCAGGGAACGCCTGTACAGCTTTCCCCAGACCGGGCAGAGGGAATCCACCAGCTCCGGGTGGGAAAGCTCCTCTCCCATTGCCCCGACAAATCTTCGGTGCAGCTTTGCCCGGACTTCTTCCTTTTCAAAAACCGTCGTTTCCGGGAAGATGACTTTCCGGGAGGAACGGTTCTCCGTTTCGCTCACATACGACCACATCACGATATCCGCGTCATATTCGCGCATTGCGTTCACTGCGTTTTCGCAGGCGTCCGGCTCGACCCAGTCGTCCGAGTCCACGAACATGATGTATTCCCCGCGGGCGCAGTCCAGCGCGTCGTTCCGCGCCCGGGATACGCCGCCGTTCGCCTTATCGATGACCTGTATCCGCGCATCCTCATCCGCGTACCGCCGCAGGATATCCGGACTGCCGTCACGGGAGCCGTCGTTGACGCAAATAATTTCCAGATTCGGGTATGTCTGGTTAATCACACTGTCAAGGCACTGTGCCAGATACCGCTCCACGTTGTAAACGGGAATGATAACGCTGACCAGCGGCTGTTCCTTCATTTTCCGGCACCTCCTGTCATGCGTAGATTATAGTCGTTTGATTGTTTCTTCAACGACCCTTTTCTTGTCAAACACGGCTTCCATACGTTTCCTGCCCGCTAAGCCCATGGCTCTTCTCTCCTCCATGGACAGGGCGCAGAACCGCTTCATTGCCGCGTAAAGGCTGCCTGAGTCCTTTCTTTCGCACAGGAAGCCTGTCACGCCGTCCTCCACCGCTTCCATGCAGCCGTGAATGCGGCTGGTAATTACCGGGCGGCCGGAAGCAGCGCATTCCAAGTTGGTATTCGCCATTCCCTCATGCCACGAGGGCAGAACAAAGCAGTGGGACGCGGCGATGAACGGGCGGACATCCTCCTGATAGCCCCGGTATTTTAACCACCCTTCGGATTCGGCTTCTTCCACCACCGCGCCGTAATCTTCCTCGTATCCGCCCACCATGTCCAGCGTGCAGGGGACGCCCTCGCCGGTGAGCCGTCTCATGGCCGAAAACAGCTCGTCAACGCCCTTTTCCCGCATGATCCGGCCGATGAACAGGAATTTTACAACGTCCCCCGTCGGGTAGTCCGCCACGGCGTAGCGCTCCAGATTGACCCCTGCCCCGCTTAAAAGACAGGTCTGGCGCTCTTTCACGATTTTCGCGTTGAGGAAAATCTGCCGGTTTTCTGCGTTCTCAAAGAATACCGTCTTCGCCTTTTTACAGCTGAGCCGGTACATCGCCGTGACCATTTTTTTCAGCAATCCGCCGCTTTCAAAGGCTGTCCCCAGTCCGGTGATGTTGACGGCGTAGGGTATCCCCGCCAGCCGCGCGGCAAAGCCGCCGTAGATGTTCGGCTTGATGGTGTAGCAGATCACTTTTTCCGGCTTTACCTCCCGGAATATGCGCCGGTAGGCGGCAAACAGCTTTGCGTCCCTGACCGGGTTCATGCCCCGCCGTTCCATGGGCGTGTCGAAAAAAAAGCACCCCATCTCCACCAGCGGCGCCACCAGTTCCCCGTAGGGGAGGGATATATATACCTCGTTCTTCGTCAGAAGCTCCTGTATTAGCTCCCTTCGGAACTGGTACAGGCCGACCTCGAAATTCGTCAGGATCAGAATTCTCATTTGATTTTCTCCGCGGGAACGCCTACGTATGTCCCGCTTTCCGTGATGCTTTTGATAACCACCGCGCCCGCGCCGATCATACAGCCGCCGCAGATCTGAAGATTGTTGCTCACCGTCGCGCCCGCGCCGATCCATGTTCCCGCGCCGACGCTTACTGTCCCCGCCACATGAGCGCCCACGGCAACGTGCACAAAGTCTTCCAGAACGCAGTCGTGGTCAACGGACGCGCAGGTGTTGATGATGCACCCATCGCCGATGACCGCGCCGGGGTTGATGACCGCTCCCGCCGCAACCAATGTGCCGGTGCCGAGGGTCACGTCCTCCCCGATGACCGCGGAGGGGTGGATCAGCGTCGTGACCTGTTTCCCGGCGGTGAGCAGCATCTCCTGCATCCGCCTGCGAACCTGCGGATTGCCGATGGCTACGAAGAAATCGCAGTCATATTCCGAAAACCGGGCGCTTTCCCCCATCACGGGATAGCGTCCGCACGTTTTTTTCGTGTCGTCCAGAAACGCAATGCTGTCGTAGCCGTTTTTTCCGGCGATATCCGCGGCGACTCTGCCGTGCCCGCCGGCGCCGAGGATCACAAGCCGCTTCACTTTGCCACCATCCCGTTTCCCATGAATTCCTCCATCGTGACAGACGTTTCCGAGGATATGCCGTCACGCCTTACAAATGCCGCCATCACGCTGTCCCAGATGATCTTCAGGTCTCCGAGGAAGGTAATGTGGTCTACGTACTTTACGTCCATTTCAAATTTGTCCTGCCAGCTGACCGTGTTTCTGCCGTGAACCTGCGCGTAGCCGGACAGCCCCGGGCGGACTTCGTGCCGCCGGTGCTGACGCTCGCTGTACCGGGGCAGATATTTGACCAGCAGCGGCCGGGGGCCGATGACCGACATGTCCCCCTTCAGAATATTGAACGCTTCGGGAAGCTCGTCCAGACTGGTCGCGCGAAGGACTTTTCCGAATTTCGTGAGCCGCTGTTCGTCCGGCAGAAGCTCGCCGTTTTCGTCCCGCTCGTCGGTCATGGAGCGGAATTTGTAGAGGTCGAAAATCTTCTCGTCCCTGCCGGGGCGGGGCTGTTTGAAAATGACCGGGCTGCCCAGCATGATGCGCACCAGAACCGCCACCAGTATGTACAGCCAGCCGAACACGATCAGCGCGGCCAGTGCGCAGAGGATATCCAGCGGCCGCTTGAAATACGTTTCGTAGGGGCCGTAAGGTTTATGCTCCATCGTTACTTCTCCGTTCCTGTTGGATACACCGTCACAGTGGTCTGCCGCTTCTGCACGATCACGCTGCCCGCCGGATATGCACCCTTCAGCACGCTTCCCGCGCCGACGATGCAGTTTTTGCCGATGGTCGTTCCCCGGAGGATAACCACATTGCAGCCGATCCAGCTGTTGTCGCCAATCGTCACCGGCGCGGTGACGAATTTTCCCGCTCCGATGCCGCCGGGAACGCGGTAGTCATGGTCATGGTCGTAAATTTTTGTATCCGGGCCGATCTGCACGCCCTCGCCGATCACGATGCTTTCCATGCAGTTGACGCTGACGCCGTTTCCCAGCGCCGTATTGCTGCCGATCTCCAGCGTACCGCCGTCCATGGCCAGCAGCTTCGATCTTCTGTGGGCACGGACATGCCTGCCCAGACGGATGGTGCCGCCCTCCGCGATGACGACCTCCGTGTTAGGGGAAAACCGCTGAACGCCGGAATAGAAAAAATGATGGAAATGAAACAGCTTCATGATCCCGAATTTCACCGCGCTGAACAGCACGCTGACCAGATTAAAGATGAATCTCCGCAATGAAACGCCGCCTTTCCAAACTATTCAAAGCACCGCCGGATGACCTTGATGATCTGCTCCTGCTGCTCCTTCGTCATCTTGTTGTCGCTGGGCAGGCACAGACCTCTTTCAAAGATGTCCGCACCCACGTCCTCCACGCCGCCGGCAATGTAGGCGTTGGCCTTTGCCCTGCCCTCGCCGGAGGTGGTGATGAAGCCGTTCATCCGGTACATGGGCTGCATGTGCATGGGCTTCCAGATGGGACGGCCTTCTGCGTTGATTCCCGCGATGGCCTCCAGGATCTCCGTAGGGCAGCTCTTTCCCTGCTCCGGGAGATACAGCGCGTCGTTGTCGCTGCGCACCTGACGGCACATGGCGCTCCTGTCAATTACCAGCGCAGACAGCCAGTAGTTGGGGCAGGACGTTTCCGGGTCGAAGGGGTTCATCTCAACAGGGAGACCCCGCAGACAGTCCCGGTAGCGCTCCCAGATGGCTTTCTTCTGGGCGATGTGTTCTTCCAGATACGGATACTGACCCCGGACGACGCCCGCGATCACGTTGCTCATGCGGTAGTTGTAGCCGACTTCCTCGTGCTGATACCATGGTGTGTTTTCCCGCGCCTGTTTTGACCACTTCCGCGCCTTGTTCGCCACTTCCAAGTCATTGGTCAGCAGGCAGCCACCACTGGAGCCGGTGATGATCTTGTTGCCGTTGTAGGAAATCGCCGCGTAGTCGCCGAAGCTGCCCGTCTGCCTTCCCCTATATGTAGCGCCCATGGACTCGGCGGCGTCCTCGATGAGCAGCGCGCCGTGGGCGTCGCACACAGCGCGGATCTCGTCCGCCTTGCCGGGAAACCCGTACAGGTGCGCCGCTACCACCAGCTGCACCTCCGGGTAAATCTCAAAGGCTCTTTCCAAAGCCCGGGGGTTCATGTTCCATGTGTCCCGCTCGGTGTCGATGAACACGGGGATGCCGCCCTCATAGACCACCGGGTTCAGCGTGGCGGCGAAGGTCATGTCGGAGCAGAACACCCGCCTGCCCTCCACTGCGCCGTGGCCGATGGCAGGTCTTCCGTAGAGCCGTTCCCCCGCGGCCCTGACGCACAGGTGCAGCGCCGCCGTGCAGGAGGACAGCGCCACCGCGTACTTCATTTCCGCCTTCTGCGCCGCGATATGCTCCACCTCATTGATGTTCGCGCCCACCGTGGACATCCAGTTGGAATCATAGGCTTCCGTGATATATTTCAGCTCGTCACCATGCATCGTCGGCGAAGCAAGCCATACCTTCTTATCAAAGGGCTTTATGTCTGTTCTCCTGACATACATATCTCTATTCCTCTTTTCTGTGCCTTTGACAGACGTGTCATACTGAGCTCCAATTTAATTGCCTGAGGGGCATGGAGTTCATATGAGACTTGTTTTGTGATTTCTTTCCTTATAAATCACAAAACAGGCAGCGCCGTCAGGCGATGCCTTCCTGATTAAAACTAAGATTTTAATCAGGAAATAGTATCAGAAAAAGCTGATGGCCTCTCCCGTTTCCTTTTCCTGATCCTTGACCCAGTCCGCGTTCAGATCGTTCTGCACCACGGAATGGTCGGTCAGCTCGATCACCAGCGTATCCGCTCTGGCGGAAATGGATTTCACCACATATTTTCCGGCAGCATTTACCAGCGCCTGCTCGCAGTCCGCGTACTGCTGATGCTCTCCATTGACCACCAGCTCCACCTTGCCGTCGGCGCATTCCGCCAGATTTTTCAGCGTCACGCTGCCGCCGAAGCCCTGAAAGAAGCCGGAATAGTCCTGCACCTCAACGGATGCTTCCTTGCAGATGGCCTTGATGCGGTTTCTGACCTCCTGCGGCATGACCGCGGAGGCGATAATGACGAAATTGACCCGGTACTTTTCAATGGCGCCCTTCAGGTTCTCCACGCCGTTGACCACGGGAACGCCGTCCAGCAGAGAGCCGAAGCCGATCTCCTTGTAGTTGAGGGCGCACACCGGACGGACGGTTTTCTCCCGCTCCAGCTCCTGAAGCACGATCTTGCCGGTCCCGCCTGCGCCGATGACCATTGCGTTTATCGTTGCACCTTTCCCGTTATTTGCCACCCTGACCTTTTCCATAAGGAGCAGCCGGTAGGAAAACCGGCTCGCGGTGATGAGACACGTCTGGGTAAACGCGCTGAGGCAGTAGAAGGAAATGGGCATTCTTATAAGGGGCGTTCCCCGGAGCAGGATGAGAGTTCCGATGATGTGGACGATAAAGCAGACCACGTTTGCCCCGACGATGCGGTTCAGGTCGTTGAAGCCCGCGTACTTCCAGATGCCGCTGTACAGGTTGAAGCAGCAGAAGATCACGAGACAGAGAATGGTGTAATAGGGCGCGTAGCTGGTATAGGCTTCGATATACTGCGCCGCAGCGCTGTGGAACTGCTTCGCCACATAAAATCTGGTCAGCAGCGCAAGATAACACGCGGCATTCACCGCAATGATGTCATACACGACCAGGAAGAACCGTATGGCGAACCACCTGACGTATATCCACTTACTTTTCCTGTTTTCTTCCGGCATAAATTTTACTCTCCCAATTTCTTTGCACGTAATTTCGGTCTGCTCACAGGGGTTGCAGATTTCCGGTCTCGCCGCAGTTTTTCAGCTCCATATGGTCAAGGGCATATTGCAGAGCCATGCCGATCAGCTCGTTCCGGGAACGGTTCGTCTTGGCCGCCAGGCGGTTGTATTCCTCCTGCAAGGCTCTGTCTATACGTATCGTCATTGTGACGGTTTTGTCTTCCTTCGGCGTCACGATGAATTTCTCCATAAACGCAGTCCTCCATTCATTTTGTTACATTATAGTGTTCACAAATTGCATAAAGCTATAACACAATATCAAGTTGAATTTACAATGTGTTTTTGTGTTACTTCATTTTCCGAAAATACGCAAATCCGCGGCAATTTCCCCCAAAATACGGCAAAAAAGAAAGCCTTGACCACGAAAAAACAGTCAAGGCTTTTTTGATGCGGTTTTCATTTTATTCCCTGCCGGAGCCGATGATCCCGTATTCCTTCAGCAGCGCCACCCGCTCGCTTCCGATCTTTATGGACTGGGCGGCATTATTGTCTGCGGAACCTCCGGCGGGCCCCTTCCCGTATTTCAGAATACGGTTCACCCACGCAAGGGGCAGAAGATACGGCTTTTCTTTCAGGTAAGGGTAGAGCCCCGCCAGCTGCCGCGCCGGGGGGAAGACGGTTCGCAGCAGGCCGTTCCCCGCTTTCCGGGCGGCCGGGCAGCGGACGACCGCCGCGTAGATCATCGGCAGCACGCTGTGGGACGCTGCCATGGCAAACAGCGCGTCCCATGTCTCCCGCTCAATATCCGTCTCCCAATCCACGGTTCTATCTTCCAGCGAGGCGCGGAGCGCCTGCAAAAATAACATACTTACCGGTTCCATATCCGTCACCCGCTTCCAGACTCTTATATCAGATTCTACCGTATCGGGCGGAAAAAATCAAGACAGTTCGGGACGTTGGCGGCAGCCCGCTGAAAAATGTTAAGGCAACACCGCACAATTGCGTCTGCGAGTCTCAGCCGTCTTTTTGCTCCACTTCCGCAGTTCCGAAAATGGGAAATACATACAGTATTCCTCCATTTTCGGAACTTTGAATTGGAACAAAAATCCTGCCTGAGACTTCTTGCCGAATTGTGCGGTGCTGCCTTAAATATTTCTCACTTTCCTATTGACAGGCTGCGACCTGTGTGATATATTTCTCACATGAGATGTGCGAAATATATCGCTTTTCAAAATAAAGGAGGATCATTATGAAAAAAGTATCATTGCGGGAGCTGGTGGCGGATAAAATCATATTCGCCGTTCTGATTGCGGTCTATTACTGGACGTGGGCGCGAAACGACTGGAAGGGCTATTACACGACCATTCAGATTGTCGTCGCCACATTCACCTTCTACTATTTTATCTCCCGGGGCATCCGGCTCAAAAAGTATAAGCAGGAGACTCCCGACGAAATGGCCGAGGCCAACCTGAGACGGTGCGATGCCATCTGCCTGAAAATCAGCGTGGCCGTACTGATCGCCGTCAGCTTCCTCTGCGCCGCCGGACGGTTCGCCCTTACGACGGAAGTGATCGGCTACTGTCTGGTGGGGATGCTGGTTCTGCTTGCCGTTGTACGCACCATCATTTTCTACGTCATGGACAAGAAGGGGCTTTGAGTATGGCTCTGACGACCAGAATCAAAGAATACCGGGAGATGCAGGATCTCAAACAGTCAGACCTGGCCGAGCTGGTCGGCGTCCGGCGGGAGACCATTGTCAACCTGGAAAGAGGGAAATATAACCCATCGCTGAAATTGGCGATGGACATTGCGAAGGTTTTTCACGTGACGGTGGAAGACCTGTTCTCCTATGATGACTAAATCCACGGGGTTTTGAGGCATTATGCCTCAAAACCCCCACTTTTTCCGTCCCAAAGCTTGCGCGGCGCAGATTGACAACCCCAGAGGGATGTGATATCCTTATAAAGGATTTTTATGGCTTATATTCGATTTATATTTCGTATGAATTGTGAGACGTGGACATGGCTTTTTTTCGCAGGGTAAAAAAACGGCTTCAAGGAGATGACCCGCAGCAGCTGAAACGGGAACTGACGTGGCTGCAGACGCAGGTCGGGCGCTATAAGGGAAAGATCCTCGCCGTAGGGCTGCTGAGCCTGACCGGCACGATTATGGGTCTCGTTTCCAGCGTGGCCTCCAAATATCTCATCGACGCGGTCACGGGCTGCGGCGCGGATATGCTGTGGCGCGCCGTGGCCATTATGGCCGTCATGCTGTTGGGAAGCCTTGTTCTGCAGGGCGTTTCCTCCCGGGTGGGCGGCAGCGGAAACCGCTACCCCATCGCCGCCGGGACCAGAGGCGTATTCGCTTACGTTCCTCAGGGCAACAGCGTGTTCCCCGGCACCATTGCGGAAAATCTCCGGCTGGTCAGTCCCGATGCCAGTGACGGCGAGCTGGAACAGGCGCTGAAGATCGCCTGCGCATGGGACTTTGTCAGCCAGTTTCCCGACGGGGTTAACCACCGTCTGGGCACGGGAGGACGGGGCATTTCCGAAGGTCAGGCCCAGCGCCTGGCCATCGCCCGGGCGCTGCTACGCAAAGCGCCGATTTTACTGCTTGACGAGGCCACCTCCGGTCCGGACATGGCCACGGAGCGGCGGCTTCTGGACAATCTGCGCCAAAGCGGTCTTCTGCGCACCTGCATTCTGGTGACCCACCGCCCCGATCAGGTTCTGGCGCTGGTGACCGCCGTGCGGCGCAAGGAAAAGCTTTTGCAGCCGGGCAGCTTCTGGTGGGATTTCTTTGAGAAGGTCTGGATCCGCGTGATCCCCCTGCGCCCCGGGATCGCAGCGGCCTATTCGGCACTGACCGGCGCGTTTCGTAAAGCGGAGACTGCCCATGATTGACCTGCACTGCCACATTCTGCCGGAACTGGACGACGGCTCCCAAAGTCTGGAAGAATCCCTCGCCATGGCGCGTATGGCCGTAAACAGCGGCGTGCGTGCCATGGCCGCCACGCCCCACTGCATGGGCGAGCGGGCGGAGGAGGTCTACGGGACATGGTCGCTTCTGCGTCAGGCGCTGGAGGAGACCGGCGTACCCCTGAAGCTGTACCCCGGCATGGAAATTTTCGGCACCCCGGACACCGCCCGGCTGCTGCGGGAGGGAAAGCTGTTCACCCTGAACGGCTCCCGGTATCCGCTGATCGAATTTGCCTTCCAGTCCAGCGGCGAAGAGGAAACTCTGATTCTGCGAAGCGTCTGCCGGGCGGGATTTAGGCCCCTTGTTGCGCACCCCGAGCGTTATACTTATCTTCAGCACGACCCGGAGATCGTCAACCGGTGGTGTCGCTTGGGATGTCTGCTTCAGGTAAACCGGGGCAGCCTTCTGGGGCGCTTCGGCGGACACGCGCAGGCACTGGCCTATGCGCTGGTGGAGCGGGGCTTCGCCGCCGCCGTGGCCAGCGACGCCCACTCTCCCCGGGTGCGGACGCCTTGGATGGAGGATGTACGCGATCTCCTCGCGCAGGAATTCTCCCCCCGGTGTGCCCGGGCGCTGCTGCTGGACAACCCCAGAAAAATTCTGAAAGACGAACCCATCACTCTGGCCGAACCGGAGTGGTTTTGATGAAAAAGGCGGGAAACTATGAAAAAACGGAATTGGCTTTTACTGCTGCTGATCGTCCTGTGTCTGGCGGCATTCTTCGGCTACCGGAAGCTTGACCAGCTGCGCACGGACACACGCGCCCCCCAGATCCATATAGACGAACAGCCGCTGGAGGTCTCCGTGCGGGACGACAAAAGCGCGCTGTTGGCAGGCGTCACCGCCTCGGACAACGTGGACGGGGACGTGACGGCTTCCCTCGTGGTGGAGCGCGTCAATCTGACGGACAGCGACGGCTCCATTTCGGTGAGCTACGCGGCCTTCGACAGCGCCGGGAACGTGGCAAAGGCCAAACGGGAGGGCAGGTATACCGATTACGAACGCCCCCGGTTCACGCTGAACGCCCCGCTGGTCTATACCGTTGACCACAGCTTTGACGTTCTGAGCAATGTCGGCGCGGTGGACGCCATCGACGGGGACATCCAGCACCGGGTCAGAGCCACAACGAAGGGCACCAGCTCTATCATGGCGCTGGGAAGCCACATGGTTCAGTTCCAAGTGACCAACTCTCTGGGCGATACGGTGTCGGAGACCTTCCCCGTGGAGGTGATCTCCTCCGGCATCTACAACGCCGCGCTGGAGCTGACCGACTATCTCGTTTACCTGCCGAAGGATGCCCAATTCTACCCGGCACAGTATCTGAAATCCTTCACATGGCTGGGGGAACAGGACAGTCTGGCTGGCGGGCTTCCCACGGACTACTCCATGCGGACGCGGGGCACGGTGCAGACCGGATACCCCGGGGTCTACACCGTGGAATACCGGGTGACATTCACAGACCGGGACGAGAAAAACCCCGATTTTGACCGGAAATACACGGGGTATTCCAAATTGATCGTTGTGGTGGAAGGGTAAGCCAATGGAAAATACAAGCAAATCAAATATGCAAAGCGCCCGGCTTCTGCCCTTCGACCCCATCGTCCTTGTGCAGGACGTTCTCAAGCGGTGGCTGGTTGTTGTGCTGGCGGCGCTTGCCGTGGGCGTCGGCACCTACATTTATACGGACGCGACATACGCGCCGGTCTACCGGACGACGACCACCTTCGTGGTGACCACCCGGGGCAGCTCCACGTCGGTGTATTCCAACCTGTCCTCCACCAGCAATCTTGCGGGACTGTTTACCGAACTGCTGAACAGCTCCATCATGCGCAAGACCATCATGCAGGAGACGGACATTTCCTCCTTTGATGGAACCATCGACACCGCGGTCGTCCCCAACACCAATCTCATCACCATGACCGTAACGGATTCCGATCCCCGGATGGCCTTTCTGGCCGCGCAGGCCATCATCGAGCACCACGAGTCCCTGACCTATCAGGTGATAGACGACATCGGGCTGGAGGTGCTGCAATACCCGGCAGTGCCCACATCTCCCACGAACCAGAACTTTGCCTTCCACCAGATGAAAAAAGCCGCTGTCATCGCGGCGCTGGCCGCCACGGCCCTGCTTGCCATTTTGTCCTATCTGCGGGACGCGGTGCGGAGCGGTACGGAAGCCCGGGAGAAGCTGGACTGCAGCTATCTGGGTGAGATCTCCCACGAGCGGAAGTACAAAACCGTTTTTGCCCTGCTGCGGCGGAAGAAAACCAGCATTCTGATCACGAACCCCGTGACCAGCTTCCGGTTTGTGGAGAGCATCCGCAAGCTGCGCCGCCGGGTCGAGCAGCACATGGACGGCGGCAAGGTGCTGATGGTGACGAGCCTGCTGGAAAACGAGGGCAAGTCCACCGTGGCTGTCAATCTGGCGCTGGCCATGGAGCAGAAGGGCAAGCGTGTGCTGCTGATCGACTGCGACCTGCGGAAGCCCGCCTGCGGCATGGTGCTGGGGCAGAGCAAATTCACCTACGGTCTTAACGACATTCTGGGGGGCAAGGAGAATCTGTCCGAGTGCTTCCTGCGCTATCAGAACAGCGATATGTACATGCTGCTTGCCAAACGCGGCGAGCAGAACACCGGCGACCTGCTGATTTCCCCACGGATGAACGCGCTGCTGGACTGGGCGCGGGAGTGCTTCGACTTTATCGTGCTTGACCTGCCCCCCATGAGCGCGGCTTCGGACGCGGAGGGCATGGCCGATCTGGCGGATGCCAGTCTGTTGGTGGTTCGGCAGAACGCGGCGGCAGCGCCCGCTCTGAATAACGCCGTCGCTTCTCTGGACGGCCACAAAGCGAAGGTGCTGGGCTGCGTCCTCAACAACGTCTACGCAACGCAGCTGTCCACCGGCCAGAGCTACGGCGGCTACGGCAAGTACAGTCATTACGGCCACTATGGCAACTACGGTTCCAGTGGCTCCAGGAAATAGGAAGGCTGCTATGGAAATCGAAAAAACGGAACAACAGGGGCGGGACACCTTCGTACTGCTGGACGACTTTCTCCATCAGGCGAAGCGGATGTGGCTGCTGGGTCTGGCACTGATCCTGATCTGCGCCGCCGGGCTGACGTTTGTGCAGCGCAGAACCTACCGGCCTGTCTATGAGGCCAGCGCATCCTTTACGGTTCGGGTGGCCAACCCCCTTTACGCCAGCGTCAGCAGCTACAACGAAAAAACGGCGCAGGTCATGGCGGATACCTTCCCCTCCATCCTCACCAGCGGGCTGCTGCAGCGGCGGGTCATGGACGAGCTGAGCATCGACGAGGTGCCGGCCATGTCCGTCTCGGCCACGGCGCATTCCAGCATCCTGACACTGAAGGTCAGGGACACCGACCCCCAGCGTGCCTATGACGTCATGAGCGCCGTGATCGCCTGCTACCCGGAGGTAGCGGAGTTCGTAGTCGGCTCTACGGTGCTGGTGCTGCTGGATGAAAGCGGTATGCCCACCGCGCCCGTCGCCGAGTTCAATTACCGGTACTATATCACCTGTGGCGCAGTCGTGGGTGCGGCAGTCTGGTGCGTGATTCTGGCGTTTCTGGTTCTGATGAAGAACACCGTCCACAACGAGGACGAGCTGCGCGAGACCCTGAACGCCCCCTGCCTTGGGCAAATCCCCGCGGTGAAGATATCCCGGAAGCGGCCTTATCCTCTGCTGCACCGGTACAGAAGCGAGTCCGGCTTTTCCGAATCCGTCCGTCTGCTCCGTCTGCGGGTGGAGAAGGCCATGCAGGAGAACGGGCAGAAAATTCTGCTGGTCTCCAGCGCCATCCCCGGCGAGGGCAAGACCACCGTCTCCGTGAATCTGGCGGTATCCCTTGCCCAGAAGGGGCGGCGGGTGCTGCTGATCGACTGCGATTTCCGCAATCCCTCCGTGGCGAAGACCCTGTCCTCCAAGAGCCATCCTCTGGATGAAGGGCGGAACCTGACGAATTTCACCGGTTCCGGGGAAGCCGCCGGGGCGCTGGCACAGGCAACGGATGTGGAAGGTCTGTTCGTGATCGTGGGGAACGCCGATGGAAAAGCGGACTATTTCGACGCGCCGACGCAGGCGCGGCTGACGAAGCTCATCCGGTATGCCCGTGACAAATACGACTACGTGATCCTGGACACGCCCCCCTGCTCTCTGCTGACCGACGCCGCGGAAGCTGCGGAGGCCGCCGAAGCGGGACTGATGGTCATCCGTCAGGATTACGCCTCCCGCGACCAGATTCTGGACGGCGCCCAGCGTCTCAGCGACAGCCGCCTGCCCATCATCGGATGCACCCTGAACAACGTCCGCAAGGGTCTCTCCGGGAGCAAGGAATACGGGTATGGTTATGGATACGGCTATGGGTACGGCTACGGTTATGGCTACGGAAGCAAGTCCAGGCAGGAAAAGAAATAGGAAAAGCTGGGGCAAATTAGGGTCTATCTGAAAACCGTCAACATGCCCAAACAGCGGGTCTTTTCCGCCTGCTGTGCACCATTTTCCCTTGTAATACACAAAGTATTCCTGCGGAAAAATGGCTTCAGCAGGCGAAAAATCCCTCGCTGTTGGTCATATTCCCGGTTTTCAGATAGACCCTAACGAACCGCCCTGCCTTCGTAAAACAGTTAATGGAGCGTATCAGTACGGATACGCTCCATTTTTCATGCTAATATGCTATGTAACGAGGTGCAGCCCTTGGCTCTCCCTTTGGGAGAGCTGTCACCGCAGGTGACTGAGAGGGTCGTGCAGTCTTTTTTGAATGACGAGATCAATTTGTATGCACACACCACGAAAATCCATTTGGCATGGCCATTGTTTCCCCTCTCCGTCTTCGCTGCGCTCAGCCACCTCTCCCAAAGGGCGAGGCAAAGGGTTCTCACAAGAACAGGCACAGCAGATTATCCTGCTGTGCCTGTTGACTGTCCAATGCGGCCCGCCTGTTCGGCGGGGCAGCTTTGTTTCCTATCATACCGCCGGGACGCAGAACTTTTCCACCACGAAGTCGTGGAGCCAGCTTTCGTCCGGGTAGAACTCCGCGTAGCGCTCGCCCATTACCGTCTCGCCGGGGAGACGCACAATGGTGTCCGAGGTGAAGTACATCTTCCCCATGTTCCGCGCCAGATACGTGATCTCCGTCAGGTCCAGATCGGTGGTGATGTAGTCCTTCAGGCCGTTGTAGTATTCCAGCGCCACGGCGGGGTCGGCGACGATTTTCCCCTTGCACTGGTTGAACAGCGCCTTCATCACCGCAATGCTCCGCATACCGCGCTTGTACGCGCCCTCCAGATCGGTCTCGCTGCGGTAGGTGATGAACTTGTCCATGTACCACCGGTTCAGCGTGACCGTGCTGCCCTTGGTAAACGTGGAATGGATCTCCGTGTAGTCGTCGTCAAAAGTGATGGTCAGGCCGCCGATCAGGTCGTTCAGCGTGTACAGCGCGTCACAGTCCAGCGCTACGTAGCGGCTCACCGGCGCGCCGTACAGGAGACGGGACACCGCGTCGGTGGTCAGGCGGCAGCTCAAGTCCTTTCCGTCGCCGTAGCTGTGGGCGGTGGAAATGTTGGTGTAAACAGTATCCAGATACTGGCCGCTTGCGTCCATGGCGATCACGTCGGCCATGGTGTCCCGGGGAATGTACAGCATGGAAAAGTCAAAGGTTCTGGTGTCCAGTATGACCAGCCCAATCACGTCGGCGTTGCCGCCGTTGGACTCCGTGGCGTAGAACCAGTTCTTTTCATCGCCCATGTAGTCAATGCCCATGAACAGAATGGAGATCACGTCGTCCCGGTAATTATAGGCGTTGCCCTGTTCGTCGATCCAGTCCGCGTCAATACGCGCCTGCGTTTCCGAAGCGTCGGTAGGGGTAGTCGCAGATTGTGGAATGGCGTCCGAAACGCTTCCCCGGGCGGCGAACATCGCCCCCCGCACACTGCCGGAGTACCACACGAAAATCCCCACACCAACAGCCGCAAGCACCAGTACCGCCGCCAGCGAGCTGAGCACAATGGCGGTCACTTTCATGGGATTCCCATTCTTTTTCGGCTTTTCGCTCTTTTGGGGTTCCTCTTTCAGAAATTTTCCTTTTTTCTTCATGTTCCGTTATTCTCCGTCCGCGCCCGGAGTGCCGGCAAACACGGCCTGCGCTTCATCCACCAGCACACCCTGTACCACGAACCGGTACGCCGGGTTTCCGATGCAGGTGGAAAGGGTGATGATCCTGTCTGAGGACGTAACCTCCAGCGCCGGATTGAACTGCGCCAGATCGGTCTGGGCGTAGACGCTCTCGATGTACTCGTCGATCAGCGCTTTGGTGGAAAAATCCGTGTTCGCGACGATGTCCAGATTGTCCCGGCGGTAGGCCGCAAAGACCTGATAGGTCAGCTGCCGCTCCGGGGTGTAGACGATGATCTGCCCGTGGGAATCGAAGAAATTCTTATCCCGGAACCGGTGCAGCTGGGCAAACATCCGCCCGTCCAGCATGTTATGGCCGTAGATCACGGTGTTGAAGTCCGTAAAGTCCCCGGCGTTCTCCCCCAGAACGAAGATGGAGCCATAGCCGGTGGAGGTTCCCTCGTAGTTGTGGTTCAGATAGTAGTAATTGTAGGTCGTGTCGTACAGGATGGGATAATCGATCAGCGTGCCGTCCACCACGATCCAGCCGATGATGTCCTCGTTTTCCCCTTTGAGGTAGTCAAAGTTGATGGGAATTTCCACGGTGGGCAGGGGCGGCTCCGTCTCGACGGGCTGAGTCTCTTCCGCAGCCTCCGTCGCCGGGGTGGTGGGTGCGGCAGGCGCATCGGTTCTGGCCGCTGCCGCCAGCTGCTCATAGTTGTCGCTCTGCCGCTTATAGGCAAGCAGCAGCCCGCCGATCGCGGCCAGCGCCGCCAGCACGATGGAGAAGCTGACGATGCTGATAATGAGGTATACCTTCTTCTTATTCTGCATGTCCGTTATAATACGAATGGAGCGATCAAGACCGCTCCATTCCGTTCCTTTTCAATTATTCGGATTACTCTTTGCTCTTCTTGTAGGCAATGGCGCCGACACCGCCCGCAGTGCAGGCCGCGGCGGACAGGACTGCCACCGCAACGGAACCGGTACGGGGCGCGGTGGGCTTGCCGCCGGGGTTGCCGCCCTGATTGCTCTTGACGGTCGTGGCGGAAGCCGTGACTGCCATGCTCAGACACAGGATGAGCGCGAAAACAAAGGATACAAACTTTCTCATTGTGATTTCTCCTTCAGCGTTAAAATGTAACGCACTGCATGATGCACAGTCCGCCTTTTACTTACTTTGCATTATATATCTTCTCATCCGTTTTGTCAACACGGAAATCGTGCCTGATTTCCGCGGAAATTCCAGTAAAAAACTGCCGAAAACCAGCAAAACCGCTTTTTTCTCAAAAACGGAATCCGTCCGCGGTTCCGCCCTTGTTTTTTGGGGAAGACTGTGATATGATATCAGAATATTAAGAAGGTGTGACCATGCTCGATTTTCAGCGCCCCCAGCTGTCCCAGAAGGACGACTATGAGCGCGTTTTGTTTTCCTGTCCGCCCAGAGGATGCGAATATTCCTTCGCCAACCTCTATCTCTGGGGGCGGCAGCAGCTGGTGTTTACCCACGGCTGCGTGGCGTTTTTTTCCCATTTCAATGGCCGGAGCGTCTACCCCTACCCCATCGGCGACGGGGATCGGCGCGCCGTGATCGAGGAAATTCTTCTCGACGCTAAACAGCGGGGCATTCCCTGCCGCATCGTCAGCATGACCGCGGCCGATCAGGCGGAGCTGCAGGGGTGGTTTCCCGACAAATTTCTCTACCGCGCCGACCGGGACAGCTATGACTACGTTTATTCCGTGGACGATCTGGCCGACCTGAAAGGTCGGAAATTCCAGAAAAAACGGAACCACGTCAACCGCTTCCGGGCAGAGCATTCCCAGTTTGAACTGCAAAATCTGACCGACGGCAACTTCTCCGCTGCCCAGCGCATGGTCGGCGAATGGTACCGCGCCCGGATGCAGGCCGACCCCACGGGGGACTATATGATGGAAAGCATCGCCATGTCCCGGGCGTTCCGGCATTATGAGGGCCTGCAAATGGAGAGCGCCGTGCTTGTGGAAAACGGGGAAATTCTCGCCGTGACCATGGGCAGCCGCCTGTGGTCGGACACCTTCGACATCCATTTTGAAAAGGCGCGGGAGGACGTGGACGGCGCTTACGCCGCCGTAAACTGCGAATTCGCCCGGTATCTGCGGCTGAAATATCCCAATCTACGCTATCTGAACCGGGAGGACGATGTGGGTCTGGCGGGGCTTCGCAAGGCCAAGCTGTCCTACAATCCCCACCACATGGTAGAGAAATCATGGGCGTATCTGGCGGAGGATTTCCATGGAGATTGACTACCCCACCGGCGTACAGGAGCCTCAGCTGCGGGCGCTCTGGCGGCTGTCCTTCGGGGATTCTGAGGAATTTATCGCGGGCTTTTTTGCCAGCGGCTACTGCCCCCGGCGCTGCCGGTGCGCGGCGGAAAACGGGAACGTTGCCGCCGCCCTTTACTGGTTTGACGCGGAGTTCCGAGGGCAGAAATTCGCCTATCTCTACGCCGTGGCGACCCACCCGGATTTCCGGAACCGGGGGCTTTGCCGCGCCCTGATGGCGGATGCCGCTGCCTGTCTGACCGGACGGGGTTATGACGGGGCGCTGCTGATGCCCCATGACTCAGGTCTGCGGAAAATGTACGGCCGCATGGGCTATCGGGACTGCTGCACCGTGTCGGAATTTTCCTGCGACGCCGGGGAAGCGGTGGCTCTGCGTCCGGTTTCCGAAGCGGAGTTCGCCCGCCTTCGCCGGGAGTACCTGCCCCCGGACGGCGTGATTCAGGAGGGGGCAAACCTTTCCTATCTCAAATGCTACGCCGCACTTTACGCCGGGGGAGATTTTCTGCTGGCTGCCGAGCACGACGGTGACAGCCTGACCGGCATGGAGCTGCTGGGCAATGCCGCAGCCGCCCCGGGCATTCTGGGGGCGCTGGGATTTTCCCGCGGCCACTTCCGCACCCCGGGAACGGCGCTTCCCGGCGCCATGTTCCGTCCCCTGCGGCCGGGTGCGGACGCACCCGGATATTTTGGGCTGATTTTTGACTGATACTATTTCCTGATTAAAATCTTTGATTTTAATCAGGAAGGCATCGCCTAATGGCGCTGCCGGTTTTGTGATTTATAAGGAAAGAAATCACAAAACAAGTCTCATATGAACTTCATGCCCTTCGGGCAATTAAAATCTTTTTTAAAGATTTTAATTGAAGTTCAGTATGAGTTTCCGTAACCCCGTGGCACCCACAGGCCGTGCGCGGTCTGTGCCTTTCATAAGACAAGAACACTGGAGGAATCATCGTGCACAGAGAACACCTTGGGAGCCGTTTGGGCTTCATTCTCCTCAGCGCCGGTTGCGCCATCGGCATCGGCAATGTATGGAAATTCCCGTGGATGACCGGGCAGTATGGCGGCGGCGCGTTCGTCGTGATCTACCTGCTCTTCCTGCTGATCCTGGGTGTCCCCGTTTTGACCATGGAATTCGCCATGGGACGCGCCGCCCAGAAAAGCCCCCTGAAAATGTATCAGGCGCTGAAGCCCGGCGGACACTGGGGCTGGCACGGCTACGTCTGTTTGCTCGGCAACGTGGTTCTGATGATGTTCTACACCACCGTCGCCGGTTGGATGCTGCAATATTTTGTGGACACCGCCGCCGGACGCTTCGTGGGACTTGACGTTTCCGGGGTGGAGACCGCCTTCGGCAACATGCTTGCGAACCCTGTCCAGCAGACGGTTTACATGGGCGTGATCGTCATATGCGGCTTTTTCATCATTTCCATCGGTGTTCAGAAGGGATTGGAGCGGGTGACCAAGTGGATGATGATGGCGCTGATCGTGCTGATGCTGGCGCTGGCTGTACACAGTCTGTTCCTCCCCGGCGGATCCGAGGGACTGAAATTCTACCTGCTGCCCGACATCCAGCGCCTGAAAGACGCCGGCGTTGGCAATGTCATCGTGGGCGCCATGAACCAGTCCTTCTTTACATTGAGCCTTGGCATCGGCGCCATGGCCATCTTCGGCAGCTACATCGGCAAGAATCACGCGCTGGCGGGCGAGTCCGTCCGGGTCTGCGCGCTGGACACGCTGGTGGCGCTTTGCTCCGGCCTCATTATCTTCCCCGCCTGCTTCTCCTACGGCGTGGACGTCAAGAGCGGCCCCGCGCTGATCTTCATGACCCTGCCCAACGTGTTCAACAACCTGCCCGCAGGGCGCTTCTGGGGGAGCCTGTTCTTCCTGTTCATGACCTTCGCTGCCTACTCCACGGTCCTCGCGGTGTTTGAAAACATCGTCTCCTGCGTCAGCGAGCTGACCGGGCTCAGCCGGAAGAAGACCTGCCTTGTGTGCGGCATTGCCCTCTTCCTGCTGAGCCTGCCCTGCCTGCTGGGCTACAACCTGTGGAGCAATTTCCGCCCCATCGCCGGGCGGGACGTGCTGGACAGCGAGGATTTTCTGGTCAGCAACCTGCTGCTCCCTCTTGGCAGTCTGCTGTTCATCATTTTCTGCACCACCCGCTACGGCTGGGGCTGGGAGAATTTCCTTGCCGAAGCCAACGAGGGCAAAGGGCTGAAAATCGCCAAATGGCTGCGGCCTTACATGACCTACGTGCTGCCCGTGATCGTGGGCATCATTCTCATCTTCGGCCTTTACAACTTCTTCGCCGCGTAAACGCTGCCCCGAAAGAGCGCATCTCTTTCGGGGCAATTTTATCGATTTGGCAAAACTCACATGGTTCCACCCCAAAAAGCGGCAGGAATCGTCTTTCTGCGAGTTGACGGGGAACGCCCCCAATGGTATAATACTCCTGTACATCAACAAACCCTTATGACTGACGGATCAGTGGAGCACCACATGGAGTAAGGGCATATCGTATTCATCGCCGACCGTCTGGGCACACTTTCCTGTTTCACGGGTAAGTGCGCCCTTTTTTGTTTGCCACAAGGAGGTCAACACATGAAAAAAGTCGGAATCGTCATGGGCAGCGACAGCGATCTGCCCATCCTGCGCAAAACCATGGATACCCTGACGTCTCTGGGCATTCCCTACGAATGTCACATCTACTCCGCCCACCGCACCCCCGAGGAGGCTCGGGATTTTGCCGTATCCGCACGGGCAAACGGCTTTGGCGCGCTCATCGCCGCCGCCGGTATGGCCGCGCACCTCGCCGGCGCCATCGCGGCAAACACCACCCTTCCGGTCATCGGTATTCCCTGCAAAGGTCCTTGTCTCGACGGCATTGACGCTCTTCTTTCCACGGTCATGATGCCCTCCGGTATTCCGGTCGCCACCGTAGCCGTAAACGGGGGCGTGAATGCCGCTTTGTTGTCTGCCCAGATTCTGGCAGTGGAGGACGCAGAGCTTGCCGCGAAGCTGGACGCCAGACGCGCCGCCGACGCGGCCAAGGTGCTTGAGAAAGACGCCGCCCTTCAGGCGGAACTGAACGGCTGAGGGAGGAAAAGCAATGGGCGGTTTCTTCGGGGCGATTTCCCATAAGAATTGCATTTACGACGTTTTCTTCGGCACGGACTACCACTCCCACCTCGGCACCCGCCGGGCCGGACTCGCCTTTTACGATACGGAAAAGGGCTTCCAGCGGCAGATCCACAGCATCGAAAACACCCCCTTCCGCACGAAATTTGACGACGACATGGCAAAATTCAGCGGAAACGCCGGTATCGGCTGCATTTCCGACACCGACCCCCAGCCCCTGCTGGTGCGCTCCCACTTGGGGATGTTCGCCATCTCCACCGTGGGCATCATCAACAACGCCGAACAGCTGGTGGCCGAGACCTTTTCCGGGCCGGGGCATCAGTTCATGGCCATGTCCTCCGGCAAGATCAACACCACCGAGCTGACCGCCGCCCTCATCAACCAGCGCGGCAGCCTGATCGAGGGCATCCGCTACGCACAGGAGGTCATCGATGGCTCCTGCACCATTCTGCTGCTGACCCCCGACGCCATCATCGCTGCCCGGGACCGGCTGGGGCGGCTGCCCGTGCTGGTGGGGAAAAATAACGACGGCCTGTGCGTATCCTTCGAGTCCTTCGCCTACCACAAGCTGGGCTATCAGGACCATTACGAGCTTGGCCCCGGGGAGATCGTGAAAATGACGGCGGACGGCCTTACTCAGCTGGCCGCCCCCGGTACCAAAATGAAAATCTGCGCCTTCCTGTGGACGTACTACGGCTACCCCAACTCCAACTACGAGGGCAAAAACGTGGAGGTCATGCGCTACCGCAACGGCGAGATCATGGCCCGCAAGGAAATGGAAGCCGGCACCATGCCGGACGTGGACTTCGTGGCGGGCGTGCCGGACTCCGGTCTGCCCCACGCCATCGGCTACGCAAACCAGTCCCACAAGCCCTTCGCCCGTCCCTTCGTCAAGTACACCCCCACATGGCCCCGTTCCTTCACTCCCGCCAATCAGGAGATGCGCAATCTGGTGGCGAAGATGAAGCAGATCCCCGTGCCGGAACTGATTCAGGGCAAGAAGCTGCTGTTCGTGGACGACTCCATCGTCCGGGGCACCCAGCTGCGGGAAACGGTGGACTTCCTGTACGAAAGCGGCGCGAAGGAAGTGCATATGCGCTCCGCCTGTCCGCCCATCATGTACGGCTGCAAATATCTGAATTTCTCCCGCTCCAACTCCGAAATGGAGCTGATTGCCCGACGGACGGTTCAGAATCTGGAGGGCGACGAGGGGCAGAAGCACTTAGACGAGTACGCCGACGGCAGCACGCAGCGGGGCAAATGTATGCTCAAGGCCATCTGCGAGGAAATGGGCTTTGACTCGCTTGGCTACCAGTCTCTGGACGGCCTGCTGGAGGCCATCGGGCTGGACAAAGACAAGGTCTGCACCTACTGCTGGAACGGCAAAGAATAATCAAGATAAATTTCCGGAAAAGGAGTATTATCATGGAACACAACAATTCCCAGTCCGCCAGCTACGCTGCCGCCGGTGTGGACATCACCGCCGGATACAAGGCCGTGGAGCTGATGAAGACCCACATCGCCCGCACCCGCAACTTAGGCTGTCTGGACGACGTGGGCGGCTTCGGCGGCTGCTTCGGCCTGCCCATTGCCGGGATGGAGGAGCCGGTGCTGGTCTCCGGCACCGACGGCTGCGGCACCAAGGTCAAACTGGCCATCCTCATGGACAAGCACGACACCATCGGCATCGACGCCGTGGCCATGTGCGTCAACGACATCATCTGCGTGGGCGCAAAGCCCCTGTTCTTTCTGGATTACATCGCCTGCGGCAAAAACGTGCCGGAAAAGATTGCCGAAATCGTGGGCGGCGTGGCGGAGGGCTGCGTCCAGTCCGGCGCGGCGCTCATCGGCGGCGAGACCGCAGAGCACCCCGGCCTGATGCCCGTGGAGGACTACGATCTTGCGGGCTTCGCCGTGGGCATTGTGGATAAAAAGAAAATCTTAGACAAGACGAAAATGGCGGAAGGGGACGTGGTCATCGCCCTGGCTTCCTCCGGCATTCACTCCAACGGCTTCAGCCTGATCCGCAAGGTTTTCCGCATTGACGAGAACCCCGCCGAAATTTACCGGCCCTGCGATGCGCTGGGCGGGAAAACCATCGCCGAGACCCTGCTGACCCCCACGAAGATCTACGTCAAGTCCGTTCTGGCGCTGCTGAAAAAAGTTGACGTCAAGGGCATCAGCCACATCACCGGCGGCGGCTTCTATGAGAATATTCCCCGCTCCATCCCCGACGGCCTGTGCGCGAAGATCGACAAGAGCGCCGTTAAGGTGCTGCCCATCTTCGACCTGATTGCAAAGACCGGCAATATTCCCGAGCGGGACATGTTCAACACCTACAACATGGGCGTGGGCATGAGCATCGTTGTTCCCGCTGCGCAGGTGCAGACCGCACTGGACATCCTCACCGCCCACGGCGAGGACGCCTACGTCATTGGCACCATCACCAAAAACGACGAGGAAAAGGTGATTCTGGAATGACGGCCAAAATTGCAGTTCTGGTCTCCGGCGGCGGCACCAATTTGCAGGCGCTGATCGATGCTCAGCAGCGGAGCGAGCTGGGCGGCGGAGAGATCACCGCCGTGATTTCCTCCAAAGAGGGGGCTTACGCTCTGGAGCGGGCGCGGAAAGCGGGTATCCCCGGCTACGTGCTGCCCCGGAAAAGCTTCGACTCCAACCGCGCCATGACGCTGGCGCTGGTGGAAAAGCTGAGGGCGCTGGACATTGATTTAGTGGTTCTGGCGGGCTGCATGGTCATCTTTACCGAGGAACTGGTGCAGGCCTACCCCAACGCCATTATGAACGTCCACCCCGCCCTGATCCCGGCCTTCTGCGGACAGGGCTTCTACGGACTGCATGTCCATGAAGCGGCGCTGGCCTACGGCGTCAAGCTCTCCGGCGCGACCGTGCATTTTGTCAGCGCGGAATGCGACGGCGGCCCCATCATCGCCCAGAAGGCCGTCCCCGTTCTCCCCGGAGATACCCCAGAGACCCTTCAAAAACGCATTATGGAGCAGGCCGAATGGAAGCTGCTGCCGGAAGCCGTGCGCCTGTTCTGTGAGGACAGGCTCCGGGTGGAAGGCCGCACCGTTATCATCGAACAGGAGTGAAAACGCTATGAATGTTTACGAAATAAAGTCCATGGCCGAGCGCCTCAGCGGCAACACCTACCCCGGCCGGGGCATTGTGCTGGGGGTCACCCCCGACGGCAAGACCGCCGTGGCCGCCTATTTCATCATGGGACGCAGCGTCAATTCCCGGAACCGGGTCTTCGTTCAGGAGCCGGACGGCATCCGCACGGAAGCCTTCGACCCAAGTCTCATGAAAGACCCCCATCTGATCATCTACCATCCCGTCCGGGAGGCCGGTCAGGGTCTCATCGTCACCAACGGCGACCAGACGGACACTGTCTGGGAGTACCTCGCCAAGGGTGAAAGCTGGGAAGCCGCCCTGCGTACCCGTCAGTTTGAGGACGACGGCCCCAACTGGACGCCCCGCATTTCCGGCCTGCAGGCAGGGGACGGCAGCTATAAGCTGTCCATCCTGAAATCCGCCGACCCGGATGGCACGGCATGTGCCCGGTTCTTCTATGAGTACCCCGCCACCCCCGGTCTGGGGCATTTCCTCCACACCTACGTCTGCGACGGCAATCCCGTAATTCCCACCTTTCAGGGAGAGCCGGAGCGGATCAGCATCCCCGCGGACATCGACGATTTCACCCGGGAGCTGTGGGAGAACCTGAACCCCGACAACAAAATCTCCCTGTTCGTGCGCTACACCGATCTGGAAACCCGGAAATATCAGCAGCGAATCCTCAACAAGCACTCAAAGTAATACCGCGTGGAGGGAATGAACATGAAAGAATTTGAACTGAAATACGGCTGCAACCCCAACCAGAAGCCCGCGAAGATCTATATGGCAGACGGCTCCGAGCTGCCCATCACCATCCTGAACGGCCGCCCCGGCTACATCAATTTCCTGGACGCCCTCAACTCCTGGCAGCTTGTGAAGGAACTGAAGGAAGCCACCGGCATGGCCGCCGTGACGTCCTTCAAGCACGTCTCCCCCACCTCCGCCGCCGTGGGAAAGGTGCTGCCGGAAAACCTGAAAAAGGCGTGCTTCGTGGATGACGTTCCCGAGCTGGATGACAGTCCCCTCGCCTGCGCCTACGCCCGGGCAAGAGGCACCGACCGGATGTGCTCCTTCGGCGACTGGGTCGCCCTGTCCGACGTGTGCGACGCCACCACCGCGAAGCTCATCGCCCGGGAGGTCTCCGACGGCGTCATCGCCCCCGGCTATTCGGAGGAAGCGCTGGCCATCCTGAAAACCAAGCGCAAGGGCGGCTACAATGTAGTGGCCATCGACCCCGACTACGTTCCCGCCGAGCAGGAGACGAAGCAGGTCTTCGGCATCACCTTCCAGCAGGGGCGGAACAACTTCAAAATCGACGGGCATCTGCTTCAGAACATCGTCACCAAGAACAAAGACCTGCCCGAATCCGCCAAGATCGACCTGATCGTGGCGCTCATCACCCTGAAATACACCCAGTCCAATTCCGTGTGCTTCGCCTATGACGGGCAGGCCGTGGGCGTGGGCGCGGGTCAGCAGTCCCGCATCCACTGCACCCGGCTGGCCGGCTCCAAGGCCGACACCTTCTTCCTGCGCCAGCACCCCAAGACCCTGTCCCTGCCCTTCCGCGCCGACCTCGGCCGCCCCAACCGGGACAACGTGATCGACGGCTACATCAACGGCAACGAGGAGGATGTCTGCGCCGACGGCATCTGGCAGAACTACTTCACCCGCCAGCCCGACCGGCTGACCGAAGAAGACAAGCGGGAATTCCTGTCCAAATTTGACGGCGTTTCCCTCGGTTCCGATGCTTTCTTCCCCTTCCCCGACAACATCAAGCGCGCCAAAGCCTCCGGCGTCAAGTACATCGCCCAGCCCGGCGGCTCCATCCGGGACGATCTGGTCATCGAGGAATGCGATAAGGACGGCATGGTCATGGCCTTCACCGGAATGAGACTGTTCCACCACTAAGGGGGATTGTTTATGAAACTGTTAGTCGTAGGCGGCGGCGGACGGGAACACGCCATCATCAAAAGCCTGAAAAAGAATCCCGCGGTCACGGAGATTTTCGCTCTCCCCGGCAACGGCGGCATCGCGGCGGACGCAGTGTGCGTCCCCATCGGCGCTACGGAAATTGACAAGATCGTCGCCTTCGCGCAGGAGCAAAAGGTAGATTACGCCGTGGTCGCGCCCGACGACCCGCTGGTACTGGGTTGCGTGGACGCGCTGGAAGCAGCTAAAATCCCCTGCTTTGGCCCCCGCGCCCGGGCCGCCATCATTGAGGGCAGCAAGGTCTTTTCCAAGAATCTCATGAAAAAGTACGGCATCCCCACCGCCCGGTATGAGGTCTTCGACGACATGGCCGCTGCCCTTGCCTATCTGGACACCGCTCCCATCCCCACCGTCATCAAGGCCGACGGTCTTGCGCTGGGCAAGGGCGTTATCATCGCCCAGACCCGGGAGGAGGCCAAAGCCGCCGTCCGGGATATGATGGAAAATCACGTCTTCGGCAAGTCCGGCGACCATGTGGTCATTGAGGAATTTCTCACCGGCCCGGAGGTCTCCGTGCTGGCCTTCACCGATGGCAAGGTGGTCAAGCCCATGGTGTCCTCCATGGATCACAAGCGGGCGGGAGACGGTGACACCGGCCTGAACACCGGCGGCATGGGCACCGTCGCCCCCAACCCCTACTACACCCCGGCCATCGCCCAGCGGTGCATGAAGGAAATTTTCCTGCCTACCATCGCCGCCATGAACAGCGAAGACCGCACCTTTCAGGGCTGCCTTTACTTCGGCCTGATGCTCACCCCCGACGGCCCCAAGGTCATCGAGTACAACTGCCGCTTCGGCGACCCGGAGACGCAGGTGGTGCTGCCTCTGCTGGAAAGCGACCTGCTGACCATCATGCAGGCGACAACCAACGGCACGCTGGCGGATACGGAGGTTCGCTTCTCCGATAAATACGCCTGCTGCGTCATCACCGCCTCCGCCGGATATCCCGTCAGCTACCAGAAAGGCTTCGAGATCACCATGACCCCGGAAGCCGCTGCCCACACCTATGTTGCAGGCGCGAAGCTGGAAAATGGGAAGCTTCTGACCTCTGGCGGCCGGGTCACCGGCACCACCGCCGTGGCCGGTTCTCTGGCGGACGCCATCCGGGAAGCCTACCGCCTTGCAAGCGGCGTGCAGTTTGAAAACGCCTACCGCAGAAGCGACATCGGCCAGCGCGCCCTGCAAGCCTAACTAAAACTCTGAATAAATCACATCAGGAGGAAATAACCCCATGGTTTATCGGGTATTTGTAGAAAAAAAGGAAGGTCTGGACAACGAAGCCAAGGGTCTGCTGAATGAGGCTAAGACCCTTCTCGGAATGGAGCGGCTGGAAAACGTCCGGCTGTTCAACCGGTACGACGCGGAAAATATCACGGAAGACCTGTTCCGGTACGCCGTGAAGACAGTCTTCTCCGAGCCGCAGCTGGATACCGCTTCTGCGTCCATTCAGCTTCCCGGCGCTTACGTCTTCGCCGTGGAGGCGCTGCCCGGCCAGTTTGACCAGCGGGCGGATTCTGCCGCCCAGTGCATCCAGATCATCTCTCAGGGCGAGCGCCCCCTCATCCGCACCGCCAAGGTCTACGCCCTGTATGGTGCGCTGACGGACGGGGACATCCGGGAATTCAAAAAATACGTCATTAACCCGGTGGAATGCCGGGAGGCGTCTCTGGACGTGCCGGAGACCCTCGCTATCCGCTATGACATCCCCACGGAGGTGGCGACCCTGACCGGCTTCACGAAACTTAGCCGTGACGAGCTGGCGGACTTTATCGCGAACTACGGCCTTGCCATGGACTTGGACGATATCGCCTTCTGCCAGTCCTATTTTGTGGAAGAAGACCGCGACCCCACCATCACGGAAATTCGCATGATTGACACCTACTGGTCCGATCACTGCCGCCACACCACCTTCGGCACCATTCTCGACCACGTGACCTTCGAGGACGCCCTGCTGCAAAAGACCTACGAGGACTATCTGACAACCCGGAACGCCCTGGGGCGCAGCGAAAAGCCCATCTGCCTGATGGACCTCGCGACCATCGCCGTCAAGCACCTGAAGGCCGCGGGGAAGCTGCCCAAGCTGGACGAGAGCGAGGAGATCAACGCCTGCACGGTAAAGATGGACGTCACCGTGGACGGCGTCACCGAGCCGTGGCTGCTGCTCTTTAAGAACGAGACCCACAACCACCCCACGGAGATCGAGCCCTTCGGCGGCGCGGCCACCTGCATCGGCGGCGCCATCCGTGACCCCCTGTCCGGGCGGAGCTACGTCTACGGCGCCATGCGCGTCACCGGCGCGGCCGACCCTCTGACTCCCGTGTCCGAGACCATCCCCGGCAAGCTGCCTCAGCGGAAGATCGTCACCACCGCCGCCGCTGGCTATTCCTCCTACGGCAACCAGATCGGCCTTGCCACCGGCATTGTGGATGAGATTTACCATCCCGGCTACGCCGCCAAGCGCATGGAGATCGGCGCGGTCATCGCCGCCGCCCCCGCGGAAAATGTCCGCCGGGAGCGCCCCGACCCCGGCGACGTGGTCATCCTGCTGGGCGGCAACACCGGCCGGGACGGCATCGGCGGCGCGACGGGTTCCTCCAAAGCTCACACCCAGCAGTCGGTAGAAACCTGCGGCTCCGAGGTGCAGAAGGGCAACGCCCCCGAGGAGCGGAAGCTCCAGCGCCTGTTTCGCAATGGCGAAGCCTCCCGTCTCATCAAGCGCTGCAACGACTTTGGCGCGGGCGGCGTGTCCGTGGCCATCGGCGAGCTGGCCGACGGTCTGGAAATTGACCTGAACGCCGTTCCCAAGAAATATGACGGTCTGGACGGCACCGAGCTGGCCATCTCCGAATCTCAGGAGCGGATGGCCGTGGTCGTGGAAGCGAAGGACGCGGCGCGGTTCCTGGAGCTGGCCGCCACGGAGAACCTGAACGCCGTCCCCGTGGCCGTGGTCACGGAAAGCCCCCGTCTGGTGATGAACTGGAACGGGAAAAAAATCTGCGACATCAGCCGTGAGTTCCTGAACTCCAACGGCGCGGCCAAGCACATGGACGCCGCCGCCGAGAAGGCGCAGAGCTACGGCAAGACCGTGACCGGCAGCTTTGCCAAGAACTTCCTCGCCGTGGCTTCCAACCTGAACACCTGCTCCAAGCGGGGTCTTTCTGAGCGGTTCGACTCCACCATCGGCGCGGGCACCGTGCTGATGCCCTTCGGCGGAAAATACCAGCTCACCCCCATTCAGGCCATGGTGCAGAAAATCTCCGTGGAGAAGAAGCACACCGACGACTGCTCCTTCATGGCCTTCGGCTATAACCCCTTCATCACCTCCGCTTCTCCCTATCACGGCGCGTATCTGGCTGTGGTGGAGTCCGTGTGTAAGCTGATCGCCTCCGGCGCGTCCTTCGAGGACACCTACCTGACTTTCCAGGAGTATTTTGAGCGCCTCGGCAAGGACCCCAAGCGCTGGGGCAAGCCCCTTGCTGCACTGCTGGGCGCGTTCCGGGCGCAGATGGAGCTGGGCATCGGCGCCATCGGCGGCAAGGACTCCATGTCCGGTTCCTTCGAGAAGCTGGATGTTCCGCCCACGCTGGTCTCCTTCGCCGTCACCACCGGCAAGACCGGCGAAGTCGTCTCCCCCGAATTCAAGGCCGCGGGTCACAAGGTCTGCCTGCTGACCCCCGCCTACGACGAAAACGGCCTGCCCGAAACCGCTTCCCTGCTGGAAACCTTCGATACCGTCACCGAACTCCTTCGCAGCGGCAAGGCCGTGGCCGCCTACACCCCCGGCATGGGCGGCATTGCGGAGGCCGTGATGAAGATGGGCTTCGGCAACGGCTTCGGCTTCGCCTTCGACGACGCGCTGACCCTTGATGAGCTGTTCGGCTACGCCTACGGCAGCTTCGTGCTGGAAATGGCGGACGGCACCGTGGGCAAAGTTCTGGGCGTCACCACCGCTGACGGCAGCTTCTCCTATCACGGAGAAGCCCTGTCCCAGACTCAGGTTCTCGGCGCCTACGAAGACAAGCTGGAATCCGTCTACGCCTGCAACATCCCCACCCCGGCGCAGAGCATGGAGACCTTCTCCTATGAGGCCACCCAGCGGAAAGCCCCCGCCGTCAAGGTTGCCAAGCCCAAGGTGCTGATCCCCGCCTTCCCCGGCACCAACTGCGAATACGACTCCGCCAAGGCCGTCCGTGACGCGGGGGCGGAGCCGGAGATCATCGTCATCAACAACCTGAGCGCCGACGGCATTGCCCGCAGCGTGGAGCGCTTTGCGAACGAACTGAAAACCGCCCAGATGGTGTTCATCCCCGGTGGCTTCTCCGGCGGCGACGAGCCGGACGGCTCCGGCAAGTTCATCACTGCGTTCTTCCGCAACGCCGCCGTCAAGGAGGGCGTCACCGCCCTTCTGGAGCAGCGGGACGGTTTGGTGTGCGGCATCTGCAACGGTTTTCAGGCGCTGATCAAGCTGGGCCTGGTGCCCTACGGCAAGATCATAGACACCGACGAGACCTGCCCCACCCTGACCTTCAACAACATTTCCCGCCACCAGAGCCGCATCGTCCACACCCGGGTCGCCTCCAACAAATCCCCGTGGCTGGCGCTGACCAACGTGGGCGACGTGTACAACGTCCCCATTTCCCACGGCGAGGGCAAGTTCCTTGCCTCCGAGGAACTGATCCGCCAGTTGGCGGCCAATGGCCAGATCGCCACCCAGTACGTTGATCTGGACGGCAATGCCACCGCCGACGTCCACTTCAACCCCAACGGCTCTCTGTACGCCATCGAGGGCATCACGTCCCCCGACGGCCGGGTCTTCGGCAAAATGGGCCACAGCGAGCGCATCGGCTCCGGCCTGTACAAAAACGTCCCCGGCGAGTACAACATCCGCATGTTTGAAGCGGCGGTCAAATACTTCAGATAACTCCCCTTCCTCCATAAAAGGCGCTGTCTCACAAAACCGTGAGACAGCGCCTTTTCAGGTTTTATACTATTTCCTGATTAAAATCTTTTTTAAAGATTTTAATTGGAGTTCAGTATAAGTCCGTTAAAATCCGGACTTACGCATTTCTGCCGCACGATTTCCCTATAAAATTCTCCGTCACTCTCCGTCTCTCACCCATTTCCGCAAAAAATGCGTGCGGCGTTTCTGCAACCGGATTTACGCAGAAACGCCACACGCTGTGGGCTTATTATAACGGATGGGGCGGAAAATTTCAAATGTTTTTTGCAGTAAAAAATCGGCGCCCGTTTCCGGGTGCCGATTTTCGTTTATCTCTTATCTCACGTACTCGATCACCACGCGGCGGTTGGGTTCTACGCCGGTGGAGTGGGTGGTGATGTTCTCCATGTCCTGAAGCGCGGCGTGGATCACGTGGCGCTCGTAGGCGTTCATGGGCTCCAGAGTGGTGCGGCGGCGGGCTTTCAGCACCTGCTGCGCCTTCTTCCGGGCGTAGCGGCGCAGACTCTCCTCCCGCTTCTCCCGGTAGCACTCCGCATCCACGTTGACGCGGATGTGACCTTCCACATCCCGGTTGACGGTGTAGTTGGTCAGATGCTGAATGGCGTCCAGCGTGTCGCCCCGGCGGCCGATCAGGTAACCCAGATCGTCGCCCACCAGATCAACCTTGTACGTATTGCCCTCGTCCTTCCAGCAGTGGGGAACGGCGTTGGAATCCATGTGTTCCAGCAGGCCCTTGATGAAGACTTCGATCTTCTCCTCTACGGAACCGGGTTCGGCGGGAGCGTAGGTCTTGGGAGCGGCAGGCGCCTTGAGCTTCTCCGGACGGGGAGCCTTGGGGGCGCGGGGCTTGTCCTGCTTGGGCGGCTCAGGGCGCTTTGCAGGTGCGGGTGTGGGAGCGGGCTGGGGGGCGGGTTTCGGCGGCTCGGCCTTGGGCGGCTGAGGGGCTTCCGGCTTCTTCACCGGGGCGGCAGGGGCCTTGGGCTTGGAGCGGGAGGCGCTGCCCAGAGCGCTCTTGGGCTTTTCTTCCTTCTCCGGCACGGGGTCGGGGACTTCATAAGTCACCTGCACCTTGGCGCTCTGGGCACCGAAGCCCAGAAAACCGGACTTGGCCTGCTGCAGCACCGTGACGGACACGCTGTCACGATCCAGCCCCAGCTGGCTCAGCGCGGATTCAATGGCAAGATCAATGGTCTTGCCGGAAGTGATAATCGACTTTTCCATGGTTTATTCCTCCATAGATTTGGGCGCGTAGCGGTCGGGGTCATAGTTGCGGCCCTTGCAGAAGGGGCGGTCGGAGACGCCGGACAGAGGCGCATTTTCTTCCCTTGCGGCTTCCTCCACAATGCCCTTCCGGGCGGCGTACTCCTTGGCAGCCGCGGCCTTGGCGGCCTGCTCCTGATCCCGCTGCTGCTTTTCCAGCTTCTTCTTGCTGGTGTTGGCGGTGATGCCGTCGGGATTGGAGGCACGGCGCTCGGCGCGGACGCGCTCCTTCTCGGCTTCGATGCGCTCCTGCTCCAGCGCCTTTTGCAGGCGCTCGGCGTCCTCCGCGTCATAGATCTTGCGGTAGTGGCTGGTCATAATGGGGTCGGAGATCATTCTCACCACGCCGCCGATGAACCAGTACAGGGACAGTCCGGCGGAAACGGTGAAGCCGATCCACAGAGACATCAGGGGCATCATCCACATCATGACCTTCATGGACTGGTTCTGCTGGGAATTCTTGGCGGTCTCTTTGTCCTGAACGCCCTTCTCGTCGGTGATGACGGAGTCGTTGGTCTTCTGGCTGATGACCATCTGCAGCAGCTGACAGGCGGCAGAGGTCAGGGCGATGAGGAACGCACCGATGTGCGCCCAGTCCCACACCCAGCTGGCGGAGAAGACATTGAACTGGGGCACAGCGCCCAGGTTAATGCCCAGAAAATCGAAATTGATGCCGGCGAGAACGACCTCGCTGATGCCGGGGATGGCGGCGCGCAGCTCAGATGCATACTGAGGAATCAGCTGCGCGGCGACGACCTGCTCGTAGGCAGCATTGGAAGTGAACATATCCGGCGCAGCCGTCTTAATGACCTCCACGATCTGCTTCGCCGTGTCGGCGGACTGCATCAGGATGTAGGTGATGGGCTGGCGGATAACGGCGAACAGGGGAAACAGAATCAGAATCGGAATGAAGCTCCACAGGCAGCCGCCGCCCATGGAAACGCCCTCGGATTTCTGAAGTTCCTGAATGGCCTGATTCTGACGCTGGGGGTCGTCCGCGTATTTCTGCTGGATGGCCTGCATCTTGGGCGTCAGACGGGACATCTTCATCATGCTCTTCTTGGACTTCGCGTTCAGGGGCAGCAGGATCAGCTGCACGATGACGGCGAACAGGATCATGGCGACGCCGTAGTTGTGGGTCGTTTCATACAGGACTGACAGCAGCCACCCAAACGGCACGGTTATGATGTCCGATAATTGGAATGCGAGAAACATTGCCTTTCCTCCTTAGAGATTCATGGTCATGGTACCGGGTCATAGATATCCCCGCGGTAGAAGGGATTGCACCGCAAAAACCGCTTCAGGGCAAGCCAGCCGCCCTTGAGGATACCGTACTTACTGATGGCTTCGTAGGCATAAGCGGAACAGGTGGGGCGAAACCGGCACCGTGCCGGAAACGCCGGGGAGATCCAGCGCTGATAAAACCGAATGAGAGCAAGAAACATCTTCTTCATAACCGCAGCTTAAGTCTCTACTTTCTTCAGAAGCCCTGCTTTTTTCGCAAGGGTGAGATAGCTTGCCGTCAGCTTCTCAAAGGGAGCCTCCACGGCCTTCGTCCTTGCCACCACCACGATGTCCCAGCCGGGCTGGAACTTTTCCTCGTTCAGGCGGTAGACCTCCCGGATGCGGCGGCGGGTGCGGTTGCGCACGTGGGCTTTGCCCAGCTTTTTGCTGACGGTGACGCCCACCCGGTTCCCGTCCGTGCGGTTCTTTCTGGCGTAAAGCACCAGAAGTCCGTCGGCAACGCCGGAGGTGCGATACAGGCGCCTGAAAATATGGTTGAGCTTCAGGCTGGTTGAATACTTCATACTGTTTCCTCGCTAAAAAGGGAGCGGGGCGAACGTTCCATTCACCCCGCTGTAGCTCCCGTTTCGCTCTTAAGCGCTTTTTCCGCTCTAGGGTGTATCTGAAAACTGGCAAAAAGACCCGCTGATCGGGCATTTTGACAGTTTTCAGATGCACCCTAGTAACCCACGGACATACGCATCAGGCGGACAGAACCTTGCGGCCCTTCGCACGACGGCGGGCCAGAACCTTGCGGCCGTTGGAAGTAGCCATTCTCTGGCGGAAACCGTGAACCATGGAACGGTGACGCTTGCTGGGCTGGTAGGTACGCTTCATCTAAGATACACCTCCTGTCAAAATACAATATGCTCAACAGCCTTTCGGCCGCAGCAACACAAATTCAGACCGATACTACGGTCATACCCGTTTATTATAACCGAAGAACGCGGTTTGGTCAATCTTTTTTTCGTTCTTCCGTCAGTCAATTTTCAAAAGAAGCTCTGATTAAATCGGCGAGAGCTGACAGCGAGAGATTTTTCACCAGATGAAGGTTTCAAAAGCGGAGGAATACTTGATGTATTTCCCGCTTTTGAAACCGCACAGCTGGGGAAAAAGATC
>OHOO01000063.1_pt1 | contig 47155 bp, 44 predicted proteins | sample 1569891 | NCBI WGS metagenome assembly OHOO01 (sample SAMEA3879600, study PRJEB24766) | human gut metagenome | biome: human-associated habitat; feature: feces | place: USA | collected 1985/1987
TTTCAAATTCATTATATATATCTTCTTCTTTATAATTAACAATAATCTCATTATGTTTGCCTAAATTGCTTTTTAACTTTAAATAACTTATATCTTCAGAATCTATAATAAGAATAATTTTTGCATTAATCTTCGTTAAATCATTACATATAAATTCAATCAAATTTTTGGATGTGTTTTTATATAATTGTATTGAAAGTAATAATTTGTTTTTCTTTGAAAGATTTTTGAGTTCTTTAATAACTCTATCTTCTGCTTTTTTAAAATCAGATTTTAAAAAGCTACTAAACTTATTCATCATTTGTGTGAGAGAAAAACCAAGTTGTAAATTTTGTCCGACACCTATACTTATATCAGTAATATTTAAGTTATCATTAAATATTATCAATTGCGAAAAAAATTCATTAATTGTATATGCATTTTCAATTATTGGATACTTATTGTAGTCGCACTCCATATTATTAATAATGTATTTCTTTCCAACTCCTCTATTGCCAGTCAAAATACAAATTTTATTATCATTTAGATATTCATTAATGAGATAACTTGTATCAAGTTGAAATTTGAAAAACATTTTTAATCTCCCAATAATATAACAAACAGTTATCCTGCATTTATTTCGATAAATTACCACTTGTTTTATACCACATTTTTCTTAATTCATCAATGTAAATCACAAAAATGACGATAAAAACGGCAAAATTGACGAATTTTATTGAAATTTTACTCTTGACATATCGACAAGCGTCTTTTCCTTCGTCATAATAAGTTAGTAAAATTAAGGAGGATATGTTATGGATAATTTAAATTATGAAGTTAAAAAATACTTGCTTGTTTGTAAGGACACAAAAGGACTCAGTCCACTGTCGATCAAAGCATATAAAACTGATTTCAAGCAATATTGTACATATATGAATTTACGCAATCCAATTTGCAAGGAAGATATAAGTACATATATCGACCTGCTATATAAGCAATACAAACCAAAAAGTGCAAATCGAAAAATTGCGTGCATCAAGTCATTTTATAAATATATGGAAACGGAAAATATCATTAAAGATAATCCCTTTCACAAAATAAGAATTAAACATAAGATGCCAATATTGCTTCCAAAGACTATTCCGCTTAACTATGTGAAAAATATATTGGAATACTCATATGAAACCATTGAAAATTCGAAAACATCGTTAAAAAAAGAAGAATCTTTGAGAAATTCGGTCTTGCTCGAACTGCTCTTTTCCACAGGAATGCGCGTATCTGAAATTAGTAATTTAAAATGTGAAAATTTGGATTTAAAGAACAGAACAATCCGCATTGTCGGTAAGGGTGCAAAGGAGCGCATCATCTGTATAGCTAATAATCAAATTACAAGCATGATTGAAAAATATATAGATACATATAATCCTGACTCTGAATTTATTTTCAAAAATCGCTTGGGTAATCGGCTTTCTGAACAGTCTATAAGAAATATGGTAAACACTTATGCAAAAGCGGCTGGTGTACCGAAGCACATCACACCACATATGTTCCGTCATACTTTCGCAACCGCCTTGCTAGAAGAGGATGTTGACCTAAGATATATTCAGCAACTTTTAGGGCATAGCTCCATTGTAACAACACAAATTTATACACATATCAGCACATCTAAAATTCGTCATATATTGGAGGACAAGCATCCACGAAACGGATTTGATTTTACACTTAATTTGAATTTTTAATAATGATTCAACTAACTGTTATAAACACATATAATGAATTTAACGAGCAATATTTTATCATAATTATTAGATAACAAGATTTCTCATATATGCGCCTCTATCTTTACCCCATCCTTAAAATAGATGTGTAGTGTATCTTTTGACATTACTTTAATACATTCTATCAACTGTCGAACGACAAGGTCATTATATTCCACAGGGTGATTTTTAAGGCCTTTCATAACCTCGGTCATTTCTTCTGTGCAATCGGTAGCGGTTTCGATTTTAGATTTGCTTTTTTCTATTTTTTTAAGTTCATCTTTGATAGCGTACATTTCGGCATATAAACTTTCGAACTGTGCGTCAAAATCTCCGTTCTGAGTCGCTTCGCTATCCATATCAGTAAGCTTGTTGATACGCTCCTGAATCGTCTTTAAACGCTCCTGTTTTGCGAGAATACTGCTTGTATCCTGACTGTTTTGATATATTTCTATATGCCTGCAGATGCGGCCAACATCAGTATTTTCCATATGTGCTTTTTGTGTAATTGCTTCTGCAATTGCATTGTGCAATATTGATTCTTCAATTGAAGGTGAATCTTTACAGTATTTTTTACCGTAATCAAGTCGGCTAATGCACCGCCATACAATTTTTTTCTTTCCATTTTTAGACCATGTGCATCGACGATACGGTGTTCCGCAGTTGCCGCAGTATAGGATTTCGGATAAAGCATACTTGCCTGAATATTTACCAAGTTCTGTTTTAGTGCCGACCTGCTTAACTTTTTTCTTACTGTTTCTGCGTGAGATCTCTTCCTGCACTCTGTCAAATACAGCTCTTTCAATAATGGCAGGATGATTGTTTTCTACATAGTACATAGGCAGTTCACCGTTGTTCTTTTTCGATTTTTTGCTGATACAATCAACGATATATGTTTTTTGGAGCAGGGCATCCCCCTTATATTTTTCGTTCGTCAGTATAGACTGCACTCTTGCCGATGACCAATTTGTTTTGCCTCTTGCTGTCGGAATTTCGTCCGCCGTTAGTCCTTTAGCGATATCAAGTAAGCTTTTTCCCGCAAGGTATTCAGAAAATATTCTGCGGATTATAATTGCCTGTTCTTCATCAATTTCGGGTTTGCCGTCTGCACCTTTGCGATAACCGAGGAATGATTTATAGCTGAACGGCACATTTCCGTTTTTTAGGCTCTGCCGTTTTCCGATTTTTACATTCATACTGATGGATTCACTTTCGGCTTGAGACAGTCCGCTGAATAAAGTAATTAACAGTTCGCTTGAAACTTGAAGCGTGTTGATGCCCTCTTTTTCAAAGATAATCGGTATTCCCATCTCTTTCAGTTCTCGGACATAAAGCAGGCAGTCAAGATTGTTTCGAGAAAATCTTGACACGGATTTTGTAATGATTAAATCTATTTTACCTTTTCGGCAGTCCTCAATCATACGCATAAAATCGGGGCGTTTCTTAGCAATTGTACCCGTAATGCCCTCATCGGCGTATATGCCTGCCATCTGCCAGTTTGGTTTCATCATAATCATTTCCGTATACATTTCTTTTTGTGTCTCAAAGCTATGTTCCTGCTGTTCTTTATCTGTCGAAACTCGGCAGTAGGCGGCAACGCGCTTGGAACGTATATCAATTCGGTTTTCACCTGAGAACTCCGGCTTCGGCGGTATGATTCTGACCAATTTTGGCGCAGGCTGCGTTTGTATCATTTAGAGGCATCTCCTTCCATATAATTTTATTGTTTTTCAGTTTTAAACTTACTTTTTTATCTTTATCAATTACAACAGCGGATACTGTTATATCGAATAATTCCGCATTAAATGCTGAAAGCGGACTTGATTTCTCGAAGTCCGCTTTCAATCTATCTGTAATGTGTCGAACGCCTTTATACGCATCATATTTTTTCGCCGCACATTGCAGTATCATATTTTGTATTTCATTTTTATCAAAGTCAATGGATTCAAACTGCCGTTCAATCTCATTTTCCATTCTGATGATTTCAAGAGATGGTTCAGTATGAATATTCGTTTCTTCATATTCAACAAGTTTTGGCTGTGATATTAGTAAATTCAGTATTTTCGTAATTTCATGTTCAAGTTCGGCAACAGTCATATACACACTGAATTTACAGTCTTCATTTTTACAAATCCACTTTTCACTGTTCTTAAGTCTGCTGTCTGTATTGTGGAATAGTCTTCTTCCGCAGTCTGCGCAGATCACTTTATGTGTAAGCAATTTCTTTTCTGCTGTTACTACAGGACTTATGTTTGTTCTTCGGCTGTTCTTTTCAAAATTTGCTTTTTGGAAAATATCCTTGTCAATAATTGCAGGATAGGTATCATCACCGATATATCGTTCATCTTCAATCATACGCTTAATACGGCTTTTGTTCCAACTATATTCGCCGGGTAAAAATTCAATCTGATCCTCTGTAAGCCTTTCAGCAATATTATTTAAATTTTCCCCGTTCAGATATTGACTGAATATTTGTTTAACCGTATCAGCCTCTTTTAAGCATATTACAATCAAGCCGTTTTGCATTTCATATCCGTACGGAAACCGCCTGTTTTTCATTGGCGTTTGCACCTCCTTCGGTCGGGAATAGTTTCTGTAATTACTAAATTACCGATTAACTTAAAGCATAAGTTTGTATCAGTTGGGAATGTGATTTCTTCAACCATACTTTCAAATATTTTTTTATCAAATTCGGTTATAGGACTTTCTATATCTGATAATAAATCATTTAATGTGCGAAGTCCTGATAATATACTGTTTTCATCTTGTTCTTTTAATAACTGTCTGCGTTCGCTTCTCAGATTATTTACACATCCGTTTATACTGCCGCTTTGTTCAGCATATTCAGCAGGGCGTATAATACCTTTAGTATTCAGCCTTGCAAGTACAAGGCTTTTATTGTTAAATTCAGCAATTTGCTTATCAATTTCTTTGATTTTTGCAACTAATCCTCCTGCTTTCATTTGCAGGCGTTCGGTTTGTGTAATAGCCGCAGGCAAAATATCCGCACGGCAAATTCTTAATTTGTTTATCATTGTAATAAACGCCTCATAAATATCTTTTTCGGGTATTCGGCGCGAATCACATTTGCTTCTGCCTAAATTGTGTTTAGTACACTCCCAATATTTTTTGCCGTTTACGGTAAGTGGTTTATATGTTGAACCGCATTTACAGCGCATTTTCTGTGTTAACGGATATGTTACCGTCTTATTGCGCCGCTTTTCACGGCCGTTTTCTTTTATAAGTTTCTGCACCATTTCAAAATCCGCCTTTGATATAATAGGCGGATTTGTGTTTTCTACATAATATTTAGCTTTTTCTCCGTTGTTTGCTTTATTTACAAACGGCAGCGTTTCAGTAGTATAGGTTTTCTGAAAGACCGCATCACCGATATACCTTTCGTTAGTAAGGATATATTCTATGGTCGATATTTGCCACGGCACTCCGTCAATGCGTTTCGGAATATCCATATTATTCAGCATATCAGCAATTGATTTTTTGCCCATACCTGAGAGGAAACTTTTGAAAATAAGTTTTACTATTTGGGCTTCGCTTTCATCAATAATATATTCGCCGTTGACAAGTTTGTATCCATAGGCTGTATGACTTGCAATAAATATGCCTGCTTTTATGCGCCGTTCAATGCTCCATCTCATATTTTTAGATATTGAGATGGATTCTTCCTGTGCCTGAGCGCTTGATAGAGCAAGAAGCAATTCACTTGACATATATGCAGTATCAATATTTTCCTTTTCAAACAATATGCTAACGCCATACTCTTTGAGCAACCTTGCATACATAAGCGAATCGGCTGTGTTTCTTGCAAAACGGCTGACCGATTTTGTAAGTACACGGTCAATTTTTCCTTTTTTGCAATCCGCAATTAACCGATTAAAATCGTCACGCTTAGAAGTTTTTGTACCTGTGATGCCTTCGTCCGCATATATATCAGCTAGTTCCATTTGCTCGTTATCACTGATGAATTTTGTGTAATACCGTACCTGTGCGGCAAAGGAATGAAGTTGGTCGCTTGAATCGCTTGATACACGGCAGTAAGTGGCAACTCGCAGTGTAGATTTTGGTATTATGCTTGGTGCTATTGTAACGACTGTGTTCTCCATTGCTTATCCTTTCCGCAGGATTCACCTGCTGTTGCCATCTTTTTTTGATGCAACACTACAATACTATGATAGTTCGAATATATCCAGCTTTTTTATCAGAATTATCAGTTTAGACATAAAATATTTTTACCCAAAACAAGAGATGCTCCGTAATCTTCCGAAGCTATTTTAATAATTGCATTTAAATCCTTTTCATTTAAATATCCCATAGCGGATAATATCTTTAGCATACAAACTTCGTAATAAAAAGCACTGTTTGATTTTGCTTTTTCAGAAATAATCATTTCTTTAAACCCTCCAAATAATCAATCCCAAAACTTATTAAAATCGCTTTATCAACTCGTTTCATCGTTTTGCTATCCATTGTACCGACAAATCTGCCAAGACGAGACTTGTCGATTGTTCTTATCTGTTCAAGCAGAACCATGGATTCTTTTTTCATGCAGTCTGATTTAAATATGACATGCGTCGGTAAATTCGGTTTATCAAGCTCACCGGTAATTGCAGCAACTATTGTCGTACGGCTGTGCAAATTTCCTTTATTATTTTGCAGGATAACAACAGGGCGGATACCGCCTTGTTCTGAGCCTACAACCGGGCATAAATTGGCGTAATATATTTCGCCTCGTTTAATTTGTTCCATAATGTTTGCCTCCGTAAGTAAAGGCAGTCGCTTATCTGCAAAATGATAAACGACCGCCTAAATCTTTTGTATCAATCGTTTTTTATCCGATATTTGAACCACGTCAACCCTCGAATACACGGGAACGCACTTTCCGACCATGCTTTTAGTCTCATTGGAATCTCACCACCCCGAGGATCTCTCCGAGCCGCTCTCCTTTGTTGCGACGGTTTTATCACGCTCGACTTTAGGACTGAACGGAAGTATCATTATTGCCTCTGCCTGTCATCGCCTTCGTGCAGATTGCCTGCATCGTCTGAGTCCTGAAGGCATAAAAATGCGTTCGCTCATGTGGCTTGCCGGTTTCGCCGACAGCAGAGGGAATGTAAAAAATGCGCTGTGCTATTTTGTTTTCAAAGAACATAAAGGCAATCGAAAAGCCCCCTCACTTTCCATGCCGAAAAGTTTGGGGGCTGATAACCTGAAATTTTTAAATTTCAATAAATTTTTTCAGTTTATCAAGAATTCTGGTTTTGCGTTTATGTATTGCGACCTGTGAAACGCTGTATTTTTCTGCAAGTTTGCGTTCCGATAAACCTTCATAAAATATTTCACGAATAAGCTTTTGCTCATCATCTGACAGCAGAATAATAGAACTGCTCAGCTTGTCCAGCATGATTTTATGTATCACTGCATCACCGATATCCTGAGATGTATCTACAAGAATATCTTCGCCGTTAAAATCATCAGTTGTGAGCATGTTATAAGAAAAATCACCGTTTTCTACCGACCGCTCGTCTATATATTTTTGACGGCGCTTGGATTTATAGAAATCGGTGTAATCTTTTGGGGATACTTCCATAAGCATACCATGAAAAGGAAAGAATTTTTTAGATTTGTATTCTTCATTTGTATTTCTACGCTTACATAATTCCGCATAGGTTATCTGTTCATAACCGCTTTCTGTGCGTATAAAGCAAATGTTGTTTTGTTTGTCCTGATTTTTAAACATTTTTTGTAATCTCCTTATTTTTAAAGCTTGATTTGTCCTTAAAAATGCAGAGATTACGGGTATTCCGCGATGTAGCAAAGCCACTCTTTCATATATCCGTCCCCCTCAACAGACATAGAAATGCACAGCGTAATAACAAAACCTGAACCTGTTGTTCCGGCAAAACAAAAAGTCCCTCTTGCGGTTTTTTAGAGCCGCAGGAGAGACTTATACTGTTATTTCTTATATAAAATTGTGACAAAAAAACACCGTGTAAGGTGGCACAGTAGTTTCGGAAGATATCTTCCGTTTACTGCTTTTACCTTACACGGTGCTGTAATTACATTTGGCATTGCCGGTTATGGATTTTGTCTATGCAATGAAAATCTTAAATATTGAATTGTACATATTTTATTTTTCATAATATTAAACAAATGCACTGCTTGCAATGCTATTCAGATTTATTCAACATCAATTTCTTTATCTTTCCTGCTGTGAGCAAAAGACTTTCTAAGATAAGGCTTAAGCAACAGGGTGCAAAGAAAATTTGCAACCATTTCAACCGCACAAAATATGAAATAATTACAACAATAGATATCGCCGACAAAATCAAACAAGAGATTTTGCGAAAATACTTAAACTCTTTTTCTGATAGTGGCTTTTCGGGTGTGTCAAGCGGACAAAGAACCGCGATACACACGGCCGACACTGCACTTACAACGAGCAGAGTAAGTTGAAAATCATGCGTCTTTGACAGTCTGATCACAACAATGCAAGCCAAGATTGAAAGAGTTGACATTACTTCACATCTTGTTTCCGTCGAAGCATGATAACCTCCGGCATATCTTCTTATAAACTGAAAAGCGATATAAAAGACTATGCTTTCTAACACACACCCTAATATGCACCCAAGAAAACAAGCAAGAATCAGATACATCAGGCTTGATAACATCATAAAGAAACCGTAGATGTAGAGTTCTTGCTCGTCCTCGGAAATACTGCCATTTGCAAGCAGTCTGTCAGCAAAACGTTTTGCCAGATTATTTATCATTTTCTATTTTGCTGAATTTTTTGAGTGCAGCAGGTGTCTTCGGCTGGTAGACAACCATGCATGTTGTGCTGTTCGCATCAAGTTTAATGGATTTCTCAACGATGGACTTAACCAGTTTACTCGCTTTGGTTTGAATGGCTTGTTTTGTTTTCATTTAGATTCCCTCCATAAATTTGATAATATAATTTTAAAATAATTATTGGTATTAAACAATGTAAAATACCAAACTATAGAAAAACTCGTTAAAAACATCGAATTAACACATTTTTTAAGAAAATTCTTATAAAATCATATAAATTCTAATTATATTAGAATAATATAATATTATGCGTGTACTCAGGGTAAATTAGTTGATAAAGTTATCTTGAGGTGAACAAATTGGAGTATAAAACATATTTGCAGGAGATTGGATACAGACTAAAGAGGCAACGAATTCGTTTAGGACTAACCCAAAAGGAATTGGCAGATGCAATTGCAGAAAAATCCGACTTATCAGATAAACAAATTTCAAGATTTGAATGTGGAGAAAACGGAACAAGAATTGATAAACTTGTAGAACTATCCCTTGCTTTAGGAAAGACGCCCGACTATTTTTTATTAGGCATTGATAAGAGCGATGAAGAGATTAATAGAAAAGTTGAACAGATTGGTGAATATCTGATGCTGCTTTCCGCTGAAAATGTTGACCTTGTTTTAACATTTGTGCAAGCTTTGGTAGAAAAATAAAGACGGAAATTTTACAAAAAGAATGATTTATGGTATATTAAACGCATTAGAAGTTTTTATGTGCTTAATATGCCATTCTTTTTGAGGGAAATAAAATGAATATAGCTATATGTGACGATGAAAAAAGATTTCGGGATTTTTTAGAGAAAAACTTGCGAACCTACTTTGATGAAAAGAGCATTGTACTGAATATTTTTCAGTTTTCGTCCGGTGAAGAATTACTAAATACGAAGTTGCAATTTGATTTGGTTTTTTTAGACGTACAAATGGAAAATATGAATGGTATTGATGTCGGCAAGGTTTTGCGTTACAAAAATCCACATGGTATTACTTTTGTAATTACCGCATACGATGGATATCTGGACGATGCATTTCAAATTCGTGCATTTCGGTTCTTACCAAAGCCTTTAGATGTTCTGCGTCTGTATAAAGCATTAGACGATGCTTCTGAACTTTTAAACAACGAAATCATTGTCCTTTATGATATAAACAGCGGTGAAAATGTTCGAATATATACAAATGATATTATTTATTTAGAAATTATTAAAAGGAAAACCAAAATTGTCACTGTAAACGGTACATATTATTCTAAAGAAAAGATCAGCTATTGGCAGAATCGGCTAAATGGAATTTCTTTTGCTTGTCCGCATGCAAGTTTTATTGTAAACATTGATTATTCTATTCTGCACACACGCACGCAAATTGTATTGGCCAAAAAGGATTTGGACGGAAACATCCTCGAACGGTATGAAATTCCGATATCTTCTAAAAATCAAGCTGAAATAAAAAGGCGGTTCTTTTATGTTTTAGAAAGAAGGTAATTTTATGCCAAATACTCTGTTTTTAATCTTAATGTACTTTACCGAATGGCTTATCGTTTACAGCTATGCAAAAGCTATTTATGAAGTAAAGTATAAATTCTCTGGGATTCTCTCCATAGCACTATACGGTGCATTGATGATTACATACGGATATATTATTAATTATGAAATTGTTAATATACTTCTCACAATACTGTGTAATATTCTGCTTATATTCCTTTGTTTTAAAAGTACTATAAAATCCTCATTCTTTCACGGATTTGCGCTTGGAATTACGCAGCTTATATCCGAAGTTGTAGCAGTATATACAATATCCTATATTGCACATCTCCCCACAAATGCATTTGCGACCAATGCAACAGTATATATGATAGATGTTATCATAAGCAAAATTTTATATTTCGTCATCAGCCGATTCTTCGTTAGATTTTCGTTAAAAGAAATCGGATCTAAATCATGGGGAAGATGGTTCGTGCTGTCTGTTTTGCCTGTCAGTAGTGTGTTTATCATGATAACAATACGTATTTTGACAGACGGGTTAACGCTTTCTCCATTACACAATACACTTTGTGTTTTATCAATTATACTTTTGCTGATTTCAAATATCGTTATTTATATGCTTTATGAGCGTTCGGAAAAGAGCAGTCAAAAACTTATTGAATTAGAAATAACGAATCAAAAGAATAATATTGATTTGCAATATCTGAATTTGCTTGAAAAGAAAAACGAAACAATGCAGATTATGTCACACGATTATAAAAGACACATTTTGACGATTGAAGCCATGACGGATTCACCTGAAGTCAAACAATATATTCAGGAAATGTTGGGAGATATCAGCGAATACAGCCAAATTGGAAAAACAAAAAATAAAATACTGGATGTCATTCTTAGCAAGTATACAGATATTTGCACAGAAAAAAGCATTCAATTTGAAACAGACATATTGTCAGATAACTTAAGCTTTATCAACAGTGCTGATATTTCCACACTTTTTAACAATCTGCTCGACAATTCCGTTGAGGTTGCGGAACAATCAAAAGAAAAATATATTTATTTACAAATCACCAACACCTTAGATGCCTACCATAAAATAAAGATCATAAATAGCTGTGATACTCCGCCAACAGTTAAAAATGGTAAGCTGCGCACCACAAAGCAAGATCACGATTTGCACGGATTTGGCATCAAAAGCATTAAAAAGACGGTAAATAAGTATAATGGTGAAATGCAATGGGTATACAATGACGCTGAAAATCAATTTGAATTTACTATTATAATTCCAACAGTAGAATAACCATCAATAAAGAATTGCACTCTCGAAAGAAATTAGTCTTTCGGGAGTGTATTTTTATTCTCTTGTTTCTATAATTTTAGTTAAAAAACAGTTCTTCTATATAGTAAAACATATGTAAAATAATTTATTGTCAAGCCAAAAAATGTTTTCAAGTCATAAAACTTCACTAATTTTGCCCTGATTTTTAATAATTTTGCCATGCTTCTTTAAATTTGTTTAATAAAATGGTAATTTGGACTTGAAAATAAATGTGGATTTTTTGTGTGTACAAATTAAAGCCAATTAAAAAATTATTAAAAGGAGGTATGATATTTATTCATTAGTACAATCAAACGTCAATAATCTATAAGAAAAGAGGAGAAGGGAAATGACAAAATTAAAAAAATCATTTACAAAAACATTAGCAATAATTTTATCGGCACTTATGTTGATTTGCGTCCTTCCTATGCAAACATTTGCAACGGAATATAGAAACTACCAAACGCTGACAACAATTGATATTGAACCGGAACCAGATTTAATTATTCAAAATGAAGTAATTGAGGAACGTACGGCAAATTCAAAAACATATTTGCTGGAAGACGGTACATACTGTGATTTGACAACGAGTGTGCCTATTCATACATACGAAGATGGTGAGTGGAGCGACATTCAAACTGCTTCGGAGCAACCAGAAACAATTGATGAAGCTATGGCACAACTATCTGCTGTTCCAACAACTGTAAATACATCAGTTGACGATGGACTTATTGTTGCCGATTCCGATAAACCCGTTAATATCTGGGGAATTAATAGTACTGGTTTCACAGTCGGAACAGCCACTCTCACTCAGAGTTCATTGGGACTATTAAAAGTTAACATAGACAGCAAAGACCTCTATAATAAAACAGAGGTTACTATTAAGGCAGATTTGCGTTTATCTTGTAATAGTACATTAAGTGAAAAAACTATATCTGTAAAGTTAATGCAAAATGATTGGAATATAAACACAGTACAGTATTCTGATTTAATAAGAAAAATTAAAAAAGCTCCTATTATTGATTATAATTCTATTGATAGTTCCGGACGTTATGTTTGGGATATTACAAGCGAATATGTAAAATGGGAAAATGGTACTCTGCCTAATTTTGGCTTGGCTTTGACAACGGATAAGCCTAATACAACAATATATAATGGGATTTTCAGTCGGCAATACCGCATAGTTGATGATAATGATTTGGGATTTACATATCATAATGTTGATATGGGCAGAGCAGGAACGTTATTTATTAATGATTACACCAATGTTCCATATCTTGTGCGAGATGAGATAGGTTTAGAAGGCAATATATTACCAGTTTTTATATCTCGATTTATTAATCCAGCTGTCACAAACGATTCTTTCGGTGCTGGTGGACGCTGGAATTATGAAAGTAAACTTTCTAAAAACGGCGATACATTTATTTGGGATATGTTTAATGGATCTTCATCAAGATTTCAGAGAGCTATTCCTATTGAAACAGATAGTGTAGGTCGTGAAAAATGGATAGAGTATCAATATAATGCACAAGGCTATACATTATGGATTGATACAACAAAGAGCCGAGATTATGATTATTCTGACAATATCATAGTTGACGAATCTGGAAACACCTATACATTTACTTATTATGGTTTTGTGTCTTCCCTGATAAGCGGAGCAAATGAAAATAACATATTGACAATTACATATAATGGCGAAACAATAACAGAAATTACAGATGGCATTGGGAGAAAATTTAAATTTGATTACGAAACTATCGGGAATTATTCGGCGGTTACTAAAATCAGTGCATTTTCAGCAACAGGTACTCCGATTTCAATTACAACAAATGATTTAGATGAGCAAAATTTGCCTATTAGTAACCCCATTGAAATTTGCTTTGAATACCAAACAATTAACGATAATTTATACCTTACAAAAGTTATTTACAGTGACGGAGAAATAGTTGAATATACTTATGACGGTATTGGAAGATTGGTAGGTATTAAAAATATTGATGACAGCATTTTGGAATTAGTTTATGCGATTCCCGTTAATACAATTTCACAAAATATTTCACCGATATATGCATATAGGGTAAAACAATATGTAAAGAAATGTGTAAATGCAAATGACGAATATACTGTTGATTTTACGGTTAATATCGATGCGCGAACACCATACCACAGAGAATTTAACAAAATAAACCATTTGGGCAAAGAGGTATTTTGGGAAAAATTGCAATTTAATCGAAACTTTGATTTGTTATATATGACGGATTATTCAAGTAATTCTTTTTATGCAGACTATGATGATGCTCATAATCTTTTGTCACTTGTAATACCTGAACCTAAAGAAAAAAACAATCTTTTAATTAATGGTAATATGGAGATTCCCAGTACAACGGATTATCCCGACCAGTGGCTTTCAGATTCAGCAAGCAGTAACTTTGAAACACTGGGTTTGGATGATGATCCATATGTAAATGCGTATGTAAAATTTCATAACAGCATTGATAAAACGCTTATCCTGAAACAAACTATTACGAACGTTAATGGTAAAAAGGGAGATAAATATGTTGTTTCTTCTTGGGGAAAGGGAGAGGCAACAATTCCGAGAGAAAATCATTTTTGGGGAATTCAGATTTTTGCTAAGGATGCAAATGAAAATATATTACCGATTCACAAAATGGCATTTGATACATCAATGTGGTTAGAAGAACAAATCAGATGCACCGCATTTTCGTTGCCGTTTGATACGGATGAGATTACGGTAGAATTGATTTCAAATGAGCAACTTGGTAATGTTTATTTTGATGATGTATATCTATATAAAACAGAATCAGCCTATGTAGCAGCAGTAGATGATGTAGAAGAAAAAGTTTGTAAATGTGAAGGTTGCGAATACCCGTTTTGTACCTGCAAGTGTGCTTCAAAAGACGAATGTAATTGTGTTTCTTGTAATATAAAAACAAGTTATACGAATGATTCTCACGGAAATCCTTTGGAAACAAAAACAACTAACGGATTAACAAATATACTGTCTAAAAACGAGTACACACCTGACGGCAACTATTTATCAAAATATATAGATGAAAACAATGTTGCAACCTCTTATGAATACAGCTTAACAAACGGTCTTTTGTTATCAGAAAAGCTGGCGAACGACAATACAATATCATACGGTTATGATGCTATCGGTATGCTCAAATCGGTTTCACAGGATGTCACTAATGTCCTTACCGGAGATGCCGTAACTATGAATACAGAGTATAGTTATGAGAACGATAAAATTAAATCTATTTCACATAATGGATTTTCGTATACTTACGACTATGATATTTACGGTAATGTTCAAAGTATAAATGTCGGTGAGACTCAATTAGTCTCTTATGAATATAATAATGATTATTTTGGGAACATAAGTAAAATTACATATGCAAACGGTGATGAAATCATATATTCATATGACAACAAGGATAATATCATTGGTATTAAATTCAATGATGATTCAGATTGGCGTTATACATATACTTACGATGAATACAATCAGCTAAAATCTTTTACTGACAATGTTTCTAAACGAGTTACAACATACAATAAAACTATTGACGGTATTAAATATGTTGAAGTTGTAGAAACTCTCGGTGAAAACAGTAAAGTCATATATGGTATTACAGAGGAAAACAAAGGTCAATACACACAATCTGTTTTTGGCAAAGATTATTCTATTAAGACTGAAACTCAATACGATTCCACAACAAGTAATACAGTGACAAACAAAACTGCCGGAACTGTTGTGTTCGGTGCGGATGGGCAAATTGAAAACATCTGCACTAAAGACGCTTTTGAAAGAATAGTATCTGACTATATGACTATGCATGCAAATACAGAAACGGAAACTGTTCCTTTCGGTGTTTCTCTAAGCCTAAAAAATGAATATACATATAAAAATGCATCTGATAACCAAACAACAAGATTAGTTGATACATTTACATCAACTGTATATTGGGAGAGCGAAACCGAAACAAAAATTCTTCGCAGTGTAAGTTTGAAATATGATTATGACGAAGCCGGAAGAATTACTATGATTTCTGTTCCTGAAAATCCAAACAATCCGACTACATACACACCTGTTAATATATACAAGTATGATGAAGCCGGTCAGCTTGTTACGGAAGCAAATGCAACTTTAAACACCGTATGTTCCTATACATATGATACAGGCGGTAATATTACTTCAAAGAATTATCACGATAATGCACAATTTAATGATAAAACTAATACTTTTGAATTGGGTGAACCAACGCAGACTATTAAATATGAATATGATTCTGTTTGGAAAGACAAACTCATATCATATAACGGTACTCAAATAGATTATGATGCTTTTGGAAATCCATTAAAATATACTGCTACTTCATTTAACGATCGGGCTATAAATATGGATTTGGAGTGGAACGGAAGATTGTTAACATCCGCCACTGCTGTCGATGGCTCTGAACGATATGAATATTCCTATGATGCTGCAGGATTAAGAACAGAAAAAACTGTATTTAATGGTCAAACCGTATCAAAAGAAGTTATTGACGAGAGCGGAAATAAAACAACCGTCGATGAACACATATTTTTACCACAGGCTAAATTTGAGTATATTTGGTCAAATAATATGCCTGTCGGTTATAAAATTACGCTTTATGAATCTTCAACAGACGAAAACGGCAATCAGACAGCACAAACAAACGAAAAATCTTCTTTTATTGTAAATGTTATGTATAATGAAAACGGAGAAGCGTTGGGGGTGAATTGTCACTCCGAATTAGAGGGTGAAGAAAACTCACTTACATTCCTGTTTGTTAAAGACGCTCAAGGAAATATCGTTAGCATTTCTGCTTGCGAAGGAGAATACTTTTTTGATTTTGTTTACGATGCATTCGGCAATGTCAAAATGGATATCACCGGAGAAGCGATAGATAAAATTCAAGAAACCATCAATAGTATGGATAGCGAAATAGAGAAACTACTATATTCACTTGCTTCAGGTTTAGGTTTAGCTGTTGTAACCGGTATCACATTTGCCTGTGTTCCTAACGCATACCGTGGATACATTTATGATATGGAAACGGGATTGTATTACTGCCAAAGCAGATATTATTCACCTGAATGGGGCAGATTTATCAATGCTGATGATACATCTCTACTTGAATTAACAACCGGTAATATACACGGAGCAAATCTATTTGCTTATTGTAATAATGATCCTGTTAATAATTTTGATCCAAGTGGTTACTATTATATTTCTATTGGTAACCTCTCAAAAATCTTTTTATATGTTGTAGGGTTTAATCCAATTGGAACTGTACTAGCTTCAATAGGATTATATAAACTCAAAACCTATATAGTGGCAAAAATGGCTTTGCTTGGACTTAGAATTGGTAAGTTTTGGGGACCGGTTGTATGCAGTATAATTACAGGACTATTTGCTGTTTCCGGAATATATGTTGGCGGACAAATTGCACAAGCTCTATGGGATTGTGCTTGGCAAGGGAAACGTGGCGTTGAATTTACAGTTAAAAGAAATAGATGGGGGCATCCGTATGCGATTGATATATATGCGAGATAAAAAATATGCAAAAACGGCGCGTTTTATTTCTATCTGAACTACTTCTTATAGTTCTTTTCGGTGCATTACGTGTAAGCATACAGATGCATTCAGTTCTCAAAATTATTATCGTTTCTTGCATCGTGGTTGCAGTTATGTTGATATTTATAATACTGGAATTACGGACAAAATACCTCAAAAATCCAAGAGTATTTAAAAGCATATCTGTTCTTTCTTTTCTTTCGGGGAATATATTCTATTTTGCAACTTATTGCTTTGATTCAAAGTTGCACGAATATGAATTATTGTTTTGTATAATTACCGCCATATTATTGATGCCTTCCATAATGATTGCAATATTTACAGAACATAAGTCAGGCGGTTAGAGGAGAAATGTATTGTGAAAAAATTTTTAAGTTCTTTATTGTCGGCAGTCATTATTGTTTTCGCTACAGTTGTAGGATTCACTCCTGCAGCAGCAGAGGCAAATAAAACCGATGCATCAAACGATATTAACGGTTTCATTGACGGTATTACAGAGTTAGTACAGAAATATGACGCAGACAAAGAGTTTCGTGTAGCTGAAAATGACGAGTCAATACAAGTTCATGCGTTTTCTGCTGAAAATATAGTAGATGAAACCGATAACACTGCTACACAGGAATATGCCTTACAGGATTTTCAGACCGCAAGATTGATTGTCCGTGCCGATGGTAAATTTGACGAGTTCGGTGCAAAAGAACATGTCAGCGGCTTTGAGGACTTTCATATTTTACAATATGAAAGTCCCAAAGCGGCTATGTATGCATATTACGAGCTACAGTCAGTGAAAAATGTCTTTAATGTTGCGCCTGATGAAGTAGTAGACGGCTTACAGGGCGAAACTGATGAAATCATTTCTGAAACTGAATTGCAAAATGAAAAATATTTGTGCGATTGGAGTCATGATAGAACACAATCAGACCGTCTTTTAGACTATCTTGAAACACAAGACTTTTCAGAGCGCAAGATTGTTGTGGCAATACTTGATTCGGGAATTGACTATCATAATAGGATTTTTGAAAATCGAATGGAATATTCGCGTTTTAACTCTTCTGTAGACGGCAACCCCGATGACGAATTCGACAGTGGAGAGAAATGTCACGGGACAAGTGTTGCAAGCGTGATTGTAGATAACACACCCAAAAATGTAAAGGTATCGGTGTATAAGGTCTTTAATGATGATTTAACGACTACCATTTCTCAAATTTCCGCAGGATATATCGCAGCGATTGCAAAAAATCCCGATGTTATCAATGCAAGTATGACACATATTTCCGATGATAGTGGAATAATTAGTGCCTGTTTACAAGAAGCATATTCTAAAAATATTCCTTTAGTTGCAGCTATAGGCAATACTGGCAGACAGGATACGATTCAATTGCCTGCAAATGCTCCGCACACTATAGCAGTATCTGCAACAGATAGAAATAACACCGCAACTCTTTGGAGTACACAATCTGTCAATACTACCGTATCTGCTCCGGGCGAGGATATAATAGTTGCAATCTCTAATAACAACTATCGGAATGCAAAAGGGACCTCTTTTGCTACACCTTGTGTTGCGGCTTTAGTTGCAAATTTAAAATTAGCTGAGCCGAATATAACTGTCGATGAAATTGAAACTCGATTAAAAAACACATCGTATAATGTGAAAAGATATAATGAGTATGTGGCTTCATCTAATGCTAACTTAGATAATTTCCATTCTCTCTGGGACGGCGTTGGAATGGTTCAATTTTGCAGTGCATTCGGTTTGCCTGAACTTACTGCTCCTGAATTTAACTTAGAGAGTAAAGTTTATGTGGGTGAACAGATCTGTTCTATTCAATGTGCAGATGAAAATGCTAAAATACTATATACTACGGACAGTACATACCCCGATTCGGAAACTGCCATTGAATATAACAAACCTTTCCACGTTACAGAAAGAACACGAATTCGTGCTGTTGCTTATTATGCAGACGACGGATATTACAGCCGTGAGGTTGAAATTACGCCCCGTATTCAGTATACAGACAATGACGAAAACTTTACAGTTACCGATGACGGTGTAATAACATCATATAGCGGTACAGTTGCCGATTTATTTATTCCAGATACGATAAACGGGATAACCGTAACTGGTATAGCAGACAATGCGTTTCAGACACCTAAACTGATTAGCTTAACTCTACCTAAAGGCGTAACGGAGATTCCGGAGTATTCATTTTATAAAAATCAGTCTTTGGAGTTTGTACGAGGAGAAGGTGTTATTCGCATCGGCTCAAGTGCATTTGATAGCTCCAACATAATGTATGCGGAATTTCCCAATGCAAAAGTAATTGGAGAATCAGCTTTTTCGATTACTGAACATTTTTGCTTTGGTGTTTTTACCAATGTAGAAGAAATAGGATCATATGCCTTTGGCCGTTCAAATATTATTCATTTTAACGGACCTGCTGCCACAACGATATACAGTGGCTCATTCACATATAATAGCCGTATGGAGGTTCTCTCTCTTCCGTTGATTACAGAGTTTTATCTAACTGTCAATGACGATTTTTATAGCAACGACCGTCTTACTATCATTGATATGCCATCGGTAGTAGACTTACGGTGTACAATGTTTCAATACACATCTATACGAAAAGCAGATTTCCCGTCGTTAGTAAGCATAGATTCTTTAACATTTAGAGGGTGTCCTCAATTAGAAATCGTCAGTATTCCATCCATTTTAGAAGTTCCGACAGGTGCATTTGTTTGTGGGCATAATCCGGCTGTCAGCAGACCACGTGTATACAATTTGGAAAGTGCAAAAACTATTGGGGAAAACGTTTTTGGCAAATCTCCTACTTCTCGTCTTGAACTTTCACACCTTGAAACTGCTGAAAGCCTGCCACGAACAGAAGAATGTATAATTTCTATGCCCTCAACATTTAGAGAATGTACCGAAGATACAAAGGGCAGAAATTACAAGGTGTACGGCACTAAAGGTACTTATGCAGAGCAGTGGGCAAATGAAAACGGACACACATTTATTGAAGTCTCACAGGACACTGCCGTGCTTACTCAACTGCCCGAAAAATATACCGATGCGGACAGTGTTTTAACCGCAGATGTTATCGGCTTTAACCGTACTTATCAGTGGTACGGCAGTTTTACAGCAGACAATACTACAGGTGCACCCATTGACGGTACAACGGATAAGGACTTTAACCCTATCGATTATCCTGCATACCCATACTATTATTGTGTTGTAACAAGTACAGATGTGGGATATGACTCAATCGAGATACGCACAAGCGTTTGCGAGAATACAACATTTGTGTCCGCTGATTATTCGGAATACGACAAAGTTGTGGCACAGGCAAAGGCACTTGACCGCAGTTTGTACACGGATTTGACCGAGCTTGACGAAGCTCTTGCGGTTGATGTGAGCGGTAAAAATATCACCGAGCAAAGTGTTGTGGATGTGCAGACTAAGGCGATATTGAATGCGTTAAATGCATTGCAATACAAGCCTGCGGACTATTCAGAGGTGGAAAATGCAAAAGCCCAAATTCCCGAAGATTTGTCCGTCTATACAGATGAAAGTGTTTCGGCATTGCAGGAAGCATTAAATGCCGTGGATTATTCTCTGCATATCACCGAGCAGGAAATAGTGGACGGGTACGCAAAGACAATTACCGATGCAGTAAACGGCTTAGAGAAAAAGCCTATTCTGCCGACAGTTCCTGAAGAACCGACAGTGCCTACCCCGACCGAGCCGAGCACTCCGGAGGAAACAATGCAGTCAACCGCTCCTGCGGAATCAACAGCTTCACCGGATGCACAAAATCCCAATATTCCGAAAACAGGCGGTACTGCGCAAATAACCTGCACAGTGTCCTTGCTTATGCTTCTCTCTGCCTGCATTTATATTACAGGCAGAAAAAGAGAAAAGCAGTAAAATAATGTGTACTTTATACAAATCAACTCACTTAGATACCGCAAAAATAATTACTGACACTAATGTATTTATCCTATATCAGATATCCGCTTGTTCGTAATTGAAGTGTTAATATAAGGAGAGATTTTATTTTGGTTTTTCATAATATCTCAGCCAAATGTTATAATTGGCTTTATGCTCAGCCAAATGTCAAAGAAGAGTCTTTAACAGATTGGATACTGTATCAAGCTTCATTAAATAGCAAAAAAGTATTCTATAAAGCTTTTAAGCGAAATGAGGAAGCCCTTAACGGTGCAGATTGGGAATGGTGGATTTTAACCGGTTCCGATTATCATACTTACGCTTATCGGTTGCTTATTCAAGCTAAAAAATTAAATTGTTTTGATAATTACAGTGCGATTACATACGGCAACCGTCATGGAATGCAGATAGATTTGCTACTCAATTCCGCATTAAAAAGACAAGCCTATCCTTTGTACGCATATTACACTTGCACACAACCGAATATAAAAGAACAAATTGATAATTTTAAAAATATTGATGAATGTATTATTCGATGGTGCGAAAAATGTACAAATGGAGCGTATTTATCTCCAGCAAAGGAAATAAGGCATCGTATTATTGAAAGTCCTAAGCGAAAAATAAGTGATAATGAATTAGTAGATTATTCTCTTGGTTTATCTATGCTTGACTTGATAATTAACAATGCTCCTGACGGAATTAAGCTTTTAGATTTAATGGATGCTGATTTTATACAAAATTTTAATGCCAAAGAAATCAATAATGCAAAACACGGAATTAGATATTCTATTGAAAATGCACCTCAATATTTGAGAACATTCATCAAAAATAATTATGAATTACAGAGAGTCGATTGGTTTGAAAGTGAATTTAGATATGATTTGAAAAACATATCAGGAATTGCTGTTATTGATGCGAGAAAAAATTAACTATATATCTGTTTTTGCAAATTAACAGTACAAACAGAAAAGGAAGTCGCTGTTTTCACATTTAATAAAGATCTTAAAAGTATCATATATATTACTTTTCTTTCTGCTGTAATATCTTTTCAAGTGGGTAGTTCACTTCACCTATCATCATGACAGGTGGCACCTGCCGCCGAGAGGACATAGTCCTTTCTTGGCGGCAGGTGTTTTTATTTCGTTACATTTTATCTTTTGGAGATTTTGTAAAGCAAACTACTCTTACCGCCTTTCTCTCGATATCGCTGTTCAGTTGTTATGAGTCCTGCTTTTCGTAAATCTTTTAAAGCTCTCCTGACTGTTGATTGAGAAAACTTTAATTCTTTGGCTATTGTCGGAATCGCAGGCCAGCATTCGCCGTTCTTGTCGGCTCTGTCAGAGAGATAAATATATACAGATACCGCCCTGTGCGGTAAATCCATACGGTATAAAAAATCAAGTCTGCTCATTTTCTTTCACCTCCTGCGGATGAGATTTGTTTTGAGATTTCCGACGGCTCGGAGGTACAGATTCCAACACAGTCTTACCGATCTTGTTTTTATTCTTTGACTTTTTCTGAGACTTTCTCTGCGGTTCATGGCATTGACTCTCAGCCTGATTTTGACCGCTTGCAGAGTCGGCTTTTTCAGCTGTTTCTTCCTGAATCAGCCAGTCAGCGTGATATTTTTGTACGATACCGTCTATGATTTCCTGCTTCTCTGCATATTCTACCTCACGGCCACCGTTGTCGGTTACGATATATGGTTTATCCTCATTAAATTCGATTCCCCACTTAAAAAACAGCTTGAGCTTGACCCTCATGGGATGGAAACCTGTTTTCATTACAACAAACTGACCTTTGGGCATAGATTTGAGTTCATCCGGCGTCATTAGCGGTCGTTCAATCATCTGCAAGGATTGTGACGGATCGTTCTTGCTTCTTGAAACAGACCCACTCATTACTGTTCGACTACCTAATGCTTTGGATAGTATTTCCGCCGAGCTGCTGTTGGGAGCAAATCCGCCAAACAATGTGATTTGCGTATTATCCACAATGATTTCAGCCCCTTCCTTGCCATAGTTCTTGTCGAGCTGCGAGAAGGATTGAATAATCGGTACTATCTGTAACCGTCTTGAACGGGATGCAGAAAACATCATTTCAGCAGATTCTATCTTCGGCAGTGTGCCGAACTCATCACAGAAGAATACACAGCGGTTTTTGAGCTTACCGCCGTTTTCATCTGCAACTGCAAGGATTTCTCTGTATAGCTGTTGAATGATAAGTGAAATCATAAAAAAGGTGTTTGGATTTTCTTCAGGCATAATTACAAAAATAGCGCATTTCTCATTGCAGAATTCTTCAGCATCTATCTCTGTATCAAAACATAGTAACTGTTCCAATTCCGAATCGAGAAAGGTATTAAGCCTTGATAATGCTGTACTCATAACACTTGCCATTGACTGCTCTGCAGTATTTAATGCCGCTCCTGCAAACCATTTTGCCTTATGGTCATTCGGTAACATTTCCATTAACTGCTGAAACTGATTTTTGCCTTTTGAATTTGACGGAGCGAATAATTCCTGAATGATTTTAAATACTGATACGATATGCCTTTCTTTGGATTTGCAGAATTCTGCAACTAACAATATTGTGGCTGTCAGCAATCCCTCTGCGGCGTCATAGAAATATGCGTTCTGTCCAAAGTTCGCCGCATCCATGCCCGATAGGATGATAGTCTTGGAGATAATCTTTGCATACTTTTCCGCTTTGGCTTTGTAAACCAATTCTTCGCTTGATTGATATAAATCCATATATTTGTTGACAAGGTGCAAGAGATTATTTCCGTTAGAGCGAGTGGGGTTTCTCAAATCAATAACCGAAACATTGTAGCCGTACTGTTTTGCGATGTTACCATAGTTTCGCATGATATCGCCTTTTGTATCTGTGGAGAGAAATGACATCCCCGATGCACAGGCATATTCAATACAAGGGTACAGCCAATAAGCCGTTTTTCCTACACCTGCCGCACCAATCATCAACACATGGACATCTCCTGTATCCACAAGTGCTGTTGTATTGTGTTTGCCGCCTGTGCAACCAACCACAATGCCCTGCGGCAAAGCTTCTTCCGGCTGTTCTTTTTTCTTGCTTTTGAAAAGCCTGCGTTTGACAATTCGGGATGCAGTCGGAGTTCCTCCATCGGCGGCTTGTTTGCGCCATTTATTTGATGTAAACGGAATATGCCGATAGGTTTTTCGTATTTCCGATTTAGTTGCCCACCGAGCCGTACCGTGCTGACCATCACCTACAGTTTTGGATTTTATGCTGTTAAGGTTATAGAGGTGAGCGACAACGGATATACCGCCGAGGATACAAAACATAACGGCGGCAATTATAATTAAAGTTGGAATGCCTGACACGGTTCATCATCTCCCCTCTTATCTTCATTGGGTATAAAAAAATCCGCACAAAAGTGCGGTTCATTGCCTCCGGCTGCCAACCGGTCTTCGTTCCAATCCTTGTGGAGTGGTATGAGATTTTCTGATTGTATTTCCATATCGGATAGCTTTTTGCCAATTCGATTTGCCGCCGCTTGACCGGGTTCGTCATTATCGAAGCAAATATATACTTTTTCAATATTAGGATTATCCTTTAGACATTGAAAAAGCACCCTGTCCGAAACGGAGCAGGATGCCGCATAACTGTGATTTTCCCAATTGTCTTTGTGCATAGATATGAAACTTAACATATCTATCGGAGCTTCAAAGAGATATAATCGGTTGCTTGAACCATGCCAATGAAAGCTGTACTCCGGCCGACTGTTCGGAGCATTTCCTTTGTAGGTGCTTTTTGAACCGGTTCCGCGCATACTGGCATGGCGTGGGATACCATCCTTATCAAAGCCGACAAACACGGCATTGTGGTGTTTTGCTGACTCGTAAATCATATTTCGATGCATAAAAGCGTACAACACCTCTTTGTCAATTCTGCGTGTGATATTCAGATATGCAAAAACTCGCCGCATATTATCATTTCGGGGCGGCAGTTTAAACGGTTTCTGTTCTTTTACCACGGGTGGAAAGGTAATGAGTGTACCATTGCCGTTACCGAGTAAATATTCCACCGCTTCCGCATAATTTTTGTTGTAAAACCTACGAACGAAGTCAATAGCATCACCTCCGACTCGATCATACTGATGAAACCACAGATTGCCTCTGATAGTGACTTTCTGCGAACCGTCTTTCCACTCATATTCAGAACCTGAACGTTTCACGGTTTTACCCTGTGATTCAAGCAGAGATACAATATCTGTCTGACGAGCCTGTGCTTTTTGTTCGTCTGTAAAATGAATATAGGTTGACATTTTGATTCTCCTTATTGATTCTTAACTTAGAAATTGATATAATATTATTACAATTTAGTCCTTAATGAGTGTAGTTGCAATAATTATGGGATTCTCTGTAACGATTTCTAAAAAATTCACGAATGGTTTCGAAGCAAAACTTGGTTTTACAGGAAAGGATTTGATAGAATTGATTATAGTGATGAGTTGTTTGGCGGGTACCGGTGTATGTGGGAGTCGTAGCAGACACAATGAACATATGAGTAGCTTCACTATGAAATAAGGTAACAACACCGAGAGGTTCGAGTTCCTCTGACTCCCGCCATATTTACTAAAATCGCAGGCCATGAGCCTGCTTTTTTTCTTCAATTTTTCTGCGGAGTTTGCGGTCGATTGAATTTGATTTTCCTCTGCGTTCATCCTCTAACCGATTCTGTATTATACGGCTGATCTGACAGAGCAGACGAAGAGAACCGAGTGTTGCAGACCAATTGCGGTTGGCTTTGATACTGTGCAGAAGTTGCTGGGCATACTGATTGCCGTGTTCAGCAGATGCAGTAAGGTATACTATCGCTCTGTCATAGTCACATTCAACCTCTTTGCCGTAGAGATACATCTTACCGAGCATATACTCTGCAAAATCGCATCCGTTCTCAGCAGCGATTTCAAAGTTGTAGATTGCCTTAGGAATATCTTTTACAGTGTTTTCGGCCAGCCGGATTTTGCCTGCAAGGTAAGCAGCATAAGGATTTTTCTGTATTGCTGCTTTTTCAAGACATTCTATTGCTTTTTCTAAATCCTGCGGTATGATTTCACCTTTGTATAACAGTTTTCCGAGTAGATACTGTGCAGGAGCAAAGTTTTTGTCTGTCGATTCGGTAATCAGTTTTATCGCTTTGGGAATGTTTTGAAGAAACAATTCACAGTCAAGGTATGCTTTGCCGAGTGTATATTTTGCATACTTGTTTCCCTGTGCGGAGGACTTTCTCAACAAATCTTCAGCACGGTATAAATTCTGTTCAATATCTTCACCTTTAAGATAGGCTTTGCCCAGCAGATATTCTGCAAACTCATTGTCCTCACTGACCGATTCTTCAAGCCATCGCAGAGCGTAATCCACATCTTTTAGCACATCTTTGCCTTGTAAAAACATCTTGCCGAGACGATATTTTGCAACTCCGCATCCAAGCTTTGATGATTCAATCAGAAAATCAACGGCTTTGTTTGGATTGCGATTCACACTATCTTTGTCAAGAAGTTCCTTTGCTTTCTGATAATACTGCCACATTAAAGATATTTTTTCTTTATCCGATAGTGGCGCTTCTGTTTCTTCATCGCTCGGTTCTGAATCGGATTCGGGCTGTTCATTTACAATTCCATCATCTTCTACGAATATTCGGTCAGTAACAATGTTCATTGCTTCCTGAGTAACAGCGTTTTTGATAGATTTAAATTCCTTATTCTGAGACAGCGAAACACGCTCAGGCAGTTCGTCTGTATAGGTTTTAATTACAGATTCTCTTTGCTCATGCCATAAATCATAGAGCGTCGATATGCGTTCATCGGATGCAAGTTCATCTACAATGGAATCAATAATTGTCTTGACATCTGCTTTTAGATAACCGTAAACTTTCTTGCCTGATGTCTTAGACAATCTGTCAGCAAGATTTAAAAGCATTTCCTCAAGCTTTGGATTATCGTAAACACCGCTGTTGATTTTTGAAATAATTTCCGCAATCACCTCACGGCTGTTCGCTTTTAACTCGTCACGGTATTCGGTTTGCTTCTCATATATACTTATCAGATCCTGTCTGAATATTTGTTTTGCAAGCGTTGACTTGATTTCTCTGATTCCGTTTTTAGTCAAATATGCTTCATTCGGATTTGTCGAGTATGCTATCATGTGAACATGAGGATGATGAGATTCATTATGAAAAGCAGCATACCACCGAAAGTTTTCAGGGGCAATCTTCATATTGCGTGCAATCATATTTCGGTTCGCACGGATTAAATTCATCCATTCATCAGCACAGTTATACCCAAGCCGTTCAGCATCTTCACGCCGAAGGGATATAATGTGCGTCCAAATATTACTCTCGCTCTCTGCCGCTTCCTTTGCAACATCGGAAAGAATAATCGGGACTCCCTCATCCGTAAAAAGACCGTGAGAAGAAATTACTTCAACCCGGGGACGCTCGGCGATGTATTTTACATACTTTTCACGGTCACCGAACAATTCACTGTGCATCTCTGCGATACGCATAATCAGTTCGTCTGCATTTTCACGGGTGGGGTGGCTGAGATAATCTTCATATTCAAACAGTTCCTTGCTGTCGGGATAGATTTTCACAAGCTTATCAACCAATTTCTTCTGTGTTTTAAATGCAGGTATCGTATTGGTACTGTTCTTTGCAGGCTCTGCACCATCACGGGTGGCAATGTAGCGAATATAATTTTCAATATGCACCTTTGCATTCGGTTTCAGATACGGAGATTTAAGAATAATCTTAGCCATAGGTTAACCGTTTTGCCAGTCCACGGCATCTTCAAAAGAAAATCTGCCGTTCAGGCGTTTGACTTCTTTGACGCACTCTCCGCGCAAACGACCGATGCTTTCTTTGTCAATATCATTACTTGCGGCGAGTACGTTCATAACCATTGCCATTTCCACCGACAGCTTGAACAGTAATCGGGAGAGTCTGTTTTCCGTATCCGCAATCTTTGCACCGATTACAGATTCAAGTGCAGGCGTCAGCATCTTACTGGTTTCCTTTGAATTCAGCCATGCGATATACATTTCTGTTGCATCGGATATAAACTCACTGCGGGAGGAAGCGTTGGTTTTAGATATATTCTCATCGCACCGTTTCAGAAGATTGCGGCTGATATAGATTCCTGTTCTGACAGCGTCATTTCCGTTACTCATAGCATTTTCCTTTCTGGAATACCTTTTGTATTCCTGCATTTTTCTTTAAAATCGGCGGATTTCGGCACATTGGTATACCAACTTTTACACAAGGCGTAAACGGTAACACACTTTGAAACTCCCGAACGGCGTTGCCGGTTGGTGTAAAACGGCAGTTGCCGCTCCTCGGCGGCATACAGCCTTTATCCTGCTTTTTTATCAACCTTGTAACATCTGCGAGATAACGGCGTTTTGCTCATTTGCAACACTCGCCGAAAATTGCCCGAATTTCGCCGATGCGTTCGCATTCGGTTACTTTCCCGTCCTCGTCCACACACTCCGTCACACAGGGCGACACGGTGGCTCACAGGCGGCTATGTTGTTTTTTCGGACTTGTTCATTTTTGAAGTCACTGTATAGCTTTCTGATTTCATAGATATAAACTCACGAACGCTTGCAGGAACGGTTTTGCCGTAAAGTGTATCCAGCATTTTTACAAGTTCATCATCAAGGCTTGAGCCTTTCTGTCCGAGATACATTTTTAATGCACTCAGTTTTTCCTCGTCGTAGGAAATATTGATTGTTGTTTTCTTCACTTTTTACACCTCACATTGAAATGTTTTGCCTGGGCGATTCATCCGACCATTCCTGCTCGTTATAACTGCAACCTCTCATATATACATCACCGAGTTCCATATCGCCGATATTAATTCTTTCGAGACAGCAATTTTGCAGGCTACCGTTTTTTATCGTGCAGTCGTAAAACTTGGCTCCTGTGAAATCACTGTGTGTAAAAATACCGCCGTCAAAATTGCAGGCAACACACTCGGCATTTTTGAATTCGGATTCTTCTGCAACAATATCTATGCAATTACAGTTCTGAAATTTTGTTTCGTTAAAAAGAGAAAAGCAGAGTGATGCTTTTCTCAGATTTGTATTTATAAACTTTGCACCGTCAAAAACAGCATTGATTAGATTCTTGCCTGACAAATCTAAATCCTTAAGCAAACATTTTGAAAAATCAGCCTGTTCGCCGCCTGCGTCATGAAGCCATAAGACATGCTTTGCACACATTATTTCGATTTTTTCAGAGTCTAACATTCGCAGACTCTGTTCATCTTCCTGTCTTAAATACGGTTCGGCAACTGTAACCGTACAGCCATCGTCAGAGTATTCAACACTGTTAATCTCATCTCTATCTGAAAGCATATGCATAAATAAATCTTGATTGAATTTGCTTGGTACACACAGGCTTCGTACTTCATCAAAATTAATTCTGTACTTACAGTCAATCTGTCCGTCAACAGCCTTGCGTGTATATTTATCTGTAAGGCTGCACATTTCATCTATAAAGTCATTCAGCGATGGATGTTGATCTAATTGAATGAGCGTTCGGGCATTCGGAACATAAGCGGAATATCTTGCGTAGTTGTATCCTGAAGATTCCACAAGAATTCCGTCCGATTTATCCTCACACAAAACAAGTAAACACTGACTGACACCTGATGGATCTGTTCCCATTTCATCTGCGTGTTCGGATATAAAAGAATAGTCCCTCAGAAGATTATTTCTGAATGACTCAAATTCATGATACGGTAATTCAATTGTATCGACGATGTTGCAGTGTTCGGGTTCTGCTTTAGATTGTTTTCTGTTAAGCGGTATATCAATTAACATTTTAATTGCCATGCGATACATAAGTCGCAAAAAAAGTTATATAAAAACTACTTTCTGCGAACGGTATCGTTCCTTTCATTGTATTTCTCATATTAAACATTTTCCTTTTCTTCGATATAGGTGATATACGGAATTTTCAGCCAGTGTGTCCATCCGCCGTTTTTCAGCTGCGTTTTTACAACACCATACTGTGTACCCATTGCTTCAATGACTTCACCGTTGCCGATATAAATACCGATATGACCTTCGTGCCATACGGCAAGTCCGGGGATTTCGGGTAGAGTATCAATCGTACCTTTTTCTCTTGCCGCCTGAAACATTCCGTTTGCCGAAACATCCTGCATCCCGTTTGAGCCGATATTGATCTTTCTGCTTTCTGCATCATACCAACCGTATCCTTTTATAAGTCCAACACAGTCAGCGGTTCGTCTGCCGAGCCAGTTCTGACGGATGAAATCAGCATAACTTCCGACCTCATCGGGATACTGATTTTTCTTAAACTCAAAGACAGATTTATCAAGCACTGCGCCGTAAGTCCCGTATACATAACCCCATCCGCTTTCCTGAGCGTGTATTCCCCACTTTACTAAATCGATATTGTTTTTTGTTGAAATATCGGTATAGTCGGAAATATCAATATGCAAAGAGCGTATATTGCCCATGACATTGCTGAAATCTTCGGCAGTAAGCTGTGTGCCGAATGCAGAATTAACAGCGGAGATTAACTGTTCATCTGTTTGGTTTTCAGCAAAACAAGATACAAGCTTATCAACAAAGCCAGGATTGTTAGAAAAATCAGAAAGCGCAAGTACATATAGTACCTGCGCTTCTTTTACGCTGCCGTTAAAACCTGCGGCTGTCATTTTATCATCAATGGTGTTCATCATATCTTCAACGAATTGAAGTTTAGCTTTTTCCTCTGCAGACAAATTCTGAACTACCATTGTTTGCAATCTATCGGTGTCAATATTGATATCGCCGTTGAAAAAGGAAACCACGGCAACGATAGGCATGATGATTATGATAATCACTCCGAGTATGATTCCAACTGCAGTTTTCAATGCTTTTTTGTCTGTGAGGATATATACAGCAAGTTTTTTCAGCACTGCGGCAACGGTTGCACTCATCAGCGACCGCCTGCCTTTCCGAACAATGCAGATTTATAATCGGGAGCAATGACCTGTAAGAGATACCGTTCATTTCCGCATCGGTACAGGCAAGTACCGCGTTCGGGATATTTAATCAGTTCAAATTCGCTCGGTTCAACCTGTAAAGCGTCCATATATTCTTTCGGATTTATTTGTCCTGCATTGAATAAAAACTGATGCGTCGGAATTGAAAATAACGGCTTTGTAAACTCGCGGATAGAAGGTATTAAAAAATCCTCCATATTCTGACTTGCAAGAATGATCGAGGAATCTTTTTTACGCACACGTTTCATAGCGTTACGGATATATTCGATTGCCGTCATATTTGTAAGGAACAAATAGAGTTCATCTATTGATGCCGTCGTATTTCCCTTGCCGAGAAGTTGGTTGCTCATGAAGGAGAGAATATTGAACAACATTGCGTCTTTTAATCGCTTGTTGGTATCCAATAAGCCTTTTACACCGAATACAAGAAATGCATCATCGGTGATGTTTGTATAGCCATTGAAATACTTGCTTTCCGCACCTACGCACATTGAATGAATGCCGAGGCATACTTCTTGAAGTGTTTCTTCGGTATAGAGATATTTTCTATTACTGTCGTAACTCATAAATTCTTCTTCACACAGCTTGTAGAAATCTTCCATAATCGGATAATCTGTCGACTTCATTTTGCTGTAGTCCGTGCTGTCCGTAATTCCAAATCGGGCATACAGCTTGGAGAGTAGGATTTCAATCGTATCAATCTGTGTATCGGAAAAGTCCTTGTAACTGCGAAAGAAATCTTTGAGAAAAGCGATGTGCTGTGAAAGCCTTGTTACTTTTCTGAATGCCATAGGCGCATCAAGATCTACATCGTCTGCACTGTCATTCCAAGCCTTTGGTTCAAGCGGATTGATGGTGTACTCACCTGACATGAAGTCGATATAGCAACCGCCGAGCGCTGAACAAAGTTCTTCATACTCACTTTCGGGATCAAGGCATATTATGCCTTTACCTGATTCTCTTATATTTGTGAGAATCAACTTTAACAGATAGCTTTTTCCTTGACCGCTGTTACCGAGAATGAGGATATTGGATGTTGTTTTGTCCTCAGCTCTGCGGTCAAAATCTACAAGGATATTCGTGCCGAATTTATCTCTGCCGATATACACACCTTGAGGATCGGTCTTGCCCGAAAAGTTAAAGGGATACAGATTGGCAACGGAACTTGCAGGCAATACTCGTTCATACTGCGCACCGAACTGATTCGCGCCCACGGGCAGAACGGAGAGAAAACCCTCTTTCTGACGGAGTGTCAGTCTGTCAACCGAAATTTTGGAGCGAGTTAGCTCCATTGCAATTTCGCTCTGCAATTCTTTCAGTGCGTCCATACTTTTTGCCTTTAATTCAATAAATACGGAGCAGTGAAGCAGAGGTTCTTTATTCTTTCTGAGATTGGCGAGTAGCTCCACAACATCCTGCAAATTGCCCTCGGCTTCAATGGTTTCATTTACATCATTACCGCCCGATTTCAGCTTGTTTCGGCGTGTTGCATTTTGAATGATTTTACGCTGTTCCCCAGCTTCTACAAGTCTGTGGTAAATGCGAAGCGTAACACCACTTCTGTCACCGAGCTGAGATAGAATTGCCTGTTCTTCGGTAGTAGGTGGATATTCACGAATTACCCATACACAGCGGTAACTGTCACCGACGACATAATGGTCTGAAAAGAATTTAACCGTACCGGGCAGAATCATATCAAAGAAGTCTTTTGTGCGGATTTCTTCAATCTGTTCAGGTGTTAATTCTTTAGGTTTTTTCTTTAACATTCATTTTCACCGTCCTTGTCAAAATCAAAAAACTGTTCGCCGTCCGAGTCGGGCATTTGTTCACCGTTTATACTCGCTTCAAAATACAAGGCGAGGAAACGCTTGATTTCATTTTTCTTCATACGGTGCGTTTCAAAGCCTTGCTCGGATATGACTTTCTCAATGCGGTTTGCCGTATCAAAGGTTTGTTTATCCTTTGTATTTTTCAGCCTTGCGACAAACAAAAACTGCCTTGCCGTTGCCATTTCCATCTGAATATTATCAAGGAAATCTATATCCTTTTTAATAATCTTTCTGACTTGCGGATTGTGTTCTTCCGATAATCTATCCTGCAAATATGACTTGTTATCGTCAAAGCATTCCGAAGAGTCGGTACAGGTAATTTCAATATCGGGAATAGCGGACAACACCATCATCAAATGTCGGATTTTGATTTCAATATTCACATGGGACAGCACCGAGATATTGGTCGGTGAAACAAGATAAAACAAAAGCTCGTTCTTGTTCGTAGCGAGCCCGTACTTAGTAAATGATTTGACGCCAATTAAATCCTGAACCGAGCGTCCTTTTTTCTTTTTCTGCTGTTTTTCTTTTTTTATCATCAGCCTGCTCACCTCCAGTAGAATTCTTGCTGTGTACTGATAAAATATCTTACTGCATATTTGATAAAGTCAAGCACTGTTGTTTCATCCATACGGATAGTTAAAAAGCCGTAACACAAGGTCACGGCAACGGGGATTACAATTCTTGCCTGTACTAAAATAATGATAGACAGCAGTGCGGCAATTCCCAATATGCAAAAATCCTTTAAACTCCAAAGCCACAGGTTTGCTGTGGCTCTTAAATTTTGAGGGTATAAATATTGTGTCATGTTTATATTACCTCCATCATTTTCCTGTCGCTCTTGCTACGGAGCGAGTAAGATTTACTGCTGTGGTTGTTGCATGAACAACGCTCATCATATTTACCTTTACGCTTGAGTCGAGTCCGAACTGCTGTGCAATTCTCGGTACTTCGTTAGCCGCAAGCATTATTCCGAGACCTAAGAGCATATTATTGGGAAATGTCAAAAGTCCGAGGAATAATAGCGTTGTCTGCATAAATGCAGTGAGACATATAGCCGCAACCTGTTTCATCCACTGGTTAAATCCGTCCGCATATCCTCTCGGAACAGAGAACATATACAGAGCGCCGACAGACATTTGAATCAGCAGTATTCCACCTCGCTTGATATTCGCAAAGAATATCTTTATAACGCAGTAAGCAAACGCTATAAGTGCAAGTAAATTAAACAGATTAAAACTCACTTGTGTTGATACTTCAAAACTGCCTTGAAGAACACTCATGCTTTGACTTGCCAGATCAAGCGACTGCGTTCCTGCAAAAATTCGGGACAAATCATGCGAAAAGGTATTTTGCAGACTGATACAGAATTTATACAGTTCAACAGGCACAATGCCGATAAGCGAACAGGCAAAAAAGCCTTTTAAGATGTTAATACTTGTAGTCTTTATATTCGCTCGTCCGCATTGGTATTCGATTGCTACATCGAATACAGCGACTGCAACACCTGCTATGAAGAGCGACCAGCCGAACAGCATGAACAGCTTTATTGTCGCTTTCACCCAGTCAAGATCAAATATATCTGCACCCATGTTGCCCATTACCGTAAAAAAGTCCGCAACTGCGCCGTAAATTGTTTCATAAAACCATTGCAGCATGGTGTTCCATATTACATTGGATATCTGTTGTCCGAGCGTTTCAAAGACATTGCCGATAGAATCACCGATACCTGAGATAATATCGCCTAACCAATCAAACAAGTGATTCACCTCCGATCAGCTGTCCTGATTTTCAGGACAGCTATGTTCAATTGGTTAGAGAATAGTCCAAATATACAGTGGTGCTGTAAGAGTGAAAATAAGGCAGGCGAACAATATGGCAGGTGCTGTGAATTCAAACTGTCCATGCTTGCGGTAATCAAAATATGCAGTTCCCAATTTTACAAAAAACAAAATTGCAAGAATCATATCTACAACAGGGAATACGACATTGTTGACTACGGTTTTTATCTGCGACTGTGCGGCTGTCCAAGTGCTTTCAATTGCACTTGCCACATCGCCTGCGGCAAAAGCGGTCATCGAAAATATGGAAACGATAACCGTTAAAAGAAGCGCACAGAGCAGAATTTTTAAATGTTTCTTTTTCATAGAGCTTTCTCTCCAATCTTTTTATTGATTTCATCGTCCCGAACCTTTCTGACGGGTATATTGAGACTTTTACAAAACTGCATTTCAGCTTTCATACTTTCGGTTACCTCATCGCCGAAAATCCACATTTCATCACAGAACCAAAGTAAACTGAGCCCTGCCGCCATACCGATTTCCCGTTCTTTAGGAATATTATCATTCAGGCATAGGGCATAGAAATGCGGTACGACCGGAGCCGTACCGCAAATAAGCGCATACCGTGCATATTGCTTCGCCTTTTTCAGGTTTTCTTGAATGTTACCGCCGAGAGGAGAACAGATATACACCTTTTTCACCGTTCATCATCCTTTTTCTGATTGATTCCTATAATCAAGGCAGCAATTAAACCGCCCAGGGCAATGGCTGAAAGACCGATCCAAAAGCCGAGATTGCTATCATCGCCTGTTTGCGGAATATCGGGAATAGGGGGCGTAATTTCGGGAATTCGGTCATTGACTGCTGTGATTTCAATAACCTGATTATTATTCGCAACGGTTATACGGTAAATATCATCACTTGGAAGATAATTGGGGGCAGGCTGTAATTCCTTTACAGTCCAATTACCGAATGGTACATTTTCAAAAACAAAAATGCCGTTCTCATCTGATGTTGCAGTAAGAACGGCGTTTGCCTCCGTAAATTCAGTTTCATCACCGTGGAACAGTCCGAACAATGCACCTGCAACAGTTCCTTTTGTTTCACGGTCAATTTTTAAACCTTTTACAGTGCCGTAGATGAGGTTGTTTTCAATCAGCTCTCCGTTATTTACAGAGAGATTAACGGTTGCCACGTCCTGTCCCGCATACTCAAAAATTACGGGATATTTTTCATCTGAGAGGAGATAGTGGATATCTGCACTGATTTCCTTGACATACAGCTTTGCTCCTATGGGAATATCCGTGTTAAAAGCTGCTTTGCCGTTTTCATCACAGCTTACAATTTCCAATAAACTGTCTTTAGGAATAACCGAGCCGTCTGCGGCTTTTAAATCTTCATCTGCAAAGAGTCCGAACTGCACGGAAAGGATTTCACTATTCATACCGATTCCAAATTTCTCATCCTGTGCTAACACTTTGGCAAGGCTGATTTCTGCCTTTTGACGCTCGTTGCAAAACTCAGCAGAAGTTTCGGTTATGCTTATTTCTTGTCCCGCATAGGTCAGTTCTATGGTTTGCGATTCACCATTCAATACCATACCGTAAGGAGCTTTGATTTCACGAATTTCATATTTTCCGAGATACAAAGGCTTGCTTGTTGCTCTACCGTCTTTTTCTGTCGTGATTTCATCTACAACTGCGCCTTTTGCATAGCGGAGCGTACCGTCCAAAGTGTAAACATCCTCGGCGGCGGTGATTTCATAAACTGCACCTGCCAGTCCTTTGGGAGAATAAACAGGCTGATACAATCCGCCCCCCTCAAAAACGGAAGAAAACACCTCGCCCGATTTGCTAACAGTGATTATACCTTTCTGCGGCATATTGCGTTTTTCTACTGTTACTACGGTCTTGCTGCCGTCAACCTTAAACGGAACAGGCGTGCTGTCAAGAACATATCCGTAACAGGTATTCTGTTCAATGATTTCGTAATTGCCGTAAGGAAGCGCTTCGGACAGCATCAATTTACCTGTGATATCGGTGTAGTAGATATCAATGTCCGCAGGCGTCGGATAATTGATATGCTGAACGATATATTCGCCTGTATCGGTATTCCTTACCTTAAAACCAATACCGGAAGCAGGAATGATTTTACCTGTTTCTGCATCCTTTTTTACAATTTCAATAAGCGATTTAAAGACTGCGTTGTTGATGAGATAACGGTAGGTTTCGCCGTTTTTACTGATAAACACATCGAACGGCTTCATAATTTCTTTTCCGTCACAGCCTTTTGTCTGCTTGACAGTGTAAATGCCGTAGGGCAGGAGTTTTGTTTCAGCAAAGCCGTTTTCATCGCAGATAAGAATATCCCTTTCGGATTCCTTTGAAGCCTCATAGCCGCCCGAAGATTTTAGGAATATTTCAAACTCTGCGCCTGTTTCCGGCGTTTCAATCTGTGTTGAGCCGTCATCGCAATGCTTGATTATGGCGATTTTACCTTTTTGCACGGTTTCAAGCGAGTCCAATTCCGTGCCGTTATATTCCGCCTTATACAGCTTGGATTCTGCACCTATATGCAGGGATTCCATATTAAGAAGATACCCTTCGCTCGGTGCGATTTCACGCAAAGCCCAATCAGAATCACAGACATAATATTTGGTAGTAAACTGTCCGTTTTCATCTGTTGTATAAGAGTCAATCAGCTGTTCGCCTTTGTAAATGCCGTACTTAGCGCCCGAAAGAGAAGCATCGCCCTGTGGATTTCCTGTTTCTTTGTCTCTCTTGGTAACAGAGAGCTGCCACTTTTTAAGCGTATTACTGAAATTTACCGTGGTTATCTGTCCTGATATAACGGTAATATGCTGTACATCCTGCGGTACATATTTTTCTTCCGTAAGTTCGGTTACGGTGTAAACACCGGGGATCAGGTTATCAATCTGAATCTGACCGCCGTTTTCTGTTTGAACGGTTTTGTCAACGCCGTTACCCTGAATACGGAATGAAATGCCATCAACCTTGCCGTCCTCAGATGTCTTTACAATTTTGGCAGAGCCGTAAGAAACCTTGATTTTCACATACGCTTTCACAGGATCGCTTACCGACTGTGTGTAGGTCACCGTGTCCTGTGAGCCTTTGCCGGGCAGATATATGCCGTCAGTCCAAGTGATTAAGCCTTTTCTCTGTGAGCCGTTCTTTTCGGCTGTAACCGTAATTTCTTCTTTAGGCGCTGTCTTAGATGTTACTGTCAACTCGTTACCGTTTACAGTAAAGGACACAGACGGCACGTTGGAATGAAACGAATAGTTTGACAATGCATAGTTTGAATCGGTGAGAACAGAGACATACTGGTTGCCGTCCCATTGCATTTCAATGGTTTTTGCCTTCCCTGCTGACCTTGCACAGAAGGAAGGTACTTTCGTATGATTTTGAACAGCTTTTTCGATATCCGAATAGTGATTTAAGATTTGACTGCGTATCGGATTGTTTTCTCTAATAGAGTCCAATACTCTGTCACAGCTTCCTGTATCAACAAGGCTAAAATTTTCATCTCGTTCGCCGACTATTGTTTCCCAAATTAACAGCTGAGTGGCTATTGCAAAGGAGAGTTTGTCAGCACCTGCGGCGTCCTGTGTTTTCCACTCAGTTGAAAGATTCCCTGTATAGCCGTACTGCAAAATTCTGCCGATAAATATCTTTATTTGATCACCGTCGATTGTTTGGTTGTATTCAGGCGGGAAATTGTTCCAAAAGTTTTCATCCTTTTGTGTAAGGGTATCGCCCGTATGCTGTCCTGTTCCGGGTTCAATGCAGTAGCATATTTTACCCGTATATGAACCTATAGCGCGAAGAGCCATTGTATTTGATGCTCCGCCTGTATTCCAGCCGTTCATATATTGCAAAGCGCCGTGTCCCCAGCCCGAACGGTTGGCGTCATTTCCTCTCGGAAACTGAACCATGTATATGTCAGCTTTTTCGCCGACGGCAGCATAAGCAGTAACTGCTCCGAGTGAGAAGAAATTCGAGAAAATAACCGTCAATGCCAAAAGCAAAGACAGGCATTTTGTAAGACCTCTTTTTATCATTGATTCTCATCCTTTCCGAATAAAAAACGCACCGTATTTCTACGATGCGCCGAGTTTATATATTTTTGTTTTATGCATAGCCTATATATATTTCATAAGAATTATCCGAGACTTTCTCTGCCCATATCCACACGTCCGTTATATCTTCATCTTTTGCATAGCGGTTGAGCCTGCTTTTTATATCCCGTTCGAGATATTTGCATTTTGCGTTTGCGGGTATCGGGTTATCCCAACAGTCTACAGCCGAGCTTTCAAGCCGTAAGCCTACGCTTTTGGCATAGTTTTGTGCGAAGGATATCCAATAATCAATATCAAACTTCGGCTCGGATGGCTTGGTTGTTGTTGGCTTTTCTGTAGGCTTAGTCGGAGCAGAGGGTTCTGTTTGCTTTTGTGTGGGGGCTTCCGCAGGCTTGTCTGTTCCCGCAGGATTACGCGGCTGAGATGTTACCGTCTGTTCATGAGCCTGCGGTTTCGTTGCTGATGAATCAGAAACTTTTGGCTTTTGGTTATTGGCATTCATTGTGAAAGAATTCTGATTGTTTTTTTCTGTTGTTCCTTCGGGTTCGGTTTCAGCCATCGAATCGGGTTTAACTATATCAATGGATTCGGCATTGACATTATCGCTCGTATCATTGTTCGATAATATATCTGTCAAATCCGTCTGACTCGACCTGTCGGATTCGTTGGCTTTTATTTGTTCCTGATTTCCGCATCCCGTGAGGCTTAACAAGATGACAACGCTAAGGAGAGCAGATAAGATTTTTTCTTTCATAGTGAATCACCTCAACCACAAGGATACCGACAATTTTTCAAAAGTCAAGACAATTCTTTAAGAAATATATATTTTTTACATAGACGGCTGAATATCTGCTGTTTGGGCTTCATCTTCGGAAATATTATTCATATCCTGTTCCTCGCCGAGTTTTATTTCGTATGCTTCTGTGACCTTCTCAATCAACTCATTACGAGCCTCAGCTGTAATCGGGTGGCAGATATCGCTGTATTCAACTTTTCCGTCTTTTTTGTAACTGTTGGATGGCATGGACACGAAAATACCTTTAACCGAATCAATTACCTTAATACCGTGAACTGCAAACGCACCGCCGATATTGACCGATGCATAGGCTTTAACGCTCGAATCGTCCTGCTCCACAAGACGGTCAATTCTCGCCGTGATGTTCGGAAGTGCTTTCTTTTGTTCTTTTTTCTTTGCCATAATATTTTCCCTCCTGTTACATTGAAATAAATGTGATGCCCATATCGGATTCCACCTCGTCCTGACTGATATCTTCAATTTCTTTGAACCTGTCCATATATTTCACCACCTCGCTCTCGGTTAATGATCTGAAGTTTTCACCGTCATCACCCACAACAAAAAATGTACCTGCAATAACGCTTGCACCGTCCCTGATTCTGCGGTTGCCCTCTAAGCCCTGCAATTTACCTTCTTCATTGCAAATTATGAGCGTTCCGTCACCGTTTCCCACAACCTCAATATATCCGCCGACAGCTTTTTGCAGAGCAGATAATTCGTCATCAATTTTCGTTACATACGGCGCTTTGTGCGGTTCGACCATTACAACGGTTAATTCTTTAGCCATTTAATTCACCGCCTTGCTTCTCAGCCCACTTGACTGATAAATGCACCAAAGCGGCTCTTTGCTGTTCGGGTGAGAGGTTATTCAGAAAATCAAAGAGCGTAACCTCGTCATTTCTGACAACAGGTTGCGCTCCTTTACAGTTATCACATATTTTCTCTCGCCTTACAACAACCGACCTGCCGTCCGCTGTTTCGGTAAACGATAATACATCGTTATACTTAAACCCTACACGCTGTCTGATTTCAAACGGAATCGTAATTCTTCCTCGTTTACCGAGAATACGAAGCATTTGCATCATTCAAAATTCCTCTCTTTCGTCACAGCTGCCATAACAGGGACAGCTTTCACAATTCTCATTACAGTCTGTTTCACTCATAGGGCAGTGTTCGCAGTCGCTGTCGCAGATAAAATCTTCTGTATCTTTTACTGTATTAATAATGATTTTACCGTTACCTGCACTCATTTGAACAACGCTTTCCTCGCTGATACCAGCTTCTTCAAGCATATCTACAGGTATGGAAAACAGAACATATTCGCCTGTGCTCATTTTTGTATTTTGCATTGAATAATACACTCCTTTAAGATTTTTTCGTAATCATAATTCTCCCTGAACAAATTTAACTGTGCAGGTTTTTGCTTTTCCCGTTCATACAAATCGTAATTCCCTATAAGCAGTTCCTTGAATTCTTTACCTGCCTCATACCGCTGTGCCATAGAATGTGCTCGGGAAAAATCAAACATTGAAAATCCGTTGTACAGTTCACGAATTTCATCGCAGTCGTTGTAGGACAGCAAAAATTTACCTTTGATGTTTTTCAGCGTATCCCGAAGTCTTACATGATCGTCCCATTCAAAGCCTATCTCGTACATATCCTCAGTGGAGAAATACGGGGGATCGAGATAGAAAAACGTGTCAGGTCTGTCATAATGTTTAATGAGTGTTTCAAAGTCCTGATTTTCCACAACGACATTTGCCATACGCTCTTGCAACTGCGAAATCAAGCCGAACAGTCTGCGCAAATCAAAAGGCTGTGAGGCATAAGATTTTCCGCTGCTCGAATAACTGAAACGCAGAAGTTTTAAGAACATAGCGGCTCTGCGTATATCGTAATCTGCGGTAATCCTTTTCCGTATTTCTTTGAGTTCTTTTGCTTCGGGAGGAGGGAACAGGGCTTCTGTAAGCCGTAATTCTTCAGGCAGATATTTATCGTCAAACTGCTCATTTTCAAAGAAACGGCGTATAGCTATAAAATCTTCACGGGAATTCAGATGGCAAAAACCGAGTTCACGGATTACAGCCATTGTTCTCTCTTTCATACAGCGAAACAAATTAGCAAGATTGCGATCAAAGTCGTTATATACTTCAAACGGGCAAATTTCTGGATTACCGAGCAGTACGCTGCCCGAACCGCCGAACACATCGATAAACCGCCCGTATTGAGGCGGAAACAGTGCATATAAAATATGCAGGATGGCAGTTTTATTGCCAACCCTTGATACAGGAGTTTTAATAACAATCACCTCACTTTCTATGCGAGGTATCAATTGCCGTTAAAACAAAAAAGCGGTACCAATTCTGTCTCAGACAACAATTGATACCGCCGATAGTTTTTATTCTTTATTCAGTTTTTCTTTTAGGCTTTTAATAGTCTGTTCGTAATAGTTGACTCGGTTTATCTGCAAACAGCAAAGAAGTACAGTTGTAATACAGCTTCCGAGTATCAGACCGATAATCAGCATTGCTATCGCCATTTTACATACCTCCGAATTCCATAGATTCGTCTTCACATTCATCTAAATCAGCATCGCCTGTAATGTTTACATAGTCGCCGATAATGCAAAGTGCCTCACCGTAACTGCCCGAAGCACAGATACGGTCACGCATTTCTACCGCCTGCTCTGCCATACCGTTTTGGCGCAGTGTTCTTGAAGCAATTCCCATAAGATTGAATATATTGCCGTCCTCGCCGATCAGCTTGCAGTCGGGCTTTTTCTGTTCCGATGCTTTTTCAGGTATAAACCCGCCGAGCCTGTTGTCAACATAATCGGAAAGCCATTTGCCGCCGAAATTGCTGTGCGTCTGCAATCTCCACATAGCGAGCTTTTCCATATTAAGTTTTACATCTTCTGAGAACGGGAACAAAAGATTGGTGAGACCTTCGTTTTCAAATGCAAGACAGTTTTCTGCTTTGAATTTTGTGCCGTCAAACAAAATATCCGACTTTATGAGCATATCGTTTATTCCGTCTACCCAGTCCTGAAGCTCGCCGCCGCAGCCTTGCAAAATGAGTCCTTCCTGACCGTTCATTCTGCGGAGTTCTTCTGCTCGAATTTTTTTAACACTCATAACTGCATACCTCCGCTTTGCTGTGATTCACCCTGCGTTTCTTCAAATTCGCCTTGCATATATTCTCCGAATGTCATCTCTTCACCCATAAAATTCGGCGCAGTATCTTCGGTAAAGGATATATATCCCTGTTCGCCGAAATCTATCGGTTCATCGGTAATGACAGTGCCTGCGTGATTGACTGTGACCTTCGCCTCAATCGTAGCAAATCTTCCGTCATCACCCTCACGAAGATGATAGCAGAACAAACCTTTCGGAATATCCGCATCGGTTAATCTTTCGTTTGTAAACAGAGCAGGCTTGCCAAAAAGCGAAATCAAGTCATATTCATCATTTTCGATATTGATATATGCGGTTTCCGTTTTGTTCAGCATTAAATCATAATCTGAAGGATCGTAATCCCAGACACGAAAAGCAAATTCAGTCGCTTCTATTTCACTTTCGGGATAATATTCCTCGGTACATTCACCGTTGCTGTAACACTTTCGCCCGCAATTTACGCCGATATCTTCGTCTGCCCACTCGTGCTCAAAGATAATATCGGGATACATTTGGGCTAATTTTTTGATAACGGGATGCGGAGCAGACCAAGCTGTCTGAAAGTGTAAATTACCACTTGAACTATAATCCGTGCCTTCATCATAACCGTAGGCATTCCATTTCGTACCCCAGTTGTTGGTGCACCATTCGTACCAAGTGGGAGCGCCGCACTTATGAAGATTTTCTACTGCCGTAACACCGATATTCCAGATTTTCTTTTCTTCTTCATCGGATATTTCTGCGCTGTGACTGCGTAAATCCTCAAAGAACTCATCATAGGTGCCTTCCTTGTCGCTCTGTTCTTCGGGCATATTTTCAAGATAGGTCTTAACCATTTCAATACCCTTATCTGTACGGGAACCGCTTTCCACATTCAGCGACTCGGGCATCGGGATAATCTTGTTAAAATCCACCGTGCCAAGTCCCAATTCATCATACTGAATTTCTTCAAGCATTTCACGGATTTTCTGTTCATCACCTTTTAATGTGATAATGTTTTTTATATGATTAGGCATTATCTTTTCTCCTATTCATTATATATTTCTTTAATTTTTTCTCCGATAGCAGAAATGACGGGAACGCTTACCGCATTGCCTGCCATTTTGTAAAGCCGTCCGTCTTTGAGTCCGGTGGCTTGTGCTTTATTAAATTGTTCATCGGTAAAACCCTGCAAACGCCAGCATTCTTTCGGCGTAAGCTTACGTACTCTGCCGTAACGGACAACACCGTGTCGGTCCTGAACAGTAAGCGTAAACATAGGCTCATTCGGCTCTTTGATGCGTCTGCCTTGCTGACGAACAGATTCTTTTTCAGGTGTAAGGATAGCCCTTGGTTCGGATTCTATAAAGACACCTGAATGCTCACCCTTGTGTTTGCTGATTCCCGAATCCTGCCTTGCAGTAATGCAACGGGCGGTATCCGTCAGTTTTGCATCTTCGTTCATATCAATAAAAAAATACCCCTGCGTATTTCCGGGCGTTACGGTATGCGCGATATTATCGCCGACTCTGCCGCGTCTTGAATTAAGGCTTGGATATGCAAGGTCAATGCTGTCACCGGGATGCGCTATCTGATATCCTGTTTTTGTTTTCACTTTAACAGGTATCCCGACTTCATACAGACCGCATTTGCCGCCGAAACCGCCTGCGCCGCTTGTTAAGGTAATTCCGACTCCGCAGTCTGAGTACACACGCTCTCCCTGTGTTCCGGGGATAACTTGAATAACAGGCGTTCTATTTGCTTCTGTGAAAGATAATATTTCTCCGATACATCTGCTTCTAAGATATCCGATAATATACACTCTCTTTCGGGATTGGGGGACTCCGAAATTCTTGCTGTTAAGCACTTGCCATGTGACATCGTACCCCAATTCATCCAGCGTACTGAGGATTGTCGCAAAAGTCCTGCCTTTGTCATGCGAAAGCAAGCCTGGAACATTTTCAAGAAGCAGAAATGATGGTCTTTTAACGGCGGCAATTCGGGCGATCTCAAAAAAGAGAGTGCCTCTTGCGTCATCTTTAAATCCTTTTCGCAGACCTGCGATTGAAAAACTCTGACAGGGAAAGCCCGCGCAAATAAGGTCGATATTAGGCAAGTCTTTCGGGTTGATTTTTCTTGCATCTTCAAAGTACAATTCTCCTTTCGGTTCATATATGGCGTTGTATGCCTGATTTGCATATTTATCTATCTCGCAGTGACCGATGCATTCAAAGCCGCCGACAGCTTCAAGCCCCGAACGGAAACCGCCGATTCCTGCGAACATATCAAAAAATCGGATTGACATAGCAAATCCGACTGCCTTTATTTATATAATTTTCGCCGCACCTCACATTCCCATGACAGGAGCATTGTCCTCGTCCATATCTTCATTTTCTTCTGCCAATTCTTCTGCTGTCAATTTGCGGAAATCATCCTCTTCGGGAATGATGGCAAGAGTTCTGCCGTTATCCCAGCGCATATGAATTTGTGCGGCATCGTCAACATGCTCAACTGTTCCTCTCATTCCGCTCGGTATCGGAGCATAGGGATCATCCATACTGAGCATTACTAATCTTGTCCCGGGGGGATAGGTGTCCTTCATACGCTGTACAAAGCGTCGCTCTGCTTCAAATTTGTTCATAATCTTGCAACTCCTTTTTTGATATATAATGGAAAAAGCCAACCGTTATATTTCAAACGATTGGCTATGTATATATATGAAAAAAGGCAGATAGATTTTTTACTTTCTATCTACCTGAATATGTTTAATATTTAATTATGTGGGAGTTCAAATCTATACACAAAGGGAAAAACGCTGTTTTACATCTACGAATTTTAACTGCTGAAATTTGCTCATTAGACAGCAAAAGACCTCGGTAACACCGAGGTTTTTGGGGCTCCATCTTTTTTGTAACCACTTTATGTTGGAGACGGTCGGGATCGAACCGATGACCCCCACACTGCCAGTCAGGCACTCATCCCAGTTAAGCTAATGCCCCATATATTGCAAACCGTTGATTTTGCGGAATTTTTGTTGCATTTTGTATTATATTGAATGAAACACCTAAATGTTGTATAATAAAGAACAAATTCATAATTACAAATATATTTTTAAGGAGCTCATATAATGGATTGGCAAATTTTCTTACTGTATTTACAGAAAACGCAAAACAAAGAAAAACTTTCAAACTGGTGGGATGCATTTAAAACTTTACCTCTAAAATTAAAAGTGGTTTTTTCTATCTATTTTACAGCTACTATTTCTATGGTAACTTGTTTTATTTTAAGTTATTGGTTTAAAAACGCTTCTATAGGCATATTGATATCTATATTGATCATAGTTATATTAGCATTTATTCTTAATGCATCTCGCGAGGATATTAAAAATGCAATAGATAGAAAAATAAATCAACGTCAAGAATTGTTTGAAATATTAAAGTCTGAAGGAATTATCAAAAAAAATCAAATAAAACAACTTTATCGAAGGTTATCAATACGATTAAATAAGCATTATGAGAATAATCAAAAAATGACAAAGTACATAACCACAAGTTTTCAAATTCTCATCATTCCTTTTCTGCTTATGATTATGTCAAATGTATTTAGTTTAGATGGTGAGTTTGAGCAAAAACTTGCGTTATGCTTTGTCCTTCTATTGTTAGCAGTTTCGCTCTCTATAATATTTATTATGTTCTTTAAAGCAATATCATTTATCAATTACAGACGATTTAATGACTTAGAATTATTTTTATCTCTTCTCCAAGATATCTTAGATTTCGAATTTGAAATTGAAGATAATGATATTCTTTAATTTATAAACAAAAACCAACATAAAAAATTTATCAAGTATGAATCAATGTGTAAGTGGGAAGTTCGAGTCCAATATGAATAGAATTTATGCCGTTTGGCATCTATAAAACTATCTTTTGAAATTTTTCCATAAAAAGCAAAAAAGCCTTGAAAAATCAAGGCTTTTGTTGTCGAACGCCCCGGACGGTAAAATTTACTGCGCCGAAAATGCCCGAAAGGGGCAAAAGTCGCCTAAATGCGAGGTGCTTGGGCGGCCTATTTTGTTACAGGCGCTTATTGACAGAATCGGGCGGATATTATAAAATTTATTGTCCGATATTTATAATTATTGAGGAGCTGAGTGCAATGCGTGATTACAGCAAGGAATTTGCCGACAGAGTTCAGTATATAAGAAACCTTGTGGAGGAAAGCGGCGTTGACGGCATCGTTTTCGGAAACTCCGGCGGCAAGGACTCCGCCCTTGTCGGCATACTGTGCAAGTTTGCCTGCGAGAACACCGTTGGTATAATGATGCCATGTGCGTCAAAGCGCAATTTTGAGCAGGACATGAAGGACGCAAAAGAGGTTGCCGAGCATTTCGGTATAGAAAGCCGCGTTATTGACCTTACCGATGTCCGCCAGGCAGAGATAGACAGGCTTCAGAGCATAACGACGCTGACAAATGCCGCCG
>OHOO01000066.1_pt1 | contig 45954 bp, 38 predicted proteins | sample 1569891 | NCBI WGS metagenome assembly OHOO01 (sample SAMEA3879600, study PRJEB24766) | human gut metagenome | biome: human-associated habitat; feature: feces | place: USA | collected 1985/1987
CATTGACGCTCTTAAAGTCATCAGCTTCCAAAGCTTTGCAAACCTTGTAGACGGCGGAGTTGGTCTGGAGACGTTTATTCATATTCCGCAGTTTACCTTTATCAAGGCTTTCGGCGGTTTTGACGGCATAAGCGGCTCTTATATCGGCGCTATTGCGCTGGCATATGTGCCTGTTGCATTCGTCGTTTTCGCGGAGCATGTTGCCGACCACAAGAACATTTCCTCCATTATTGAGAAAGACCTGCTGAAAGAACCCGGTCTGCACCGCACCCTGCTGGGTGACGGAGTCGGCTCTATGCTGGGTGCCTTCTTTGGCGGATGCCCCAACACCACCTACGGTGAAAGCGTCGCCTGTGTCGCCATCACCCGCAATGCCTCGGTCGTGACCATCCTGACGACTGCCGTCTGCGCCATGGTTGTCAGCTTCTTCACGCCCTTCGTGGCCTTCGTCAACTCCAAGCAGCTGTTCCATTTCAGCTATCAGCGGTATCTGGAAAACCAGATCCGGGAGGTCTTCGGCCTGAACGGCACCCCCATCCGCATCACCATCCGGCAGCGGGGGGACAAGGAGGACGAATGATGCTCCAGAGAATTCTTATTACCGCCCTTGTCTCCTATTTTCTCGGCAACCACAACGGCGCCATCTGCGTCAGCGCCATGCTTCACGACGACGTGCGCAGCCATGGCAGCGGCAACGCGGGGCTGACCAATTTCATCCGCAGCTATGGCGCGGGGCGCTCCGCGATGGTCATTGCCATCGACGTAGGCAAGGCCGTCCTCGCCTGTCTGCTGGGCGGACTGATGTTCGAGCCTTACGGTCTGCGTCTGGAGGGGATGACCCTTGCAGGTGTCTGCGTGATGCTGGGACATGACTTCCCCGCCTTACAGGGCTTCCGGGGCGGCAAGGGCATTTTAAGCGGCTGGTTCATTGCGTGGACGATCGACTGGCGCATCGGGCTGCTCATCGGCGTTGTTTTCTTCGTGACCTATCTCATCACAAAGTACGTCTCTCTGGGCAGCGTGCTGGCCTCCATCACCTTTGCCGTGGGCTTTGCCGTCTTTCAGCATGACCACGTGTACGTCATGGCCGGGGGCATTTTCATGGGCGCGCTGTGCGTCTTCATGCACCGGGCAAACATCCTCCGCCTGATTCGGGGCGAGGAACGGAAAACCAATCTCTTTGGGAAAGGAAGCAAATCATGAAAGCAGCAGTAGTTGGCAGCGGCGCCTGGGGTACCGCTCTGGCCGTCCGTCTGTGCAAAAACGGTCACGACGTGACCATGTGGACGTACGAAAAGGACAAGATTCCGGAAATGCTGGAAACCCATCACAATCCCCGCCTTCCCGCGGCGGTATTGCCGGAAACCTTAAAAATCAGCGGCGATTACGATTGCGTCAGGGGCTGCAAGCTGGTGGTCATGGCAACGCCCTCCTTCCCCCTGCGCGCCGTCAGCCGGGGCGTGGCGCCTTACATCGACGGCGACGCCGTGGTGGTCTCCGTCACCAAGGGCTTGGAGCAGAACACCCACATGCGCATGAGCCAGGTGGTCGCGCAGGAGACTGGCAAGAACGTCGTCGCCCTCACCGGCCCCAGCCATGCTGAGGAGGTCTGCATCAATCTTCCCACCGGTCTGCTGGCTGCCAGCACCGATCAGGCGCTTGCGGAATTCGTGCAGGACGCTTTCATGGCGGACACCCTGCGGGTGTACACCAGCCCCGACCCTGTGGGCGCGGAGCTGGGTGCGGCGCTGAAAAACGTCATTGCCCTGTGCGCCGGTATCACCGACGGTCTGGGCTTTGGTGACAACGCCAAGGCAATGCTGATGACCCGGGGTCTGACGGAAACCGCCCGTCTGGGCGTGGCGCTGGGTGCGAAAAAGGAGACCTTCGCCGGGCTTGCCGGTGTGGGCGACCTGATCGTCACCTGCACCTCCATGCACTCCCGCAATCGCCGGGCAGGCATTCTCATCGGTCAGGGCAAAGACCCCCAGGCCGCCATGAAGGAGGTCGGCGCGGTGGTGGAGGGTTATTACGCCGCCAAATCCGCCTATGAGCTGGGCAAGGCAAAGGGCATTGACATGCCCATCACCGACGCCGCCTACAAGGTGCTCTACGAGGGCGCAGACGTAAAAGACGCCGTTCAGGCGCTTCTCTCCCGCCAGCGCAAATCCGAATCCGAGGACGCGGGCTGGCAATAGCTGCATACGGAAAATGGCATCCCGGGCGGGATGCCATTTTGACTGTCAAAAAGGATTTGTGCCCTCGCTGATCGCTTGCTATCTGGTCTTGTGTGTGCTATACTGAATGAAAGTTCAATAAATTGGAATACGGAGGACGACTGATATGAAGAAAACGGCCATATTGACATACGATTCATTTTGTAATTTTGAAATCAGCACCGTACTTGAGATACTGGCACTTGCCGAAAAACCGATTACGGTTTTTGGAATTACAAGAGAGGCAATCAGAAGTGAAGATGGGCTGTCGGTATTACCTGATGATACTATCGATAATCTAGATTTGGATGCGTACGACAGTTTGATATTGCCGGGCGCAATGGATATCAGAGAAGCTATTGAGAATGAAAGAATTATAGATTTCATCAAGAAGTTTGAGGGAAAGACAATAGGCGCCATTTCTATTGCACCCCTGTTACTTGTTAGGGCTGGATTACTGAATGGAAAACCATTCATGGCTGGTATCAACAAAGAAGAAATCTTTGAAGAAGGTTTTTCAGAAAGTGATTTAGCTGAAATGGTGGGATGGGATGACAATTTAAGCAAGCCGGTTGAGGCGGGATATATTATAACTGGTAATATAATTACGTCAATATCATATAACTTTGTCAAATGGGCGTTGGCGTTTGGGAAAATGCTAGGAATTGATATCCCTGCAAAAACGTTTGGGCTTCAATAGCTTCCAGTTTGACTGTTGGATTTGTCCCGTTTTGTTAACTGTTTTCCCCTTATACCTTTCCTCCGCAAGACCCTTGAAATACGCCAAAATGGCATCCCATCCGGGATGCCATTTTCATATTTTCACATCGGGAAAATACTGCTCCGCGAAATCCACCTTTTCCACCTGAAAGGACTTGCCGTTCAGGTAGGCCAGCGCCCCTGCATCCGTGGTGAAGGTGAAGGTCAGCTTGTAGGAATACAGCGCCTGATAGCTCCGGTCGAAGCGCTTGTCCAGCTTGCCGTACTTGCCGTCCCCCAGCAGGGGGTGTCCCGCGTGGGCGAACTGAGCGCGGATCTGGTGCGTCCGACCGGTGATCAGCTCGCACTCCACCAGAGAAAGCCCCCCCGCGCTTGCGAGGGTTTTGTAATTGGTCTGGCAGGTCTTGCTGCCGGGCTGGGGCGTGTCCGTGACGTACACCCGGTTTTTCTGGGCGTCCTTGAAGAGATACCCTTTCAGGCTCCCCTCTTTGGGTTTGGGGCTCCCCTCCACAATGGCAAGATACCGCTTGTCGATTTCCCGATCCTTGATCTTCTGGTTCATCACCCGCAGGGCTTCCGCCGTCTTGGCGGCGATCACGATGCCCCCGGTGTTCCGGTCAATGCGGTTGCACAGCGCCGGGGTAAAGGCGTTTTCCTCCCGGGGACGCCACTCCCGCTTCTGGTACAGATAGGACTGGATGTGGTCGATCAGGGTGCGGCCGTACTCCGCGCCGTCGTGGGGATGCACCGCAAGACCGGGGCGCTTGTCCACAAGCAGAATGTTTTCGTCCTCGTAGACAATGTTCAGATTGGGATTCGCCACGGTGAGATAGGCGTTGTCCTCCCGGGGCTTGTCAAAAAACTCGTCGTTGATATACAGCTGCAAGACATCGCCCTCTTGCAGCCGGGTGTCCCGGTCGATGCGCTTGCCGTTGCACTTGATGCGCTTGATGCGGATATATTTCTGCGCCAGAGAGGCCGGAAGCAACGGGACTGCCTTCGCAAGAAAACGATCTAAGCGCTGACCTGCGTCGTTCTGGCCGATGGTAAACTCTTTCATCCGTTCTTTCCCATATTTTCGTCGAAATGTTGGTTGACCTGCTCCGTGAACTCCAGCGCGGCGTTGTAGCCGAGCTTTTTCTGACGGTTGTTCATGGCCGCCACCTCCAGAATCATGGCAAGGTTCCGCCCCGGGGTGATGGGGATGGTATTCATGGGGACTTTGACCCCCAGCAGCTCCATGTACTGCTCCTCCAGACCCAGCCGGTCGTAGACCTCCTGCGTGTTCCATGGAACGATGTTCACGATCAGGTTGATCTCGTTTTCCGTGCGGACGGCGCCCATGCCGAACAGCTTCGCCACGTTGATGATGCCGATGCCCCGCAGCTCGATGTAATTGCGGATCAGCTTGGGAGCGGTACCCACCAGCGAATTTGTGGAGACCTTGCGGATTTCCACGGCGTCGTCGGCGATCAGCCGGTGGCCGCGCTTGAGCAGCTCCACGGCGGCCTCACTTTTGCCGATGCCGCTGTCGCCGATCAGGAGAATGCCCTCGCCGTAGACCTCCACCAGCACGCCGTGGCGGGTAATCCGGGGCGCCAGCGCGGCTTTCAGGTAGGTGATGATGGTGGAAACGATGGTGCTGGTGGCTTCCTTGGTGCGCAGGACGGTAACATTGTGCTTCTGCGCCATCTGGAGGCACTCGGCGTGAGGCGGGATGTCCCGGGCAATGAGCAGCGCCGGGAATTTGTAGGAAAACAGCCGGTCGAAAATCGCGCCCCGCTCCTTGGGCTGCAATTTGTCCACATAGCTCATTTCCACATTGCCCATGACCTGCAAACGCATAGGCTCGTAATGGTCAAAGTAGCCCGCCAGCTGAAGGCCGGGTCTTGCCACGTCCTCAACGGTGATGCGGATGGCGTCAAAGTCCGTGGACGCGTAGGTGACTTCCAGATTAAATTCCTTTACCAGCGTTTTCAGCGGCACACTGTATGTATCCGTCATGGTTTTCACCCCAAAAGCAAGCTTTTCCCCACCATTATACCCGTACGGGGCGGGAATATCAATACATTTCAAAAAAACAAATTATTTTGAAAAAAACACTTGCATTTTACCGCGAAATCTGATATCATATCTAAGCGCCTGTGAATTGGCGTATTTATCGAGTCATTATCGGATGGGAGGTGCTAGAAAATGGCTAAGTGTGATTTTTGTGGTAAGGGCGTAACCTTCGGTATCAAGGTCTCTCACTCCCACAGACGTTCCAACCGTGCATGGAAGCCCAACGTGAAGCGCGTCAAGGCTGTCGTTAACGGGACCCCCTGCCATGTGTACGCTTGTACCAGATGCCTCCGCTCCAACAAGGTTGAGCGCGCCGTCTGATTATCCTGGCATATAAATCCGCCGCTGAAATTTTCAGCGGCGTTTTTATTTTGTCTTCCTTTATACGAATCAAGGCTTCCCCTCCGGGGGAAGCCTTGATTGTTTCACCATATCAAATTTTACAGCAGCGCCATCACAGCATCGGCGTACTGTGCGGCAGTGGCCGCAGTACCGTCGCTCTTGACCTCAACTTTGCACTCCGCCATGGCCTTTTCCAGACGCGCGGCGGCATCGGCGCGGCAGATGTGGCGAAGTAGCATGGCGGCAGCCTTGATGATGCTGGCCGGGTTGGCGTAATCTCCCATGCCCCGCTCGATCATCCGGGGGGCGGAGCCGTGGATCGCCTCGAACATGGCATAGCGGTCGCCCACGTTGGCGCTGCCCGCCGTACCCACGCCGCCCTGAATCTGGGCAGCCTCGTCGGTGATGATATCGCCGTAGAGGTTGGGCAGCAGCACCACCTGAAACTGCTCCCGCAGCGGCTCTTTCAGCAGATTCGCCGTCATGATGTCGATGTAGTAATCGTCCACGGTGATGCCGGGATAGTCGGCAGCGACCTCATGGCAGATGGCAGTGAATTTTCCGTCGGTCTTCTTCATGATGTTGGCCTTGGTGACCACCGCCACGTGGGTCTTGCCGTTGTTTTTGGCGTAGTCAAAGGCGGCTCTGGCAATGCGGCGGGTGCCCAGATCGGTAGTCACCTTGAAGTCCACCGCCATGCCGGGCAGCTCCACGCCCCGGCTGCCCAGAACGTACTCGCCCTCGGTATTCTCCCGGAAGAACATCCAGTCGATGTTCTTTTCGGGGATACACACGGGACGGCAGTTGGCGTACAGATCCAGCTCCCGGCGCATGGCCACGTTGGCGCTCTCCATCTTGCCGCCCATGGGGGTGGTGGTGGGGCCTTTCAGCAGCACGTCGCAGGTCTTGATCTCCGCCAGAACGTCGTCGGGAATGGCCTTGCCGCAGGCCATGCGGTTCTCAATGGTCAGCCCCTCGATCTGCCTGATGACGATGGAACCGGCTGCAATTTCTTCCGCCAGCAGCTTTTCCAGCACACGGGTGGCCTGCGCCGTGATGATGGGGCCGATACCGTCGCCGTCAATGACGCCGATGGTAACCTGCTTCTTGGTGGAAAAATCCGTCTTTTCCCCGTTCATGTTCCGGATTCGCTCCAGCTGCTCCTCCAGCAGCTTCTGGAACGCCTCACAGGCAAGTGTAATTTCCTTCATTATTGTCCGCCCTCCTTTGTGTAGTTCAGCAGTCCACCTGCCATCAGAATCGCCCTTTGACGCTCCGTCAGGGCGCAGTTTACATAAAACTTGAAGCCATCATCAGCAGTGACCGCGAGTCTCCCCTGCTCCATGCCGCTGGCAATATCCGAAATGGTCAGAACAGCGTCCTGATTCAGCTTGTCGTAGTCCTCCGGGTTTTCAAAGGTCACCGGCAGAATGCCCGCGTTGATCAGGTTCGCCACATGGATTCTGGCGAAGGACTTGGCGATGACGCACCGGATGCCCAAGTACATGGGCACCAGCGCCGCGTGCTCCCGGGAGGAACCCTGCCCGTAGTTGCTGCCGCCCACGACGATGCCGTCTCCCGCCGCTTTGGCCCTCTCGGCAAAGGTGGGGTCGCAGACCTCGAAGCAGAACTTGCTCAGGTAAGGGATGTTCGACCGGTAGGGCAGGATCTTCGCGCCGGCAGGCATGATGTGGTCGGTGGTGATGTTGTCGCCCACTTTCAGCACCAGCTTCGCCGTCAGGTTGTCGGCAAAGGGCTTGCTCTTGGGGAATTCCTTGATGTTGGGGCCGCGAAGCACTTCGGCGTCCGCCGCCTTGTCCGCGGGGAGAGGCGGCAGCACGGCGGAGTCGTTCACAAGGAATTTCTCCGGCATGGTCACGTGCAGGGGCTGGTCAATGGTGGTCGGGTCGGTGATGTACCCCGCCAGGGCAGAGGCCACGGCGGTTTCGGGGGAAACCAGATACACCTGCCCGTCCCGTGTTCCGGAACGGCCCAGGAAATTCCGGTTGAAGGTTCTCAGGGAAACGCCGCCGGAGTTTGGCGAGAAGCCCATGCCGATGCAGGGGCCGCAGGCGCATTCCAGCACCCGCGCGCCGCTGGCGAGGATGTCCGACAGGGCGCCGCAGTCGCTGAGCATGGTCAGCACCTGCCGGGAGCCGGGGGACACGGACAGGCTGACAGAGGGGTGAATGGTCTTGCCCTTCAGCATGGCGGCGACCTTGAGCATGTCGTACAGGGAGGAATTGGTGCAGGAGCCGATGCATACCTGATCGACCTTCACGTCTTTCAGCGTCTCCACGGCCACCACGTTGTCCGGGCTGTGGGGACAGGCGATCATGGGCTTGAGAGTGCCAAGATCAATGTCGATGATCTTATCGTACTCCGCGTCCGGGTCGCTGGACAGGGGAACGTAGTCCTCTTCCCTGCCCTGCGCGGCCAGAAACTTTCTCGTGACCTCGTCGGAGGGGAAAATGGAGGTGGTTGCGCCCAGCTCGGTCCCCATGTTGGTGATGGTGCCCCGCTCCGGGACGGACAGGGTGGCAATGCCCTCGCCGCCCCACTCGATGATCGCACCCACGCCGCCCTTGACGGAGAGGATGCGCAGCAGCTCCAGAGATACGTCTTTGGCGGTGACGTAGGGTCTGAGTTTGCCCGTCAGGTTCACCTTGTACATCTTGGGCATGGTGATATAATACGCGCCGCCGCCCATGGCCACCGCCACGTCCAGTCCGCCCGCGCCGAAGGCCAGCATACCGATGCCGCCGCCGGTGGGAGTATGGCTGTCAGAACCGATGAGGGTCTTGCCGGGCTTGCCGAAACGCTCCAGATGCACCTGATGGCAGATGCCGTTGCCGGGGCGGGAGAAATACACGCCGTGCTTTGCGGTGACGGTCTGCAAATAGCGGTGGTCATCGCTGTTCTCAAAGCCGCACTGGAGGGTGTTGTGATCGACGTAGGCGATGCTCATTTCCGTTTTCACTCTGGGAATACCCATGGTCTCGAATTCCAGATAGGCCATGGTGCCGGTGGCGTCCTGCGTCAGGGTCTGGTCGATGCGCAGCGCGACCTCGCTGCCGGGGGTCATGTCCCCGGAGACCAGATGGGACGCAATGATTTTCTGTGCGATTGTCTTACCCATGATTTTTGAATCCTCCCAACATGTGCTTTTTCGCGTTTTCGATATGCTTTGCCATGAGGCTCTCCGCAAGGTCGGCGTTGCCGGAAGCCATGGCGTCCAGAATTGCCCTGTGTTCCTTCCGGGTGTTGATGGTGCGCGACCAGTCCTCCATGGAGATGCGGCGGTAGCGCCGGGTCTTCCGGTGCAGGGGGAGCAGCGTGTCCACGATGACGGTACGCTTGCTCAAGTAGCAGATCGTGTCGTGGAACTGTTCATCCACCTGCCGCAAAAGCTCAGCGTCTCCCTTGTCAAAGTAAAAATCCTGCAGGTCGGCGATGTGGGTCAGTTGGGCAAGCCCCTCGGGAGTCATGTTCTTCGTGGCATAGTAGGCGGCAAGCCCCTCGATGCGCTGGCGGATGTTCATGATGTCTTCCAGATCTTCCTCGGTGATGCCCACCACCCGGGAGCCTTTTCCGGTGTCCTCAATAAGCCGCTCCTGTTCCAGACGGCGCAGCGCCTCCCGGATGGGGGTGCGGCTGACGCCCAGCTGATCGACCAGCTTCAGTTCCGTCAGTATCTCGCCCCGGGGGTAGACGCCCTGAATGATGTCGTTCTCCAGCTTCTCGAACACCTGATCCGCCAGAGACGTGGTTTTGAACTGATTCATATTCTTTTCCTTACCCTCTTTCAGCAAAGTCAGGGGCAAGCTGCCGTATTTTCTCTTTCAGCTCCCGTTCTGTCATGACCGTCTGGCGGCCGTCCTCATACTGCTGGTCTACCCATTCCTTCATGGCGATCACCAGCGGCGACTTTTTGTCCAGCTTCTCGCCGTCTTCCAGACCGTAGGTCTGGTTGATCCAGTAGGCGACACCCGCAAGGCCGGAGGTTTTGCTGATCTGCACCGTGGCGGGCTTGTTCAGGATTTTCTTGGTATCGAAAATGGTGTAGATTTCCTCGTCCTTCATCAGGCCGTCGGCGTGGACGCCCGCCCGGGTGACGTTGAAAGCGCTGCCCACAAAGGGCGTCATGGGCGGGATATTGTAGCCGATCTCGTTTTTGAAGTAATCGGCGATCTCGGTGATGACCGTGGTGTCCATGCCGTCAAGCGACCCCCGCAATGACGCGTACTCGAACACCATGGCCTCCAGCGGCACATTTCCCGTCCGCTCGCCGATGCCGAGCAGGGAGCAGTTGACCGCGCAGGCGCCGTAGAGCCATGCCGTGGAGGCGTTGGCTACGCCCTTGTAAAAATCGTTGTGGCCGTGCCATTCCAGATGCTCGCTGGGAACGTCGGAATAGTGCTGCAAGCCGTAGATAATGCCCGCCACGCTTCGCGGCAGCGCCGCTTCGGTAAAGGGAACGCCGTAGCCCATGGTGTCGCAGGCGCGAATCTTCACCGGCACCCCCGCTTCCCGGCTCAGCCGCTGCAATTCGTTGACGAAGGGCACCACGAAGCCGTAGAAGTCCGCCCGGGTGATGTCCTCCAGATGGCAGCGGGGAATGACTCCGGCATTGAAGGCTTCCTTCACCGTGGCAAGGTAATAGTCCATGGCCTGTTTTCTCGTCATCTTCATTTTCTTGAAGATGTGGTAGTCCGAGCAGGAGACCAGAATGCCGGTCTCCTTGATGCCAAGGTCATGCACCAGCTGGAAGTCTTCCTTTGTCGCCCGAATCCAGCTGGTGATCTCCGGGAATTTGAGGTCCAGCGCCATGCACTTTTCGATGGCCTCCCGGTCTTTTTTGCTGTAGATGAAAAATTCCGTCTGGCGGATGATGCCGTAGGGGCCGCCCAGCTTGCTCAGCAGCTTGTAGATGTTTACGATCTGGTCAACGGAATACGGCTCCACGGACTGCTGACCATCCCGCAGGGAGGTGTCCGTGATCCAGATCTCCTCAGGCATGGACATGGGCACCCGGCGGTGGTTGAACGCCACCTTGGGAATGGTGCCGTAGGAATACACATCCCGCTGCAAATTCGGTTCCGCCACATCCTGAAGGGAGTATTTGTAGGATTTCTGCTCCAACAGGTTGGTCTTACTGGAAATCTCTAGCATAGAGTAAGCCCCTTTCCGTTTTCTTGTCTTAATGTATACAATTATACAACTGTACATTTATCTGTCAATGCACAAATACAGCAAAAAAACGGTCTGCCACAGCAGACCGTTTGGTAATCTTTTTTCTTAGCCAAGCATCACGTCCAGAAGCATCATCACAGCGAAGCCCAGAATGATGCCCATGGTGGCGCAGTAGGGCTGCTCTTTCTGATTCTGCTGACACTCCGGTATCAGCTCATGTACCGCAACCAGAATCATCGCCCCGGCGGCAAAGGCAAGGGCATAAGGCAGGATCGCTTCCACCGTCACCACCAGCAGCGCGCCGATCACCCCGGAAACCGGCTCCACCAGACCGGAAGCCTGCCCCAGCAGGAAGCTTCTGCGCCGGGAGTAGCCCTCCCGCCGCAGCGGCACGGACACCGCCGCCCCCTCCGGGAAATTCTGCAAGCCGATGCCCACGGCAATGGACACCGCCCCCATCAGCCCATCCGGGCTTGCGCCGGTCCCCAGCGCCCCGAAGGCCACGCCCACGGCAAGCCCCTCGGGGATATTGTGCAGGGTGATGGAAAGCACCAGCATGATAATGCGGTTCATGCGTTCTCCGGGCATTCCCATGCCCGCTCTTTTTCTGGCAAAGCAGACGGCCTTATCCGACCCCCACAGGAACAGCGCCCCCAGCAGGAACCCGGATACCGCCACAAGCCATGCAGGGGTCGTTCCTGCGGCCTCCGCCCGCTGAATGGCGGGCTGTAACAGCGACCAGAAACTGGCCGCGATCATCACGCCGGCAGAAAAGCCCAACATAAGATTCAGCGCTCTGGCACTGGGGGATTTGAAAAAGACCACCGTGGCAGCGCCAAGTGCCGTCACAAACCAAGTCCCCAGTGTCGCCGCCAGCGCCAACCAGACATAATGTTCCACATCGCACCTCCCGTAACCATTATAGTATCCGGGGGGCGATTCGGTGCGTGCGTTTGTCGAAAAAAACATTTACACTACTTTTCCAGCCTGGAAATCAGCGCCGTGCCGTTTTCCCGCAGCCATTTCCGCCGGATTTCATAATCCGGTAAGACATGCTCGACCTCTGCCCAGAAGCGGGCGGAGTGGTTCATTTCCTTCCGGTGGCACAGCTCGTGGACGACCACGTAGTCCAGCACCTCCGGCGGCGTGAGCATCAGCAGGCAGTTAAAGTTGAGATTTCCCTTACTGCTGCAGCTTCCCCACAGGGTATGCTGACTGCGGATGGTGATCCTGCCATAGGTCACACCCACCAGCGGTGCAAAATGCGCGACACGTTCCGGGATGGTTTGCCGCGCCTGCCGGGCAAGCACCTGCAGCTGCCCGTCCGAAAAAGCAGGAAGCCGCGCCGCGGCGGTCTGCTTTTCCAGATGCTTCTCAATCCAGCCGGATTTGCTTTCCACAAATCGCCGGATATCCCCATTGGACATCCGCTTTGGGCATCGCACCAACACCTCGCCCCCGGGGACAATCTGCAGGGAAACGGTTCTGCGGCTGCTGCGGATAACGCGGTATGGGATATTGTATTTTTCCACTTTATCGTTCATAATTCCTTCAAATAATCTCATTTTTACCTAAGGCCGTATCTGAAAGTTGTCAAAACGCCCAAGCAGCGGGTCTTTTTCCCCTGTGCCGTGCCATTTTCCCTTGAAATACATATCCAGTATTCCTGCGAAAAAATGGCTTGCCCATGGCAAAAATCCCTCGCTGTTGGTCATTTCGCCAGCTTTCAGACACGACCTGGTTTCCAGAATTTACAGCTTGAAAATTGATTACAAATCAGTTACAATCCTTTTGTCTTCGCGAGGCAAATACTGAAACAGGAGGTTGGCAAGATGTTCTTTTTCAATTGCAACACCAACAATTCTGATTGCAGCTCCATTTGGCAGCTGCTGAGCCGTCTGTGCGGTTTCGGCTGCTGAGGAAATTTTGTAGCCTTGGGCGATCCCGTGTTCCACGGGGTCGCCTTTATCAAATCCAAAACGCAGTACCGGTGATATTCCGGTACTGCGTTTTCTAGCGTTATACCCCGCCGCGGATCTCCAGCAGCTTGCCCTTGAGGTCGTTCTCCATTTTTGCCATTTCCGCTTCGGCGGCAATGCGCTTCTCCCGGCCCTCGGACTGAATCTTCATCACGTCGTCCAGCGTCTGGATCAGCTCGGCGTTGGTCTTTTTCAGGGTTTCGATGTCCACAATGCCCCGCTCGGCTTCCTTCGCTGTCTCCACGGACGCCATGTGCAGCTTCTCGGCGTTCTGTTTCAGCAGGGCGTTGGTGATGTCGTTGACCTGACGCTGCGCCTGCGCGGCCTCGTTGGAATGGGCAATGCCCAGCGCCAGAACCATCTGATTCTTCCACAGGGGGATGGTGTTCATCAGCGTGGTCTGAATCTTCTCCACCATCACATTATCGTTGTTCTGGATCATGCGGATCTGGGGCGCGGTCTGGATGGAAATGGTGCGGGTCAGCTCCAGATCATAGATCTTCTTCTCGAACCGGTTGCACTTGTCCGCCAGGTCTTTTGCCGCCTGCGCGTCCTCCGCAAGGCCGGTGGCCTGCGCCGTGGCTTCCAGCTCCTTGAGCTTGCCTTCCCGTACCTCCTGGAGCTTCTTCTTGCCCGCCAGAATGTACATGGTCAGCTCCTTGAAGTAGGCAAGGTTCTGCTCGTACATCTTATCCAGCATCGCGGAGTCCTTCAGCAGCCGCACCTGATGCTGCTGGAGTGCGTCGCCAATCTTCTCCACATTGACCTCCGCCTTGGCGTAGCGGCTCTTCATGACCTCCAGCTTGTTCGCCTGCTTGCGGAAGAAGCCGAAGAAGCCCTTTTCCTCCTCGGCGTCGAAGCCTTTCAGCTCGCCCACCACGTTGACGATCAGGTCGCCCACCTCGCCCAAGTCCTGTGTGCGCACATTGGCAAGGGCAGCGTCGGAGAAGTCGGCCATCTTCTTCTGGGTGCCCGCGCCGTACTGCAAGATCTGGGCGGTGTTCTCCACGTCGATCTTCTGGGCAAAATCATTGACCATCTGCTGCTCCTGGGGCGTCAGCACCGGCTCGGCGACCTTGGTCTGCTGCAGCTTCGTTTCCTCGGCCACGACCAGCTTGGGCGTGTTTTCCAGCTCCGGCTCCAGAGTCAGGCTGGGGATGGGGGCAGATTCGTTCATATCCTTGTATTCAGCGTCCATAATTGATCTCCTCTTCCTAGTTTTTTATAATGTCTGCTGTTTCTTCACTTGGGACAGGCCGTCCTCCGTCAGTCCCTCCTGCGCGAGCAGGGTGTTGAGGACGGAAATGTCGCTGGAAACGTCCATGGCGGAATCCCGGAACAGGTCGTCCAGCAGCTTCTCAAAGGCCAGATTCAGCGTATCCAGCGTGGCCTCAATTTCCTTCTTGGAAGCCTGAATGTTTTCCCCCTGCACGGGCTGGGCGTCCATGTCCGCGTAGGCGTTCAGGAGCTTCACCGTCATGGGCAGGTAGTAGTCCATCAGCTTCTTCAGGTCGGGGACCACCTCCGGATGCGCCTCCGCCCGCTCAAAGATACGGCGGACGATCAGCTCCATCCGGGAGATTTTCTCAGAAATTTCCTCCCCGGGAATGGCGTCGTTGCAGGCGCGTATCTGGGCGATGAAGGCGTTGCCCCGATCCAGAACCTCCTGTACCTGTGGGTCATGGGGGCTGGACACCTTCGGGGCGCTGGCGGCGGCTTCCTGCCGCTGACGCTCTTCCAGAGCCAGACGGCTCTGCTCATAATGCTGGTAGGTCTCGTCGCTGGTGATGAGGCAGGTTTCCTCCCTGTCCATATGCCCTTCCAGAAACAGCCCCTTGTTGATCATCTTCTGCAATTCCCTGCGGACGAACTTCACGTTCTTTCCAACGCTCCGCGCCAGCCGCTCCAGCGTGCAATGGGTGCTCTCCCCAAGGGTTCTTTTGTACATCTTGAACCGGCTGACCCATCCCAGCTTGCGGATGCCGCTGACGATCAGCCACGTTCCGGCAACGACGCCGCCAACCGTGATCACGGTAGACGCGATTCCCAGACCAATTCCCATGATCAGCCTGACCAGCAGGGAAATAAGCGATATGAACCCGGTGAGCAGCGCCAGACCGCCGCCTACGATCTTCACCAGTCCTACGGCAGTCTCGCCGCCGGTTCCGGCATAAAGCACGGGAAGGTCTTTCTTTTCCTCCACGACCGTGGCCTCGACCTCCCGGTAAACGGGTCTGGCAGGCGGGGTCGTGGGACGGGCGGCGGCTTCCATCGCCTTGCGGACGGCTTCGCTTCCCATATCTACGGCCTTGCCCACGGCCTGACTGACCGTCTGGTTCAGCTTCTGAAAGTCCCGGGAATTGACGGCTCTGTCCACAATGTCCTGAATGCTTCTTCCAAGATCGTCCCAGTCCTGATTTTTATTTGCCATACGATCCTCTCCAAAAAATATTCTCTATCATTATAGCGTGATTCCGCGAAAAAAACAAGCGATATGAAAAAAATAAGCAATCCTTTCCCCGCCGCCGCAAAAATCGTTTCCTCGCCCTTCTGCCGTTCAGCGGTCAAAAATGACCGTTGAACGGATTTTTCAACATTTTTGGTTTCTTTTGTGCTATAGTGTAAACACAAGGAGGTGCCCCATGAGATTCAAGCTGGTTATTGATAAAACGCAGGAGGAAACGGTGGTCGCCACCGTCCATGAGCGCAGCCGTCTTACCGACGAAATGGAGCTTCTTGTCCTGCAGCATGACGGCTCTGACCGGATCGCGGCGTACACAGAGGACGGTATGCGGATGCTCCCCTTCTCCGATATCGAGTGCATCACCGTTCTGGACGGGAAGACCTATGCCGTTACACGCAGCGGCGAACGCTGCCGCTTAAAGCTGCGGCTGTATGAGCTGGAAGCCATGCTTCCCGCGTCCTTCATCCGCATCAACAAATCGGCACTTGCCAACGAAGCCCACTTGGAGCGCTTCACCGCTTCCTTCAACGGCGCGGTGGACGCCGTCTTCCGAAGCGGCTACCGGGAATATGTTTCCCGGCGGTGCTTCGCGGAAATCAAAAGGAGGTACGATCACGTATGAAGCAATATTGTCTGACATTTCTGAAACGGGGTCTGCTGGCCGCTTCCGGCGGGCCGCTGATCCTCGCCATGATCTACGGCATTCTGGGCGCCAACGGGCAGGTCACTTCCCTCGCCCCCGGAGAGGTCTGCATGGGGATCGTGACCGTGACGCTGCTGGCCTTCATCGCGGCGGGCATCGGCGTCGTCTATCAGATCGAGCGTCTGCCGCTGCTCTCCGCTACGGCAATTCACGCCGGAGCGCTGTATCTGGATTATCTGCTGATTTACCTGCTGAACAACTGGATCCCCCGGGACTGGGCATTTATCGGCGTCTTTACCCTATGCTTCGCGGTGGGCTACGCCCTGATCTGGGGAATCATTCTGCTTTCCATCCGGCACAGAACCAACCGTATCAACCGCCATCTGCGGGGAGGAAAATCATGAGAAAACCGTTTCTTGACAATCTGCGCTACGGCATCGTGCTGTCCGTTGTGGCATATCACGTATTTTATCAATTCAACAGCGTCGGGGTCATCACAAACGTGGTCATCCCCGGCATTCCGGCGCTGGACGCGCCGCTGTACGTGCTGTACCCATGGTTCATGGCGGCACTTTTCATGATCTCCGGCATCTGCGCCCGGTACAGTCTGGAAAAGCAGACGGGAAAGCAATACCTGAAAGGCAAAGTCCGCCGCCAACTGATTCCCTCCATCGCCATTATCTTCCTCATCGGGTGGAGCACCGGCTGGGTCACCGACCAGTACGCAAACATTTTTGGCGGCGGTCAGGTTCCGGGGTTTGCCAAATATCTTGTGTGGTGCATGTCCGGCATCGGGGTACTGTGGTTTCTCCACGAGCTGCTGCTGTGCGAGGTGGTGCTGGTGCTGATTCGCAAGCTGGACAAAAAAGACTGGCTGTGGCAGCTGGGCGGCAAGGCGAATTTCCCCGTCATCTGCCTTCTGGTGCTCGGCATGTGGGGCAGCGCCTATATCCTGAACACTCCCGTGATAGAGGTCTACCGCAACGGTTTCTACCTGTTCTGCTTCCTCGTGGGCTACATTCTGTTCTCCCACGAACAGATCCAGTCCCTGCTCGCCAAATGGGCACCCTGTATGCTTGCCGTGAGCGGCGTGCTGGCCGTCGTCTACACGGTGCATTTCTGGGGACAGAATTACGCGGCTCTCAGCAATCTGAAAGCCCCGCTTACCAATCTCTATGCGTGGTTTGCCTGCCTTGGGGTGCTGGGCGCGGGAAAACGGTGGCTGGATAAGGAGACTGCCTTCACCCGGTACATGGCCGGCCGCAGCTTCGGCATCTACGTCCTGCACAACCCCCTGCTGGTGCTGCTGGCTTTGGCGATGGATAAGCTGCTCCATTTCCCCGTGTGGAGCATGTATCTGCTTCTGCCGGTGCTGCTGGCGCTGCTCCTGCCGCCGTTGATCGCGCTTATCAAGCGCATTCCCGTCCTGCGCACATTGGTGCTGGGCGAAAAATAAAAAATCCGCGCCACGGTTCATGCAAACCGTGGCGCGGTGCTTTTGGGGTTACTCGATGCAGATCCGATTGTTCTCGGGCAGCTTCTTCTGTCCGGCCTTCGGCACATCCAGCGTCAGGATACCGTTCTCAAACTTGGCGGACACCTCTTCGGGCTTCACATCGCCCACGTAGAAGCTGCGGCTCATGGAACCGGCGTAACGCTCCCGGCGGATGTAACGGCCCTTCTTGTCCTCTTCATCCTTATCAAGACCCTTTGCGGCCTGAATGGTCAGGTAGCCATTGCTCAGATCAATGCTGATCTCATCTTTCTTGAAGCCGGGCAGATCGACCGCCAGCTCATAGCCGTCTTCCTTCTCCCGGATATCGGTCTTCATCAGGTTCTTGGCGTGCTTGCCATACAGAGGGCTGCGACCCTCCGAGACGTTCATCATGCCAAAGGGATCGTTAAAGAAATCATCAAACAAATCTTCTCCAAAAATGCTGGGCAACATAAGTCATTCCTCCATTCAAATCTTCTATGTTCCCTGCGGAGGGGCTTTCTTTTTTTCGCCCCTCTTTTTGGTACGCCTACACTATACCACGATTTTTAGCACTGTCAAGGTCTGAGTGCTAAAGTTCATAAAAAGATAAAAATGCGTTCACAGAATATGCGATTTCTCCGGCAGATATCCGGAAACCTCCCCGTAGAACGAGAAAAGCGAAAGGAACCCCCTTTCGCTTTTCCCGCTTTTCTATACCAGCGGCGCAAACAGCCGAAGAATGCACTGCCAAATCCGCAGAATTGCCCCGCTTCCGGTGCTGTAGCGCTGAGTGACCTCGGTACACTGGGAGAACAACACGTCAAAATCCCGCGCCATGTCGCCAATCGCGTCACAGCCGTAGAGCAGAACGTCGTTCTCGAAATGGTGATACAGGCTCCGGTAGTCAAAGTTCGAGCTGCCTATGGAGGCAATCTTCCCGTCGCACAGGCACTGCTTTGCATGGCAGAAGCCCGGCGTATACTCGAAAATCCGCACGCCCTGCCGGGCAAGGCCGGAATAATAGGAGCGGGTGATGGCAAATACCACTTTTTTGTCCGGAATTCCCGGCGTAATGATCCGCACGTCCACACCCCGTTTTGCCGCAAGGCGCAGCGCACGGCTCATTTCGTCGGTGATGATCAGGTACGGTGTAGTGATATACAGCGTCTTTTCCGCCTGAGCGATCAGATTCAGATAGACATTTTCCGCCGTGCGCTCCTCCGACAAGGGGTTATCGTTGAAGGGCTGCACGAATCCCTCTGATTTTACCTTGTGGCAGATGTCGAGATAGCGCGCAAAATCCTCGTCTTCCTTGGTCGTCACGTTCCACAGCTCAAAAAACGACGCCGTCAGGCTCCGGACCGCCTCGCCCTCCAGCCGAAGGCCGGTGTCCTTCCACACCCCGTAGGGCCGGGCACGGCCAAAATATTCGTCCGCAAGGTTGTAGCCGCCGATATAGCCCACCTTGCCGTCGATGACCGTGGTTTTCCGGTGATCCCGGTGGTTCAGAAACAGATTGACCACCGGCACAGCGGGGTTGAACACCTGGCAGCGGATGCCGTCCTCGCTCAGCCCTCTGGCAAAGCGCAGATTTACAAAGCCAAGGCTGCCGATGTCGTCGTACATCAGCCGCACCTCGACCCCCTGACGCGCCTTGCGTACCAAAATTTCCCGTATCTCCTGAAAGGCCGAATTGTCCGCCACGATGAAATATTCCATGAAAATGAACTTTTCAGCCTTTTCCAGATCCGCTTTCATGGCCTCCAGCGTTTCCGCCCCGTCGCCCAGATAGCGGACGCTGGTATTTTCGTACACAGGCCAATTTTCATGGACGGAAAGATAGTGAAACTGGTTGCCGGCGGCACGGTTTTCCGATTCCAGCCGTGCCAGAACTGCCTCGTCCTGAGGGAGGCTGCCCTCTATTTTCTCCCGGAAACGGCGGATACGCTTCCCCGCCCTGCCCGGGTCGCCCAGAATGTCGAACAGCAGAAACAGGCTCAGGCCCATCACCGGAGCCGCCAGAATCAGCATGATCCACGGCATTTTCATGGCAGTAGAAGTGTGTCTGCCGTACAGGCGAAGCACCACCACGATGCTCAACAGGTTGACGCACGCGGATATCCAAGCGGAGTGGGCGTTCAGCTTCACCGCCATTACGATCAGCCAGACGATCTGAATGATAATGGTCAGCCCCACGAACGCGATTCTTGGGATACTGTTGCGTTTGCGTTTGTGCTCTCTGCTCATTCCGCACCTCCTTTTTCCTTCTCTTCGTTCTCCTCGTCCAGTTCCCGCCAGAGCTCGTCCGCCCGCCGTTGGTTCTCCATCGCCACGTCAATGCCCTCGGTGCTGTCCTTGCTGAAAATGATCCGTAGCGTCAGGATGATCAGCCGGATGTCCAGCAGCGGCGAATAGTTTTCAATATACATCATGTCCAGACGCAGCTTGTCGTAGGCGCTGGTGTTGTATTTTCCGTAGATCTGGGCATAGCCCGTCAGGCCGCCCCGCACCTTCAGACGGTAGCAGAATTCCGGAATTTCCTTGGAAATCTCGTCCGCGAGGCACTTTCTCTCCGGCCGGGGGCCGACGATACTCATGTCACCTTTCAAAATGTTGATCAGCTGGGGCAGCTCGTCCAGACGGGCGGCACGGATGACCTTGCCCACCTTCGTGATTCTGGGGTCGTCCTCCGAGGCCAGCACCGCGCCGGCGTATTTTTCCGCGTCCACGATCATGCTGCGGAACTTGAGTATCTCAAATTCCCGCCCGCCCCGGGTCATCCGTTTCTGCTTGTAGAACACCGGGCCGCCATCCTCGATTTTAATGGCAGCTGCGATAATGAGCATGACCGGCGCGGCGGGAATCATGGCAATGCCGCAGAGCACCAGATCCATGGCACGCTTGATGATGCGCTGCATGGGGGTCAGGCCGGTGCCTTTGACCATGAGCAGCGGGGTATCGAACAGGGTATTGTTCTTCGCCCCCCGGAGCATGATGTCCGTGAGTTTGGGGGCGACGTAGGTACGGATGCGGTAGCGGTAGCAATATTTCAGGATATCGTTGCGGATCTGGGCGGGAATGTCCGTGAGGATGACCGCGTCATGCCTGCGGGTCTCCTGACACACTGCCTCCAACCCCTCGTCAATGCTCATCAGCTTGCTGACATTATATTTATCCCGGCGGGAGTCCATCTTGATCTTCAGCCCGATACCCCGCTTGTTGCCGTACACCAGCAGCATATCGTGTGGGGCATACAGCTTATAATACAGCTCCGTGTACACATAAATCAGCACCACCGCCACGACGATTTCCGCCAGAAGCAGCAGCAGCATCGGCCCCACGGCGATCATGGCATTGGCGATCAGGCACAGCTGGAAATACGTGAGAAAATTTACCACAAACAGGGAGATCACCTGTCCGATGATCAGATCCAGCCGATGGAGCTGCCCGAACAGGGTGCAGTCGGAGTTCAGGAACATGACGTACAGCAGCGCCCCATAGACGCCCATCAGCACATATTTGCCCTTGTATACAAAATGTTCGATTTCGTATCCCTTGCGGAACGCGCCGTAATACAGCAGGGTCATGACCACTACTTCCAGCAGCGTTTCCGCCGCCCGGACAAGTCCCTTGGTATCCTCATATGCGCTGCGGCTCAGCTTTCTCATTGATAATACACGTCCTCTATGCAAAATATGACACAATTCCAAGAAAATATACTTTTTGCTATCATACCACACCCATCAAAAGAAAGCAACCCCGGAAACGAAACCGGTCGTTTCCGGGAACCCCGCCTCAAATAATGAAATTTTCTCTTTACAAATCCAACATTTTCTGATACAATCATTCCTGTTCTGTGGCCCGGTGGTGCAGTCGGTTAGCACGCCAGCCTGTCACGCTGGAGGTCGACGGTTCGAGTCCGTTCCGGGTCGCCAAATAAAAGCATCTATGGTGCAGTTGAGCAGAGAATTCTGCTCAATATGCCTCTGTAGCTCAGTAGGTAGAGCAGAGGACTGAAAATCCTCGTGTCGTTGGTTCGATTCCGACCGGAGGCACCATTCTACTGGCCCCGGAATCGAAGCAATTCGATTCCGACGGTCGGCACCAGATGCGGGCGTAGCTCATCCGGTAGAGCGCCACCTTGCCAAGGTGGAGGTAGCGAGTTCGAGCCTCGTCGCCCGCTCCAGAAAAAGATAAGGAACGCGCAGCGTTCCTTATTTCATATGGTACCGTGGCCAAGTGGTAAGGCAAAGGTCTGCAAAACCTTCATTCGCCAGTTCAAATCTGGCCGGTACCTCCATGTTTATTCAACACTTTAGATGCAACTTGAAATAAGTTGCATCTAAAGCGCTTTTTATGGCAAATTCAAGAGAAATAGACTGAGATTAGTTTGAAAATCAAAGGTAAAATGTGAACACGATTTTTTATAGTTCCATAGATGCAAACATGCTGTGATGCATCTTTTGAACTGTGTCAGTCATATGCAGTCAGAGATTGAGCAGCGCCCTTTCTGATTTCGGAGGAAATTTGAAAAAGGGCGCTGATTTTGTATAGAGTTTTCAGAAAGTTATCATTTTTAAACCTGCTGGGATTTTTGTAACGTGAAGCCATAAGAATCCCGGCTTTTTTCATTTTCAAAAAGGGCGCTGGCTTCCAGCTCCTGATTATCAGTCGTTCTTCCTTAAGCGGGAAGGCGGCTTTTTTCGTTTTCGGAGTAAATTACCTGCGTCTGAAAAAAGGGCGCCGGAGAATATGGAGGTTAAAAGTGAAAAATCAAATGAGTTCCAAACCTATGAGAACCGTCCCGGAATACCGTGACCATACCGGCCCTCCCGGTTTTGCAGAAAAGCCTGTATAAGCATATCGTATCCTTCTATCAGGGCAGCACGGCGCAGCTCGGCTATTTCAGAAAGGCAAAGGATAATCAGAAAGAGGTCGACGTGGTCATTGAGCTGCCCCGTGAAAAGATTCTCTGTGAGGTAAAATACCGCAACAACTCCCATATACCTGCTACGGACGCCATCGTCGAACTCTGCAAGGATGAAAGTGCAAAGGTCACAAGCGCATTTCTCATCACGAAACAGTTGGATGATTTCGGCATTGCAAAGCACGAAACCCATGTGCCGATTTTGCGAGTGCCTGCCATCGCATTTCTGTATCTGCTTGGAAAGGCGGAGGCAGACGGACAAAACGGAAAAATGTAATACCAATGGCACAATGCCCGCTTGTCACAACAGGCGGGCATTTTTCTGTCAGATTCATTGGTGAGTGGTCTTGCGCTCATACTTTTATCTGACGGATGTGCCTGCATATTCTATTTCCCAAAATCAGAAAAATTCAATTTTGGGAAATAGAAAGTCAACTTAATCAAGAGCGTCCCGCTTCCTGCACAGGCTTCGGGGCGCTTTCACATGCCGCTCCTTTACATAGAGCACCTAATTCCGGGTGCTCTAAATTTTTACCCGAAGGAGGCAGCCCTATGCCGAGTAAATATCAGGAATACAGGCAGATGGCAGACACCGCGGAGCAGCAGCTTACCAGCAGCTACAAAAGCTGGACGCAGTTCCTGCGCACAGCGGCGCGGCTCTATAAATATCCATACAACGAACAGGTCATGATCCACGCCCAGCGGCCGGACGCGACCGCCTGCGCCGAGTACGATTTCTGGAACAAAAAGATGCCTACCGGGAGAACCGGGAGCTTTTACGATTCCATTTCCACCGCCCGCAGGCGCTTCTTACACGCATGGAAGATTCCGTAGGCGGTACGGTATATTTGGAGGACGGCAAGCCTTTCATTATCGAAAGCATCGGCCTTTTTGATATTTCTCTCCGTGACCCGACGCTTCTCTACCCTATCTCCCGTGCGGAGAGCAGGGAGAGTTTTGCACGGCTTATGGAACGGTATCCGCAGCCGGAACAGGCATCCACCTACACCGAGGAAACCGTGGCGGTGTATCCCGGTGACAAAAATAACCTCTCCTATGATGTGGAGATTCGCACCCTGCGCTTTGACGAGCCGGAGCATGACCCGCCCTCTGCGGAACCTGTCGAGCCTGAACTGCCCGCCATGAGCGAGGAAGAAGCTCTGATTCTGGAGCAGGAAGGGCGCGCGGCGTTTTCAGAAATGGGCGAGTTTGTGCCTGATTTTGATGACGCCATTTCTCAGGCTGAGATCGACGAGCCTCCCGCACACCGTCCTGCGGTATCCATCCCCATTGACGGCGAGTGGCAGGACTTTCCCAGCGCCGCCGCTGCGGAGCAGGCCGCTTATGCCGACTTTAAGGCGGAAAGCCATCGCAATGCGCAGAATTTTCACATCACCGATGATGCCCTCGGCGTCGGCGGCGCAAAGGCGAAGTTTCGGGCAAATATGGCGGCTATCCACCTCCTGCAAGAGCTTGAGTTTGAGGGCTTACAGGCCAGCCCGGAGCAGCAGGAAATCCTCTCCCGCTATGTGGGCTGGGGCGGTTTGGCAGATGCGTTCGATGATAATAAGCCAAACTGGTCGGACGAGTTTGCAGAGCTGTACGCCACACTTTCCCCGGAGGAATACGCTGCCGCCCGTGCATCTACGCTGAACGCCCATTACACCAGCCCCACCGTCATCAAGGCAATCTATGAAGCGGTCGGCAATATGGGCTTCCAGACCGGCAACATTCTGGAGCCGTCTATGGGCATCGGCAACTTCTTCGGCCTGCTGCCGGAGCAGATGCAGGGCAGCAAGCTCTACGGCGTGGAGCTGGACAGCATCACCGGGCGCATTGCCAAGCAGCTTTATCCCAAGGCGGACATTACCATCGCAGGCTTTGAGACAACGGACAGAAAAGACTTCTATGACCTCGCCGTGGGCAACGTCCCGTTCGGACAATATCAGGTAGATGACCGGGCTTATAACAAATCTCCCTGTTCGTCAAGTTTGTATAAACGCGGGCATTGCTTGCCAAGTGTTGATTCTTTCTGCCCGAGGTAATCACCTAAGGCTTCATGCTTTGTGCTCTTGGAGATTCTTACGGTACTGCACCGGCGTCTGCCCAACGTTCCTTTTGAATTGCGTCTGAAAATGACTTTGGCTGGAAAAGCAGAGATAGCTGCTGATCTCGCCAAGGGATTTTTCCGTGAATCGAAGCAAAGACTTTGCTTCCTGTATGCGACATTGCGCAATATAAGCGCCGATCCCCATTCCCAGCTCCTGCTGAAATTTCCGAAACAGATACGCCCGGCTCATTCCGGAAAAAGCAACGACATCTTCTGCCTGAATGGGTTCGTTGATATGGGAATTGATAAACTGCATACAGGTGTATACTTCATGTGAAATATTGGCGGGAAGCTTTTGCTGAGCGACCCGGCGGGCAAAGTCTATAGGCATATTGTATTGCAGATTTTTGATGGCATCCTCAGACTGCATTTTTTCGCACTCCTGAATATAAGTATCGATCAGCTGATAGGTCTGCTCGATGTCCAGGCCGCCGGGGATGGCAGCTGCCTTCCCAATCATGGTAGCCCATCCGATGAAAATGTTCTTTGCCTGTCGCAGAGGAGTTTCTGCCAATTTTCCTTCCTGAACCGTAGGCGAGCTTGCCGTGGCAAGAAAAAGCTGCTCCAGTTTTTCTGCGTCACCGTTTTGGATCATCGTCAGCATCTGCTGTTCAAATTGATAGGTGCCGTGCTGCCGACGTTCTTCCCGCTCCTGATAGGTTTGCCGGGAGTGACGCTGCGCGATCACTTTCTGAAACTGGGTATCGGTAATGCCAAAGGCCTGACCGATATCCAGTTTTTCGCCGGTAAAGGTAAAATGAAGAAAGAGCAAAAGATTCAGAAATTGATTATAGGTGTATTGGGGAATGCTGCGCAGAAAGGATGCAACTTCCTCGTAACGGCTGATGGGAAGCATGTTTTTCCGAATATAGGAACGAATGAATTCTTCTGTCACCGGCGTGCTGTATGCCGGCCCCAGAACAAAGGCGTGCAGCCCATCGCCGCATGTTACAAGTCCATAGTACCCCGTATCGGAGGAAACATAGACAGAAGGGCTTTTGTATCCTGTCATCTTGGAAAAAACAAATGGGTAAGGGTCTCCTTCTTCATAAAATCCGGAGGCGCAGACAAAGTGCTCCCTTTCATACATGGCAATGGGAAGATAGTGGGAAGCATAAAAAATCTCGCAGAAATTCTGATAGTTTTTCATAAAACTCGCCTCCGTAGATAAATATATAAAATTATAGACTATTATGCAATACAAAGCAATGGGCAATTTGTATAATATGAGTACAAACTTCCCCAATTATCTCTGGATTTCTGTGTGGAATTGCTTAAAGAAAGGACGAAGTCCATGACCATTGATTTGAACAAAGGATGGTTCTTTTGCAAAGAGGACGGCATACCAGTGGAAACGGATCTGCCGCACGACGCCATGCTGGCAGAAGCCCGTGACAGAATCTGTCGGAACGGAGTCAATACCGGATATTTCCCCGGCGGAAAATATCGGTATGAGAAGCGATTTGTTCTGGAAGAAGCGGCGGTCGGGAAATCCATCGTCCTGCATTTTGAAGGCGTCTATCAGAATTGCAGAGTCTATCTCAACGGCCTTGCGGTCGGCGCGCACCACTACGGTTATACCGCCTTTGACGTGGACATTTCCAATGCCGTTCAGGCGGGAGAGAATCTGCTGCGCGTTACGGTGAACAATTCGCTGGAGCCGAACTGCCGCTGGTATTCCGGTTCCGGCATCTATAGACCGGTAACGATGTGCATCCAAGACAAAAATCATATTTCCGGCGTGCATCTGGAAACTTTGGACATTCACCCGGCAAGGGTGCGAGTGGAGATAACAACGACCCGGCCTTGCGATGTGACCGTGGAATTTTACGACGGTGATACCCGTGTAGCTTCCGGCGCTCCGGGGGTCTTGGAAATTCCGGATGCGAAGCTGTGGAGTGCGGAGAACCCATATTTATATCGCGTTCTGGTGAGAACCGATACGGATGAGCAAACGATTTTCTACGGGATCCGGAATCTCGCCTGGAGCGCCGAAACCGGACTGACTGTTAATGACGAGCCGGTACTTCTCCGGGGCGGCTGCATCCACCATGACCACGGTGTCCTTGGTGCCTGCGAATATCAGGATGCAGAGGAGCGGCGGATTCGGATTCTGAAAGAAAGCGGGTTCAACGCCGTCCGCATGGCCCATAACCCGGCCTCTCAAACCACGCTGGAGATCTGCGACCGGCTAGGAATGTACGTGATGAACGAGACCTTTGACGGATGGTACATTCCCAAGACCTACCACGATTATTCCCGGTGGTTTGAGACGGATTGGAGATCGGACGTAACAGCCATGGTGGAATCCTCACGGAACCACCCCTGCGTCATCATGTATTCCATCGGCAACGAAGTTTCGGAAACCGCGACACCAAAAGGCGTGGAGGTCTGCAAACGGCTGACGGAATTTGTCCACAGTCTGGACAACACGCGCCCTGTCACAGCAGGCGTGAATGTGCTGCTGAACGTTTATGCCAGTATGGGTATGGGTGTATACAAGGACAAGGGAGATTACAAACCGGAACCGCTTCCGCCAACGCGGGGGTATCGGGGAAAAAAGACCGGATCAGCCTTTTTCAACGCCATGACGCAGAAGCTGGGAAAGCTGATGTTCTTTATGGCCGCCGGGAAGCGGGGCGACAAAGCCTGCCGGGGCGCTGCTGAAAGCCTGGACATTCTGGGGCTGAACTACGCTTCCTCCCGATACGACCCGGATGTCCGGAAGTACCCGAATCGGATGATGGTCGGTGCGGAGACCATGGCGGCGGATCTGCCCTACAACTGGGAGCGGGTAAAAAAATATCCGCAGCTCATCGGAGATTTTGTCTGGTCGGCGTGGGATTATCTGGGGGAAGCCTGCATGGGCTGGATCTATGAAAGCTACAAGGGGCTGCCGCTGCTTGCCAATCAGGGGATGATCGATATGACCGGAAAGCCTCTGGCGGCGATGGCGTATCTGCAAGTGGTCTGGGGACTTCGGAAGGAACCGTTTATCGGCGTGCATCCACTGAATCACGCAAAAGAGTCTCCGACAAAAGGCTCCTGGCAGTTTACGGATGCCATAGACAGCTGGAACTGGCCGGGTTACGCGGATACAAAAGCGACGATCGAAGTCTACGCGCCTGGGAATGCGGTGCGGCTGTTACTGAACGGGAAGGAAATCGGAACGAAACGGCTGAAAGACTTCAAGGCAGTCTTCACCACGCGATATCAGCCGGGGACGTTGACGGCGGAGGCGCTGGACGCTGGCGGGAGGGTGCTATCCTCCTACAGCCTGTCCTGCGGAACAGGAGAAATACGGCTGTGCGCCGTGCCGGAAAAGCGGACGCTGCGCGCCGGCAGCACGGATCTGTGCTATCTGCCCATTGAATTTGTGGATGGGGACGGAAAGCAGCTTCCCACGATAGAGCAGCCGGTGGAAGTGCTGGCCGATGGCGGGGTTTCTCTGATCGGCATGGGCAGCGCCCTGTACAAAACAGATGAGAGCTTCCTGCAAAACCACTGCCGGGCTTACCGCGGGCGTGCGCTGGCCGTGCTGAAAGCCGGAAGCAAGCCCGGAAAAGCAGCCGTAACCATAAACTCAGCCGGTGTGGAGCCGGTAACAATATACTTGGAGGTAGAATGAATGAAAACAAAGACAATACACAAGCCGCTTCTCAGCGGCGGATTGTTCGACAAGCCCTTTATGGACAGCCGGGCAACCACCCAGACCGTATCCACAAAGGAATGGGTGTTGGGGCACCTGATCGGCCCGTTGGGACTGATTTTTGTGGTCAATACCATTGCGGCGCTGGTTGAAAAGTTTTTCACCCAGCAGACCGGCGCCATGTATGGCGTGGACAATATTGCCATGATTATGAAGATGGGCGGCGTATATGAAGTCGTTATGACTGTGGCAAAAATCCTTGCCATGGGCACCGGTCTTCTCAACGGCTGGCTGATCCAGCATACCCAGTGCCGGCAGGGTCGTATGCGTCCGTGGTATCTGATTTTTGGATTTATTTCCATAATCATCGGCAGCCTGATTTTCCTGTTCCCCGGGAAGACGCTGGGAGAGAACTACTGGTACTATTTCTTCTTCCTGCTGATCTGCTATCATACGGTCGGTTCCAGCTATTTCTATCTGTTTCGGGACACGATCTGTTCCCTGACGTCCCGCAGTCCCAGGGAGAAGGCGTTTATTCAGTATATCCGGAAAATGTCCTGGACACTGATCTCCGGCATTATTATCGGTATGCTGCTGAACATGGTGGCGCTTCCCATGTGGCTGGAGAAGGATATCACCGGCTACCCGAAGCTGATGCTGATTCTGTCGACCATTGCCATTCCGCTGCTGCTGCTGGAATACTTCTATACCCGTGAACGCATCACGGAGGATGTGACGCTAGAGCAGAGCAAGCCCGGCGAAGAAAATATTCCCCTGAAGCAGCAGCTGAAGGCGCTCTTCAGCAACAAGTACTATGTGATTTTGCTGACTCTTACCACAATCGGCGGCATTGTGGATAATTTCAAGGGCGGCAATGTACAGTATTTTTACATCAAGTTCCTGCTGGGAGGCGCAGAAAACCCCCTGATGTACACTATTTACACGGTGATTACCGGCTCCATGACCGGCATCGGCGCATTCATCATCTATCCCATGGCCAAGAAATTCGGCATCAAAAATCTGACGGTCGCCGGATATGCCATTGCATTGTTTGGAAGCATTCTTGGCTGGATGTTCCCGGATCAGCTGGTGCTCGCTCTGATCGCGGGCTTTCTGCGGCAGGTGGGCTGGCTCCCCAATGCGTACATTTTTGCAACGCTCATGTGCTATGCCTTTGACAGCATCGAATACAAATCCCATCTGCGTCTGGAAGGCATGATGGGTGTTGCGGTGATTACTGCCATCCAGTGGCTGATCTATGCACCCTTTGCCGGCGGCTTTGAGTCCGGAATCCTGAAGCTGGGCTTTGTGGACGCCGTCGGCGTAGCACCCAGCGCAGAAGTGATCCGGTTTATGACGATGTCTTTCTATTTGTTCGATATTATTTTGGCGGCTGCGGTGGTTATCCTGCTGCCCTTTGTGGATGTGGAGAAGTATCTGCCGGAAATCAACACAGAGCTGCTGGATCGAAAAAAGCAGGCGGTGCTGGCCCGGGGCGAAGTGTGGGTCGCCCCCGATGAGCAGCAGCGGCTGGAGGATGAGGCGGCTGAACGAATCCACGAGGAACACAGAATCGAGGATCTAAAGGCCCGCTGCGCGAAAAAGGGGCTGGACTTTGACACAGCAAACGCCAAATATCTGGCGAAGCAGGCAAAGAAAGCTGCCAAAAAGAAAAAATAAGGGGTGATCGGTCATGCTGGAAATCCGGAATATTCAAATAGACGGCAAAGCTGACAACAGAACAGATCATTTGGAGCCAGAGCTGACGTTTGCTTTGGAAAGTGATGTTCCCGGAACCAGCCTGGCAGAAGCCTCAGTAACCGTCTGCGGTCAAACATTTGACTGCGGAAACAGCCAGACCGGGTTTCCGTTAAAGGGTCTTGCCTTGCAGCCCTTTACGGAATATCCGGTGGGGATACAAGTCCGGGATAACCACGGACAGGAAGCCGCCGCAGCGGCTTCCTTCCGAACCGGACGGCTGAAGCTTCCCTGGAAGGCATCTTGGATAACGGATAAGGATTACAGCTTCGGCAAAAAACAGTCTCCCGTTCCCATGACCTTCCGCAAGTGCTTTCCCATTGAAAAGCCGATCCGACGGGCGTACATCACAGCCACGGCCATCGGCATTTATGAGTTGAAGTTGAATGGTGAAAAAGTAGGGGACAGCTACTTTGCCCCCGGTTTCACCAGCTACAAAAAGAATCTGCAATACCAGTTTTATGATGTGACGGAACAGCTGGCCTGCTCCAATACCCTTATCGCCGTTGTCGCGGGCGGATGGGCGGTAGGGCGTTTTACATACGAGAACAAAAATAAGATCATAGCACCCCGGCAGGCACTTCTGCTGGAGTTATTTATAGAGTACACCGACGGTACAGCGGAAAGCATCGTTACCGACAGCAGTTGGGTGGTAACGCTTCAGGGCAACTATCGGAAAGCTTGCCTGTATGACGGAGAAATCTACGATGCCTCCGCTGGGCTGGAAGCAGTCAGCTGGAAGCATGCGGATGCCACGCGGCTTCCGTTCCACCCGGAGATCGCACTGGAAAACAGCCACGTTATCTGCCGGGAGATTCTGCATCCCGTTTCCCATTTTGAAAACGGCGATGGGGAAACGATCTATGATTTCGGCCAGAATTTTGCCGGAGTCGTGGAGCTGGAGCTGGAGGGGCAGCGGGGACAGACCATTATCGTCCGTCATGCAGAGGTGCTGGACGGGGACAATCTATACACAGCGTCCCTACGAACGGCCAAAGCAGAACTCCGCTACATATGCAAAGACGGAAAGCAGGTCTATTCTCCCCGGTTTACTTATATGGGGTTTCGCTACATTGCGGTTCAGGGCATAGACCCGGAGCTGCTTCGTGTGCGGGCGCTGGCGCTGTCCTCCGACTACGAGGAAACCGGCAGCTTCTCCTGCTCGGATGAACGGATTAACCATCTGCAAAGCAACATCCGGTGGAGCGGACGCTCCAATTTTGTGGACATCCCCACAGATTGCCCTCAGCGCGATGAGCGGCAGGGCTGGACGGGGGACATGGCAGTGTTTTCCAATACTGCGTGTTATAACTTCAATCTGAGCCGCTTTTTGGAAAAGTGGCTTCTGGATATGCGTTTAGAGCAGAGCTGGGACGGTGGAATCCCCACAGTGGTACCGATCCATGGCTGTTCGACCCCGGTAGTGGCGACCGCCTGCTGGGGCGACAGCTGCATTCTTGTTCCCTGGGCGGAATATCGGGCCCGGGGGAATCTGGAGCTTCTCCAGCGGCATTATCCCTGCATGAAGCGATACATGAAAGCAGTAAAATTCTGGGCATCTCTCTCCGGGTTCGGACAGAGAAAGTATATCTGGAAGTGGCTCTTTCAATTCGGCGACTGGTGTGCTCCGGAGGGGTATGTCAGGGACTGGATGGCAAAGGGTAAATGGGTCGCCACGGCTTACTATGCCAATTCCTGCGCAATCATGGCCGAGATCGCCGAACTTTTGGGAGAAACGAAAGATGCAGCGCACTATGCCGAATTGCGCAGAAGCATCTGCGGCGCGTTTCGCGCCGTCCTCACGGACGGCAGAGGAACGCTGAAAAAGGAGTTTCAGACCGGCTATGTGCTTCCCCTGTATTTCGGCATGGAGCAGGGGGAAAACCGGGAAACCATGGCAGTCAACCTCAACCGTCTGGTGGCGGAAAAGGGTTTCCATCTGAATACCGGCTTTACCGGCACGCCCTATCTCCTGTTTGCACTGGCGGATAACGGGTATGTGGATACCGCCTATCGCGTGCTGATGCAGGACACCTGCCCATCATGGCTTTACTGCGTCAGAATGGGCGCAACGACGTTCTGGGAGCAATGGAACACCATTACACCGGATGGAAAGGTGCGCGACCCCTCCATGAATCATTATGCCTATGGCGCGGTGGGAGATTTCCTGTATCGCCGCGTACTGGGACTGGAACCCACCGAGGGCGGGTACCGGCATTTCCGGGTAAAGCCGGTACCCGGCGGCGGAATAACATGGGCGCAGGGCAGCGTCCGAACACCCTACGGTGAAATTTCCCTCCGCTGGGAGCAGACGGAGGACAACTTCCGGGTGACGCTGGACATCCCGGTTTCGACAACCTGCACGCTAACCCTTCCTGATGGAGAGACAATCGAGCAATTGAGCGGTCATCACACGATCTCGGCCGCACGGAGAAAGGATGAAACAACATGAAATTTCAACTTCTTGGCGCTTCTTCGCCGGAGGAATCTGTAAGAGAGCGGGCGCACAGAGCCATTGCCCGCGAAGCCGCGGCAGAAGGCATCGTGCTGCTGGAGAATAACGGCGTGCTGCCGATGCAGCCGCAGAAGATCGCGCTTTACGGCGCGGGCAGCCGCATGACCGTCAAGGGCGGCAGCGGCAGCGGCGACGTTCATGAGCGCTACAGCGTGACCATTGAGGAAGGCCTGAAAAACGCCGGATTTGCATTTCCGACGACGCTGTGGATGGATCGTTTCCAGGAAAAATACGAGGCGGATATTGCAGCATGGCGGCAGGGACTTGAGAAACAGGTTCAGAAATACAGTCCGGTGCAGACCATGCAGATGTTCATTTTTATCGGGGAGCATCCCATGCCATACCCTGCCTGCACGCCGGTGCTGGCGGATGAACTAACGGATGAAACAGACACTGCCATTTATGTCCTTTCCCGGCAGGCGGGAGAAGGAAAGGATCGCAGAGTGGAAAAGGGCGACTATCTCCTGTCCAATGTAGAAACCGAAAGCCTGCGGCTGCTGCGGAAACACTACAAGAAGCTGATGTTGATCCTCAACTGCGGCGGCGTGATGGATCTGTCCATTCTGGACGAGATCCCAATGGATGCAGTGCTGTTTTTCGGACAGGGGGGCATGGAGGGCGGCAATGCGCTGGCGGACATCCTGACCGGAAAAACCTGCCCCAGCGGCTGCCTGACAGACACATGGGCGATCCGCTATGACGACTATCCCAGCGCCGATACCTTCAGCCACCGCAACGGCGATCTGGAAAACGAGGAATACGCCGAGGATATCTATGTTGGCTATCGCTGGTTTGATAAGCAGGGCGCGAAGCCCCGCTATCCCTTCGGCTACGGCTTGAGCTACACGGACTTTTCTGTGGAAGTGAACAGCGTGACCCAGTCCGGCGTGGAGCTTGCCGTAACCAATACCGGCGGGAGCTCTGGGAAAAAGGTGCTGCAAATCTATGTATCCAAGCCGGAGGGCGCACTGGAGCATGAGGTCAGAGCCTTGGTTGGTTTTGCGAAAACCAAGTGCTTGGGGCCGGGGCAGCAGCAGACCCTGTCTATCCCTTTCCGTTTGGAGGATATTGCTTCCTTTGATGAATCCCGCTCCGCATTTGTGCTGGAAGCCGGGGAGTATCGGGTCAAGCTAAATGATACGGCGGCGGGCAGCTTCTGCGTGGAAGCGGAACGGGTGCTGGAAACGGTAGAGTCCATCGGCACAAAATCCGGAAAACCGGTTTCTCAGACGGTATCTCCCAAGGCGGCGGCTGTGCTGAAGCAGCTGGGCGATCGGGACAAGATTCGGCTGGTAGTGGGCGGCGGCTATGACATTCGGTGCTATAATAATGTCATGGGCGCGGCAGGGCGAACCTGCACCAAGCTTTTGAAAAAAGGCATTCCCAACATTGCTATGTCCGATGGCCCTGCCGGGCTGAACGTCAACCAGTTGAGCACCCTGACGCGCAATGCCGTTCCCCGGTATCCGGAGGGGCTTCCCAAGGACTGGCAGTGGGGATGGCTGGCGAAGGCGAACCCCTTCCTCCGGAGGATCCCGGGAAAAGGGAAAACGGTCTACCGCTATATGACCGCGTGGCCCAGCGAAACCGTACAGGCGCAGACCTGGAACACGGAACTTTTGGAGGAGATCGGCAAAGCGGTTGGCAGGGAGATGCTGGAGATCGGCGTGTCCGTCTGGCTGGCGCCGGGTCTCAATATTCACCGCAATCCCCTGTGCGGCAGGAATTTTGAATATTACTCGGAAGACCCGGTGGTATCCGGCAAAATGGCGGCAGCCATTACCTGGGGCGTCCAGAGCGTGGGCGGCGTAGGCGTTTCCCAGAAGCATTTCTGCTGCAACAACCAGGAGGATAACCGCATAGAGGTCTCCGCCAATGTGTCGCAGCGAGCGCTGCGGGAGATCTATCTGCGGGCGTTCCGCATTGCCGTCACCGAGGGAAAGCCGTGGACGGTGATGTCCAGCTATAACCGCGTGAACGGAAAGCATGTGTGCAACACCTATGACCTGCTGACGCGGGTGCTGCGGCAGGAGTGGGGCTTCGAGGGACTTGTGATGAGCGACTGGAACGCCACCGAGCAGTGCGCCTACGCGGAAGCGATCAACGCCGGAAACGACCTCATCATGCCAGGTACGGCTGCCATCTCCCAAAAGCTGGCAGAAGAATTGAAAACGGGCAGGCTGAACCGGGAGGCACTGAATATCTCTGCCGGACGGGTGCTGGAGCTGGTTTTCAAGAGCGAGGCGTGCAAAGCATACAGATAGGAGATTTTTATGAACCCCATTTTACCGCTTACGGAATATGTTCCGGACGGAGAACCCCATGTGTTCGGGTCGCGGGTGTACCTTTACGGTTCCCATGACAAGGCAAACTCCGACCGCTTCTGCGTGCAGGACTATACGGTATGGTCTGCCCCTGTACATGACCTTTCAGACTGGAAATGCCACGGCGTGACCTACCGGAAGGATCAGGATCCCCGGTCAAAGCCCGGAAAGCTGGTAGATTACTACGCCCCGGACTGCGTGCGGGGAAACGATGGACGGTATTATCTGTACTACTGTGCCATGGGGCCCAATACGAAGAATTTCGGGCCCATGTCCGTGGCGGTATCCGATGACCCCGGCGGTCCATTTGAATACCTGGGAGATATTCAATACCCGGATGGAACGCCTGTGCTGAAATACCTGACCAACGACCCGGCTGTCTTGCATGATGATGGCCGTATCTGGCTGTACTATGGTTGGGGACTGGCACGGGATTTCCGAAGCAGGGTGTTTGCACCAATTTATAATTGGGTACAGAGCAAGCTGTTCGGGCGGAGTATTTCGGAGATCAAAGCGACAAAGCCCGGCATTCTTTCCTGCGCTGTTGTGGAGCTGGAAGCGGATATGATGACGGTAAAAGCGGCGCCAAAAGCCGTGCTGGACAGCAAAACCACCGCCCCTAAGAGCAGCGCGCTTTACCATCACGCCTTCTATGAAGCACCGTCTATTCGCAAGATCGGAGATACCTATTATCTGGTTTATTCCTCCGGCGAGAACAACGAGCTGGCTTATGCTACCAGCCGTTACCCGGACAGAGATTTTGTTTACCGTGGTGTGATCATTTCCAATTCCGATCTGGGTTACAAGGGAAATACCGTGCCCAAAGCCCCTGCCGGCACCATTCACGGCGGCATCGAGAATATCAATGGGCAGTGGTATGTGTTTTATCACCGCTGTACCAACAATACGGATTACTCCCGGCAGGCCTGCGCCGAACCCATCACGATCCTGCCCGACGGAAGCATCCCGCAGGTGGAGATCACGACACAAGGACTTAGCGGCAGACCCATTCCCGCAGCAGGCAACTTTCCTGCCGCGATCTGCTGCAATCTGACCACCGGAAAGAAAATGAAGCTGGGATTGGGCGACCCCCAGACAAAACCCAGAGTTACGGAAGAAAATGGAGAAGTGTTCATTGCAGGCATAGCTTCGGGAACGGAGCTTGGCTATAAATACTTCCGCTTCTCTGGCGGGCAAGTTCTGAATATTCTGTGCCGTGGAAATGCAGAAGGAACATGGGAAGTGCGTACCCAATCGGAACGGTTGGGAGAGATACCGGTGCTTCCCAGCCGGGATTGGACGGAAGCAAAAGCAAGGATCCCATTCCCGCCGGGTGACCATATGCTGTGCCTTCGTTACCATGGAAAAGGGACTTTGGACGTAAAGACAATCGGATTTGTGAGCATGTAGAGGGTCTGACCGGAAACCGTCAACACGCCCAAACAGCGGGCCTTTTTACCTGCTTTTGGCCATATTCCCGTTTTCAGATAAGCCCTAAATCAAGGAGAACAGAATAATGGCGAGAAACAGTAAATTTTCAAAGAACACCCTGTTCTATCAGGTCTTTCACAGCCCTGAATTTGCAGATTATCAAGAAGCGTTTTATCCGTCCCGAATGATTCGCTCCCTTTTGCAGATATATCCTCTTCGAGCATCCCGATGGCTGCTCGGTCTGGATACAACGGTACTGGTGGACACGCTGAATTGCCTTTCGGACAGAATCCGGCAGAAAACGGAGTTCTATGTTCCGTTAGGCGAAAGTAGCGGCGTCTATCCGTTCGTAATTGGTGGAAGAAAGCCCTTCGTTCTGCTGATTCCGGGCGGTGCATATGCGGAGGTTTGCACCCTGAACGAGGGGTTCATGATGGCTTTGGCGCTTAACCGGATGGGATGGAATGCCTTTGTCTGCAAGTATCGGGTCGGGAAAGAGGCGCATTTCCCCAACCCGCAGGACGATGTGGCGGACTGCCTGCAATGGATTTTTCAGAATGCAGCGCAAATGGAAGTCAACACCGAGGACTATGCAGTCTGCGGCTTTTCGGCCGGTGGACATCTGGCGGCAAGCTGGGGAGCAAAGGCTCTGGGATACCGGAAATACGCCCTGCCGCGGCCTAAGACAATCATCCTGGCATATCCTGTCATTACCATGGGCAGGAAAACCCATAATCTCAGCAGGAAAAACCTGCTGGGAGACAGACAGGACGACCCGGAGTACCAGCGGCTGTATTCCATAGAAAACCAGGTCGACGCAGAGTATCCGGATACATTTCTCTGGGCTTGCGAGGCTGACAAGTGCGTTCCCTTTGAGAATACACGCCTGATGGCAGAGGCGCTGAGGAAAAGCGGCTGCCGTGTGGAGGTGCGTTCCTACAAAGGAACGGCGCACGGCTGGGGACTGGCGGCAGGTACGCCTGCAAATGGCTGGCTTACACAGGCGATCGACTTTTGGCAGTCGTGATTTTATACAGCAGAAGGGAGAAAAATATGGGATTTTCAAAGAATTTCCTCTGGGGTGCGGCGGCTGCCTCCGCCCAGATCGAGGGCGGCTGGAAAGATGGCGGCAGAACCCCCAGTATCTGGGATATGGCGACAAAAAAGCAGGTAAAGCACGGCGAAACCTGCCATACTGCCTGCGACCACTATCATCGCTGGAAAGAAGACGTGGCGCTGATGAAAGAAATGGGACTCAAATCCTACCGCTTTTCCATCAGCTGGTCCCGGGTGATTCCCGAGGAGGGCAAGGTGAACCCGGAAGGACTGAAGTTCTATTCCGATCTGGTGGACGAGCTGATTGCAAACGGCATCGAGCCGCTGGTGACGATTTTCCATTGGGATCTGCCCATGTGGGTCTACAAAAAAGGCGGCTGGCTGTCGGAGGGCATCGTCCCGCTGTTCCGGGAGTATACCAAGGTGGTGGTGGAAGCGCTGTCCGACCGGGTAAAATGGTGGATGACCATCAACGAGCCGGGCTGCTTCATCATGAACGGCTATATGCAGGGCGTCCATGCCCCCTTCAAGCATGATTATCTGGCGCTGTCCAAGCTGACCCGGAACTGTATGCTTGCCCACGCTGCGTCGGTCAAAGCCATCCGGCAGTATGCAAAGCAGCCGGTGAAAGTCGGTATTGCATTTTCTACCGGCACCTGGGTTCCGGAAAATGAAACGCCGGCAGAAATCGAAAAGGCAAGAAAGCTTAGCGTGGAGGAGGGCAACGGTCTCATGGGCAACCGCTGGTGGATGGATCCCATGCTGGCAGGCAAACCCGTCCGGGCTTACGGCATTTATGCCTCTCACGAAAGGGATATGGCGGAAATCGCACAGCCTTTGGATTTTATCGGCCTGAATATCTATACCTCCTTTAACTACGCCGACTGGGGCAGCAATCAGCGTCCCGCGCCCGGCACGCCCAGAAATGCCCTGGGCTGGGTCATTGACGAGCGGTGTATGTACTGGAACGTGCGCTTCATCTATGAAAGATACAAGCTGCCCATTATGATTACGGAAAACGGCCTTGCCGCTCACGATATGGTCAGTCTGGACGGGAAAGTCCACGATCCCAAGCGCACCGATTTTATGAAGCGGCACTTAGGCCAGCTCAAGCGGGTGGCCAATGAGGGAATTCCCCTGTTGGGCTATCAGCACTGGTCCGTGATGGATAACTTTGAGTGGGCGGAGGGCTACGATCCCCGGTTCGGGCTTGTGTATGTGGATTTCACCACGGGAAAACGGATCATCAAGGATTCTGCCTGGGAGTACAAGCACATCATTGAAACCAACGGAGCGAAGCTGTAACCATTTTGTGAGGAACTGACGTGACGCAAGTAAAGAGATACGACATTTTTGACATTCGCCTGCAAGCCAAAGCAGGAAAGCCATTTGATACCCTTTTGAAAGCGCGCTTTGCCGCACCGGATGGAACAAGAATTACGGTATGGGGCTTCTATGACGGCGGCGACAGGTTTCTTATTCGTTTTATGCCGGAGCAAGAGGGCAACTATACCTATGAAACCCTCAGCCCAGTGCCCGCTATGCATGGGATAACCGGTTCTTTCCAGTGCACTGGTGTGGACGGTCATGGCAAAGTAATGCCGGACGGATTGTACCTGAAGCACGCCGATGGGACCCGGCATTTCAGCGTAGGAACGACCTGCTATGCGTGAATCTATCAGCCGCAAGCCGTCCGGGCGGATACGATCGCCGAGCTTGAGAAGGGATACTTCAACAAGCTCCGGATGTGCGTATTTCCCAAGTTGTACCTTTACAACGAGGAACAGCCGGAGCTTTCCCCCCTTCGCCAGAGAACCGGGGCGCTTTGATTTTGATACGCCAAATGTAAAGCTGTTTCAGCGGCTGGACGAGGCTGTCGCCCGGCTGCGGGAACTGGAGATTCAGGCGGATATCATTCTGTTTCATCCCTATGATGCAGATAACTGGGGCTTTTCCCACATGTGCAGGGTGCAGGACGAGAAGTATATCCGCTATGTGACGGCACGGTTGGGCGCGTTCTCCAACGTCTGGTGGAGCGCTGCCAATGAGTACAACCTGTTTCGCAGCGGCTACAAGGCAAAGAAAAGCGGATGGCAGCGCATTTTAAGTTGCATCCGCGAGAACGACCCCTATGGACATATGCTGGGGATCCATCAGTGCCTGAAGCACTACGATCATCGGGATAAGAATCTGACGCATTGCTCGTTGCAGCGTACCGGAATGTATGTGTCAACGGAATTGACCGGCGAAATGCAGGCAAGGTACAAAAAGCCGGTAGTCTGGGACGAGATCAATTATGAGGGCGACATCAAGCCCACATTCGGCAACTGCACGCCGCAGGAGCTGGTACGTCACTTTTGGGAGGCAGCCGTGCGCGCCGGCTTCGCAGGGCACGGAGAAACATACACAGATCCGGACAACATCCTCTGGTGGGCAAAAGGCGGCAGATTGCACGGGGAAAGTCCTGCGCGGATCCGCTTTCTGAAAGAAATCATGGCGGACTACGGCAACCCAAGACTCACCTGCTGTCAAAGCGGAGAGCAGCTGCCAGTCGGAATGGAGGAAGACGAACTATTCGTCTGGTACTTCGGCAGCACCCAGAGCGCGGCGCAGGATATCGTGCTGCCCAGCCGCCACGGTTATCAGATAGAGATTGTCGATACATGGAGCATGGAGCGGCGGATCCTGGACGGGGAATATCAGGGCGTTTGCGAAGTGCCGTTGGAAGGGAAACCCTGTATGGCGGTGTTTGCCCGAAAAATCCGCGCCACCCCGCTGCCGGAGAAATTCGATCCGGACTGCCTCCTGCGGGATCTCAGACATTATCCCGGCGGAAAAATATCTACCGACTGCTTACAAAAACGCCCCTTCTGGGCGGCAATACCTTTGTCCTGTATGATTCCCTTCGCCATTTGCAGACCATGGCAGGGGACGTTGTAACAGAGCGGATGATCGAGGAGCTTTGCGGTTATGCCAACGACGGAAAATTGCTGCACCATCTGTTCGGAATGCTGAAAAAGGAGTAATACCATGAAAATACAGATCGGCCGAAACGGAAAAACCATTCCTACCGATGATTCCTGGCAGTTTGGCATCGGCAATGACCACGCCTGCCAGATGCTCCGTGCGGACGTCTGCGAGCACGTCAAGCTGGCGCATGATGAGCTGGGGATCCGCTATATTCGCTTCCATGGAATTTTTGACGATGATCTGCTGGTGATCCAGCGGCTGACGGACTACTTTAACTTCGCGGCCATGCCATGGGCCGGGAAGGTTCAGGAGCTGAGCTTCCGGCAGATCGCCAACGTATTTGACAATGTGTTGAAGTGCGGCATGAAGCCCTTTGTGGAGCTGTCCTTCATGCCCAGCGCCATTGCGAAAGGGAAAAAAGTCGGCCTCCGCTACCGCAATCACATCGATATGCCGAAGCATATGGCGCGCTGGTGCGATCTGGTCGAAAAATTCATCCGCTTTCTGCTGGAGCGATACGGAAAAGAGGAAGTGGAAAGCTGGTATTTTGAAGTATGGAACGAGCCGGATCTTCCGATCTTCTTCCACGGAAAGCAGCAGGACTATTTTGAGCTGTACGCCGCGACGGCCAGAACCATAAAAAAGGTAGACGCCGCGCTTCGAGTGGGCGGACCGTCCACGAGTGCCTGCCGGTGGGTGGGTGCGTTCAAGTCCTATTGTGAGAAAAACGACGTTCCCTTTGACTTTTTGACGACCCATCACTATCCCGGCGACGGCTTCGGCAATTCCTTTGGCGTAAAGGATGCCTTTAAGATGATGAAGATCACCCATGACAACGCGAAAAACGGCGTTGATCTGGGCGATACCCTGACGGAGTATTTCTTTAAGCCGGACATTTACAAGACGTGGACAAAGGGGATACTCCGCAAGCTGGACGAAACGGCCAGACAGAAGGCCGGGGATACGCCCCTGTTCATGACCGAATGGAACTCCATGGCCGTATACAGCGCGCCTGTCCACGATGAAAAATACTCTGCCGCATTCCTCGTGAAAAGCGTCATGGATCTGAAGGGCATTATGGACGCCTATATGTTCTGGTGCTGCTCGGATGTGTTTGAGGAGCTTTTCATTCTGGGCAAGCCCTTCCACGGAAGCTACGGCATCGTGAACAATGACGGTATTCCCAAGCCGAACTTCTGGGGATTCAAGCTGCTGAGCCAGCTGTATCCCGAACGGCTAGATCTGCCCGTTACCAACGATGCCGTGGAGTATTCTGTGTTTGTGGACGGGGAGAAAACCCAGATCCTCCTGTATGCGCAGGACTTCGACTATGCGAAGCATGACACCACCGAATTGGAGATCACGATCAATACATCTGCCCGTTCCGTAACAAAACAGGTCATCGATGACAACCATTGCAATCCCAAGGCCGAGTGGCTGAAGCTGGGAAAGCCCGACCTGCTTACGCCTGCACAGGTAAAGATGATCAAAGAGAGTACCAGACTCGTATCCGAGCCGCAAGCATTTACCGCAGAAAACGGCAATACAACGATTCGCCTCTCTGTCCAGACCAACGACGTTGTGCTGCTGACGCTGGAATAAAAATCAGGAGGCCAAAATGCTTTATATCGGTATTGACTTGGGGACATCCGCCTGCAAGCTGCTGCTTGTCGCGGAGGACGGCTCGATTTTGAATACTGTCACGAAGGAGTATCCCCTCAGCTTCCCGCACCCCGGCTGGTCGGAGCAGAAGCCCGAGGACTGGTGGAGCGCAGTTGTGACCGGTGTTCCCGAGCTGCTGCGCGGCTTTGACGCAAGTGAAGTTGCAGGCATCGGCTCCGGCGGGCAGATGCACGGCCTTGTCGCGCTGGATGAAGCCGACAACGTCATCCGTCCGGCAATTTTGTGGAACGATGGGCGCACGTCCAAAGAAGTCGACTATCTCAATAACGTCGTCGGCAAAGACAAGCTGTCCTCGCTGACGGCCAACATTGCCTTCGCGGGCTTCACCGCGCCGAAGCTTCTCTGGATGCGCGAAAACGAGCCGGAGAACTTCGGGAGAATCGCAAAGATCATGCTCCCGAAGGACTATCTGACCTATAAGCTCACCGGCGTCCACGCCTGCGATTACTCCGATGCCTCCGGCATGCTCCTGCTCGACGTGCAGCACAAATGCTGGTCGAAGGAAATGCTGGACATCTGCGGCGTTTCCGAATCGCAGATGCCGAAGCTCTTTGAGAGCTTCGAGGTCGTCGGCACGCTCACGAAGGAAGCTGCGCAGACGTTGGGACTGCCGGAAACTGTGAAGGTTGTGGCCGGCGCAGGCGACAACGCCGCGGCGGCGGTCGGCACCAGCACGGTCGGCGCGGGTGGGTGCAATATCTCGCTCGGCACGTCCGGCACGATCTTCATCTCGTCCGACAAATTTGGCGTCGACCCCAATAACGCGCTGCACGCCTTTGCCCACGCCGACGGCGGCTATCACCTGATGGGCTGCATGCTCTCGGCCGCGAGCTGCAACAAGTGGCTGTGCGAAGAAATTCTGAAAACGTCCGATTTTGCGGGCGAACAGACGGATATCACCGACGAAAAGCTCGGTGAAAATCATGTGTACTTCCTGCCCTATCTCATGGGCGAGCGCAGCCCCATCAACGACACGAACGCCCGCGGCACGTTCACCGGCATGACGATGGACACGAGCCGTTCCGACATGGTGCAGGCGGTTTTAGAGGGCGTTGCCTTTGCCATCCGCGACTCGTTTGAGGTCGCAAAGTCTCTCGGCGTTGCCATCCCGCGCTCAAAGCTCTGCGGCGGCGGCGCGAAAAGTCCCCTGTGGCGTAAAATCTTCACCAATGTGCTGGGGATTCCCCTGGACATGGTCAAAACGGAGCAAGGGCCCGGCTACGGCGCGGCGATGCTCGCTATGGTCGGCTGCGGGAAGTTCCATACGGTGCAGGAGGCGGCAGATACCCTCGTCGAGACCGCATCCACGACCGAGCCGGACGCATCACTGACCGCCAAATATGAAAATCGCTACCAGAGCTTCAAGATGCTCTATCCCGCGCTGAAGGATTTCTTCGCCGCGACGGTGTAAGGAGGAACTATGAAAATCTATTCTATTTTTGATCCGGAGTTCCAGCCCTACGGGAAGGTTCTGCAAAGCTATGATACGCAATCCCTCATTTCTGCAATGCGGACAATTCCCATGCCGGAGAGTGGAACCGCGTACCAACCGTCCATTTCCGCCTTGGAGGAAAGCGGCATCCTTGACGCCATGCAGAATCGAGCCTACAGCGGCATGCCCGTCCAGATCGGCATGTGCTGGGGCTATAACACAAAGCTGAACTGCCTCGAATACCACCGCGACAGCGAGACCAATGCCGGTGAGCAGGATTTTATTCTCCTGCTTGCCAAAGAAGACGAGATTGAAGACGGCATGCTTGACACCGCGAAGGTCAAGGCGTTCCGCATTCCGGCAGGGGTTGCCGTCGAGGTCTATGGCACGACGCTCCACTATGCGCCGTGCCAGACGGCAAAGACCGGCTTCCGCGTCGCCGTCGTCCTGCCGAAGGGCACAAACGAGGAAAAGCCTGCGTTTGAGCCGCAAAATGAAGAAGATACATGGATGACGGCGCGCAACAAGTGGCTGCTGGCCCATCCGGAATCCAGCGAGGCAAAGTACGGCGCGCACATCGGTCTGACCGGCAAAAATATCGATATTTCTGAAGATTGATCAGGAGGTACAGACCATGTTTGAAAACATCCCCAATGTCAAGCTCGGCCTCATCGCCGTCTCCCGCGACTGCTTCCCCAGGGCGCTTTCCGAAATGCGCCGCGCCAACATCGTCAAGGCCTGCGAGGGCGGCGTGTACGAATGCCCCGTGACCGTCGAGAACGAGAACGATATGCTCAAGGCCGTCGCCGACGTCAAGGCGGCAGAGTGCAACGCCCTTGTCGTCTTTCTCGGCAACTTCGGCCCCGAGACGCCCGAAACCCTCATCGCCAAATACTTTGAAGGCCCGTGCATGTTTGTCGCGGCTGCTGAGGGCGACGGCGATCTCATCAATGGCCGCGGCGACGCCTACTGTGGTATGCTGAACTGCTCGTACAACCTCGGTATGCGCCACCTCAAGGGCTACATCCCTGAATATCCGGTCGGCACTGCCGATGATATCGCAAAGATGATCGCCGATTTCGTTCCCATTGCAAGAGCCGTTATCGGTGTGAAGAACCTGAAGATCATCGCCTTCGGCCCCCGGCCCCAGGACTTCTTCGCCTGCAACGCGCCCATCAAGGGCCTGTATGAGCTGGGCGTCGAGGTCGAAGAGAACTCCGAGCTGGACCTGCTCGTCTCCTATAAAGCCCACGCGGGCGATGCGCGTATCCCCGCCGTCTGCGAGGACATGAAGCAGGAAATGGGCAAGGGCTGCTATTATGAAGACCTGCTCGTGCGCATGGCGCAGTTTGAGCTGACGCTGCTCGATTGGGCAGAGGGTCACAAGGGCGCGCGCAAGTATGTCGCGTTTGCCGACAAGTGTTGGCCTGCGTTCCCGGAGCAGTTCGGCTTCGAGCCATGCTATGTGAACTCCCGCCTTGCCTCCCGCGGCATCCCCGTCGCCTGCGAGGTCGATATCTACGGCGCACTGAGTGAGTACATTGGAGCCTGCATCTCGCACGACGCAGTCACGCTTCTTGACATCAACAACTCCGTCCCGGCGAGCCTGTTTGAAGCGGAGATCAAGGGCAGGTTCGATTATACGCTCACCGACACCTTCATGGGCTTCCACTGCGGCAATACCCCGAGCCGCAAGATGTGCGCCGACCGTGCCATCAAGTATCAGCTCATCCAGCACCGTCTGCTCGAGCCGGCAGGCTCCGAGCCGGACTTCACCCGCGGTACGCTGGAGGCCGACCTCGCGGCGAGCCAGATCACGTTCTATCGGCTCCAGTGCGACTCCGACGGTGTGCTTCGCAGCTACATTGCAGAGGGCGAGATCCTGCCCGTCAGGACCGGTTCGTTCGGCGGCATCGGCATCTTCGCCATCCCGGAGATGGGCCGCTTCTACCGCCACGTCCTCATCCAGAAGCGCTACCCGCACCACGGCGCGGTCGCCTTCGGCCACTACGGCAAGCTCCTGTTCGAGGTCTTCAAGTTCCTCGGCGTGGGCGATATCGCCTACAACCAGCCGAAGTTCCTCCCGTATCCCACGGAAAATCCGTTCGCATGATGAAACAGATCAATTTAAAAGGCCTTGCGTTTTTGGAATGCGGAGGTTTTTGCAAGCGCCAAGTCTGTGGCCTTACAGGTGGATGCCGCTGAGTGCGCAGGCTTTGATGTGGTCATTTCGTGCACGAAATGACCCCGGAGGAAATTGCAGGCGAATATGAAAAAGAGACTGGCAGTGTGATTGTCGAGACATTCCATGGCAAAGACCCGGCGGCAATTCCCGCCGTCCTCGTTCACAGCCATGGCCCGTTCGCCTGGGGCAAGGATGCACACGAGGCGGTTCATAACTCCGTTGTTCTGGAAGAAGTTGCGCTTATGAACTTCCATTCGCTCCAACTCAACCCCGCGCAGACACGTATGCAGCAGGAGCTGCTGGATAAGCATTACCTCCGCAACCACGGAAAAAATGCGTATTATGGGCAAGCATGATTTGAAGAGTAAATGCAACAATCAATATTTTGTTTTTTCGCCTGCTGGTTGGGTTCATCCTGTATCGGGGGGATTAGCATGGCGGCAGTCAGCAAGGAGCTTGCGTCCTTACTGATTCGTTTGGTTATGATAAAAACTATGCCTATGCAAGTTAGATGAATGTATTGCCTGTATTACGCTCGTTCCTGCTGCCGGCGTTTGCTGTGGTGCTTTGCAAAGTAGGATGTAGGCAGAGCCTTTGCAGATACCAAAAGTTAATTATCAGCCTGTGAAAACAGTAGAGAATTTGATTCTCTGCTGTTTTCGAGGTTTTATAGGACTGTGATGTGCAACTTGAAATTTTTTCATTATAATTTAAAATGCTTATCGACTTAACGCAGCAAGCCACAATATCATGAGAAAGTCCGATTTATTGGACAGATAGGATGCTACAATGTTCCCAAAAGCAAAAAGGGGAACATCA